>ENA-OVGQ01002331-OVGQ01002331.1-human-gut-metagenome-genome-assembly--contig:-NODE-2331-length-17497-cov-3.447483_pt1 | contig 17497 bp, 10 predicted proteins | sample MGYA00237774_ERZ505427 | MGnify/ENA primary metagenome ERZ505427 (study PRJEB26158, sample SAMN06016404) | human gut metagenome | biome: human gut; feature: ankylosing spondylitis patient; material... | reverse complement strand
GGCTCTGCGCTCGGCTTAACGAAAAGGTCGAATTGCATTCTTCGTTCCTTTGCAGCGATACGATGCGCCGTCCGGACACATCGTCCGCCCCGTTTCCGGACAGGACGGATTCGGGGAAACAGGCTGCGAATACCGTCGTACTCCGGTACGGCGAATCCGCTCCCGCGAACTGCGCCGGCAGGCCGAGCGCCGCAGCGGATCGAAGCGACCGGTGAATTTTTGAAGACAAACCTCTAAAACGTAGAGTTATGAATATCGTTTTGTACGGAATTTCAGAGGAACTGGCACAACGCACGGCCATGCACTACGGCTTCGCCTTGTGCCGCCCGTTCGAGACCGGAACGGAAGAAGAAAACCGGTTCTGGCTGCAACCCCGATTGGAGAACGAGTAGGAGTTGCTCGCCTTCATCGAACGCATGGCGCAACACGACGAACAGATCGCGGCCGTCGTCGCCGCACCGACCGAGGCATCGACCGAGACGCCGATGGGGGATTTCAATGCGGTACTCTACGCCACGCGCACCGACAAGCTCTTCACGCTCGGCACCGCCACCGGCGGCGCCGTCAACAACGCCGTCAGCGACCAGACGCCCGAATACGAACTCGCGCGCATCATCGAAACGCAGCTGGGACGCGTCTGCGCCCACGAAGGGCTCTGAAAGAATTCTTTGTCCGCCGCACCCCGCACCCCGTGTTTCGACGCGGGGAGGACCGTCCGCCGCGCCATCCGGTCCGGCGACCGCACCGCCCCCTACTTCCGGCATATCCGGACGAAAACCGCGCCGGAGCGCCCGCCCGCGGCATACGGAGCCGTCCCGCAGGATTCGCACCCCCGCCCGATCCCGAAAACAGACCGGCCGTTCCCGCGACGCCTCTTCTACCTTCTCCTGCCCCAGCGCGGCCGGATGTCGAGGAAGAGTTCGTAATTCAGGCGCGGCATCGGACGCGAAAGCACCGATTCGTACTCCTCGTTGAAGAGATTGTTGACCACCCCCTTGACCGTGAAGTCGGCCCATCGCAGCGAAAAGGCCTTTTCGAGCGAAACGTCACTCATGAAATAGGGTTTCACGCGGCCGATCTTCGTCTTCATGCTGTTGTCCGACGTGGTGAAGCGTTCGCTGTAATAACACCACTTGTAAATGAACCTCCACGACCTGTAAGTCAACCGTCCGGTCACCGAAGCCGAATATTCGGGGATGTAGACCAGTTGCTTGCCGATCGCCTTGTCGTACCAGTCGACCGGATCGCCGTTGTTGATCGAGGGCGTCCACGAGAAATTGCCGTCGGCGTTCAAATGCCAGTCGGGCGCCGGCTGCCAGTCGAGCCCCGCCTTCAACTCGACGCCGTAGGCGTGTACCTCCTTGATGTTCTTCGGAGTCCAGAATCCCTTGAAGGTGGGCAGCCAGACGATCCAGTCGTCGATGTAGGAGTCGAACCATGTCGCCTCGCCGTGCAGCGAGTAGGAGCCTCCGCGCCCCACGGCGAACGAAACGCCGCCGTCGTAGCTGACGCCGTGCTCCCTTTTCAGGTCGGGATTGCCGCCCGGCAGGAAATAGAGGTCGTTGAGCGTCGGGAAACGGAAGTTACGCGACACGGAGGCTTTGGCCACCACCCTGCCGCGGTGCGAAAGCACGTAATCGGCGAAGAAGGCGGGGATGACCGGCGTCCAGTCGTCGCCGAACATCTCCTCGCGCAGCGCCAGCGACAGCCCCAGCCGGTCCGTCGGCTGGTACTTGGCCGAGACGTAACCCGACAGCTCGACGCGCCCCTGATCGTAGCCGACCTGCACCTTCTTGCGGTTGCCGCCGAGCTGCTGCGGATCTTTCATCGGCAGGACGTTCTTGTCGACGCTTTCGACCAGATGCTGGTGCACCGAAAGGTCGGCCGTAAAGAGCCACTTGTCGCCGACGGAATATTCGCCCTCGACCTGGCCGAAAAACGTATCGATCCGGCTGCGCGAGCGGATCATCTGCGCCATGTTGCCGTTGCCGAGCGACTTCTCGAAATCGTAGGCCATCCACGTATGGATATACCCCGCCTTGGCTCCTACCTTCCAATTCTCGCGGAGATGATCCCACTGCAAGATGCCGCGCAGCGTCTGCTCGCGCTGCACGTTGGAGTAGTCGTCGTCCTCCTTGTGGTCGACCGACAGCATCGGGACGCCGCGCGACGAATGGACGTACCACGCCTGCAATCCGAAACGGTTGCCGTCGCCGGAATTGCAGTAAAGTTCCTGCAACAGATGCAGATCGTGGTAGGCACCGCTCTTGTTGCGTTCGACGGGATAGTAGGAATCGACGATATTGCGATCGTCGTCGTAGACGTTCAGTTTCTTGTTGTAGTTTCTGTACCTGAAATCGTTCGGCGACGAGGAATAGACCACGCGCGTCGAACTCTGCCAGCGGTCGCCGCCGTAGGTCAGGCGCAGGAACTCGTCGAAGGTCGAGAACGACCCGACGCCCTGGACGTACTGCAATCCGAATCCCCGCCGGTCGGCCGGCCGCGTCGAGAGCTTGACCGCACCTCCCAGGCCGCCGCCCGTCTCGTTGACCGACGAGGTGCCGTGCAGCAGCGAGGCGTCGTCGATGAAGTAGGAGGGGATCATCGAAAAGTCGGTCATGCCCAGCATCGGCGAATTGATGCGCATCCCGTTCCACGTCACCTGCGTGTGCGACGGCGACGTACCGCGGAACGCCACCGTCGAGAGCGTGGCCCGGCCGTACTGCTTGACGAAGATCGAAGTGTTGAAAGTCAGCACGTCGGCCATCGACAGGGCGATGTTCTCATGGAGCACGAGCGTGTCGAGCCGGGTTTTCTGCACGCCGATCTCCTTCATCGGACGGCGTGCCGTCACACCGATCTCGCGGATCGGCACCACGAACGAGGGATTGTCGTTCCACCACCCCTCACGGGATTCGGTCTGCCGCCGCTCCTGCCCGTAACAGAAGCAGGAGGCAGTGCAGAGGATAATCGTCAGGATATGCTTCATGGTCTTCCGGTCTGGCCGCCGAGCATCTGTTCATACGTGGGATTCTCGCCGCAATTCTCCACCCGCCACGTCGCGTCCGAGAGCGACGGCAGCGCTCCTGCGAAGGTCGAAAAGTCAGTCGCCGACGAAAGGTTGCCGACATAGACCGATCCGACCTGTCGCAGGGCGGAGAAGTCGAGTGCAGTCACCGTCCGGTTCTTGTAGCTGGCATGTCCGACGAAGAGTTCGCCCGTCACCGTTTCCAGCGCGGGGAAGCGGAACGCGGCGACCCGATCGGTGGAGGCATTCCACGTCGAGAGCAGCATGTTGCCCCGCACCTCTTTCAGCTTCGGCAACACGAACGCTCCCGTACAGCCGCTGGGCATCGTATAGAAAGCGTAATCGCTCGACGCATCGTCCGAAACGCCGAGGCCATCGCCCACACGCTCCAATTCCGGAAACGCGAGCGAAGCGAACGACGACACGTTGACATAGAACGCCAACTGCCGCCCGATGCTCCGCAGTCGCGGGAACGACGCCGAGTTGGCGGCTCCGGTCTTGCCGCAGTTCTTGCAGAGCAGCGTACCCCGCACCTCTTCGAGCGCCGGCAGCGAGAGCGCGAAGGCCCGCTGCGTCCCGCAGTTTTCGATCAGCAGATCGGTGCAGGCGGCCACGGGGAGCGAAAGCGCGGAGAGCCCCTTGAACCCGACGACATGCAGGACGTCGAGCCGCTCGAAGCCCGACAGCGCGAAGGGCATCGTCTCCGGCTGCGGTGCAAGCGCCGCCGCATCGAGCGACAGCGATCCGGCGAATCCGCCGCCGCGCAGTTCCGTCAGCTTCGGTGTCGAAACGAACCGCAGCGTGACGGCGCTGTGCTCCGAAAAGGCGTATTTCGAGAGATCGAACACCCCGGCGAGGCCCGGCAGATCGTCGAGCGTGAGGTCGCCGCCGATGGCCGTGAGACGCGGCAGCAAAGCGCCGAAATCGGTGACGGCGGACAGCGAAGCCAGCCGCACGTCGCCCTCGAACCGTTCGACAAGCGGCAGGTCGACCGTTTCGACGGCCGGACATCCCTCGACGGAGAACGACCCGGCCGCGGCAAGCCGAGGCAGCGAGATCGTCCGAAGCGCAGGACAGTCGGTCAGCTCGACCGCCCCGACGGTTTCGATCAGCGGAAACTCGCACGAAGAGGTCAGCGCAAGCTCCTCGTAGGCGATCGACCCGACCGAAGCCAGCGCACCGAAGGTCGTCGCGAGCTGTCCCAGCCTGCCGAAGCGTACCACGGACAGCTCCCCGCCGACACGCTGCAATTTGGGAAAATACATCTGCTCGCACGGCGCCTTGGCCGCGTTGCCCGTCGACCCCGCGAGCCGCATGTCGCCGCCGACCGCCTCCAATTCGTCGGCCACGATCTCGGCGAGCGCGTCCGAACCGACCGCGAAGGCCCCGTCGACGCGCTGCAACGCCGCGAAAGCGACCGCCCGCACCGCCGCACCGCAGAGTTGCAGATCGCCCGCCACCTCGCGCAGGGCGGGCAGTTCGATCCGCTTCAATGTCTCATGCGGCGCCCCCGCACTGCCGATGCGCAGCGACTCGCACCGGCGCAATCCGGCCAGTCCCGCCAGATCCTCGCCCCGATAGGCATTCGTGACCGTCAGGTCGCAGCGCACCGAGACCAGACCGGCCAGTCCGTCCAGATTCACGATCGCCTCGCCGCCCTCGACGCCGATCGTGAGGTTGCCTTCGACCACATTGATCCGGCTCGCGGCGAAGGCATCCACCTCGGCCTGCGTGCGCAGCGTCAGGCTTCCCCCGGTCGCAACGTCGGTACGATTGACCGTGTAAATATAAGTGCGGTCGCTCTGGCCGTAGGAGCTGACCAGAAACTGCCACTCCTGCGACCAGTCCCTAATCGTCGCCGGATCGGGATGGATCGACGCATGTTCGCACAATTCGTAATGCACCTCCGCCCCGTCGAGCGATGCGTCGTAGGGAACGTCGACAGTGATTCGCCCGTCGTGGACGACCGCCTCGTAGATCGCCTCCCCCACCGTCAGCGAAAAGGCCGTGACGTAGTTGTCGCCGTTCCACTCCGGCGCGTTCGCCGTCTGGGCGGCTCATGCCCCTCTCAGCAGAGCGAAGCAGCCGCATATCCATAGTCTCTTCATAATCGTCCGTTATTTGCCCTGATTGAGATTCTCGTCCGTGAAACCGAACACCTCCGTGGAGTTCTCGCCCAGCCAGCCGGCCTTGACGTTGACGCCGGTCTGCACCTTGACGAAGTCGATGTAGGCGAGGTTCGCCGGCTCGCCGTTCCCGTCGACGGCGTTCTCGATCTTGAAATAGGTCTTCATGGCCCCCGCCCCCGCATTTTCGTCGTCCGAAAGCCGGTCTTCGCCGAAGTTGTCGGCATACCCCCAATCGTAGGAGTCGTTGACCCAGTAGGAGCCGTTGCCCGACTGGTCGTAGGTGCGGCTTTTGAGGCAGGTTCCGTAGAGGACGTAACTCTCGGCATCGATCCAGTTGGGGTAGTAGCTGGGCTGGTCGTGGTACGCTTTCAGATAGTCGATCTTGCCGCTGACGCCGCGATTGTCGCGCCACTGCACCGAAGCGCCCGAATAGGTCGGGCGGTAGTAAGTGACCGCATAGTCCCTGAAGGTCTCCTCCTTGCCGAACTCCGAACCTTTGAGTTCGTACCACTCGTCGTCGGGCAGCGTATTGCCGTTGGTATCCTGCATCACCCAGACGATACCCGGTTCGGACGATCCTTTGAAGGCGTTGCCCGTAATCGAGAAATTGTAGCCGCCGCGATAACCCTCCGACGAATTGTCGATGCTGTGGTCGAACCCGACGACGATGTAGCCGCCCCAGCCGCCGAGCGATACCCACGTCTCCTTGCGCAGCCGTTCCTCGGCATAGGCGACGGCCGCTTCGGGCGTGGTCTCCGCACCGGTGAACCCACCCGAAACGAGTTCATTGATGAACTGGCCGGGCGCCGGCGTATATTCGTAGACCTTCGTCCACGTCACTTCGCTGGACGGCGTGGCCAGACGCCGGAAAGCCCCCTCTTCGTCGCAGCATTCGACGCTGTACTCCACCGTCGCACGCACCTCGCCGGTCGACCTCACCCCTTTCGCCACCGCCGCCGCAGGTTCGTCCGAGCTGTCCGTCACCGTGAAAAGCAGTTTCTTCACTCCTTTGCCGGAGGGCGTATAGGTGCAGACGAGTTCCGTCGAGATCTCCTCGCCGTCGACCGTCCAGCTGTAACGGGGATTCCGGCCGTTCCAAATCAAGGGACGCAGCGTGATCGACCGCCCGAGCGGCACGGTACGTGTCAGCCCGTCGTAAAGCCGTCCGATCGGCGGCACCGTCACCGAGACCGGAAGCGCCTCGGTCACCTCCACGCGGATGCTCTTCTCGTCGGCACCGTCCTCGTTCTCGGCCCGCAGGCGGAGTTCGTATTCGCCCAACGCCTGTTCGCAGAACTCGTAAGTCGGCTCGCGCCCGACCTCCTCCACCTCGGCAGCCCCCGGACGACGCATCGTCCAGCGGTAGGTCGCCTTCTCGCCCCACCGCACGTCCGGCGAGATCTCGTAGACATGCCCCCGCACGACCTCCGCCCCTTCGGAGAGGACGATCACGGGCGGCAGGATTCGGTAAACCTCCACGCGCGTCTGTTCGCGCGTCGTCCCTTGGGGAGTGGTCACCTCCAACTCGATGTAATAATCCTCTTTCTCCTCGCCCTCCACCTCGTCGATGACGTAGGTCAGCACGGGTTCGGTCGAGATGATCCGGCCCGTCTTCTCCAATTTCCACGCATAGACCGCACGGTCGACGTACTCATAAGTCGGGGCGATGGTAAACTCCCGCCCCACCTTGGCGGTGTAGACGCCGGTATTGACATCGAAGGCGATGACCGGAGCCTGCGCCTCCTCGCGCGTGATGACGTCGTCCTTGTTGCAGGCGACGGCCGCCGCGGTAAGGAACGCAAAACAACTGAAACGTATTCTGTTCATGGTTTATCGGTTTTCAACGCCAACAGAAGGCGCCGGGGATAATCCCCACATAAAATTCGTCGAGCAGTTCGCCTTCGGGCGAATAGCGCAGGATGACCCCGTCCTGCACGTAGTCGATCGCATCGGCCACGTAGACCTCCGAATTGAACGGATTGACCGTCAAGCCGTAATAGAGCGTATTCTGATAGGGCACGAAGGGTTTCACCGGAAAGTTCGTCGCCGTGACGGGCAGCCGCCAGATCGCCTTGTTGATGAAGTAGAGCGTGTCGCGCGTACCGTTGAGTTGCACCTCCGAGGGCCAGTCGCCGAACTTGAACTTGAACTGCTTCTCGACCTTCCGCGTCGCAGCGTCGATGCAGTAGAGCGACGGCGCCTCGTGGCCGTAGGGCGACCCCTCGTAACCGCCGTCGGTCACCGTCCAGATCTTGTTGTACTTGTCCATGACCAGCGACGTGGGCTGGATGCCCACCGTGATCTCGTCGCAAACGGTGTCGGTCTCGGTGTCGATCACCAGAATCCGGTTCTGGTACGACCAGCAGTTGGTGAAGACATACTTGTCGTACTGCACCATCTGCTCGGTCGAACCCGTTTCGAAATCCATGTCCGTCTGGATATACCCCGTGATCTCATAAGTCCGGGGGTTGACGATATAGATGCGCGGATCCCAGATCTGGGTGACATAGGCCTTTTCGTCGTTCAGGAAGTGGATGTAGCGCGGCGAAGTGAAGCCCTCGATACGCCCCACCTCCTTGAAGGTGTAGATGTCGATCGCGTAGATCACACCCGAATTATTGACCACGATCCAGCCGATGCCGTCGCGGATGACCATCGATTGCGCCACATCGCCCAGTTTGAAGCCGTTGGCGCGGAAGAAGATCTCGTTCTCGACCTGCTTCTTCTCGGGATCGTAGTAGGAGAGCGACGCGTTGCCGTACATGAAGTTGCCCTCGTTGGTGATGAACAACCCCGATCCGGTAATCCCGAAATCCTCCACCTCGTAAGGCCCGTAATCCATACATGCGCCGCCGAGCGCCGCACATGCGAGGATTGCGAACCATCGCTTGAACTTCGTAAAACTCATATCCTATCGGTTGATCCACTCCTCCGTGAAGCGGTAGGCGAAATCGACGCCCGCCGGACTCGCCTTCTTCTGATAATAGCTGCCGTACTCCACCGCATCGCTGCGCGAAACATCGTAGACATGGATCCGGCTGTTCGTATAGGAGGATTTCCCCACCCACAACTGCTCGGTCGTGGGGTGCACGCCCATGTAGCCGTAGATGAGCGAACCGCCCTCGTGGCTGCCGTCGATGTCGGCCGTGATGTAGTCCCAGTCGACCTGTCCCGTTTCGTAATTGTAACGCATCGCCTCGGTCGCACTGAAATCGGTCTTGCCGATGAAGTAGAGCCACGGCTGCCGGAAGCTGGCGCAGAGCTGGACGCTCGGCGAAGCCGTGCCGGTGCGCAGCTTCACCGTCTCGGGCAGCGTTTGCTCCGAGACGACCTCTCCTTCGGCGTCGAACGCCGCGATCATCGCGGGCGATTTCCAGACGACGTTGCCGTAGTATCCCAAGTCGCCGTCGATCTCGAACTCGCCGGTGAAGACGGCGTAGATCTTCCCGTCGGCTCCCTTGGCCAGATCCTTGACCTGCCGGTCGGGATAGGTGTGCTCCCTAACGACCCGATCGGTCGCAGAGTCGATGACGATCACCGAATTGCCCCGTCCGGCGAAGACCTTCCCGCGCGAAACGGTCATGCGCGCCTTCGTGGCGCCGGTCTTGGTGAAGACACCGTAGGTATCCGGAATATCGGTCGTGGCGATCACGCCCGAAACCAGATTGACGGTACGGATGCCCGAATGCGACTCCATGTCCGACGTCGAATACTGGATATACCCCTTTTCGGGACTTACCGCAACGATGTGCTGCGGCCAGCAGAGCGTCGATCTGGTACCCGACGATGAAGCGACCTGCGCATAGAACGGCATGTCGCGCGCAAGGATCCGCTTCATCGTGTGCGCGTCGCAGATTACGAAGCGGCCGTCGCCGTTGAAGGTCGTTCCCGTGCTGCTCGTCCGGCCGTTCTGCGTGATGAAATAGATGCGGCCGCCGATCATGTACATGTCCTGCAACACGTTGCCGATCTCGTTGTCGTTGACCTCCTCGTAGACCCGTTCGTGGTAGCGCATGTGCTGGTCGAAGTAGACGATCGAACCGTTTTCGGTCGTCATGTTGCCCTCCATGAGCACGAACGTCCCTTCGGGATGGGTGAAATCGAGCACGTAATAGTCCTGCGAGAAGAGCGGTTCGCCGTCCGATTCGATGCGCAGCGTGTTCTCCAAGTCCTGCCCTTCGAGATACTCCGCGGGCGGTGCGACACGCAGCGTGCGGCGGGCGATATTCAGATCGGCCGTCCACCGCGCCGGAGCGGTCGTCCGCACCTGAGGAATCCACCCTTCGGCCGTCAGGGAGCGTACCTCCGACCCGCCGTATTTCAGACACACGGGTTCGCCGTCCGCCTCTCCCGCCTCGATCTCCAACGCGCCGCCGGCACGTTTCGTGATCTCGGAGGTCAGGCGGTAGGTCGCGCCTGCCTCCAACTTCCGGCCGGGGCGGGTTTCGGTGTAGACGCTGCCGTCCGCGAACGTATAGGTCACATGCACCTCCGTCGCGCTGCAATCCACCGGATAGACCACCGCCGCGGCGAACACCCGCGTATCGCCGCCGGACGCAGGCAGCGCGACGCCCTCCGCGCCGAACGACAGCGTAACGGCATACTCCCCGCCGGTCGCGGCACCGAATCCGCCGCCGTCGAACGTGCGCGTGCCGCAGAGCGCGATCGTCCGGTCGGCGGTCGCCAGCGAAACCGAAACCAGCCGTGCGTCCACCTCCTGCGACCACGGATCGAACCAGATGTAGGAGGTAGCGTGCGACAGCGTGAAATGTCCGCCCGCATCGGTAGTCGCATAACCGAAATCGCCGTTGGCGCCCAGCTGCAATTCACCAGCCGCCGCCTGATTCTGGCGGGAAGGGACGACGGCCCGCGCCCCCTCGCCCGTCATATTGTAGTAGACTTCGTAGGGAGCTTCGCCCGTCAGTTCGGAAAATCCGAAGCTCGCCGCAGCGCCTGCGGTTCCCGCTTCGGAGCTCTGCACGCCGTTGACCCATATCCGGTCGTCGGCGCTCCACAGAAACGGAATCGCCGCGCCGTCGACGGCGCCCGCCGACGTTCGCGTAGAAGAACCGGACACACCGGTCAATTCGACAGCGCGGCCGCCCCGAACCGCCCCTGCTTCCTCTTCGAACTCCGAGGAACAGGCCGCCAGCAGCAATCCGCACAAAAAGGGTAAATAACGTTTCATATCGTATGCGTTTGAAATACGGGGGAACGCCGGAGCCCGATTTCCGGCTCCGACGTCTCTCCCGCAGAGAGTTGACTTCCGCCGGATCTATTTCCACGTGCCGGTCGGTTCCACGTCGTAGACGAACGTAAAGTTATAGGGAGCCATGGTCAGCTGCACCCAGCCCGAATTCACATAGCCGCCGCCCGTACTCAGCGACGGGTCGTCGCTCTCGGGCAGATGGATGACGCGGGTCTCCGCCTTGCTGCCGGCGACGATCTCGTACGATCCGCCGAACGGTCCGGAACCGTAAGACTCCTCCAGCGTCGGCGGAGTGGCCGCACGGCAGATGATCTCGCCCAGCAGCGGGCAACCGCCCTGACCCGTTCCCGTCCAGTCGTATCCGGTAAAACTGTAAGTTCCGATCTCCTTCATGCCGCGGCCGAACGAAACGCTCCGCAGATTGTAACAATCGGCAAAGGCATTCTGTCCGATGGATTCCGTCGCATCGGGGAAGATCAGCGCCGTCAGCGCCGAACACCCACTGAACGCTGCGGAACCGATCGTTTTCAGTTTGGTGCCGAAGGAGACCTTCGCCAGCGACTTGCAACCGTTGAAGGCGTTCGAGCCGATCGTCGTGACCTCGGCGGGCAGCACGACCTGCGTCAGCGGACAGCCCTGGAACATCGCGTCAGTGATCTTCGGCACATATTCGTCGAACGTGACGCTCGCGAGCGAAGCGCACGACGCATAGGTATTGACGTCGTAGGTGACAGCCGCCGAAACGTGCGCCCTGATCAGACCCGATCCGCTGAAAACATGCTTCGCCACGGCGGTAATATTCTTCGGCAGCACGATGTCCGACAGATTTTTGTTGTCCCTGAATACGGCGGGAAAAGTCGCGCTCTCGTAGACGGCTTCGCTCAGATCGACGGTCGCCGCGGCGGACAGTCCCTTGACGGCGGCGGCCACCGCACTCAGCTGCGACGCGCTCATCGCCGTATTGTCCCCTGCCGTCTTGACGAAGAGCGTCGAGAAGGATGCCGGAAGTTCCGCAGACCACTTGTCGCCGGCCGAAACACGGTAGTAGACGCCTTCGCTCAGGTAGTCGTCGCCCAATGCGGCGAACGTATAACCGCTGCACGCCGCAGTCCACGCCGAATAGGCGTCGACCGACGGGACGTGGACGGTCCTGGCGCCCTGAACCGAAGCGCCCGCCCCCGCGAAACTGTCGGCCGCGACCGTCGGAGCCGTCGTCGGCTCGCAGTAGATGTCGGCCAAAAGCACGGCATTCTCGAAAGCCTTGCTGCCGATCGAAGCGAGCGCGTCGCCCGAAACGGTCAGCGTGTTGAGCTTCGACCAACCGGCGAACGCACCGGCGCCGATCGACTCGACCGTCTTGGGAATCGTCAGCCGTTCGATGACGTCGTTCCCTGCGAATGCTCCGTCGCTGACGGCCGTAATGCCGGCTCCGAACTTGACGGACGCGAGTGTCGGATTACCCGCAAAGACCTCGCTGCCGAGCTCCGTCACATTGTCGGGCAGCACCAGCGCCGTCAGGCCGCAGTCGGCGAACGCCCTGTCGCCTACGGTCGTCACGCCGCTGCCCAGCGAAAGGTCGGCGAGCTTCGAACAACCCTCGAACGCACCCGCATCGACGGCGGTCACCGAAGCGGGAACCGTCAGCGATGTCAGCGACGTGCACCCCTTGAAGCTCTCGGCGGGAACGGTGCCGATCGAACCGAGTTCGACCGCAGCCAGCGCCGGACAATCGCGGAACGCCTTCGCACCGAGCGTCGTACCTCCGAGCGACACCTCGGTCAATCCGCTGGCGGCGAAAGCTTCGTCGCCGATGCTCTTCACATTGCCCAGCGCGATCTCCGACAGCGCAGCACAACCGCTGAACGCCTTGTCGGCGATCGATGCGACGGACGAAGGCAGCGTGACCTCCGCCAGAGCGGAACACCCTTCGAACGTACTCGGCCCGACTGCGGCGACGCCCGACGGAACGACCGCCCTGGCCAGCGCCGTACACCCTTTGAAAGCCCCGTCGGCGATCGACGTCGTATTTTCGAAGAGACGGATTCCGCCCAGCTTCTCATTACCGGCCAGCAAGGCAGGGAATTCGGCGGAAACATAGTCGGCCGTGCTGAAATCGAGCGTCGCGGGCGCCGACTGCGCCGCGAGTCTGGCGACGACGGACTGCAACGCCTCGGCCGAAATCGTCTGCTCGCCCACGGTGCGGACATAAAGCGCCGAGAAGGTGTCGGGCATCGTCGTCGTCCACTTCTCCTCGCGCGAAACGCGGTACCAGACACCGTCGGTCAGCTCCTGATCGCTGATGTCTTCGAGGATGTATCCCTGACCGATCACGGACGCCCACTCTTTCTCATAAGCCTCGTAGGAGGCCGCCGGAACATAGAGGTATTTCTTTCCCTCGACATTTTTGCCGATGCCGTCGAACGGCGTCTGACCCAGTTCCGGCGGCGTCTGCGCACGGCAGGTGATGCTCTTCACGTTTCCGCTCTCATCGGAATAGCCGTAAAAAGCATTCCGTCCGACTTCGGTCACCTTCTCGCCCAGAACGATCGTCGTACAGCCGCAATCCCGGAACGAATAATCGGTAACGACCGGAATATCGATCGTCACATCGGCCAGCGAATGACATTCATCGAACGAGTTGGTGCCGATCGTCTCCAACGTCTCCGGAAAGGAGATGCTCCGCAATGCGTTGTTTTTGTAGAATCCCATATTGCCGATCGTCTTCAAGGCCGAGGGAAGTTCGACCGTTTCGAGTACGCTGCAATAGGCGAACGTCTCATTGGGGATAGCGGTCACTCCGTCGGGAATACGGACGGATTTGAGCGCCGAGCAATTCATGAAAGCCTGCGAACCGAGCGTGGTCAGCCCTTCGGGCAGTTCAATACTCTCCAATGCCGAACATTTGTTGAAGGTCCCCGAATCGATCGTCTTCACTCCGGCGGGAATCGTCACGCTCTTCAAACCCGTACATCCGGCGAAGAGGCTGCGCGAAAGCGTCGTGATCTTTTCGGGCACGACGACGTCGGCCAGCGCCTTGCAGTCATAGAACGCATACTCGCCGATCGAAGTCAGCGTGGAAGGCAACCGGACGGACGCGAGTTTCGAGCAGCCCGAGAACGCCCGCGCCGCGATCTCGGTCAACCCGTCGGGCAATGCGACCGTCTCCAATCCCGTACAACCGTAGAACGCTGTCGCATAGGTGCCCGTCGAGGGCATCGTCAGGATATTGCAGGGCAGCGAAATCTCTCGCAGCGTCGTCTTGCGCGAGAAGACCGTCGGGAACTCCGCGGCTTCATAGGTCGCCTCGGCGAAATCGAGCACCGCGCCCGCCTTCAACCGCGAAGCGATCGCCGAGAGGTCGGCGGCGGCGAGTTTCCCTTCGCCCAGCGTCACCGCTTTGAGATAGGTGACCGATTCGGGAATCTCCTCCGCAACACCGTTTTCGGTCAGGTAGAAGACGCCGTCGCGCTTGCAGTCGGCGGCAGCGATCGTAGCCGATATGCGCAGCGTACCGCCCGGCGCGAGTCGACGGCCGGCACGGCTCTGCATGTAGACCGAACCGTCGGCGAAGGTGTAGACGACCGAGACTGTCGCCTCCGACAGATCGGCCGGATAGAGCACCATGGCGGCGAATACCTCGGAGTCGCTGTGCTGCGTCGGCAACGCGACGCCTTCCTCGCCGAAATTCAGCGTGACGGACGACGAACCCTCGCACGCACCGAGCGCACCCTCCGCGAAGACCGCCTCGCCGGCGATGGCATGGCCGCCCGACACGCTCAGGGAAATCGATTCGAGCCTGGCCGTCACGTCGGCCGAACTTACGTCGAACCAGACGTAGGAGGTCGCGTGGTTCAGCACGAACGTACGGTTGGCATCGGCCGTCGCATAGCCGAAATCGCCGTTGCGCCCCAGATCGGGACGACCGGCCTCCGCCTGTGTCTGTTCGGCGGGGATCGACGCCGTGCGGGCGGCGGAACCCGTCATGTTGTAGATCACGTCGTAGGAATCGGCTTCGGCGACGGATTCGAAAACGAAGGCGCCCTTTTCGCCGGAGGATTCGAGCGGCTCGCTCTTGACGTCGCCGACCCAGATGCAGTCGCCGGCGCTCCACCGGAACGGCACGACTCCCTCGGATGCCTCGCCGAATCCGGTACGGGTAACCTCTCCCGAAAGACCGGTCAAAACGACTTTTCCGCTCTCGACGGGACGGGCGGGTTCGACATCGGCATCCCGCGTACATCCCGCGAGGGCCAGCAGCGAACCGCAGACAAGATATAAGTACTTTTTCATCGGATTTCTCATTTATCGGTTAGTTCCACTCCTCCCAGTCGCTCGAACCGGCGTTGTTGTCGTCGAACACCGGAAGATTGACTTCGACCGCAGCGACGACCGTCGCCGTAGCGCCCACGGCGACGACCGTCACCTTGCCGCTCTTTTCGGCATAGATATTCCCTTCGACGGGAGCCGTGATCGACAGCACGTCGCCGTCGAGCGAAGCGCGCCACCCGTCGGGCTTCGAAATCGAATAGCTCTCGACGCCCTTCTGCGTGACGGCCAGTTTTTCGGTCTGTCCGTATTTGAGCGTCAGTGTCGTACGCTCGATGACGAAGTTCACCTCTTTGGCTTTGGGCAGCCGGATCGTCTCGCCTCCCGCAAGGATGAAAATCACCTCGTCGTCGGTCTGCCGTACATCCTCGAAGAACGAATCGCCGTCTTCGCCGACCGCCTTGACCGGTCGGCCGTCGGCACCTTTGACCGGCTCGCCGTCGATCGTCCAATAGCCCTCCTCGTCGACCGAAGGGGTTTTGCCGTCCTGCCCCGCCACCGGAATCTTGCTGCCGGCATCGTCCAGCAGCCATTCGTCGGCGCCGCCCAGCGTCCAGTAGTAGACACCCTCGAACCTGGCGATACCCAGCACAGGAGCGTCGGCGCCTTTCTCGCCGTCGCGGATCGTGATGGTCTTGCCGTCGTTGAACGTAATCGACCAACCGTCGTCCGACTCCGTATAATTCGTAATGAACTTGTTGCCGTTCAGGGCGTCGACGAGCGTCTTCAACGAATTCACCTGCTCCTTCATCGAGGCGATCTCCTGTCTGATGTCCGCGATCTCCTGACGGAGTCCGGAGTCGTCGTACTCGTCCGAACAGCTCCATGCTGCCGCTGCACAACATGCCGCGAACGCCAATAGCGTAAAGATTTTCTTCATAATACAAGATTTATTTGGTTTGGAATTTCGATGCGCCGAAAAACGGCCGCGTCGGACAGGAGCGATCCGCAGACACACGATGCAGGGAGCGACGGCCATGCCGCGCTCCTCGCACTCCCGATTACCGATCCGTATGACATAACTACGCCGTTTGATTCCGTTTGCGGACTTACACGACGCAAGGGGAAGGGTGAAGAAATCGACAGAAAAATAGCACGCAGAAAACTATCTCGTGTGATTCCGACCCGAAACCCGCGGGTGTAAATCGTTCATCGAGGCAGGTCTTCTGACTTATCCCGTCGACCGCGCCTTCCCGGTATTTCACCAGTGGCAAAGAATGCGATAGACTTCGCTCCCGAAAGGGAGGGGACTTACAGCAGCAGGTACTGTCGCGGATTCTCACCGCGTTCCCTATTAATTCCGACAGGAGAGGACTCCCGTTGCGGAAACCTTGACGCGGCAAAGGTATGAAAAAACGATCGGAATTCGCAAATTCCGTTTCACTTTTATTTCATTTCCGCCGTTTTCATGCGGATTCGTCGCCGCCGGGCCGGCGAACGCTGCTGCGACGGCCGGCCCATGCCCGTCCCGCATGCGCAGCGGCTTCATTTTCCGGCAAAATAGTTGTATCTTTGTCGTAAATGCTCCCCGAATTCCTGACATACCTCGAAGCCGAACGCCGTTACTCCCCGCTCACTATCCGCAACTACCGCCGCGACATCGAACGGTTTCTGGCGTGGCTGGGAGTCGACGAGGCGTCGTTCGACCCTTCGCAGCTGCGCACCGAGGACATTCGTGAATGGATTCTCTACCGCACCGAAAAATCGCACATCGGCCCGGCGTCGATGAACCGCGAGGTGTCGTCGCTTCGGGCATTGTGGCATTACCTGCGCCGGCAGGGAATCGTCACGCAGGATATCTTCCGGAGCGTCCGTTCGCTGCGTACGCCGCGCCGTCTGCCCGTCTTCGTCCCCGAAAGCCGCATGGCCTACGTGATCGCCGACATCAACGGACGCGCCGGCAGCGAAGATTTCGTCACCGTGCGCGACGCGCTGACCGTGGCCATGTTCTACGGCTGCGGAATCCGCCTCGCGGAACTGATCGCCCTCAACCGCAACGATTTCTCGGACGACTACCGGCAGGTGCGCATCCGCGGCAAGGGAGACAAGGAGCGCATCGTCCCGCTGGTCGATCCTCTGCGGCGCATTCTGGTCCATTACCTCCAACTGATCGAGCGGCAAAACATTTGCAATTCTCAGGAAAAAGCACTAATTTTAACACTGAAAGGAGCGCGCATTTCGCGGAGCGTCGTGCGTCGCATCGTGGAACAGGCGTTGAACAAGGAGGGCGTACAGGGAAAAAAGAGCCCCCACGTACTGCGGCACACCTTTGCGACGCATCTGCTGAACCACGGCGCGGACATGCGCGAAATACAGGAGCTGTTGGGACACTCCTCGTTGCAGGCCACGCAGGTCTACACCCACAACAGCATCACCCGTTTGCAGGAGATCTACGTCAAGGCGCACCCCCGCGAGCGGAGAAAGGAAGAGATTGAAACCCCGTGCGACGCTGCCACAGAGGACACGCAAGCACGGTAACCGATTGTCAAACTATAAAGGACAAGGCTATGAACGTACAGATTCAGTCAGTGAAATTCGACGCAGACAAGAAGTTGATCGAATTCGTGGAGAACAAGATGTCGAAGTTGGAACGTTTCGCCGACCGCGCCACGGGCGCCGAGGTGATTCTCAAACTGGATAAGGATTTCGAAAAAGGAAACAAGGTAGCGACCATCACGCTGCACATGCCCGGCGAAGACCTGGTGGCCTGCCACCAGTCGAAAGCCTTCGAGGAGTCGGTCGACGAAGCCATCGACGCCCTGAAACGCCAGTTGGACAAATTCAAGGCGAAATTCGAGAAATAAA
>ENA-OVGQ01002299-OVGQ01002299.1-human-gut-metagenome-genome-assembly--contig:-NODE-2299-length-17669-cov-4.492279_pt1 | contig 17669 bp, 17 predicted proteins | sample MGYA00237774_ERZ505427 | MGnify/ENA primary metagenome ERZ505427 (study PRJEB26158, sample SAMN06016404) | human gut metagenome | biome: human gut; feature: ankylosing spondylitis patient; material... | reverse complement strand
TTCCCCGGTTTCATTTTTAAAGAGTTCACTTAAATAAGGAGGACTCAGATTAACTTCTTTCGCAAGATCATCAAGTGAAATTGTATTCGCAAAGTTTTTGCTAATAAGTTGTTTAACTGTTCGAACCGGCATGGAATTGGTTGAGTCTACTTCTTTTTGCAAACGAACTAAAATGGAATCTATAAGCTGACAACAGTTTTTCTCTAGATCATGCAAACTAGAAGAACAGGAAACTAAGTATTTCTGCATTATTAACAACGCATCCGGAGTTAACCATGTGTGGTTGGATGCAATAACCCAAATGGCATCAAAGAGCTGACGTAAAAAACTGTTTATTAGTCTAGGATCTGTTAAAAACAAAGTGCTGTGCGTTTCAATTAAATCATGAATCACATAAAAAATTTGTTTTGTCTCTCTTGTTTCAGCTGCTCTTCTGCATTCGGATTTTAATGAGAGTTTTGGTAAAGTAAGTGGTGGGAGAGGAAAGTCATTCCACAAAAAGGGGCCTTCACCAGAAAGCGCACATTTGCAAGTTATAAGCATACGGGCTTCCTGAAAAGCTGTCGGAAAGGCAGTATAATTGCAATGAAAATTACTAACTGTAAGAAGAAAACGATATCGAAAAACATCAATATGTTCTTTTAAAATATCCTTTATGCGCTTCAATGAACGGATAAAAGATTCCCTCGAATTAGGGTCAAGATTGACAATACAGTAAAGGGTGTCATCGATGAACTCAGCTTCAATATCTATCACTTTTGAAATCAAACCTGCAACAAGCAAATCACGTAATTTATCTCCGATGCCAACTGGAAACGCAGGTTGGCTTTGAACTGCACTTGTAGAATAACGAGAAAAATGTCCGTCAAGCGATGAATTAGGCTCGTATAATTGAAGTATAATTGCTACGAAATCACCATTCTGGAATTCCATTCCAGTAGTTTTGTTAAATGTTTCAAGTGGCACATCGCGTAAGCTAGAATTATATAAAAAGGAATGAATGCACTGCCGACGTAAAGAAGTACGAAACTGTTGAACTTCCAATTGAATTGTTGATGTATTAGGAGAGGAGACTGAGCGCTTTGAACAATCTTTGAAATTGCATTATTTATCTCAGTTTTTTTAATAGGCTTGAGGAGAAAATCGACAACATCCATACGTAATGCGTCGTATGCATAGTCAAATTGTTTATAGCCGCTAATGATTATAACAGAGCATTGATTACAATGATCATTAACCCATTTTGTAAGGTCTAATCCGTTGACACCTGGCATTCGGATGTCAGTAATCAAGATATCTACTTTTTCCTGTTGTAATAACGTAAGAGCTTGAACACCATCGTGTGCTTCACCTACTAAACGTAAATGTAATCCATCCCAATCAATAAGAGCTTTGATCAAGCTGCAAATACGTTTTTCATCCTCTGCAATTACTACATTGAATTCTTCGTTCATAATTAATAATCCCTCTTAAAATTACAAATAAACACGCCAAAAATTAACATTAATTTACATGCTTCAAGAGTTTAATACGACTATAACAAAAACATATTCCTTTTGCAAGTTTTTTTGTATACTGTGTTCTAATGCTATTTTGAATGTGTTTACAAAAGAATTGGAAGAACACTCATGAGGCAGGATGTTCCATAAGGGAAAGCTTATGAATAGGGAAGCAGTCGAAAAAATCATTGGCTTATATTTGTTTTGACGAACAAAATAGTTGGGATCTTAAAAATGTCCACCTATTCCTAATACATTCTAACGACAAATCATCAATAAATCTGGTAGTTTATAGTCAAAGTTAACAAATGTGTATCCATCGCTTTGATGCACCCGTTGTAAAGAAGGAGGGCGAGTCTTACTAGTGTTTGGTGAAACAGAAACAGTAAAATTTCTTGGCATTGTTTGATATTAAACTTTTTGGTCCTTTAAGTTTTATAGATTGTCTGAGATATTTCGAAATTATTGGATGGGGTGATGTTGAAAGATATGGACAACTTATTAAGAATGGAGAAAATCTCCAAAAGCTTCCCGGGTGTCAAAGCTCTTGACTCGGTACATTTCGAACTAAAAAGGGGAGAAGTGCACGCTATTGCCGGAGAAAATGGTGCTGGAAAATCCACTTTTATGAAAGTTTTAACCGGCATTTACAAGCAAGATGAAGGTGAAATTTACTATAAAGGTAATTTGTTCCTTCCTGAAAACCCCAAACACGCACAGGAAATGGGAATCAGTATTATACATCAGTAACTCAATCTTTTGCCCGATCTTTCTGTTGCAAATAATATCTATATAAGTCGTGAACCACGCAAGGTTCGTGGAATAATTGACGACAAAGAAATGAACGAAAAAGCACAGGCTTTGTTGGACAGCATGGGATTATCCATTAATGCACGGACCGAAGTAAAAGATTTAAGCATTGCTTCTCGACAGATGGTTGAAATTGCGAAAGCACTTAGCGTGCATTCTGATGTGCTTGTCCTCGATGAACCAACATCGTCGCTTTCACTCTCTGAAACTGAAACACTCTTCAATATTATCCGGAAACTTCGCGATGAAGGAGTCGGCATTATCTATATTTCTCATCGCCTGGAAGAATTCGATGATATTGTTGATCGGGTTACTGTATTACGAGACGGCAAATACATAACCACACAACCTTGGAGCAAAGAATACAACATTCCCCAGCTAATACGTGATATGGTTGGGCGCGAGATGAATGAAGAGTTTCCGAAGCGGAACAGTACCATTGGAGATGTAATATTCGAAGTTAAAAACCTAACTCGTGTAGTTAATGAAAAGAAGATTTTTGACAATGTTTCTTTTTCGGTACGCAGCGGGGAAGTACTTGGTATTGCAGGATTGGTGGGAGCAGGACGCACTGAAATTGCACGTGCAATTATTGGAGCGGATAGAGCAACAAGTGGTGAGGTTTGGCTCAAGGGAGAAAAATGTTCCATTAAAGCGCCGATTGATGCAATTCGCCATGGAATTACCTATCTCCCAGAGGACCGCAAAGATACTGGATTGTTTCTCGATCAGAGTGTGACATTTAACATGGTTGCCGCCACCTTTTCTGATTGGGCAAAACAGGGCATAGTCAACGACAGAATTATCAAAAAAGTTGTTGATGAAAAAGTAGATCAGCTACGAATTAAAACTCCAAACAATGAGCTAATTCTGCAATATGTCAGTGGAGGTAACCAACAAAAAGTTTTGATCGGCCGGTGGCTTTGTAGGAATTTTGATGTTGTAATTTTTGATGAACCCACTCGTGGTATTGACGTGGGCGCAAAATACGAAGTTTTCGCACTTATTAACAAGATTGCAGAGCGAGGAGCGGCAGTTATTGTTATTTCCTCTGAAATGAACGAGGTAATGGGGTTAAGCGACCGAATCCTTGTTGTGAGTGAGGGACGGGTATCAGGGGAAATCGATGCCGCGGATGCAACACAAGAACAAATTATGATACTCGCATCCAAAACAAAAAACTATGAAGAATGTGAGGACAAGGTGTAATGAAGATCCAAGTGAAAAACGCTGACAGCAATCCCAAAAAGAGGCTAATTGTAAGCAAAGATACCAGTCAGACCATTTCTTGCCTAATTGCTCTACTGATACTTATTGTTTTGTTTTCGGTTATGTCTCCGTATTTTTTATCTAGTGATAATCTGGCTAATGTTTTGACGCAAATCATTACAACTGCACTTTTAGGCTTTGGTATGACCTATGTCATTATTTCAGGTGAAATAGATCTCTCCATTGCACCGACACTTGCTATGAGCAGTGTAATTGTGGCAACTTTGCTCTCGAAAGGTTATCCGATGATCATTTGTTGCTTGGGTGGTGTGAGTTTTGGTATCCTTCTTGGTCTGGTCAATGGATTACTTATTACCAAGCTGTCATTGCCTTCCTTTGTTGCAACAATTGGAACACAAATGGCCATTCGTGGTTTAGCGCTCGTTTTTACAGATTCTAGAGCTGTTTATTTCAGCAATCGCCCGGAATTTAAGCAGCTGGCGCAAGGACGGTTCCTTGGAATTCAGTATCCTGTTTATATAATGCTATTTGTTGCGCTTATTGCTACTTTCATTTTACGAAAAACTGTAATAGGAAGACATATTTATGCAATTGGTAGTAACGGAGAAGCTGCCCGCTTATCTGGTATTTCGGTACACAAAGTTCGAATCTTTGCCTTCATGTTTAGCGCTGCGATGGCTTCGATTGCAGGAATTTTAACAACAGCACGTGTTAATTCTGGTCAACCGAGCATTGCAGTAGGACACGAAGCATATGCGGTAGCTGCATCGGTTATTGGCGGTGTATCAATGTCAGGTGGACACGGAAAAATTTTTGGCACATTACTAGGCGCAGTTATTATCGGCGTTCTTAATAACGGACTCAACCTTATTGGTGTATCAACTCAATGGCAACAGGTAGCTACGGGTGCAACGTTGGTACTATCAGTCTATATTGACATCGTGCGCCAGAGAAAGCGTATGGGTGTCTAATACTAGTGAATATTGTGGGAATATACCCTGCGATATTAAATATTCTTTGGAGGTATTATTTTATGAAAAGAGTTTTAGCCATTTTCTTGTCATTGCTTCTGGCTTTTAGCATGATTGGGTGCAGTGATCAGAGCAACACTGCACAAAACGCAGACGCCCAGGGTAACTCCAATGCAACAGCAGTCTCAAGTGACGATACTGCTGGTAACGCTGATCCTTGGAATGTCGCAGTATTCACCATGTCTGGTTCCGGCGAATTTTGGGCAAGCGTAATGGCAGGCGCAGAGAGAGCCTGCGAGGAATTCGGCCTTGTCTACACAATTGATGGTCCTGCTACTGAGACCTCTTATGAGCAGCAGATTGCAATGGTGGAAGATGCCATTACGAAGGGCGCTGATGCCATCTGCATCGCGGTATGCGACTCCGAGGCTTTGGTGCCAACTCTCGAGGCTGCAGCCGCAAAGGGAATTAAAATTATCCTGTTCAACACTACTTGTAATTATGACGGTTTAACCTTTATTGCTACAGATAACTACGAGGCCGGCCGGCTTGGCGGAAAGGCTCTGGGCGAGGCTCTCGGCGGTGAAGGCAAGGTCTGCCTGCTCGGCTCACAGGAAACAGTTCCTTCTAATGTAGCTCGCTGCGAAGGCGCAAGAGATTACATCGAAGAAAACTTCCCCAATATGGAGGTTGTCGACATCCAGTACTGCGACGGCGATATGGAGAAGGCTTTGACAATTTCCAACGACTGGATCACTGCAATCCCTGATCTTGCGGGCATTTTCTCCAACAATGACTTTTCTACCATTGCTGCTGCAAATATCATTGAGGAGCGCGGTAGAGTGGGAGAAATCGTGCATGTAGGGTTTGATGCAACTGAGACTAACGTAGTTTATCTCGAGTCTGGCACTACAACTGCTATTGTTACTCAGGATCCCAGTGATATCGGATATCAGAGTGTTGTGAGTGCTGTAAAGGCACTTGAAGGCGAGAGTTTGCCTGAAAACATTGGTACTAACATCGTGGTTGTGACAAAGGATAATCTTAACGATGCGGATATTCGTGCAATTCTCGGCTTCTAAATGTAAGCGGATAAAATAAGAAAATATAATTTGCCTGTGAGGAAAAGGAATCTCGACAAAGTTTGTGTATGGAACAAGAGGCGAGTTCATTTTCCTCACGAGCTATAAGAAGAAATGTTCGAGGAGTAAACAATCTATGAAACTGCAAATAGCACTTGACGATATTACCCGCGAAGCGGCTAAAGTTTTATTAGAAAAAATTCAAGAAGATGTCGATATTATTGAAATCGGCACACCATTCGCATATTATAACGACATTTCAGTTATTCAAGAATTCAAAAACTTATATCCTAAAGCAAAGATTTTGGCGGATTACAAGATTCTGGACGGTGGAGAGTTTATGAGCGCTCTTGCATTCCGTGCCGGTGCTGACATTGTTACAGTTTCTGTAAGCGCTAACAACGAGACCATTGCAGGGGCAATTAAAACTGCACGAGCATATGAGCGCGAGGTGTTGGTGGATACCATGGGAGTACCTCTTGAACGTATACCTGAGCGAGCCGCAGTTGCGCAGGCCCTTGGTGCGGATTATATCTGTGTACATACAAGTCTTGACGTTCCTGATGCGCCGGATCCGCTGGAGAGCATGCGGCTTGCACGGCAAGGAGCACCTGAACTTAAGTTAGCTGTCGCTGGAGGAATCAATTTGCAAACTCTACCGCGCATTATTGCAGCCAAGCCAGACCTAATTATAGTAGGTGGAGCAATCTGCAAAGCAGTTGATCCTATCGAAGCGGCAAAAACCATGATAAAAATGATTCTCGAGGAGGCAATACAGTGAAAACTCGTGCTATCGCTCTTGCAAGTCTAAACGAACTGCAGGAGATTGTTGAAACTGTTGAAGAAGCCGAACTCGAGCAAATGCAAGACCTGATTCTCAATTCAAATCGTATTTTTGTTGGGGCTGCAGGACGTTCCCTGCTCGCAATGAAGTTTTTGGCAATGCGCCTCATGCAAATCGGTTTAAAGGTATATCTTGTCGGTGAGGTTTGCACGCCAAGTATCCGTGAAGGGGATCTATTATTGGTCGGTTCGGGCTCAGGAGAAACGGCTGGGATGATTGCAATCTGTAAAAAAGCGAAAGCCGCTGGAGCAGAAGTTGCGGTATTTACAAAAAATAGAAATTCAACAATTGCATCAATTGCCAAAGTTGCTGTTCAATTAAACACTGCAAAGCCAATTCAAGAAGGGGCCGCTGGTCCTGATGGATGGATAGAAGGAAATTATTTTTCAATTCGCCCGTCTGGTAACCCGTTTGAACAGTCAATCGTTATAGTCGGGGATGCAATGGTTTGCGAATTGATGCAAAAAACTAACTGTGGTACTGCGAAAATTGCATATAATCACGCTAATTTAGAATAAAGAGGAAGTTAGTTATGATTAAACAAGGAATACTGAATGCTGATTTGCGTTCTCTTACTGCCCGTATCGGCCATAGAGATCGTTTTGCGATTGTGGATGCAGGCTACAATATACCGTTAGGTATTGAAACTGTTGACTTGGCCTTTTTGCCTAATATTCCTTCAATGGTTCAAGTTGTCGAAGGAATTATAAATGAAATGGCAATTGAAGAGGTCATTCTTGCATGTGAAATTAAAGAAATGTCACCTGATCTCGATAAGGAATATGCGAAACATTGGCCTGAAAAAGCAAAACTATCCTATATCCCACACATTGAATTTGACGAAGAAATTAAGAAGGTAAAAGCTGTAATACGCACTGGTGGTTACTGGCTGCACGCTCCAAACGTAATTTTACAGGCAGGATGTACCTATGATGAGTAAAACTATTCTAGATGTGCTAACCCTTGGCGATTTAATGGTGGATTTTACCCCCGCAGGAATTTCACCAAAAGGGAATTTGCTTTATGAACGCAATCCTGGTGGGGCGCCGGCCAATGTGGCAGTAACAGTTTCCCGTTTGGGTGGCAAATCAGGATTTCTTGGTACGGTCAGTGATGATATATTCGGGCACTTTTTAGCTGATGCGATGACCAAATTCGGGGTTAACATTCAAGGCTTACGATTTACCAGGAAAGCGCCCACAAAAATGGCTTTTATCACTCTAGACGAGAACAACAATCGTAGCTTTGATTTTACTCGAGGAGAAGTTGCTGAAACCTACTATTCACCCGAAGATATTGACGAACAACTGATTGATGCCTGCCGAGTGTTTTTGCTTTCGACCGTTTCACAATACAAAGAACCTTGCAGATTGGCCGCGGCGAAGATTGTGGAAATGGTAAAAGAACGTGGGAAATTGCTTGTTTATGATCCAAACTGGAACATCGCATTTTCAAATGATAAGGAATTTGAGCGCACTGTAATGCTCGACACAATGCATAAAGCAGATATTGTGAAAATATCGGTTGAGGAAGCAGAATTTCTTTTCGGCAAGGATATGACTTACGAAGCTGTTGCGCATAAAATACGTAGCTTCGGCGCAAAATTCGTAACGATTACCTTAGGCCCCCGCGGTTGCTTCTACAGCTATAAAGGTGGAGAAGGCCATTTGCCAACCTATGATGTAAAGGTGGCTGATACAACTGGTTCCGGAGATGCTTTTATAGGGGGGTTTATCTACCAATTAACCCGTTTGAACATGCCAGTGATCGAGCAAATTCCCCAACCAGACATAGAAAGAATGCTCAGGTTTGCGCATGCGTGTGGTGCGCTTTGTGCATCTCGTAAGGGAGCAATGCCTTCAGTAGAAAATGAAGCAGAAGTGGAACGTTGTATGCAGGAGGTTCCTATCCTGTTATTTGATTAAATGGCTTCGGGCAGTTCTGTCACAGACAAGTCAAGGCTGCCTGCCCAGACCTCATTGTAAAGCGTGTGTGTGCAGACCATCTCCTCTGCTGAAAACAGCCCATGCAGACGAGCATAGCCGACGCAGGCATCCAAAGACCACTTGTGTTCTTTGACCTGTTCCATTATCCAGCGAATGAAGCGAGTGCAGTGACAGATTCGGTGTGGTTTCCGAGAACGCTTTCTGTTCGCCTTGTAGGCCGCTTCTCCACGCCTTGCCGAGTATCCGGGCTTCCTGCCCTTGCTGCTCTTTCGGGGCGGTGTGCCGCGCTTTAGCTCGTTCCCAACGGTGGTTGGTGAACATCCGATTGCTCTGGCAATGGCTCTGTTCGTGTAGCCTGCGTTCTTGAGCTGCTGGATCGCTCCTCGTTCCTCTCGCTGTAAGTGCTGTCCCTTCTTGCGTTCTACCAATTCTGTGATATAATCTTGGCAGTCCATAGTGATTGCCCTCCCTTGGAAGAAGTTGTGTGCAAACTTCATTCTACCATGTGGGGAAAATCACTATGGATTTTTTCTTAGGTGTCCAACTTCATTTTACAATCGACCAGACGTTTTCTACATTCATCTATTGACTTTACTGCACAGAACGACTACAATACAGCCATATAAGGAAGTGTATTACTATGCCGCAAACTGCTTTTCGCCCCAACCACATGCACATTGCGTGGCACGATTACACATCACATGATGCTACTCTACCGATCTCTGCCGCGCCCTTGCGTGAGAAGGCCTCCGTCATCGGCCGCACCGGCTTGATGCTACTCTCATGCGGCACCGGTGCATGGCGTGTCCGCAGTTCGATGAACACGCTCGCGGAGGAGCTGGGGCTGGTCTGTGCAGCCGACATTGGCCTGACCTCGATCGAATACACCTGCTTTGACGGTGAACAGGCATTTTCGCAAACGCTCACGCTGACCAGCACAGGCGTCAACACCTCAAAGCTCAACCGACTCGAGCAGTTCGTCGCTGAGTTTGCCGACATCTGCTCCCGTATGACCGGCGAGCAGCTGCACACCCACCTTGACGAAATCGAGCAGGTGCACGGACTGTATTCGCCACTGATGCTCGGTCTGGCGGCTGCCCTCGCCTGCGGTGCATTTACGTTTCTGCTCGGCGGCGGCTGGGTCGAGATGATACTCGCATTCTTTGGCGCGGGTATCGGCAACGCCGTGCGCTGCAAGCTGTCCAAGCACCATCTGACGCTTGTGCTCTGCACGACTGTTTCGGTCGCAGCAGCCTGTCTGGTGTACGCGGGCTGTCTCAAGATTGCCGAGATGACCTGCGGCATCAATGTCCAGCACGAAGCCGGCTACATCTGCTCCATGCTGTTCATCATTCCCGGATTTCCGTTCATCACCAGCGGCATCGACATGGCCAAGCTGGATATGCGGTCAGGTCTCGAACGGCTCAGCTACGCGGTAATGATCGTATTGATTGCCACGATGGCCGCATGGCTGATGGCGCTCGCGCTGCACCTCAAACCGGTAGATTTTCTGCCGCTGAACCTCAGCATGCTGCAGTATATCGTATTCCGCCTGCTCACCAGCTTCTGCGGTGTGTTCGGCTTTTCGATCATGTTCAACAGCCCGGTACCACTGGCGATGTCCGCCGCGGTTATCGGCGCAATATCCAACACGCTGCGTCTGGAGTTGGTTGACCTTGCATCTTTGCCGCCTGCGGCTGCCGCATTTTTCGCGGCCATGATCGCCGGACTGCTGGCTTCTGCGTACAAAAAGCACTCCGGTTTTCCGCGCATCGCGATTACAGTGCCGTCTATTGTGATTATGGTGCCCGGCCTGTATCTCTACCGCGCAATTTACAATCTCGGTATGATGAACCTGAGCATTTCCGCTTCGTGGTTCGCATCTGCCACATTGATCATTCTCGCGCTTCCGCTCGGACTGATCTTCGCCCGCATTATGACGGATAAGATGTTCCGTTACTGCACCTGATTTTCTACAGACAAGTCAAAACCGCTGCTGTGAGTTTTCCTCATAGCAGCGGTTTTGTTATGCTTTTTACAGCGGCAGCGAGTCCTTGCCTGCCTGATGGATCATTTCCTCGTGACAGCGCAGCACAACGCCGTCCACCTGCTCGAGATGGTGCAGGATGTTATGTTCAAACTCCTTAAGCGGCAGCAGAACGCCCAGTTCATCGTGGCTTTTCTGCAACTTGTAGCCGGTGTCCTGACCGTAGAATACCATCGCGGTCGGACACTTCTGCTGGATTTCATTGAATGCGTCCCAGACGATGTTGTACGCCTGTGCTTCGGTCAGACCCTGCTCGACCGTATCCGGCAGCGCGTACAGCGTCAGCACGCCGCGGCGGGACGGCGAATACATCTCCCGCACTTGCATGTCCTTGGTGTACTTGTGGCGCAGATGACTGCCATCGGCCAGGTAGAGCGCCGCACGCGGTACAGACAGGTGCTGACGGTAAATATCGTGGAACTTGCGCAGCTCTCGTGCCGAGACGGCATTGCGGTATTCCTCGCGCACCTCACCGTTCGCATCGGTCAGCAGTCTGGGATTCCCGCCGTTTTTGCCATGAAAGCGATACGGAATAAGATAGGCTGTACGCAGCAGATCGAACATCGTGTTATTGCATAGCGCAATCGTCAGCGCGGAAATATCGCGGTTCTCGTAAGCCTGCAAAAGCGCTTTCGCAAAGCTGCACTCTGCACCGCCGCCATCCTCAAACGATGCATTCTCCTGCTCCATGCAGAAGGTTTCGTACAACTGCTGCTCTGCACCCGGATTGCTCAGAATTCTGTGGAACAGTGCTTCGGCGTGTTCCTCTCTTGGAAAAAGTGATGCCATGATAATTCCTCCTCATGCACTGTCAAGAGCTTGTTTTTTTGCAATACAAGCATAGCCCTGTTTATCTCGTATGTCAATCGTATTTTTCAAATCGCAAATTGCAAGTGCAAGTTGGACACCTGCACGGTAGAACTTAGTTAACCAGAGCATCGGTCAGGATGGAAGCCGCTGGCTTCCGTCCTGGGCGATGCTGCCGCAGCCGGAGGCTGCGTAAACAGAGTCGAGGAACTCGTCAAACAGTTCCTCCGGGGTACGGTAGCCAAGCTTCTTGCGAGGCCGTCCGTTCAATTCATCAGCTGCAGCCAAGATATACTCAGCAGAGAAAGCCTCAATGGACACGCCCTTCGGAACGAAGGTTCGAAACAGCCCGTTGTGACGTTCGTTTTGGGGACGTTCCCACGAGGTGTAGGGATGCGCAAAGTAGACTGCACAGCCCCAGTTCTCGACCTGACTGAACGCAGAGAACTCCGAGCCGTTGTCCACGGTAATGGTCTTAAAGACCTGTGAGAACGTGTCACCTTCCCAATGTCCCTCCTCGATGCGCAGAGCCGCGATCTCAGGCCTCTGAGAAATGTCTGTGCCGAAGCTCTTCCTGTGTTCACGGGGCTTGGAGTCCTTGTGCTGCTTGCGTTTCATGGCTTCGGGCAGTTCTGTCACAGACAAGTCAAGGCTGCCTGCCCAGACCTCATTGTAAAGCGTGTGTGTGCAGACCATCTCCTCTGCTGAAAACAGCCCATGCAGACGAGCATAGCCGACGCAGGCATCCAAAGACCACTTGTGTTCTTTGACCTGTTCCATTATCCAGCGAATGAAGCGAGTGCAGTGACAGATTCGGTGTGGTTTCCGAGAACGCTTTCTGTTCGCCTTGTAGGCCGCTTCTCCACGCCTTGCCGAGTATCCGGGCTTCCTGCCCTTGCTGCTCTTTCGGGGCGGTGTGCCGCGCTTTAGCTCGTTCCCAACGGTGGTTGGTGAACATCCGATTGCTCTGGCAATGGCTCTGTTCGTGTAGCCTGCGTTCTTGAGCTGCTGGATCGCTCCTCGTTCCTCTCGCTGTAAGTGCTGTCCCTTCTTGCGTTCTACCAATTCTGTGATATAATCTTGGCAGTCCATAGTGATTGCCCTCCCTTGGAAGAAGTTGTGTGCAAACTTCATTCTACCATGTGGGGAAAATCACTATGGATTTTTTCTTAGGTGTCCAACTTCATTTTACAATCGACCAATAAAATACAACGAAAGAACTTGTGCAGAAAGGAAATAATATGATAAATATGGAGAAGTTTTCTTTTGCGGCAGATAGCATTGATCAAGACAGAATTCCCCAGTTCCTCTTGAGTGATGGCAACAAAATGCCTTGTATCGGTTATGGAACCTTTGGCTCCGACCATGTTGAACCGGGAGTCATTGCCGAAAATGTTAAAGTAGCACTGTCACTTGGATATCGTTTGCTCGACTGTGCTCCGGCCTATGAAAATGAAAAGGAAATTGGTGTAGCACTAAAAGAAGTGTTTGAAACGGGGCTACTTCGCCGTGAGGATCTTTTTATTATATCAAAGCTTCCAAACAATCGTCACAATGAGCGGGATGTGCTTGCCGCTTGTGCTGAAACATTAAGGGATCTTCAAGTAGATTATCTTGATTTGTATCTCATACACTGGCCATTCCCTAATTACCATACACCTGGTTGTGACACTCATCAGCGCGATCCAAACGCACGTCCATTTTTCGAAGAGGAATATCTTATGGTCTGGCGGCAGATGGAAAAACTTGTCGAAATGGGACTTGTTAAATCCATTGGCATGTCGAATATGAATATCCCGAAAATAGAATCAGTTTGGCAGGAGATGAAGATTAAGCCTGTTGTAAACGAATGCGAACTCCATCCACACCTTCGGCAGGATGAACTTATCGCATACTTAAAAGAAAAGAATGTTCTGCCTATTGCACATACGCCGCTCGGCAGCCCTCACCGGCCAGAGCGCGATCGTACTACAGAAGATACCAATTGCCTTCAGGATCCAGCAATCCTAGAAATAGCTCAAGCGCATGGTATTCATCCAGTTTCAGTTGTCCTTAAATGGGCCGTACAACGCGGAACGTTACCTGTTCCTTTCTCAATCAGTCGTTCACATATTCTGAGTAATCTCCAGTGCTGTACTGAAGATCTACTGACAAACGCCGAAATGGAAAAGATTAACAATATTGGAACCCAGTGTCGCCTTATCAAAGGAACTGTCCTTTTGTGGGAAGGTGCACCTGACTGGCATTGCCTGTGGGATGAACAAGGGGAGATTGACCGTACCGGATGGAAAGGTTAAGCCTAGCTTTGATTAAAGAAAAAGGTATTGAGTTTGCCGTAGAACAAATTTGTGGTCTTCCTTCAGACGGAAATACAAAGGAACTGGTAATTTCTAAGTATAAGAATATCAAATCTTAATAATTTCTGACTCAGATACACCGTCATGGTGGCAGAGGGGCGATTTGCCCCTCTGCCTTCGTTGGTTCTGTTTTGGAGATTCTTGGACAGTGAAGTGTCTGTTGACTCCATCCAGAATATAAACAACATGACTTCTGGTCAGTTGTACGTATTTCACTTAGGGTTCGTTTAACTTCCGCTTATTTTTCCCGTTTATATGCCGGTGTGGTGGAATTGGCAGACACAAGGGACTTAAAATCCCTCGGTAGCAATACTGTACCGGTTCGAGCCCGGTCACCGGCACCAATTCTTTTAGCCAGTTTTAATGTAAATTTTTCCTATACAAAATACCCATGGCATTCTCGCCTAAGAGAAAAGTGATTTGGGATATGGTCTTATTTATATGCGGGCATGGTGGAACTGGTAGACTCGAAGGATTTAGGTTCCTTTGCCAACCGGCGTGTGGGTTCGAATCCCACTACCCGCACCAAATTAAGGGCCTTTAGCTCAGTTGGTTAGAGCAGACGGCTCATAACCGTCCGGTCCCGGGTTCGAGTCCCCGAAGGCCCACCACATAGGGGTATAGCTCAGCTGGTAGAGCAGCGGTCTCCAAAACCGCGTGTCGAGAGTTCGAATCTTTCTGCCCCTGCCATTTTCCTATTGACAACGTATGTTGTTTCTGGTATACTCTAAAAGCTCAAGTTCGACAAGATCTCCTGATAATTGATGGCCAAGTAGTTCAGTTGGTTAGAACGCCAGCCTGTCACGCTGGAGGTCGTGGGTTCGAGCCCCATCTTGGTCGCCATATGCTGCTGTAGCTCAGTCGGTAGAGCGCATCCTTGGTAAGGATGAGGTCGGCGGTTCGAATCCGCCCAGCAGCTCCACGCAAACCCTGTAACCACAACGGTTACAGGGTTTGTTTTGTTTTATCGTTTCTTAGTTTCGTTGGACTTTCCAACAGATCTTCCAACAAGCTATTGCTGCGTCTGTTTTTGCAGCGTTGCAATGATCAATTTGGCAATGTCGGGATTTTCTTGCAGCAGGCGGTACGCCTGTTCCGCAGAGTTATCCAGCGGCTTTTCCTGCGGCACATCAGCCCGTTTCTGGAAGAAATCCGCCTCTACCTTCTCCGCCAACCGGCGGCGCTCCTCGTTGTTGGTATGGGCGTACAGATCTGTTACCATACGGGATTGTGCGTGGCCAGTATCGCCCTGCACCGCCTTGATGTTTCCGCCGCCGATTTGCAGCTTCAGCGAGGCGCTGCAATGCCGCAGACTGTGAAAAACTACCGGCGGCAGTCCTGTGGCATCGGTCAGCTTGCGGAGCAGAAAGGCAATCTGCCTTTCCTCGTAGGGACGTCCGTCCTCATGGGCAATCACAAGGCCAAAGTCCTGATAATCGCTGTCCAGCATTTCTTTTGCCCTCTGCTGCCTATCTTTCTCCTCTGTGAGCGCCATCGAAACGGTTTTCGGCAGAAATACCTTCCGCACACTGCTTTCCGTTTTTGGAGCCTTTAGTACCAGCGATGTTGATGATCCGGTCTGCTTCCACTGCGGACGCTCCGTATCTGTCCGCTGCGGATCAGTTCATAGGCGGTGTTGCGCCCGATGCCGAGAATGGGCATCAAGTCCCCCACCCGCAGTGTCACGGGCAGCTCATGCAGGTCACGATACTTATTCTCCATGGGCAGCGCCTCCCTTTATGGATGCCAGATAGATGTCCGTTACATCGGGCCGCTCGTGCCCCAGCAGACGGGAGACGGTAAAATGGGCATCCAAAGGCGTCATGCCGCCGTTGATGAGAGATGTATACTTTTCAGCAGCGTAGGTATGTCGCAGTCCATGGAAGGTAATGCGCCTGTCCGGCGCTGTAGGGTCACAGATAGCGTCAGGGTCGCGGAGGATAAACTGCTGCATGCCATTGATGGCCCGGTCGGTGGAGATGCCATCCGGCACCAGCAGCTTGTGTCCGCGCTCCGTTTTGTCCAGCAGCCGTTCTAGCATCATCGTGATACGGTCGTCCTCGATGGGAACAATACGCACCTTGCCGCTCTTGCCCTTTACGGTGAGGGCGTTTTCGCGCAGCGCACGCTCCGCCGCGGCGGTGTCCATGCGAAAGCACTCGTGGATACGCAGACCGGCATAGCGGGCCAGATACAGGGAGAGGATGTAGTCCTCCCGCTCCTCCGCCATGGCTCGGCCGATCAGCTTGCCGAACTCCGAGTTCGTCCATGTACGATCCAGCTGCCCGAAGCGGCGGCGTTCCAAAGCAACGCCTAGTTCCTCGTTGCCCGGCAGCGCATAACGGGGATGGGACATCTTATCATGGAAAAAACGGATAGCGGAGAGGTCGGTCTTGATGGTGCTGGCGGATTTGCCTTGCTCTTGTAGATAGAGAACGTAGCTTACTAGATGCTTGCCGCTGACGTTCTCCAGCTTTTGGAGATGGTAGTAAGTTGCGAGGTAGGCGCAGAACCGTTTGGTGGCCTCGTAGTAACGGTCTTTCGTGCGGAAGCTGCCCTGACGGTTGTGGCGGGCCAGCTTGTCCAACTGGGTAACGAGGGTGTGGTAAATGCCTTTTGTGGTCATATAGAGAAATCTCCTTGTAATCATAGTTGTGTTCAGACGGGCGCACTTCACCCGTTGGCAAGGAGCGCCGTTTCCGGCGCATTTCCGCAGAAAGGATAGACTGCCGCAAACGGAAAGCCTCGATGCTGCGCGCTTTTCGCGGCCTGTCCGTATGTCTGTCTCTCTTTGCTTGTGCCAGGTCAGTACACTGCCACATGAGGCAAACATGCCCTGCTCCGATGGAGCGGTGGCGGACACCAGGCCACTGAACTCGGCTGCGGAAGGCTCCGCCGGTGTCCTGTGATCCGCCCGGTGACGGATCGAAGGATGTGCGATACCCCGTATGACCGGCGCCGCACTCTGACTGCGGCATACAGGGCGGGAGCTTGCCTCTCCCTGAACAATTTTCCTGCCGTATCGTCCCAACGGCTTTTTACAAAACTTCTTTTCCTGATCTGCGCCGAAGCGATTCCGGCGCTCTTTCTTTTCCTGCGGTATCGCGGCGTCGGCAAGTGCCGCGACAAAATAGTAAGCAAAAACGCAGGAAGAATCTTCCTGCCGTTTCGGCTTCATACGATCCTTCCTGCGTTTGCAGTATTGTTCAATTTTTGATGGCCGCCCCGGTTTCGGGAGGCGCATTTTGACATACTTCGGGTTCTTAGTCAGAGCGAAAAGCTGTTGATTACAGCCTTCCACCCGTGCCTGCTCTGCTCCGACCTAAATGCGCGATGCCTTAAGTACAGGTACATCATGGCACGGCGGCAAAGCGGCATACAGGTGGAAAATGCCGCGAGAGAAAATTTCTCGCAGCATAGTCATTAAAGCACGAGGGCGCAGTGGCCCGAATCTCAAACGGGAGCGTGGCGCTCCTCAGTACAAACTTAACAACGTGTGCGGTGCAGATCATAGACCTGCAAATGGTGCACAAATAGCTGGATAATCTTTATATACCACAATATATTGTCGCTGTCAATATAGAAATTCCGATATATTGCACTTCTCCGGTAGTTGAAAATAGCTAATACGCATTATCTCCGTGTTAAATGCGTATTACAGGCGCACCGCAAAAATAATGCGTATTGCGTGCGTATTAAAAGCGTATTGGGCAAATATGCTTCCGCTCATTTGCAGCAAGATAATGTACAATAATATGACCGCGACGTCACGCTCCATGTCCCCCGGCTCAAGGGCGTGTCCTTCGAGACGGCCATCATCGAGCGGTATCGCCGCCGGGAGAGCAGCGTGGAGGAGGCGCTCATTGAGATGTATCTGGCAGGCGTCTCCGTGCGCCGTGTGGAGGATATCACCGAGGCACTGTGGGGCAGCAAGGTTTCGCCCGCTACCATCAGCGAGCTGAACAAGAAAGCCTACGTCCACATCGAGGACTGGCGAAACCGTCCCTTGCAGGGCGGACGGTATCCATACGTCTACGTGGACGGCATCTACCTGCGCCGCAACTGGGGCGGAGAGT
>ENA-OVGQ01002289-OVGQ01002289.1-human-gut-metagenome-genome-assembly--contig:-NODE-2289-length-17745-cov-6.059243_pt1 | contig 17745 bp, 11 predicted proteins | sample MGYA00237774_ERZ505427 | MGnify/ENA primary metagenome ERZ505427 (study PRJEB26158, sample SAMN06016404) | human gut metagenome | biome: human gut; feature: ankylosing spondylitis patient; material... | reverse complement strand
CTTTCTGACTGCCAATAAAAACTTTATTCTGAAAAAGCATCAGCCCCCACTCGCTCCAACGGCGAATGGGGGCTACTTCTGCTGTGTTTCTTTCAATATTGTTACCTCTGCTTCCATCTATATTGCCGCTGCTGCAGAACACTGACTGCCAATCCATGAGGTGCCGGGGGCGTGCAGAGACTCATCTCACGCGATTCATTAAATGATGGCACTTCGTATTTGACGGTGCGGCCCACTGAAGCGGCGCTCAAGGAGCGGCGGATTTGGGTTCGGAAGCACTGCCCTCCTTGTGCCTTTACTGTACAATGAACCCTTGAAAATGTCAATAGATTTTGTGTATATTTTATATTTTGAATAAATAAAATTGAAAATATACGAGCAATCTACACAAAAGCACGCGATCAGCCAAGCTCGGCGTAAAAATGCGTGGGGGACAACTCTTCTTGAGCCCAAAAACCATCCCGCAGTGCGGACAGGTTTTCCTCATCATGCTCGATCTCACAGCTGAACCGGCGCAGCGCCTCCGCAGGACCGCATACCGCCGCAAGGCGCCGGATGGTCAGCACGGCGAAAATGCACAGCTGCGTCTGTCCCAGCACATCCCCGTCATTGACCGCCTTTAAAATATAGTGGAACAGAAAATACGCGGCAATGCGCTCCAAAAGCGCCTCGGATACCGGTGCCGGCTCCGCCGCTTCTCCCCGGTGCAGAAGGTCCCGCCAGTCCGGCTCTAAAACCTCCAGCGTTTCCAAAAATTGCAGGGCGTAAGGGAACAGCCCCGTGGTTTCCGGCGCGGCGGAATGCGCCGGGAGCGGTCCTTCGACCAATTCCGGCAGGGCATCCTCGTCCTCTGCGTCCAGCCGCTCCTGTACGCCTTGGGCCAGCAGCAGAATATCCCGCAGCCGAGCGTTCAGAGGGCGGGTGCGATTCTGCAAAAGCGCCAGCATCCGTTCCCGCAGGGGCAAAAGCCACGTCAGCCATTCGTCCCCCGCCTCTGCGGGCGTATCGTCCGTTCGCTCCGGAAACAGCAGCGGGGCCTCGCTGCTCAGCAGAAGCCGGTTCGCCTCAGGGCAGGAGGCGGACAGCGTGACCTCCCGGAACGTGCCGTAATCTTCCACGAACCGGGGGTGCTCCCGGCAGGTGACAGAGGTGGCCGCCTCGTCCAAGGTGAGGTGCACCTCACAGAGATTTTCCTGATTCAAAAAGGGGCAGCGCCCGCCGCGAAGCGGAAAGCACCAGTCCTCTCCGTCAAGCTGCATCGCGGCGCGGAGCCGCTCCCCCAGCGGGCCGGGGAGAGCGCGGTACCGCCGGGCGGTGTCCTCGTCCAAAACAACCTCCCACTCCATGCAGCAGCTATGAGGGCACGCCCCCGCCAGACAGGAAAAATCGTCAAAATAATCCGGGACACGCAGCTTCATGGCACTTCCTCCTGTATCTGACAGTGGCTCTTTCAAAAAAAGTTGCATACGCAACAGAATTTACATAAATATTATAGGATACTATCTACGGAAAGACAAGGCTGAATAGCCAAGGAAAAAGGAGATACCCTATATGATACGGAAAATCATTGAGATTGACCGGGAAAAATGCAATGGCTGCGGTGCCTGTGCGGCCGCCTGTCAGGAGGGCGCCATCGGCATGGTGGACGGAAAGGCCGCCCTGCTGCGGGACGATTACTGCGACGGCCTCGGCAACTGTCTGCCCCATTGCCCCACCAACGCCATCACCTTTGTGGAGCGGGAGGCCGCTGCCTTTGACGAAAAGGCCGTTGCCGCCGCCCAGCTCCAGAAGCGGGCAGAGGCGCTGAAGGGCAGTGCGCCGGTGACGCGCACCGGCTGTCCCGGCAGCGCACCGCTGCAAATGGGCGGCTGTCCTGGCAGCCGGGCCGCTGAGCTGAAGCAGACTGCGGCAGAGGCCCCCATGCAGACCATGGCCCAATCCCGCCTGATGCAGTGGCCCATCCAGATCAAGCTGCTGCCGGTGCAGGCCCCGTTCTATCAGGGGGCAAAGCTGCTCATCGCCGCAGACTGTACGGCCTTTTCCCGGGCGGATTTCCACGAGCGGTTCATGAAGGGCCATATTACCCTCATCGGCTGCCCCAAACTGGATGAGGGCGATTACGCGGAAAAGCTGACGGACATCCTCCGGCTCAATGACATCCGGGCGGTCACAGTGGTCCGCATGGAGGTCCCCTGCTGCGGCGGCCTTCAGCGGGCGGCGGAGACCGCGCTGCAAAACAGCGGCAAATTCATCCCGTGGCAGGTGGTGACGCTGGGACGGGATGGAAGCATTCTGGATTGACATTCGGAAAATGGAGGCAAGGAAATGAGAGCAATGGTCAATGACACCTGTATCGGCTGCGGCCTGTGCGCCGGCACCTGCCCTGTGGTGTTTTCCATGGGGGATGACGGACTGGCCCACGGCGGCGAAATTCCGGACAACCAGCGCACCGAGGCGGAGACCGCCCGGGATGGCTGCCCGGTCAGCGCCATCAGCATCGAGGACTGAAGTCCATGAAAAAGCGGCGGAGCAAACGCTCCGCCGCTTGCGACCGTCGAAAAAGTGGCATTGCCACTTTTTCGAGGAAGTTTCGCTGCGCTCTGCGCCTCGGTTGTCCGCTGATGGCGGACAATTCGACGCTCGCTTTGCGCAAAGTGTTTTCTGCCACGCACAGGTCGCGGCAAAAAACAAATTTTACAGCTTTCGCGTCTGCGGATGCGAAACTCTGTGAGGCTTTTTCAACACGCTGAAGCGGCGGAGCAAACGCTCCGCCGCTTCAGCGTGTTGAAAATCCGTCAGGTATTGTCCCGGCTGATAGGCTCCCGCACCAGCAGCCGCCGGAGAGCTTTGCCGTTGAAGGGAATGAGCGGATAGAGGTAGCCCTTACCCACCAGCGGCTTTGTGGTGCACAGCAGAATGAAAATTCCCACCACGCCCAGCACGAAACCCCAGACGTCAAAGACCGCCGTGACCAGCAGCAGCGCCACCCGCAGCAGCTTGAAGGCGTAGCCCAGCTCGTAGCTGGGCTGGGCAAAGCCCGCCACAGAGACAAAGGCCATATACACCAGCACCTCCGGCCCCAGCCATCCGGCCTGTACAGCGAAATCGCCCAGCACCAACGCACCCAGCATGGAAAAGGAGTTGGAGAGGCTGTCCGGCGTATTCAAGGACGCCAGCTTCAATACGTCAATCAAAAACTCAACCACTAAAAGCTGGCTCAAAAGGCTCAGGGATACCGGCTCCGGTGAGGACAGGAAATCCAGCCATCCCGGCAGACGGTCAGGCACGCTGACCATCAAATACCACGCCGGAGTGATGAACAGCGAGAGGAGGAATACCGTCACCCGCAGAATACGGAGATACGTGCCGATGAGGGGCGGGAAGTAAAAATCGTTGGCCTCCTGGGTAAAATCGAAAAACGAGGTGGGCAGAATCATCACGGAGGGTGAATTGTCCACTATTAAAACGATGCTGCCCTCCATGATGCTGGCCGCCGCCGCGTCAGGCCGTTCCGTGTAGCGGACCTTTGGGAATGGATTGTACCACTGCTTTGGGCGGATGGCCTCCGCCAGACTTTCCTGCGCCATGGAAAGAGACCGGATGTCCAGCCCCAGCAGCTTGCCCCGGAGCTTGCGGAGCAGCGATTGGTCCACCTTGTCATCCAGATAGCAGAGCACGGCGTCATTGTGGCTCCGGGAGCCGACCTTGTGGCCCTCCATGGTCAGGTGCGGGTCCCGGATGCGTCGGCGCAGCAGCGCCATATTGGGAACCACCGCCTCCACAAAGCCATCGTGACTGCCCCGGAGCACCTTTCCATCCGGCGGCTCGTCCACGCCCCGGCTGGGATAGCCCTTGGCGTCCATCAGCGCGGCGCCGGACAGTCCCTCCATGATCAGCAGGGATTTTCCCAGAAATACGGAGGTCACGGCGTCAGATACGTCAAACGTGACGTTGGATTCGGAAAACGTGATGAACCGGTCCAAAAACTCCTGCATCTGGGTGAGCCCTGCTACGTGCTCCGGCTTCAGGGTTAGCCAGAAGGCGCCCATGCGCTCAATGATGCTGTCGCTGCCGAAACCGTCCACCACCCACAGCCGCGCCCTTCGCCCGCCGATGACATAATCCCGGCTCACCATATCGCAGCTCCGGCCTACGCCCAACAGCAAATCCAGCTCCGCGGCGTTTGCCGCGTAATTTGAAGTTAGTTTTTCCATAAGCACCCCCGCAATATAGGGGTAGTATGTGCCGGAACGGAAAATTTATGGCGGTGAGCGGAAAAAAGCGTGGGACTGCCGAAAGGCGGTCCCACGCTTAATTAAAATGAATTTACTTACCACTCCAGAACGCGGACGCGAATTACATTGGCCATGTGCTGAACGTCCTCAATGACGCGTTCCGCCACCTTCGTGCCGAGGTCCACCATGGTGTAGGCGTATTCGCCCCGGGACTTGTTGCTCAGGTTCTCCACGTTGACCCCGTCCCGGCCGAACAGGCTGGTGATGTTCGCCAGCATACCGGGAACATTCTTGTGCAGGATGCACAGCCGCTCCACGCCGCTGCGGTCCATCACCATATCCGGCAGATTGACGCTGCGGCGGATGTTGCCGTTTTCCAGATAGTCCGTCAGCTCGTCCACCGCCATGGCGGCGCAGTTCTGCTCGCTCTCCGGTGTGGAGGCGCCCAGATGGGGCATGGCGATGACATGGGGCGCGGTGAGCAGCCGGTTATTGGGGAAGTCCGTGACGTATACCGCCACCTTGCCGGTATCCAGTGCCGCCAGTATGGCCTCATCATCCACGATCTCGCCCCGGGCCAGATTGATGACCCGCACGCCCCGCTTCATGGCGGCAATGGCATCGGCGTCGATCATGTGGGCCGTTTTTCCCGTGTAGTGGATGTGCAGAGTAACGTAATCCGCCCGCTTATAAAGGTCATTGATATCCTTGACCACATGAACGTGGCGGTCCAGCCGCAGGGCGGTGTCCACGGACAGGAAGGGATCGTAGCCGTAAACATCCATGCCGAGGGAAATAGCGGTGTTGGCCACAATGGAGCCGATGGCACCGAGGCCGATGATGCCCAGCGTCTTTTTATAAAGCTCCGGTCCCACAAAGGCGGACTTGCCCTTTTCCACCACAGTAGCCACCTCCACGCCGGAGGCCGCCTGCTCCCGGACCCAGCGGATAGCGCCGGGAATATCCCGGGAGCCCATCAGCATGGCGCAGACCACCAGCTCTTTTACGGCGTTGGCGTTGGCACCGGGGGTGGAGAACACAGGGATGCCCGCCGCCGCGCAGCGGTCCAGCGGGATGTTGTTCACGCCCACGCCCGCCCGGGCGATAGCCAGCAGGCTGGGGTTGAACTCCATGTCCAGCAGCTTGGCGGAGCGAACTAAAATCCCCTGAGGGTCCTGTACCTCATCGCCCACCTCATACAGTGCGGCGTCAAAACGGTTCAGGCCCACAGGGGAAATCTTGTTCATGGTTTGAATGCGATACATATTCATGATCTCCTTGGCGGCTCCAGTGAGCCGCATTACTCCCGCCGGAACGTGCGGCGCTTGCGCCGCTTCCGCCGAGGCACTTTCCATTATAGCGGGACCGCCGGGGGAATCAATGTCCGAACAGTCAAAAAACGGCGGGCTTTGCCGGTGTTCTTTGGCGAAAAGGGCGGTTTGACCGCGAACGGGGAAACAAATGGGAAAAAATTCGGAATTTCAGCGGAAAATATGAAATTTCCCATTGAAATTAGAGAAAGCGTGCATTATAATAATAGGCTGTGCAAAAATCCTTTAGATAGGAAAGGACATTCAGATTATGCAGAACGAACATTTGAGAAACGTAGCTATTATCGCCCACGTTGACCATGGCAAGACAACGCTGGTGGACGAGATGCTCAAGCAGGGCGGCGTCTACCGGGAAAATCAGGAGGTTGTGGACCGCGTGATGGACTCCGGCGATCTGGAGCGGGAGCGCGGCATTACCATTCTGGCCAAGAACACCGCCGTCCGATATAAGGACGTAAAGATCAACGTGGTGGACACCCCGGGCCACGCCGACTTCGGCGGCGAGGTGGAGCGCATTTTGAAGATGGTCAACGGTGTCATCCTGCTGGTGGACGCCGCTGAGGGTCCCATGCCTCAGACCCGCTTCGTCCTCAGCCGCGCACTGGAGCTGGGTCACCGGGTCATTGTGGTGGTCAACAAGATCGACCGTCCCGACCAGCGCATCCACGAGGTCATCGACGAGGTGCTGGAACTGCTGATGGACCTCAACGCCACTCCCGAGCAGCTGGACTCCCCCATGCTGTTCTGCTCCGGCCGGCAGGGCACGGCCTCCTATTCCCCCGATGTGCCGGGCACGGACCTCAAGCCGTTGTTCGAGACCATTCTGGAGTACATCCCCGCTCCCGAGGCGGATGTGGACCAGCCGTTCCAGATGCTGGTCAGCTCCATCGACTATAATGAGTTCGTGGGCCGCATCGCCATCGGCCGCATCGAGCGCGGCACTCTGAAGCAGAATCAGGAGATCGCCGTTTGCAACTACCATGACCCGGACGCCGCCCCCAAGAAGGCCAAGGCCGTGTCCATTTACGAGTTTGAGGGTCTGGCTCGGAAGCAGGTGACGGAGTCCACCGCCGGCAACATCATCGCCATGAGCGGCATCCCCGACATTACCATCGGCGATACCATCTGCGCACCCTCCGCCGTGGAGCCGCTGCCCTTTGTGAAGATCAGCGCCCCCACGCTGGAGATGACGTTCTCCGTCAACGATTCCCCCTATGCCGGCCGGGAGGGTAAGTTTGTCACCTCCCGTCAGATTCGCGAGCGTCTGTACCGCGAAACGCTGAAGGACGTTTCCCTGAAGGTCACGGATACCGACCGCGATACCGCGTTCAACGTGGCGGGCCGGGGCGAGATGTCTTTGTCTATCCTTATCGAGACCATGCGCCGTGAAGGCTACGAGTTTCAGGTTTCCCCCCCGCGTGTGCTGTATCAGGAGATCGATGGCAAGAAGTGCGAGCCCATTGAGCGCCTTGTGGTGGACGTTCCCAGCGACTGCGTAGGCGCGGTCATTGAAAAGCTGGGCCAGCGCAAGGGCGATCTGGTGGAAATGACCCCTGTGGGCGACCGCATGAAGGTGGAGTTCCTGATTCCCGCCCGGGGCCTGTTCGGCTACCGCAATGATTTCCTCACCGACACCAAGGGCGAGGGCATCATGGCCTCCGTGTTCGATTCCTACGCCCCCTATAAGGGCGACATCCAGCGCCGGGGCATGGGCAGCCTGATCTCCACCGAGACCGGCGAGTCCATTACCTATGGCCTTTATAATGCGCAGGAGCGCGGTACGCTGTTTATCGGCGCCGGCGTCCCGGTGTACGAGGGCATGATCATCGGCGTTGCCAACCGAGGCGAGGACATTGTGGTGAACGCCTGCCGCAAAAAGCAGCTCACCAACACCCGTGCCTCCGGTTCTGATGACGCTCTGCGGCTGGTGCCGCCCCGCCAGATGAGCCTCGAGCAGTGCTTGGAGTTCCTGGCGGACGATGAGCTGCTGGAGGTCACCCCCAAGAGCCTGCGGATGCGCAAGGCCATTTTGAACCACGAGCAGCGCATGAAGTCCCTGAAGGGCAAAAAGTAAAAACCGTACAGCCCGCCGAGCCATCCCCGGCGGGCTGTGTTTTAAGCAAAGGAGTATTATATGAAAAAATTACTGAGCATCTGTCTGGCCGCCCTGCTGCTTTTGAGCATGGCCGGGTGCGGCAAGACCGACACGGCTGTTGTTGACGCTGCTAAAACCGATACAACTGAGCCTAAGACAGAGGGTATCGGCACCCACCGCGCCGAAATTGAAATTCAGGACTATGGCACCGTCACCGTGGAGCTGGACGGAGACGCCGCGCCCATCACCGTGCAGAACTTCATGGACCTTGCCAACGCCGGCTTTTATAACGGCCTGACGTTCCACCGCATCATCGCCGGGTTCATGATGCAGGGCGGCGACCCCAACGGCAATGGCACCGGCGGCTCTGAGAATACCATCAAGGGCGAATTTTCCGCCAACGGTGTGGAAAATCCCCTGTCCCACACCCGGGGCGCCATTTCCATGGCCCGGGCGCAGGACATGGACAGCGCCAGCTCCCAGTTTTTCATCTGCCATGCTGACAGCACATTTCTGGACGGTCAGTACGCCTGCTTCGGCTATGTGACGGACGGTATGGACGTGGTGGACGCGGTCTGCGAGGCCGCTCAGCCCACGGACGATAACGGCACCATCCCGGCGGATCAGCAGCCGGTCATCACCGAGGTTCGCATGATCGACTGAATTGAAAATGTAAATGCCTCGGAGGGAAGTCAGAGCTTCTCTCCGGGGCATTTTTCGCCTCCCGGCTTTCCAGCGGCGGTGCCCTGTGCGACAATGCTGTCAAAAGGATTGGGAGGAAACGGTATGAGACAGCGCAGAGCGCCCGCACCTATTACGGCGCGGCAGATCGATACATTCAGGCGGGAGCTGACACAGCGGGAGTGCAGCCCCGGTACGGTGGAAAATTACGTCCGCAGCGTTCGGGCCTTCGCCCGCTGGAACCGGGAGGCCCCTGTGACCCGCGGCCGCGCCGCGGAGTGGAGGCGAAGCCTTGCGGAAACACATGCGCCCGCCACTGTCAACGCCATGCTGGCTGGGCTGAGTAAATTTTTCACTCTGACGGGCCGGGAGGACTGCCGGGTGCGCCCGCTGCGGCTCCAGCACCGCAGCTTTCGCTCGGCGGAGCGGGAGCTGAGCCGCGCGGAGTACCGCAGCCTTGTCTGTACCGCCCGCGCAGAGGGCCGGGAACGGTTGGCGCTGCTGATGGAAACGGTCTGCGCCACCGGGATTCGGGTGGGCGAGGTCCGCTATATCACGGTGGAAGCGGCCCGGCGGGGCCGCGCGGACATTGCGCTGAAGGGAAAACTCCGCACGATTCTCCTTCCCGCCCGTCTCTGCCGGCGGCTCTTGAAATTCGCCGGGAAAAACAAAATCGCCTTTGGCGCGATCTTCCTCACCAAAAGCGGCCGCCCTTTGAGCCGCACGCAGATTTGGGCGGAGATGAAGTGCCTGTGCGCCAAGGCGGGCGTGGCGGCGGAGAAGGTGTTTCCCCACAATCTGCGCCACCTCTTTGCCCGCACGTTTTACGAATCGTGCCGGGATGTTGTAAAGCTGGCGGACATTCTGGGCCACAGCTCCGTGGAGACCACCCGGCTCTACCTCCTGACCACCGGTGCGGAGCACCTTCGCCAGTTGGAGCGGCTGCGGCTCCTCTGTTAGACAAAATAACCATTTTGTCAACAGCGCGGTCAAAGGCCCACGCACTGTCCCGTTCGTTGACCCAATCATAGCGGAAAGCCTTTAAAAAAGCAAGCAATTCCCCTAAAAGAAGCGCATGAGAGCGGACCGGCCCCTTGTTTTTCGCAGAGCCGGTCTGTTTCCGTGCGCTTTTTCTTGAAAAAATCCCTCCTGCTTTTCCTGCGGCGACAGGCAAAGCGCTATTTGTTGACAAAATGGTTATTTTGTCTGCCGCTGTCTCGGAAAGCAGGGAGGACCGGGGATGGGCTACGAATTTAAACGGCCGGACGCAACGGCCATGGAGCGGGTGCTGGTGCGGCACCCCGCCGACCCGGAGGGCGCGGTGCTGCGCCTTGCGTGGCAGGCGGGCCTCAGCCGGGAGGAAATTGCGGGCCTGACATGGCCGCAGGTGGATTTGACGGACAGCGTCCTGTACCTGTCCGACCGCACCGTGCCGCTGGAGGGCGACACCCTGAACTGCCTCCGCCGGCGCCATGAGCAGTACGCCGCCGTGTCCGACCATGTGGTGATCTCGGACCGCTACAAGCGCCCCATGCCGCCGGAATCCGTGTCCCGTCTGGCCCGGAACGCGTTGGATGCCGAGGGCCTGCGGGTGAGCCTGAAGGATCTGCGTCAGGATTTTGTCATCCGCCAGTTGGAAACCCATGACTGGCCCTACGCCGCCCGCGTCAGCGGCATGGCGGTCTCCACCCTTCGGGGCGCCTTCTCCCAATATTTCCGCCCTAAGGAGGAAAAGCGCCCGGAGCCGCCGGGCAATATACAGGAGCGGGAATACCTCCTTTGGCGGATTTTGCAGCAGGAGGGCGGCTCCCTTGTGGGTATGGCCCTGTGGATGAGCTGGAAACTGAATATGCAGCCCGGCGAGATCTTGGAGCTTACATGGCCGCAGGTGGACTTCGACCGCGACGTTATCACCCTTCCGGACCGCGAAATCCCCATGGGCAGCCGCCTCAGCCGCCAGCTTCGGGACGCTTGGGACCACCGCCGTGACCCCGCCCAGCCCCGCATCATGCTGGCCCCGGCCACCGGCCGCCCCATGGACCTTGCCCGCCTCTCCACCATCACCCGCACGGCCCTCATCCACGGCGGGCTGGAGGACGTCAGCCTCGGTGACCTTTGCCGCTGGAGCCGCCGGGATGACCGCCGCCGTGCGCTGCTGGCCGCCCTGAAGGAAACCGGCTCCCTGACCCGCGAGGAGGTCATGACCCGCCTCGGCATCACGAAAAATGCCGCCCTCACGCTCCTGAACGCTCTCCGCGCCGAGGGCGCGGTGCTCCGCGTCGGCAGCCGCTACTACCCCGCCGATGCGGTCACGCCCCCGGACGCCCAGCCCGCCGCCGTGCTGGCTTTCCTCCGGGAAAACGGCCCTGCCGCCCGCAAGGCCATCGCAGCCCGCTTGGGCCTTCCCCCGGCGCAGACCGCCGCGCTGCTGCGTCGAATGGCGGCGGAGGGCCGCCTCGTCCTCACCGGCAAGCGCTACGCCCTCCCCACCGATTCCCCCGACTGACCCTCCTCACAAACGCCACACTTGCAAACAACAAAAAACACGGAAATTGCGTTATTTCCGTGTTTTTTTACATCTGAATTACGAACCGCGCAAATCTATTTACATTCCGCCCGCCCCCTGCTAAATTGAGCTTGCGAAACAAAGCTGCGGGCAAACTGCCTCCAGACTCCGCGTCTGGTGTAGGCTCGTAACGCCCGACGCAAGTCGGGCCGTTCCCATTCTCCATTCGCAAACCAGCGAAGCGTTTGCGGATGGAAAAGCGAGGAGAAGGCTCGTCCGATATCGGCCAAACCGCTTGCGGTTCGGCGATATCTCAGAGCCATCGACGAGCAGGCTAGCCCCGACACGAAACCCGGAACCCGGGGGCGGGGACTCCAAGGCGCTGTTTCGACATTTTATAAGGAGGAAACCCCATGAAGAAGTTCCTTTCTCTGGTACTGGCTCTGGTGATGACCATGTCTCTGGTCACCGTCTCTGCCGGTGCCAAGGACTTCACCGACAACAGCAAGATCAATTATAAAGAAGCTGTCGACGTGATGTCCGCCGTGAAGGTCATCGACGGCTATGCCGAAGGTGACTTCCGTCCCTCCGCCACTCTGACCCGTGGCGCTGCCGCCAAGATCATCTGCAACCTGATCCTTGGCCCCACCACCGCGTCCGCCCTGGTGGCTGACGCCGCTCCTTACAAGGATGTTCCTACCAACCACACCTTCGCTGGCTACATCGCTTACTGCCAGAAGGAGGGCATCATCTCCGGTTACGCCGACGGTACCTTCCGTCCCGCCGCTTCCCTGACCGGCTATGCCTTCATGAAGATGCTGCTGGGCGCCCTGGGCTATGATGCCGAGGTCGAGCAGTACACCGGCGCTAACTGGTCCATCAACGTTGCCAAGCGCGCCATGAACATCGGCCTGAAGGACGGCCTGATCGGCGACTTCAACGGCGTCAAGGCTGTGACCCGTGAAGAGGCTTGCCTGTACGCTTTCAACACTCTGCAGGCTACTATGGTCGAGTATTCCGCTAAGACCTCTGTTTCCACTAACGGCACTACCGTCGTTATCGCCGGCTCTGAGGCCAAGGATGTTGTCAACACCGGCAAGACCGATAGCAACATCGACAAGGACGGCAAGATGCAGTTCGCTGAGAAGTACTTCGAGGACCTGAAGCTGGATAAGACTTCCGATGATTTCGGCCGTCCCGCCAACAAGTGGAACGTGAAGAAGGAAGAGGTCGGCACCTATGCCAACACTCCCGACGCCACCTTCACCAAGAAGGTCACCAAGGCTGACGTTTACAATGCTATCGGCAAGACCGTTTATGACGATCTGAAGGATGGCGACGCCACTCTGACCACCTACTTCGACGGTGATGGGACCAAGGTCAAGGCTGCCGATGTTGACTCCACTTGGGCCAACAAGAACGACACCGGCAAGGTCAACTCCACCGGCAACGGCGACCTGACCGAGATCTATGTTGATGACGACAACAATGTCACCATCGTCACCATTCGTACCTATGTCTTCCAGGCTGCCACCGATTATGACGCCAAGAAGGAGTCTGTCAACCTGACTCAGGATGGCTCCAAGGCCGACAACCTGACCAACGCTGCCAAGACTATCGTTCTGAACGACCGCACTGTTGAGGCCGAGGACTACGCTGTGGTCAAGGACCTGAAGGCTGACGATTACGTTCTGGTCACCGCCGTGAAGAACGGCTCCGGCTATGACGTGAAGTCCGTTGAGAAGGCCGAGGTCAAGACCGTTGAGGTCTCCGGCTACAAGCTGAACGACTCCGTGGACGCTGCTTCCACCACCTACAAGTACAACGCCAACGCTGACTCCATCAAGGGTACCTCTTACAACGTCGGTAAGCAGGCTACTCTGGTTCTCGATAAGTATGGCTACATCATCGCTGTCGAGGAGTCCGTGGTTCTGTCCGACTATGTGTACATCGAGAAGTTCGGCTCCACCTCCAGCCTGAACGCCAAGGCTCTGGCTAACGCCATCTTCGCCGACGGTACTGACGCTGAGATCACCGTCAAGGAAGTCCTGGGCGTGAAGAACAAGACCACCATTGCTAACTATGGTACTTCCATGGCTGGCTGGTACACCTACAGCAAGAACACTGCTAACGAGTATACTCTGTATGCCATCGAGAGCAAGTATAACCAGAAGGCTGACTCCTTCTCCGGCAAGGACACTGTTGTTTCCGAGAACGGCAAGGTCAACCCCATCAAGGGCACTCTGAACGGCGTTCTGGCTAACGACGATACCGTCATTCTGGTCTCCGACAAGGACGACGATATCACCGTTTACACCGGCGTGAAGAACTTCCCCGGCGTGAAGCTGACCTCTGCTTCCAGCAAGGCTACCGTTTCTGCTGTCGTTAAGACCTCCAACGGCTATGCTTCTCTGGTTTACATCGATGTTGACGGTTCTGCCACCATCACCGGCGACAAGAACTCCAACCTCGTGTATGTTGTTGAGTATGATGGCAAGTATGTCACCAAGGACAACGAGACTTTCTACAAGTACACCGTGCTCGATGGCGAGGACGAGGTCAAGATCGAGGCTGACAACCAGATCCAGAACATCACCGGTTCTGTTTACGGTGTTGCCAACTACCTGACCAAGAGCGGCGACCGTTACACCGACTTCCAGCTGGTCAAACAGGATAAGGACGTTGTTGTTTACGGCACCGGTTCCTCTGACATCAAGCAGAGCGCTGGTACTCTGGTCCTCGGCGCCGATAAGTTTGTTGTCGCTTCCGACGCCAAGATCACTCTGGTTACCACCAAGGGCGCTGCCGTTCTGAACAAGGACGCTGACGCTGCTTACGAGGTTTCCGCTAACATGACCGCCAAGGAGCTGGTGGATGCTCTGGCTACTGCCGACACCTACACCTACACCTATGCCGGTAAGACCACCGATAGCGACAACGAGGTCCTGAAGGAGCTGTATGTCACTGTCACCGCCGCTACCGCTTCCAATGGCAACAACAACCAGAACACCAATACCGAGGCTGGCACCGCTACCGTTGATTACACCGTTGCTTCCAACGGCACTCTGCGCTACAAGCTGAACTACACCGCACCCAGCTATGTTGCTGACAATGCGACCGTGAAGTTCGACCTCGATGTTTATGCCAGCGGCAAGTTCTATGACACCATCAGCTATCAGAACGGTAAGAAGCTGAGTGCTGGCGAGTTCACTGTCACCGATCGCGCCTTTGGTTATCCCGATGACGAGGAGCTGACCTTCGAGATGAGCAACATCTCCTTCTCCGCTGTCAAGGTCGAGTACAAGGGCACCGGCGCTAAGGTCACCGGTCAGGACAAGACTCTGACCGTTGATACCGACACTCTGGACTTCACTCTGGACACCACCGCCACTTCCGGCACTGTGAAGTACACTGTGACTCAGGGCAAGAACACTTTGAAGACTGACTCTATCGATCTGTCCTCCGACTCCAAGACCGTGTCCAACAGCCTGACCATCACCGATGACGCCGCTGTGGTTGTCACCATCGAGGGCATGGATAAGCTGACCGAGATGTATAAGGTGACCGTGCCCACCGTGAGTGGCTTCACCTTCACCACCATCCCCGCCGAGGCTACCACCACTGGTGTGGCTGCCGGCACTGAGGTCTATGTGTACGTGAACGCCGATACCGCTGTGGATACCAGTGTCTACGGTAAGGAAATTGCTGTCGCCGGTTATGACACGGTTCTGCTGACGCACGCTGACGACACCACTAAGAAGCAGGTCGCCAAGATCACCATGAGTGACAACGTGACCCTGACCGCGACCGCCACCGAGATCTCTAAGCTGGCTCAGGATGGCACGGCTACCGCCAGCACCGATGGCAAGACCATCACCGTGAAGTTCAACCGCAACATCGCTGACGGTGCGACCTTTACCACCGATGATACCAATACCGTGATTACCGGCGTGACCGTTTCCGGTAAGACCGCCACCATCACCCTGAACAATGCTCTGTCTTCTGGCAAGAAGATCACCATTGGCACCGTGAAGGACGCTGTCTATGCTGCCAACACCGCTTCCGGTGACGTTTACACCGCGTAAGAATCCGAAATAGATAGAGAACAAAGGAAGCGCACTTCCTCTTTCTCTGTTCCGGAATCTGATTTGGTTGAGGTCAACGACTGAAATCAACAAAAAAGTCCCCGTTCCGTAAGGAGCGGGGGCTTTTTTCCGTTATCGGATTCCCCACAGTGGGTAATCATGGATAACGGAAAAATAGAGATGTCCGCTCTGACTATAGTTCAGCCGCAGGCCCTTAAATTCCTCGTAGGTGCAGGTGGCGGTTCCCACACCGGCGGAGCCGCCGATGTAGATCATCTTGACCGTCCGGCTGCTGTCCCCCAGCGGCAGGAATATAAGAACATAGGGCGCGGCGTTGACCTCGCCAAAGCTGCCCTTTGCGGCGGAGCTGTTGCTGCTTGTAGAGCTTGTCCCCTCGGCTGAAAACGAGAATTTGTATGCGGCGTCAACATAGTCCGCCGCACTCAGAACCACCGCCTGATAGCTGCCCCAGTCAATGCCGCTCAGGTCGATCCGGCCTGCGGCGCTGTTGCTGATCTCGTTGTGCAGCACGCCGATTTTTTCGACCTTTCCCAGCTTGCCGAGCATGGCCCCGTCGATCTTGTCCCAGTTGTCATTGAATTCCGTGTGCAGAATCCTGTCTCCACCCTCCCATTTCTTCAGCCCTAAATTCTTCGTGTTCTCCATGTTTGCTTCCTCCCCATAATTTTGCCTGCTGTTCCCGCCCGGGCTTGAATATACTCCCTTACCCACCCTTTTCCAAATAAAAAAAGTTGCACGTTTCCGTGCAACAGCTTCAAAATTTTTTGCAAAAAAATCAGGGCGCACGGAAAACCGTGCGCCCTGAAAAATTTCCCGGCGGAAATTTACTTGTTGTACAGCTCCTTGAGCTTCAGCAGGTGCTGATAGCGGTCCATAGCGACCTGCTCGTTGCGCGCAAACAGCGTCTCGGCGCGGTCGGGGAACTCGCGGGTCAGGCGGCTGTAACGGGCCTCGTTCATCAGGAAGGCGCGGTAACCGTCTTCCTTGGGCTCCTTGGAGTCCACAACGAACTTCTCGCCCTCAGCAGCGGGATTGAAGCGGAACAGGTTCCAGTAGCCGCACTCAACGGCCTTCTTCATCTCAGCCTGGCAGTTGGTCATGCCGCCCTTGATGCTGTGCATCTCGCAGGGAGCATAGCCGATGATGAGGGAGGGACCGTGATAGGCCTCGGCCTCCTGAATGGCCTTCAGGGTCTGAGCGGGGTTGGCGCCCATGGCCACCTGTGCCACATACACATAGCCGTAGCTCATAGCGATCTCAGCCAGAGACTTCTTCTTGGTCTCCTTACCGGCAGCGGCGAACTGTGCCACCTGACCGATGTTGGAGGACTTGGAAGCCTGACCGCCGGTGTTGGAGTAGACCTCGGTATCGAAGACGAACACGTTGACGTCCTTGCCGGAAGCCAGAACGTGATCCACGCCGCCGAAGCCGATGTCGTAGGCCCAGCCGTCGCCGCCGAAGATCCAGATGGACTTCTTCTCCAGATACTCCTTGTCCTTCAGAATGGCGGCTGCCAGCTTGCAGGCGTCGCAGTCGCAGAACTTCTCGCCCTTGGCCTTCAGCTCGGCGGCATGAGCCTTGAACTGCTCCACGGCAGCAAGCTCGTCCACGGTGGCGATGCTGCTCTCCAGAGCCTTGATGTACGCGGCGGAGGCGTCCTTGTTAGCAGCGCCATCCTCCATGGTGTCCAGCCACTTCTGAGCGGCTTCCTTCAGCTCGGGACGAGCCCATTCCACAGCGATCAGTTGACGGGTCAGGTCAGCCAGACGGTTACGGGTGGCCTCCTGACCGAGATACATACCAAGGCCGTGCTCGGCATTGTCCTCGAACAGGGAGTTGGCCCAAGCGGGACCGTGGCCGTTCTTATCGGTGCAGTAGGGAGAAGTTGCGGCAGGACCGCCCCAGATGGAGGAGCAGCCGGTGGCGTTGGAGATGTACATCCGGTCGCCGTAGAGCTGGGTGACGAGACGGGCATAGCTGGTCTCGGCGCAGCCGGCGCAGGAGCCGGAGAACTCCAGATAGGGCTGCTTGAACTGGCTGCCCTTGACGGTGTTGTCCTGCATGTCGGCCTTGGGAGCGACCTCAGCCACGCAGTAGTTGAACACATCCTGCTGTGCGGCTTCATCTTCCTGACCAACCATGGTCAAAGCGCCCACGGGGCACACGCCCACGCACACGCCGCAGCCCATGCAGTCCAGAGGAGACACGGCCATGGTGTACTTGTAAACGCCCTTGCCCTTGCCGGCCTTCACGTCCACGATCTTGGCAGCGGCGGGAGCCTTGGCGGCCTCCTCCTCAGTCAGAGCGAAGGGACGGATGGTAGCATGGGGGCAGACATACGCGCAGTTGTTGCACTGGATGCACTTGGAAGCGTCCCAAGTAGGAACGGAGACGGACACGCCGCGCTTCTCATAAGCGGCAGCGCCCTGCTCAAACTGACCGTCCACATGAGGCAGGAAGGCGGAAACAGGCAGGCTGTCGCCGTCCATACGGCCCACGGGGAACATGATGTCCTCCACCTGCTTCACAACGCCCTCGCGGCCGGTGAGCTTGGTGGTCTCGTTCTCGTCCTTGGCGTCAGCCCAATCGGCGGGCACGTCGAACTTCTTGTAAGCGGTAGCGCCCAGGTCGATGGCCTTGTGGTTCATGTCCACAACGTCCTGACCCTTCTTCAGGTAGGAGTGGGTGGCGGCGTCCTTCATGTACTGCAGGGCCTCGGTCTCAGGCAGGACCTTTGCCAGAGAGAAGAAGGCGGACTGCAGGATGGTGTTGGTGCGCTTGCCCATGCCGA
>ENA-OVGQ01002276-OVGQ01002276.1-human-gut-metagenome-genome-assembly--contig:-NODE-2276-length-17819-cov-3.957329_pt1 | contig 17819 bp, 15 predicted proteins | sample MGYA00237774_ERZ505427 | MGnify/ENA primary metagenome ERZ505427 (study PRJEB26158, sample SAMN06016404) | human gut metagenome | biome: human gut; feature: ankylosing spondylitis patient; material... | reverse complement strand
GTATAGTGACAGGCTTCTTTTTCAACATATCCGCCTGCGGTGGGCGGAGATAAAAAACCGCAAGCTCCTGTGCGGATACCATTTTCCCCTGCGACGCCAGTGCTTTGGCCTCCAGCGCTACAGAGACAGCGTTTTGGAGCAGCAGATGGGGCGGGGCCAACCGGCAGGGAAGTCCATTCTCCGTAAAGTATGTATGTGCAAGGCACGCACCGTCACCCACAAGCGTAATAGAACGCTCCGCGCCGCGCAGCTCCTCTGCAAGCTCACTGAGAGAAATCGCGCGGTCAGGCGTCAGACGGGTAAGTACGCCGCCCTCGGCGGAAAAGGTCGCATTGTAGACCTGTGACCGGCGGGCATCCATGGCACAAACTACCAATCCATCGGCAAAGGCCACATTCCGCGCCATAGCTGCCAGCGTGGATACGCCAATGGCAGGCTTGTCCAGTGCCAGCGCCAGTCCCTTTGCGGCAGCCACGCCAATGCGGATGCCGGTAAAGGAGCCCGGCCCCACCGCCACGGCAATAGCATCCATATCCGCCGGCTTCAAATCGGCATTTTTTAAAATATGCTCCACAATCGGCATCAGCGTCCGGCTGTGAGTCAGCCCGGTATCCTGATAACCGGAGGTTAGAATGCGTCCATTCTCGGAAACGGCGGCAGACACCGCCCGGGCCGAGGTTTCCAGCGCCAATATTTTCACGGAAGCTCCACTCCTTCAACGGTAATGCGCCGGGTCATATCATCCACACGCTCAATGCGGACCTGAATGGCGTCAGCAGGCAGGGCGTCCGCAATGTTCTCGCTCCATTCCACCGCGCAGACACCGCCCCGGGACAGATAATCCTCCCAGCCGATGTCAAATAAATCCTCCGCACTGGTCAAGCGGTACATATCAAAGTGAAACAGCGGCAGCCGCCCACCCTCGTATTCATTTACAATGGTAAATGTGGGACTTGTGACCCGTCCCTGATAACCAAGCCCGGCGGCAAGCCCGCGGGTAAACGCGGTTTTTCCCATGCCCAGTCCGCCAAAATAGGCAACAACGGAGCCGGGAGAGAGTGCGGAGCCAAGGCGGGCGCCGACAGCCTCCGTTTCTTTCGGGCTGTGCGTGTAAAATTCCATAAGCGTCCTCCTCTGCATAAGCTATTACATTATAGCACACTTCCGTAAATAAGCAAAACAATTTTCTCAAAGTTTACACGCCTGCTTTTGTGTGGTATACTAATAAAAATTTACGGACAATCACAGAACTGTACACGCAGACTGTAAACGGCACAAGGAGAAACGAATGCTCAAGCGAATAAAAGAATCAATCATAGAGGTCATACAGGGCGCAGACCTGATTTTGCTGGGTCTTTGCTGCACCGCGTCGCTCTATGGCATTGCTATGATCTTCAGCGCTACGCGGTACAACGAGGATAACCGTAAAGTCCTCGTCCAGACAGCGGCGCTGCTCATCGGTATCGTGGTGTATTTTGCCATATCCATGATCGATCTGGAGCTTTTGATGAAGCGCTGGAAGTGGATCGCGGCCTTCAACGCCGGTTTTATTCTCCTGCTGCTGACACCCTTTGGCCGGGAGCAGGACGGCAACCGGGCATGGCTGAAATTTCCGTTCCTGCCGGTCAGCATCGGCCCGGCAGAGGTGGTTAAAATCACGTTTATTATTCTTCTGGCTTGGCAGTTTCAATGGCTGTTAGAGGAAAAACGCGATTTGAAGTCCTTCTCATCGGCTTTTATGGCGGCGGGACACGCCTTTGGCATGGCCGGACTGTATTTCATCGTATCCCGCGACATGGGAAACGCCATGATGTTTGTATTGATTTTCGTGGTGATGGCGTTTGTCTCTGGCTTTGCCCTGCGCTGGTTCGTTTTGCTGGGGGCGGCCGGAACGATTGGCGGTATTGCGGTCTGGACGCTGGACCTGCTGCCAAGCTATATGAAAAACCGTTTTCTTGTTCTTTTTGACCACAGCTACGATGTTCAAAATCAGGGCTACCAGCAGACCCGCAGCCTTTTGACTATCGGCGGCGGCGGCTTCTGGGGACAGGGGTATCTCCACGGCACACAGACACAGGCGGGAACCGGCTCTATTCCCGCACGGCACACGGACCTGATTTTCGCCGTGATTGGAGAGGAGCTTGGCTTTGTCGGCGCCACGCTGGCGATTTTGATTTTGGTGGCCATCATCATTCGCGTAGTGATCGTGGGGCGGCGGTCAGGCTCTATGTTCCACACCTGTGTCTGCGTGGGAATTGCCTCCATGCTGGCCTTTCAAATGATCATCAACATCGGGATGTGTCTGTTCATCATGCCGGTCATCGGTCTGACGCTGCCGTTTTTCAGCTATGGTGGCTCCTCCATCGTTACGCTGTTTGCTGCCATGGGTTTTGTCTCCGGTATCAAAATGCGTACCGTGGTCCGGCGAAGGCCGGGGCGTCCCATCGGTTCAGCCTATTGAATCAACCCGGAATAGGTTGTCCTGTTCCGGGTTTTACCATCTGTGTCTTCGGCGTAAGCGCGCATAATTTCCATTTGCCAGAAAACACTATTCCCGTATCAATCTGACAGGAGGTATACGGGAGCATGAAGCAATACGCACAGCGCGGCACCGCCTTATCCTTGGCGGTACTGCTTTTGGCCGGCAGCGCACAAGCACTGTTTGGCAGGGGAAAGGAAAAAACGGAGCCGGTGGCGCCGGAAAATGCGCCGGCAGCACGGGATTTGGAAATTCAGACCTATCGCGGCATTCCGTATCAGGGACGTCTGGAGGCAACTGCTCCTAATGGAGATGACTTAACCTATTCCGTTGCGGCACAGCCGAAAAAGGGAACTGTGATGATAGACGGAGCAGATTTTGTCTATACACCGAAGGAAAACGCTCTCGGTGCCGACAGTTTCACCTATACCGCCGCCGATTCACAGGGCGCGGTTTCCCAGCCGGCAACCGTAACGGTGACCATCGAGCGTTCCCGCTCCGGCGTTACCTATGCAGATACGGACGCATCCACTGCCGCCGCCGCGCAGTATCTTGCGGAGCAGGGAATCTTCACTGGGGCAAAAATCGGAGAGAATTGGTATTTTGAGCCGGATCGCACCGTCAGCCGGGAGGAATTTCTGGCCATGGTCATGGAAACCTCTGGAGCAGAGGTCACGGACGTTACTATGACCGGCTTTCAGGATGACGCGGCGATTCCCACTTGGGCAAAGGGCTATGCCGCTGCCGGTGTGGCAGATGGCATCATCAAGGGAAAGACCTCCGCAGGCGGGGCAGTGTTCTCCGGCGCTTCTCCGATTTCTTACAGCGAAGCGGCAACTGTCCTCAACCGCGTTTTGAACCGTGGGGACATCGAGCTTGAGGTGTGGTACGCAGATCGGGAAGCAGTTCCTTCATGGGCGGCGCAGGCCGTTGGAAACATGGAGGCGCTGAACGTCCTCAACACAGGCAGCTTCGGAAGCAGTGCATTGGAGGAACCGGTCACTCGCGGGGCCGCCGCACAGATGCTCACGGCCACCAGCACCTTGCTTCAGGGAGAAAAGTCTGACGGAATTTTAGGCTGGCTGAAATAAGACGGTATACCGGTTTTCAACAGGGGATAGCAGCTGCTTCCCTTGGCGAAAACCGGCTTCTTTTTCCAGATATGGGATTGTATTCGTGCGAAGATTGTGCTAAACTATTACGGCTTATAATAAGATTTATCACTTCCACTGTCATCCGAGCGGGAGCATGAAATTGAAAGGTTCTGGTTTTCAATGAAGATTGTTGTTTTGGCCGGCGGTATTTCCACAGAGCGCACCGTCTCTCTGGTTTCCGGCACCTGTGTGTGTCAGGCTTTGCGCCGGAAAGGACATCAGGCGATTTTGGTGGATATGTTCATGGGACTTGAAAATGCCCCAGCGGATTTGAGTACGTTATTTGACGCTCCGGATGGTCTTTGCCCCGATGTGAAGATCGCAGTGGAGGCTCCTGACTTGGAGGCTGTCCGGCGCGGGCGGCCGGATCAGAGTCCCAGCCGACTTGGCCCTCACGTACTGGATATCTGCCGCTTGGCGGATATCGTCTTTTTGGGACTTCACGGGCAGGACGGGGAGGACGGCCGCATTCAGGCCACACTGGACCTGCTGGGCGTACCATATACGGGTGCTGGGTACTTAAGCTCTGCTATTGCCATGGATAAAATTGTCGCAAAAGAGATGATGGACGCCAACGGTATTCCGAATCCGAAGTGGCAGGTGTTGACATATACAGAGGACGAGATTTCTCATCTGGCCGAAATACTGCCGATGCCCTGCATGGTAAAGGCGCCTACCGGCGGTTCCTCCTTAGGCGTGTATTTGCCGAAGGACCGCACCGAACTGGCGGATGCGCTGCGGCAGGTCCGCGCTTACTGCGACCGTGTGCTGGTGGAGGAACGGATCTATGGCCGAGAGGTGACGGACGCCGTGCTGGGTGAACGTTATCTGCCGGCAGTTGAGTCTTTCCCCGCAGTCGGAAATTTCGATTACACGGCAAAATATCAGGTTGGCGGTGCCAAGGAGGTCTGTCCGGCAGAACTGACAGAGGCCGAGGCAAAGGCTGTCGGTGAAATGGCAATGCGTGTCCATAAGGCGCTGGGCCTTTCCGTTTATTCCCGGACGGATATGATTTTGGATAAGAATGGACAGATTTGGTGTCTGGAGGCCAACTCTCTGCCTGGAATGACGCCCAACAGCTTTGTCCCCAAGGAGGCGGCGGCTGTCGGGATTTCCTACGATGACCTGTGCGAAGAGATCGTTGAGCAGTCTTTGAAGATCAAGAGGAGATAAGCTATGCAGCCAATGACAGTAACGGAAATCGCAGCCGTGGTCAGCGGCGTATGGTGGAACCCGTGTGAGCAGGTGCCTGCCATATCCGCCGTTTCCACAGACAGCCGGAATATCACGCCGGGGTGCTTATTTCTGCCATGGGTCGGTGAGCAATTTGACGGTCACAATTTTATTGACGCGGCGCTGGACGCCGGCGCTGCCGGCTGTCTGTGCGCCAAACTGCCGCAGGATATCCGCCCGGATAAATTTTACATCAAGGTGGCGGATACCCGCCTTGCGCTGCGGGACATGGCCTCCGCTTATCGGGACAAATTCGATATTCCCTTTGTTCAAATTACCGGCAGCGTCGGAAAAACCACAACAAAGGAAATGATTGCCGCTGTCCTTGGCGCAAAGCTCAACGTACTGAAAACGCCGGAGAACTTCAACAACGATATCGGTACGCCCCTGACGCTGTTCGGGCTGTCTCCCGAGCATCAGGCGGCGGTCATTGAAACGGGCATGAACCACTTCGGTGAAATTGAATATTTAGGCGCTATGGTGCGCCCGGACATTGCCGTCATCTCCAATATTGGAGATGCCCATATTGAATATCTCGGCAGCCGTGGGGGCATTTTAAAGGCAAAATGTGAGATTTTTGAGCACCTGAAGGACGATGGCATCGCCATCCTCAACGGGGATGACGCCCTGCTGGATACCGTGACCCTGCCGCAGAGGATCATCCGCTGCGGGCAGAGCGAGCATTGTCAGGTCCGTATCAGCGACATTTTAGACCACGGCGTCAATGGCATCACCTGCACTGTGACCTCGGAAAAGGATGTGTACCACCTGAATATTCCCGCCCCCGGCGAGCACATGGCTTATGCGGCCTCCATCGCTGTTGCCGTGGGAGAGGCGCTGGGGCTCAGTAAGGAAGAAATCATCCGGGGCGTTGCGGCATATGCGCCCATTGGCTCCCGGATGCACATTCTCCGTCTATCCGATGGCCGGGTCCTGCTGGATGACTGCTACAACGCCAACCCGCAGTCCGTATCGGCGGCGCTGGAGGTTCTGGCAAGAACAGAATGTGAGCGCCGTGTGGCGGTCCTTGGCGATATGGGCGAGTTGGGAGACCTGACAGAGCAGGCGCATTTCAATGCCGGAGCTCTGGCGGCTATGCTGGGAATCGATTTTGTGGTGGCCATCGGCTCAAAGGCGGTCAAAATAGCGGACGGTGCCGCCATGGGCGGTGCGGAGGTCCTGCATTTTGCCACCCGTGAGGAGGCTATGCCGACACTGCGTGAGCAGCTTCAGCCCCATACCACTATGCTGATCAAGGCCTCCCACGCCATGCACTTTGAAGAAATCGTGAAAGAATTACAGATGATATGATCGATATACAAGTAAATGGTTTGGTGAAGTCCTTCGAGGTCGGCCAAAATATTTTAGACGGAATCACCTTTCAAATCGATCAGGGCCAGCGTGTCGGCCTATTGGGCAAAAACGGAGCGGGAAAGTCCACGCTGTTCAAGATACTGACCGGGGAGCTGGAGTATGATGAGGGAACGGTGACCATTGCACCGGGCCGCAGAATCGGTCTGATCTCTCAGATTCCGGTCTATCCTGATGGCTATACGGTAGAAGATGTGCTTCGCTCCGCCTTTGATCGGCTGCATACGCTGGCCGCCGAAATGGAAAGCCTTGCGGAGCGGATGGCGGCAGGGGAGAACGATCCCGCGCTTTTGAAGCGCTATGGCAGTTTGGCAGAACGCTTTGAGGTTTTTGGCGGCTATGATACGGACGTTGCCATCAGCAAAATCGCCAACGGCCTCTCCATCCCGGACGATATGCGGGGACGTTTATTCGACCGCCTTTCCGGCGGTGAAAAGACCCGCGTCAATCTGGGGCGTCTGATTTTGGAGGATACGGACATTCTGTTGCTGGATGAGCCCACGAACCACTTGGACCTCCACGCAACGGAATGGCTGGAAAATTACATTCAGAAGTTTCACGGCACCGTTGTGGCAATCTCCCATGACCGGTATTTCTTGGACCGTTCCGTGACCCGCGTTATTGAAATTGAAAACGGCAAGGCGGAATTTTATTCTGGGAATTACAGCTTTTACGCCGTGGAAAAGGAGCGCCGCTATCAGGAGCGGATGGAGCAATACGAAAAGGAACAGGCCAAGATCGCCCAGTTGGAAAAATCAGCGGAGCAACTTCGGTTGTGGGCGTTTCAGGGTATGGACAAGACCTACCGCCGTGCAATTTCCATGGAGCGCCGCATTGAGCGGATGCGTACAACGGCAAAGCCCACAAAGGCCCGTAAAATGGATGCCCGCTTTACCGCCGCTGAGTTCCACGGCGACGAGGTTTTGGGAATCCGGAACCTTTCCAAGTCCTTTGGGGCAAAGAAGCTCTTTGAGGGCATTTCCTTAAAGGTAGAGGGCGGAGAACGCATTGCCCTCATCGGTGACAACGGCACGGGTAAATCCACACTCATCAAAATGATCGTGGATGAAACCTACCCGGACAGCGGCCGTATCCGGCTTGGCCCACAGGTCAAGCTGGCCTATCTGCCGCAGATCATCCACTTTGACCACCCGGACTGGAATTTGGTGGAAAATATGATGGCGGCCAAGCGGGGGCTTTCAGCCCAGTCGGCCCGGAACCGGCTTGCGGCCTATGATTTTAAGGGTGAGGATGTTCTCAAGCCGGTATCCGTTTTGTCCGGCGGTGAGCAGAGCCGCCTGCAGCTGTGTATGCTCATGGACGATGAGATCAACTTCCTGATTTTGGACGAGCCTACAAACCACTTGGATATTGCCTCACGGGAGTGGATTGAGGAGGCGGTGGAGGCCTATGACGGAACGCTTTTGTTCGTCAGCCATGACCGCTATTTTATCAATCGCTTCGCCACCCGTATCTGGGAGGTGGCAGATGGAACCATTACCGATTATCCCATGGGCTTTACGCAGTACCGGCAGGTAAAGGCACAGGAGGCAGCAGAAAAACAGGAAACTCAAAAGCCTGTAAAGGAAAAAACAAATACGGAAAGGCCTGCCCGCGGTGACCGTGCACAGCAGGCGGCAAAGAAGCAGCTTACCATCTGTGAGCGGGAAATTGCCAAGGCTGAGGAAAAAATCGCGGCCTTGGACGCTGAAATGGAGGCCAACGCCTGCGATTATGAGAAGCTGAACACGCTTGTAGCGGATAAGGACGCCGCGCAGGCGGAGTTGGACGCGCTGTATCAGCGCTGGGAGGAATTGAGCGAAGCGGCTGGTGAAGTCTGAGAGCAAAAGGAGTGAAGATATGCGGGATGTTCTCTGCATTTATTATTCCCGAACCGGGAATACCAAAAAGGTAATGAAAGCCATCGCGTCCGAAATGGACGCGGAGCTGGTGGAGCTGACCGACGGAATTGAGCGCTCCGGTTTGCGCGGCTGGCTTCGCAGCGGTCTGGATGCCGTTAAAAAGGATTGCCCGGAGGCCGCTGCCATTGAAACGGAACGAAAGTTGGAAAATTACCGGCTGGTCATTATCGGCACGCCGGTATGGGCCGGACGGTGCAGCAGCGTTGTCCGCAGCTTTTTAAAGCAGCACGGAAAGGAGCTGAACCGGGTCGCATACGTGCTGACCCGCAGCAGCGACCGCAAAAGTGAGGATGTTTACCGTCAGATGGACCTTTACACGGCACAACCGCATCGGGTGGCAACATCACTCCGTGTAGGCCATGTGGGCCATACGTTCTGGCAGGAGGAATTTTTGCGGCAGCTCCGGGAGCTGTTGGAGTCAAACGGATAGCCGCTCTCTTTTTCCTGATTTAAAATTTGAGAAAAGGAGAGCACACTATGCTGGAAAAATTAAAGGCGCTGGAGCTGCGCTATGAGGACCTGCAAAATCAGTTGGGAGACCCAAAGGTTTACAGTGATTCCGAACGGCTGCGGCAGGTAAACCGGGAGCTGAAGGAGCTGTCGCCGATTGCGGAGACCTACCGGGCTTATATCGCGGCTGACAGCCGCAAGAAAGAATCCGAGGAACTGCTCCACGATCCCGATTTGAAGGAAATGGCACAAGAAGAACTGTTAGAGGCCAAAGCCGAGCTGGAGAGCCTGAAGGAAAAGCTTACCATTCTTTTACTGCCGAAAGACCCGGATGACGGACGGAATGTTGTTTTGGAAATCCGGGCTGGGACCGGTGGGGAGGAAGCGGCGCTGTTCGCGCACTCCCTTTTGCGGATGTACACCATGTATGCCGAAAGCCGTGGCTGGAAGCTGGAAATCGCCAGCATCAATGAAACGGAGCTTGGCGGAGTAAAGGACTGCTCCGCTGTGATTGAGGGTGAGGACGTATATTCCAGACTGAAATTCGAATCCGGTACGCACCGCGTCCAGCGGGTACCGGTAACGGAGTCAAACGGAAAGCTCCAGACCAGTGCCGCCACGGTGGCGGTACTCCCGGAAATGGAGCCGGTGGACGTTGAGCTTAATCCGGCCGATATTGAGATGCAGGTCTACCGCGCCAGCGGAGCCGGCGGACAGCATGTAAATAAAACTTCCTCCGCCGTGCGGCTTATTCATAAGCCCACCGGCATGATTGCCGAATGTCAGGAGGAACGCAGCCAGTTCCAGAACCGTGAAAAGGCCATGCGGCTGCTGGCCTCCCGGCTGTATGAGGCGGAGCGGGAAAAGCGGGAGAGTGCCTATGATGCGGAGCGCCGCAGTCAAGTTGGCAGCGGCGACCGTTCTCAGCGGATACGCACATATAATTTTCCGCAGGGCCGGGTCACGGATCATCGAATTGGCCTGACGTTATATAAAATCGATTCCATCATGGATGGCGCGCTTGACGAGCTGATCGACGCTCTGGTCACAGCCGATCAGGCTGAGAAGCTGAAGCGCGGACAGCAGGATACTATTTGATAGATATACAAATTGATTCGAGGCGATTAATATGCATACACGGTATTTTGACCTGCGGGACACCAAGGGTCAGCAAAAGGTCATTGAGGATCAGATCTCAGCGGCAGCCGACATTTTGCGGCAGGGAGGCTTGATCGGTATTCCGACGGAAACCGTCTACGGTCTGGGTGCAAACGCTCTGGACGAGGACGCTGTCCGCAAAATCTTTGAAGCCAAGGGACGTCCGCAGGATAATCCCCTGATTATCCACATTCCGGGGCCGCAGTGGCTTCCGCGCTACTGCGAGGATGTTCCTCCGCTTGCCTATACGCTGGCGCGTAAATTCTGGCCCGGACCGCTGACAATGATTTTAAAGCGGAAAAAAATCATTCCGGATGCTACCACGGCTGGGCTTGATACCGTAGGCGTCCGCTGCCCGGACCATCAGGTGACACTGGCGATCATTCGGGAGTCCGGCGTCCCGATTGCGGCGCCCAGCGCCAATACCTCCGGCCGCCCAAGCTGCACCACTGCGGCGGACGTCATGGAGGATATGGAGGGCAAAATCGACGCCGTGGTGGATGGCGGCCCCTGTCAGGTGGGCGTGGAATCCACCATTATCGACTTGACCTGTGAGCCGCCCCGCCTCCTGAGACCCGGCGGACTGCCGCTGGAGGCGTTGGAGGATGTGGCCGGTCCTATCGCGGTGGACCGCGCCGTGACCCAGCAGCTAAAGGAGGGTGAGCAGCCGAAGGCACCAGGCATGAAGTACCGTCACTATGCGCCCAAGGCCCCGGTCACCGTTGTTACCGGCCCGGCAGCCTCTTCGGCCCGAACGATTCAGCATCTGGCACAGCCGGGAGATGGCGTCATCTGCTTTGACGAATTTGCGACGCTTTTTGACCAGCAGGTTGTGGAGCATCTTGGCCCCAGTCAGGACAAGCGTATTCAGGCACAGCGTGTTTTTGATGCCCTGCGTGCCTTTGACAGCAAGGATGTGCCTCAAATTTACGCGCAGTGCCCGGACAGTCAAGGGCTTGGCCTTGCCATCAGCAACCGTTTGAAAAAGGCGGCTGGCTTCAAAACCATCGCTGCTGAGGAACGGAAGGTCATTCTTGGAATTACCGGCGGCACCGGCTCCGGAAAGACCAGCGCTCTGAACGCAATTCGCGATTTGGGCGGTACGGTCATTGATTGTGACGCCGTATATCATAAGATGGTGGCCGAAAATCAGGATCTCCGCCATGCCATTGAGGTCAAGTTCCACGGCGTGTTCAATTCTGATGGTTCCCTGAACCGTAAAAAACTGGGTGAGCTGGTCTTTGAAAACAAAGAGCGGATGGAGCAACTCAACGAGGTCATTTATCGTTTTCTTGTCCCCGAGGTCCAGCGCTTGTGTCAGGAGGGCGGCGATCTGGTAGCAATCGATGCCATCAATCTGGTGGAAAGTGGTGCAGATTCAATCTGTGACAAGACGATTGCCATTACAGCGCCCATGGAGCTGCGCGTTCGGAGAATCACGGCGCGGGACGGTATTGATGAGCGGTATGCCAGGATGCGGATATCCGCGCAGAAATCCGACGAGTTCTACCGCGGAAAATGCGACTATGAGCTCAGCAATACTGCCGAAACCGCTGAAGCGTTCCAGAGTGCGGCACAGATATTCTTCCAGCGTTTGATTGAGGAGCTGCGCGAGGAAAAGGACGATTGAGCTTAACAAGGAGGATTCGATATGTCTGATACCAATAAGGAATTGAAGGAGCGGCTGCTGAGCAGTCGCAAAAACGGCTTTGACCGTATTGACGCCGCGGAGCTGGCAGCGGTCAACGCATACTGTAAGGACTATATGGCGTTTCTGGACGCCGGAAAAACGGAGCGGTTCTGTGCGGTCGAGGCTGTTCATCTTGCAGAGCAGGCGGGGTATCGTCCCCTCAAGCGGGGCGAGGCACTGAAGCCCGGAGACAAGGTGTATGTCTGCAATCGTGGAAAAAGTGTGCTGCTGGCCCACATAGGTACGAAGCCCATCAGCAAGGGTGCACAGATCACAGCGGCCCACATCGATTCTCCCCGGCTGGACTTGAAGCCCAATCCGCTGTATGAGGATACGGAGCTTGCGTATTTCAAGACGCACTATTACGGCGGTATCCGCAAATACCAGTGGGTTACGATTCCCATGGAGCTTCACGGCGTTGTTGCCCTGACGGATGGACGCACGGTTACGGTCAACATCGGCGGCGATGACGGTGATCCAAAGCTGGTCATCACCGATCTGCTGCCCCATCTCGGTCAGGAGCAGAACAAGAAAACGCTGGCTGAGGGCATCATGGGTGAGCAGCTCAATCTGCTGCTGGGGAGCAAGCCGGTATCCGGCGAGGGCTCTGACCGCGTCAAGCTATCGGTCATGCAGCTTTTGAACGAAAAGTATGGCATCACCGAGGATGATTTCACCTCTGCCGAGCTGGAGGCCGTTCCCGCCGTGAAGGCAACGGAAATCGGCCTTGACCGTTCCATGATCGGTGCTTACGGCCATGATGACCGCGTCTGCGGCTACGCCGCGCTGCGGGCACTGCTGGACATGGATAAAACGCCTGTCAAGACATCTGTATGCGTTCTGGCGGACAAAGAGGAGATTGGCTCTGACGGTGTAACCGGTATGCAGTCCGCCGCCTTCGATACCTTTATGGAGGACCTGTGCGAAGCGCAGGGGGCGGCGCTCCGCGTGTGCCTTGAAAATTCCTTCTGCCTCAGCGCGGATGTAACGGCGGCGTATGACCCGAATTTCGGCGATGTTTACGAGAAGAAAAACGCCGCCTATTTGAACTACGGCATCGGCCTTTGCAAATACACCGGCGCCCGGGGCAAATCCGGTGCCAGCGACGCCAGCGCCGAGACCGTGGGATATGTGCGGGGCATTTTTGAGCGGGCAAACGTGATCTGGCAGATTGCGGAGCTTGGTAAGGTAGACGCCGGCGGCGGCGGCACCGTGGCGATGTATATGGCAAACCGCAACATTACAACGCTGGACGCCGGCGTGCCGGTGTTGGCCATGCACGCCCCCTTTGAGGTTGTCTCCAAGCTGGACTGCTATGAGACCTACAAGGGTATGAAGGCAATTTACGAGGCTGAATAAAATAGTTTTTTATAAACAAGCAAACAGGAGGGAGTTTCCCTCCTGTTTGCTGTATAAAGACGGTTTTGAGCAATCTGCCCATATCAAAAGAACAGATGGAAAAATTTTCAAGCAAAGGAACGAGAGATTATTCAAATATTGTAGTTGCAAGTCCTCGAAAAAGCTGGTAAAATAAAATCCGTCGAAGACAAATGGCCATAGGAGGCGGACGAAATGGCAAGAAAAATCAAATATTATCTGGTTGCGGCAGATGCGCTCCCCGAAATTTTTATTCGTGTGGCAGAAGCAAAGTGCATGATGCAGACGGGCGAGGCGGATACGGTGGGAGCAGCCACCAAAATGGCTGGCATCAGCCGCAGCGCTTTTTACAAGTATAAGGACGCGGTCCAGCCCTTCAATGATATGAAATCCGAGCACATCATCACCTTTTATACGCTGTTGAAGGATGTCTCCGGTACGCTTTCAGGTGTGCTGGGAATCTTTGCCGATTCCGGAGCAAATATTTTGACTATCAACCAGAGTATCCCGACAAACGGCTGTGCCGCTGTTACAATCTCAGCCGAGACCTCGGATATGGAAAAATCTCTGGAGCAGTTGATCGCAGAGGTTTCCGGGCTTGAGAACGTGATCAAATTTGAGGTTTTGGCCGGATAAGGGGAGAACGATTGGGGAGAACGATTTATGATCAAGATTGCAATTCTGGGACTCGGTACAGTCGGTACCGGCGTTGTAAAGGTGGTGGAAGCCAACGCCGACTCCATTCAGCATAAGCTGGGGCAGCCAATGGCAGTTAAAACGGCACTGGTCCGCCGTTTTCGCAGCGGCCCTTATCAGGAGCTTATGACGGATAACTTCCGTGAGATCGAGTCAGACAGTGAAATTCAGGTGGTTGTGGAGACCATTGGCGGCGTGGACGCAGCCTATGACTATACCCGCCGGTGCCTTATGGCCGGGAAGCACGTTGTTACCGCCAACAAGCAGCTGGTAGCCGAGCATGGCTGTGAGCTGCTGGAACTGGCACGGCAAAATCATGTCAACTATTTGTTCGAGGCCAGTGTTGGCGGCGGCATTCCCATTCTGCACCCGCTGACGCAGTGCATGGCCGCAAACCGCATTGATGAGATTTACGGCATTTTGAATGGCACCACAAACTTTATCCTTACCAAGATGGTCAAGGAGGGCGCACCGTTTTCCGAGGTTTTGAAGCTGGCTCAGGAAAAGGGCTATGCCGAAGCAGACCCCACCGCCGATGTTGAGGGCATTGATGCCGGACGGAAGATCTGCATTCTGGCCGACCTTGCCTTCGGTCATCAGGTAAGTCCCAATCAGGTCCCGATGGAGGGCATCACCAAGCTGGATCTGAAGGATGTGGAAATTGCGCAGCGCCACGGTTATCAAATTAAGCTGCTGGGCCGCTGCCTGCGGCTGGAGGGTGGCCATCGGACCGCTTATGTGGCGCCTCACCTCATTTCTCAGGAAAATCCCGTGTCCGATGTCAATGACGTTTTCAACGCAGTTGTTGTGCGCGGCAACGCCACCGGCGATGTCATGTTCTGCGGCAAGGGCGCCGGTGAACTGCCGACGGCTTCTGCCTGTGTAGCCGATGTTATGGAATGCATTCAGGAGCAGCGGCATCGCCCGGAGATTGGCTGGAGTCCCGATGAATCGGGCTTTGTCTCTCCTTTGGAGTTGAAGGGCCGCTGGTATTTCCGCACAGATACGACCCTTTCTCAGCAGGAGCTTCCTCACGGTGCTCAGGTGTTGGAGAGCAGTGCCGGTACCGCTTTCATCACAGATTACATAACAGGCCATGAGGCACAGGCGCTGAAAGCAAAGCTGTCTGCACCGGCCTGTCTGCGGGTGCTGGACTGATTCCCCAATTTGCCTGATTTGGCGTATGATGGGGTGGACCCTGCCCTTCGGGGCAATCTGAAGCTGAGAGGGAACAACCATGAGTTTGATCGTACAAAAATTCGGCGGCAGCAGTGTGCGGGACGCGGAGCGTATCCGCAATGTTGCCGGTATTATTGCAGAAACCTATTTGCAGGGCAATGATGTGATTGTTGTCCTGTCTGCTCAGGGCGACACAACAGATGACCTGATTGCCAAGGCGAAGGAGGTCAATCTCCATCCATCCAAGCGGGAAATGGATATGCTGCTTTCCACCGGGGAGCAGATATCCGTTGCCCTGTGCGCCATGGCGCTTGAAGCAATGGGATTGCCGTGTGTATCCTTGACCGCGTGGCAGGTCGGGATTCAAACCACGAAGGTCCATTCCGATGCCAGAATCAAGAAAATCGACACGGAGCGAATCAAATCGGAGCTTGACCAACATCGAATCGTACTGGTGACGGGCTTTCAGGGCGTTGACCGCCTTGGCGATGTAACAACGCTGGGACGCGGCGGCAGCGATACCAGCGCCGTGGCACTGGCAGCGGCCTTTCGGGCCGATTTGTGCCAAATTTACACGGATGTGGACGGCGTTTATACCACCGACCCGCGCATCGTCCCCAACGCGAGAAAGCTGGATGAGATCACCTATGACGAGATGCTGGAGCTGGCATCACAGGGCGCAGGCGTGCTCCACAACCGCAGCGTGGAGCTTGCAAAAAAGTTCCGGGTAGATTTGGAGGTTCTTTCCAGTCTGGAAAGGAAACCCGGAACAAAAGTGAAGGAGGTCACAAAAGTGGAAAAAACCACTATTGCCGGTGTGGCAAAGGATACAAGTATTGCCCGGGTCGCTCTGATCGGTTTGCAGCATAATCCGGGCGTTGCGTTTCAGGTGTTTGATCTGCTGAGCAAGCACAATATCAATGTGGACATCATTCTTCAGTCCATCGGCCGCGAGGATACCAAGGATATTTCCTTTACCGTTCATAAAAAGGACCTTGAAGATGCCGAAAGCATCCTGAATGAAAACAAGGAGGCTCTGCGCTTTGACCATATCGAAACCGACAGCCATATCGGAAAGGTTTCCATCGTCGGCGCGGGTCTTATGACCAACTGCGGCATGGCGGCCCGTATGTTCGAGGCGCTGTATGAGGCCGGAATCAACATTCAGATGATCAACACCTCTGAAATTCGCGTTTCCGTTCTTCTGGATGAGGATGACATTGATTTGGCCGTGCGGGCGATTCACGCGAAATTTTTCGATGATATCTGATAAAATCAAAAGAACACGGGGAGAACACATAGCCTCCCCGTGTCTCTTTAAGTTACAATATATGCCGCTAAGCGGCGGAACGGAGGAACGTATGAACGCGATCGTAACGGTAATCGGTAAGGATAAGGTGGGAATCATTGCCACCGTGTGTATCAAACTGGCGGAGCTGAATGTCAATGTATTGGACATTTCCCAGACGATTCTCAACAATAAATTTACAATGGTCATGGCAGTGGACGCCGGTGCAGCGAACGTCAGCTTTGATAAGCTGTCTGAGGCATTGAAGGCTCTTGGCGATGATATGGAGCTGTCTATCCGGATTCAGCGGGAAGAAATTTTTGACGCCATGCACAGAATTTAAGGAGGGAAGATCATGCTCAATCAAAAGGAAATTCTCTCCACCATTGCCATGATCGACCAGCAGCATTTGGATATCCGCACGATCACCATGGGCATTTCACTTTTGAGCTGCTGCGATCCCGACGCCAAAAGGGCCTGTGATAAGATTTATGAAAAAATCACCCGGTACGCGGAAAAGCTCGTAAAAACGGGTGAGGACATTCAGCGGGAATTTGGGATTCCCATCGTCAATAAGCGTATCTCCGTAACACCGATTGCATTGGTTGCCGGGGCCAGCGAGGCAGAGGACTATGTTCCGTTTGCACTGGCGCTGGACCGTGCGGCCAAGACCTGTGGCGTCAACTTCATCGGCGGCTATTCGGCTCTGGTGCAGAAGGGGATGACACTGGCGGATGAAAAGCTGCTTCGTTCTATTCCCGAGGCTTTGGACCGCACGGAGTTGGTCTGTTCCAGTATCAATGTCGGTTCCACTCGGGCCGGTATCAATATGGACGCGGTGAAGCTCATGGGCCAGATCATCAAAGAGACCGCCGCACGAACGGCTGACCGGGACGGATTAGGCTGCGCCAAGCTGGTGGTATTCTGCAATGCTGTGGAGGACAATCCCTTTATGGCCGGTGCTTTTCACGGTGTAGGCGAAGCGGAAAAGGTTATCAACGTGGGCGTTTCCGGCCCCGGTGTTGTATACCACGCCTTGCAGTCCGTCAAGGGAGAGCCGCTGGATGTGGTGGCGGAAACCGTCAAGAAAACCGCATTTCAGGTCACCCGTATGGGCCAGCTCGTTGCCAAGGAGGCCAGCCGGCGGCTGGATACGCCGTTTGGAATTGTTGATTTGAGCTTGGCGCCTACTCCGGCTGTTGGAGATTCCGTTGCCCGGATCTTAGAGGAAATGGGATTGGAGGTCTGCGGCACCCACGGCACCACGGCGGCGCTGGCACTGCTGAATGACGCTGTGAAAAAGGGCGGTGTTATGGCGTCTTCCTCCGTTGGCGGTCTTTCCGGCGCGTTTATCCCCGTCAGCGAGGACGAGGGCATGATCGCCGCTGCCAATGCGGGGACGCTCTGTGTGGACAAGCTGGAGGCCATGACCTGTGTCTGCTCTGTGGGCCTTGATATGATTGCTGTTCCCGGCGATACGCCTGCCGAAACCATCTCCGCCATCATCGCTGACGAAGCGGCCATCGGCATGGTGAATAATAAGACCACCGCTGTCCGTCTGCTGCCGACGCCCGGCAAGAAAGTGGGGGATACCGTGGAAATGGGCGGCCTGCTGGGCAGCGCGCCGGTCATGCCGGTGCACAAGGAGTCCAGCACTGAATTTGTCAATCGCGGCGGACGTATCCCGGCTCCGCTCCACAGCCTGAAAAACTGAAGACTGAAGTAAATATGGAAAGGGCCTGTTGCAAAATAGGCTCACGAAGGACGCGGGGGTAAAAGGTCTTTCTCTGACCTTTTGCCCCCGCGTTTGTTTGTACGAGCT
>ENA-OVGQ01002269-OVGQ01002269.1-human-gut-metagenome-genome-assembly--contig:-NODE-2269-length-17859-cov-9.379072_pt1 | contig 17859 bp, 16 predicted proteins | sample MGYA00237774_ERZ505427 | MGnify/ENA primary metagenome ERZ505427 (study PRJEB26158, sample SAMN06016404) | human gut metagenome | biome: human gut; feature: ankylosing spondylitis patient; material... | reverse complement strand
AATATAAAAGATTTAAGGGATAGTTATAACCCTATCCATTTAAAACGTCCAAAAGAATAGATGCCAGATTTTTTTTCTGGAGTTCTTTCTTTTGCCTACGAAGCAGTTTCATCTGCGAACGATAGAATTCGCGTTTTTGCTTTGTGGCATATAGGGCTTGGACTTTCTTTTTTGCGAAGCCCATCATCTTCCTACATGTAACGTCCAGGCCCCAGCCACAAAAAAGGGACCCGTAAGTAATAAGCATAAATGCTATTACATCAACTTTGTTGCTCATAAAAACCTCCATTCCCGGATCATCAATAGACCCGTAAAAAATAGGATCTGAGAAATAAAAAACCCCTGCACAATAAACGCAGAGGATCAGACCCATAAACACAGAAAACGTTGTTTTCTGTTAAAAATTATAAAAAGTTATATCTACATTATATCATTATTTTTTTATAATGCAATGAGATTTTGCTAAATTGGGTTGACTTTTTATCTGTGTTTGTGACTATTCTTTACTAAAGAAATGGAGAAAACGTGATATGGGATTAATTCGTATACTTTTAGATGATTATATCAATGAAATGAAAAACAAAAAAGTAAAAAAATGTTTTGGTGAATCTCTGGGAAAGACAAATCAGAGAATTACAAAAGACAAGTGCAACAATGATACATATGGCGAACAAACTGAAAACAAGGATAAAACTATAGAAATTAAATCAGAAAATAATAAAAACGAGAACAGTTTTTTCAATTCAATGGAAGAATATGATAAATCAGGGCAGCTGGATAAAGATATTGAAATAAAGGTACAGAATGAAGAGTTCGATCATCTCTTTTCACAGGCTGTTACTTTTGGACAAAAATATAGAATGAGATGTGAGGAGAAAAATGGAAATATTTACATTACAACCGATGCGGGAAAATGGTATTTCAAGCCTAAAACAAGTGGAAAGGTTACTTTGTACCATAAAAATTATGAATTTCGGATGAACCAGGCAGAATATTATCACAAGCAGTTTACCGTTGAATGGTCTGTTAGGGAAATTCTCGAGTACATAAACAGACATGATCGGAAAAAGCTTTTAAGGGAAAAGAGGAAAAAACAAAGAAATGAGAATTGATATAGATCGTGGAACTGTGGAAATATGTGGCAAAAAAATTTGCCGGAGAGAGACCTCAAAAGTTGTCTACAGAAAATTAGAACAATTTATCGTAAGAGAGACGCATAGTGGGAGTTATTATCAGATGCAGATAGAACCAGATCTTATGTGTGGTTTTCCGGTTGATTCCTTTTTGCTTTTTCGATGTAAAAAGCTTATATCCATTAAAATTCGCCCCTGTTGGAGAAAGATAAGCAGAATGGATATAACATGGCCGGACAAGACATTCCCAGAATTGGTTACTATTTATGCAAAAAGTTTTGGTGATTATCTCGGGAAGACTAATGGACTGCATACCTCAACAGGACCAGGTGAATTTAAAACATTTGGACGAAGAATAAGTGTTACTGAAAAAATTATAAAAGCTAATCAAGATTATCTTATTTTTCTTGAATTTTGACAAAAAGGCATGGTGCATTTTAAGACCATGCTTTTTATTTTCGAACTGCTCTTTTCGTGCTTGACATTTTAACTATATTTATGACTAACATGGCGCGATGCCGGGAAAGGAGTGAGTACATGTTATCGGCCAGAAGGCTGCGGCAGTCTGTATACAGAAAGGAGCAGGAATATTTTTAGCTTTTTTAGGAAAAGAAAAGTTCGTCTGACGGCCGTATCCCTTGCAATACTGGTTATTATGGCCGCAATATCCCAATATGGCGATGCTGATATTGATTATCCATGGGTATCTTCCGGTCCGCAGGATGTTACTATTTCCAAGGGTCAGGATGAGGATATTGGAATAACGGACAGCATAGAAAAGGTTGCCGGCCACATAAAGAAATCTGTAGAAAACCAGACGGATTCTTTAAAGGAAAAAGCCTCTGAATACAGTAATACCGGTGGCCCAAAAAATCACGCATCGATTAAGGAAACGATAAAAGATGTGGTGGATAAAGTTGCCAATGGGACAGGAAAGGCTTCCACCAATGCAACCTCAAAAAAGAAGGATGCATATGTACATTCCCTTAAAGACACAAAAGGGAATGTGATCATAGATGAAATTCCAGCATATTCTGGGGAATCCTATTGTATCTTAAATAAGAATATTCCGGATTTAGATCTTTCAGATGCATCAAAAGGCACTTTTAAAAGGTTTAGTAAACTTGATAAACTTGGAAGAACCGGCACGGCATATGCATGTATTGGAAAAGAGTCTTTGCCAGAGGAAGAGCGTGGTGAAATTGGGATGGTAAAGCCATCTGGCTGGATACAGAACAAATATGCGGGAGTGGTAGAGGGAAACTATTTATACAACAGATGCCACCTGATCGCATATTGCCTGTCAGGGGAAAACGCAAATCCCCAAAATTTGATTACTGGAACAAGGCAGCTTAATTCTGGTAATGATGCTCTAAAAATAGGAGATGGGATGCTTACATTTGAAACAAAAACCGTTCAATATATTGAACGAACAGGAAACCATGTTCTTTACAAAGTCACTCCTTTATATGAAGGAGAAGATCTGCTTACATATGGAGTTATGATGGAAGCGGAATCCGTGGAGGATAATGGAAAAGGTATTTGTTTCAGCGTATTTATATACAATGCACAGGAAGGTGTATCCATATCCTATGAAACCGGCGATAACAGATTGGATGTAAATAAATAGGAGGAAAACGGGAAATGAAAAGGAAAACAAAAAATGTCCTGATAGGTGGATGCATTACCTTGTCCCTTGCCGTGGTAATACTGGTGACTTTTATAATCGGCCAGAATACGGGACAGAAAGCTGTTCTTGCAGAAGCATTCGTCGACAAGGTGTCTGATCAGGTTACCGATCAGATGGATGATGATGTGACCGGGCAGATTGCGGAAAAGGTAATATCAGAGAAGGTAGGTGACTATGTATCATCTGATATGATCGAACAGGCTGTAAGTGATCATATCAAAGACAACTTTCCGGAGGCAACGAAAAAGGAACTTATCAAACAGGTTACCCAAAATGTGAAGCAGACTGTGGAAAAGGCTGTTGCAGAGGAAGGATCTTACAGTATGGACTCACTTTCCGAAGGACAACGTTCTGAGGTCAAGGGAATGATCAAATCGGCTGTGAAAGGTGCAGTCGCAAATACAGATGTTTCCAAAATATCCGATGATGATGTGGCTGCCATTCAGAACACAGTTGAGAAGAATATCCAGAGCAGCCTGCAGAATACCATAACAAAATACATCAAAGGGAATGACGTAACGCTTTCCCCGCAGACGATTGAGCAGATCACAAAGCAGCTCAACGTCACCAAAACGGTAAAAGATGTACTAAAGAATACGGATACCGTGGTGAAAGAGAAGGAACTTACCAAAATCCAGAATGACATTATTAAGCAGGTAGAGAAAAATGTAAAGACACCGGTAAAGGGAACCGACTATTTTACATCTGCTGAGATTAGTGAGATAGAAAGCAGCTCTGCCAAGAAAGCGGCAGAATCAGTGGCAAGTGATATCAAAGGTGTTAAGGATTCTGTGAGTTCCATAACTTCCAATATTAACAGTATGCAGTCACAGATTACTTCTTTAAGCAGCCAGATCAAGGATTCGCAGAAGGAATCAAGCTCAAACCTTGATAACAAGATGGCAACTGTACAGCAGTCGGTGACAAATATCAATGAACAGATCAAACAGATCAATCAGAATGCGGACGACCTTGGTGGGAAGATCAACGTAAAAAATGTTTTTCTGCGCCGGATCACCGCAAAGAAAGGTTCCATTGATAAAGCGGAGGTTGTTGATACTTCTGATATGACGATAGCACAGTTCGTCGGTGTCCTTTCCGGAAATGAGAAGGAGTATACGAAAGCAATCAACCAGCTCAGCTATGCTGTGACACAGATTGAAAACATTATCGGGGAGAACTTTAAAAGCCTTTCCGATGAGTGTGCATCCCTTTCACAGACGATTGATGCAAATGGAGATAACATCACAACACTGCAGGAAGCACTGAATGCAGAGAGCCAGAAGAGGGAATCTGCCATCACGGATATCAAGGGATCAATCGCTGATAACATGTCGGATGTACAGGAGAAGCTGGATGCCTACAAGAAAGCAAGCCAGGCATATGCCGATGATCAGTCAGAGTCGAACCGGACTGCACTTGAGGATGCAAAACAGGCCCTGCAGGATTCCCTTAGTGCATATAAAGGCAACCTTGATTCCCTGTCTGACACTGTGGATGGACTGGATAATGCAACACAAAAGAAAGTTGCAGATATCAACCAGCAGATCGCAGATGCACTGGATGCACTTAATGCCGGTGACAGTTCGCTCGACGAGAAGATCACCCAGCTGTCCGGAAGCACAACTTCCCTTACTGATGCACTGCAGAAAGCCATTGATAAGGAGATACAGGACAGAAAAGACCAGATTGACCAGACAAAGAAAGAACTTGGTGACAGTATCAATGACCAGATCAAGAATGTAAATGATAAGATGTCCGAGGTTGAGGCGGCACAGAAGAAATATACGGATGATGCCAGTGCGGAGAATAAACAGGCTCTCGCTCAGGCAAAAACAGATCTGCAGGCTGCCCTTGACCAGCTGAACCAGACGTTATCCGGAGATATCAGCAGTCTTGACGCTGACACGCAGCAGAAAATTGCAAATGTAAAAGCCACGATCAAAACACTGGATGATCAGCTGAAACAGGATGGAACAGACATCACAACGCTTAAGAACGGGGTGGCAGGACTTACCACAAATCTTTCCGATGTAACAAAATCCATAAAAAATGAAACCACTGCCCGTCAGAATGCGGATAATGCCATTAAAAAGACAATGGGGGATTCCTCAGACGCGGCTGATGTAAAAGGCGATACAATTTTTGCAAAGATTGCTACACTGTGGCAGAAAATTACAGAGGTATCCAAGAAGGTTGATGATACAGACCAGTGGGCAGACAATATTTTGCTTATGAACAGTACGGGATCAAATGCAGATAAAACGGTGCGGTACGAGAATGTAACCGGTGGAACACATGCCGGCGGCATCCGGTGGAAAATTGATGGAAACCTTGTGGGGCTGACCAATATCAAGCCGACAAGCAACATCACCATACAGTATGGTGCATCGACCCCGGATATAGTCTGCAGCTATGAACAGGGCAGTGGATATCTGTACATCTATGTAGATGCGGATTACAAGGCAGCTGCACTGGCCGGGAATATTACAATTGATTCCATCCATGTTGAGTCAGAACAGTAAGCAACAGGCAGTGTAGTAGAAAGGAACAGAAAAATTATGAGAGTTTTAGTCCAAATGGACGGTGGAAACCTGTCAATTATCGAGGCATCCCGACTGGAATACACAGAAAACAAAGGGGAGGATGCAGTTCATGGTATCCTTATTTGTGAAATGGGAAGCGAGGAAAGATATCTGGTAAAAGATGTATCCAAGGCTGACTACAATGAAATCTGCAAAGCGTGTGTAACAAATACGCATATGGATTTTGTACGTTACGGTAAATGCGTTCCATTTATTGAAACACCGTGTGACCCATATTTTTATTCACGGAGACGTGGTGGAGCACCATGTGACCCATATTTTCTTGTACGCGCGGGATGCATCAGGGAACACCGGGCATAAGATGCTGTATATCTAACATACGGTTATAATCCAGCAGAGCGACAACATGAAAATCAGGTTCTGCCGGATTTTAACATAAATTTCTCCTGAAAATGAAGTCTGCAGTTATATGGGGTTCCGTGAGGAAATAAGGACATTTGAACATCAGAGTATTATCGGAAGAAAGGGAGTACAGGACTTCCAGTGTATGATTACAGGTGTGTAATCTTACACAATTCACCGCGAGAAAAAAGAAGTAGTGGAATCCTGGATCAGTCTTTTTACCATAGGAGAAAAAATTTAAAGCAGGCGCATTTTTAAAAAAGACATCTGGCTTTACTGTGGAGGTCAGTCCGGGAAGATCGGAAAGTAGCTATTGTAAAAATATTTTTTACACCAATCCATACAAACCATATAAACACCGTGGTCCTGCTAACTAAGCACAGTATTGGGGAAGTGGGATCACAAAAACCATAAGATATGGGTACAGATACTTTTGAGCTATTAACAGATGTTAACAAGTTAATAGATGTTAATTTGTAAAAATTACAAGTCAACTGAGAAGCCCGGAATTTGTTTTATAAATTCCATAACATACGCATTAAAAAGAAAGGAGCCGGAAATGAAACATTTATTTACAAAAGTTTCGAAAATTTTCGGGGGGGGGTAAAATCAGATCCTCCAAAGCAAGGGACAGAACACGGTAATCCCAAACACAAACCTAAAAACTTAATACACGATCATAACGGATGGATAAGGACAGTTACATTACTTGTCGTATTCGCTTTGATCTGGGGACAGGTTCCGGTAGCTGGAAGTGTCACTGACAACATGCCGTCTGTGATCCAGAGAATCCTTGGTATAAGAGAAGATACCGTTGCGGATTCATTTGAAGGTGCAAGCACAAATGCCAAAATCAATTACATGGAGAAACAGATGGTTGCCCTGCAGTCCTCTGTGGAACAGATCAAGGGGCAGAACAGTGCCTATTCGCTTTACTGTTTCATCCAAAGCGCAGATACCCGGTACGAGGGATGCGAACTTACACTTACATCCGGATCCGGGAACCAGGCAGCAACCGGGAACCTGCATCTGGACAAGAAGCTGAATAAGTACGTTGCGAACATTTACAGTAACTTTAATGGAAACTGTACACTGCAGTATGGCTCAGTAAAAGAGAGCATCAACCTCGGTGCGACCGGACAGGAACATCAGTTAAAACCATATATCAGTGACCTCACAGTATGGATCGACAGCAACAACAGTGCCTATGCCGGCAGAAGCGTAGTCTTAAAAGACAGCGGTGGCGGTACCGTACAGTCCGCTGAGTTAAAGCTTGTGGATGGCCACTATGAAGCAACAATGACCGCGTATGCAAATGGTAACTACACAATTGCCTACCCGTATGTGGCAAGCAGCAAGATCTTAAACCTTACCACCGGTGTTACCTTAAACGGATCAGCGAAGAGACAGCAGCTGTTTGGCGATCTGCAGCAGATGACGATAGCAGATATCCAGGCATGTTGTAAAGCCGGTGCAATTACAAGTATTGCAAAAGTGGGTGATACCTTCTCCGATGGTACTTATACCTATACCATCATCGGCATCAACCAGGATAAGCCAAGTGATGCAAGCGGCAATGCATTAAATAAGAGCCAGTACGGTGATGTACTTACGGTTATGCCATTAGGGGCACCAAAAGGGGCAACAAACGGTCAGCCGGTAACAATGAATGCCGGTGCTACGCCGTTTGGTGTAAATTATGCTCAGATGAATTCGTGGGACACAAACAGTGGAAGCTGGGCAGCATCACAAATGAGAAGCACCACGATGCCGCAGTACCTTGCAAAGCTGCCACAGGCTACTCAGAATGCCATTGGGTATGTTCAGAAAGTAACTGGAACTTATGACGGAGGAAGTACCAGTGGTGGAAGCAACTCTGTAACGGGAGATAAATGTTTCCTGCTTTCCGACAAAGAGATCTTCGGTGGAAGTGGTGCCGGAAATGGATCATACTGTACGACAAACGAAGCAAATGCAACGTTCCAGTACCAGTATTTTGCAAACATTGCAACAACACCTGCAAGCCGGAACATTAACAGTTCAGCCAACCAGTGGTTGTGGCTCCGCAGCCCGGGCTACAGTTATGGCGACTATTTCTGCATTGTCTACGCGGGCAGCTCCGGCATTAACAACGCGAGCTACCATTATGGCGTCTTTGCCGCGTTCTGCATTTACTGATATCTTTATTCCTTTTTATGATCGTGTATGCCTTAAATGAAAGGGGACACGATACTATGTCTAAAAAATATATCAAATATTTCGGGGGGGGGTAAAATCCCCTCCGAGATAAAATCTCAATCAAAATCACATAAAAACTTAATACACGATCATACAGAAAAAATCAGAACATTTGCTTTTTGCATTATTTTTGCTCTGCTATGGGGGACTTCTCCCGTGGGTGCTGCTGTAAATGACAATTTACAGACTGTAGCTCAGGCACTGCTTGGACCGGTCGATGCACAGGTAACAGGATCTTACGAATCTTCATCTACAAATGCAAAACTTAATAGTTTGCAGAAGCAGGTTACAACGCTTCAAAATTCTGTAAATGAATTGCGGACAGCATTGGGAAAGTAGGTGGATTCACATGAAAAATGGCGGGATATTAAGAAAAATTGTGTCTTTGGTTATTTCGTCTATATTGATCTGCAACATTCCGGTTTTTGCATCTAATGTACAGTCTAATGCAAACAGACAGGAGAACAGGCTCGTATCGACAATTGGGCAGACAGATGATGTTGTGACAACTACTTATGAAGTAGCAACTACTAATGCCAAACTGAATTCATTAAACGGTAGTTTTCATACGATTCAAAAAAATGTTGATTATCTGATCAACAACTGTTTTTCAAAGTTGACAGTGTGGATTGACTCTACAAACAGTGCATATGCATCTAAGACAATCCTTTTGCTGAAAGGCAATACGACCGTAAGATCATGCACAATGAAGACAAATGGCACTCATTATGAAGCTATTTTTGAAAAACTACCAGATGGGACGTATACAGTAAAGTATCCGTATATCCTTTCGAATGGAACAGTTCAATCTATCACAACAAGTATTACTATACAGGGAAAAGATGTAAGTAAACGCCTGTATGGGGATTTGTTCCAGATGAGCATTCCGGAAATACAGCAGGCATGCAAAGATGGTGCAATTCATGAAATAGCACATGTCGGAGATACTATAAGTGATGGTACTTATACCTATACCATCATCGGAATTAACCAGGATAAACCATCTGACGCGGAAGGAAATCTGTTACCGGAAAGTAGTTACGGAGATGTACTTACGGTTATGCCACTGGGGGCACCCGCCGGCAAGGGAAACAATCAGCCAGTAGCTACAAATGCATCAGCTACACCATATGGAACCGCATATAAAATCGAAACAGAAGTGATGAATAACACTAACACAAACTCAGGCGGATGGGCGTCATCACAGATGAGATCGTCCACAATGACGGATTACTACAATAAACTGCCAGAAGCCACGAGAAAAGTTATCGGTCCGGTTCAGAAGATAACCGGTACATCTGGTGGTAGAAACCAGACTACAGGAGATTCCGTATTCCTTTTATCAGGAAAGGAAGTGTTTGGTGGTACAGGAAACGGAAATGGATCGTACTGTACGGCATCAGAAGCATCAGCAACGTTCCAGTATCAGTATTTTGCGAATATCGCAACAACAACGGCTAGTCGTGCAATTCACGGAAATTATGGGTGGTGGCTCCGCAGCCCTTATTGCAACAACTGCAACGAGTTCTGCAGTGTCTACGCGGGCAGATCCGACAACGCCAGTGCGAACGTCTGGTATGACGTCTTTGTCGCGTTCTGCATTTACTGATATCTTTATCCCATTTTTATGATCGTGTATGCCTTAAATGAAAGGGGACACGATAGCATGTCTAAAAAATACAACGAATATTTCGGGGGGGGGTAAAATCCCCTCCGAGATAAAGTCTCAATCAAAGAAACCTAAAAACATAATATTGCACGATCATACAAAAATAAAACAATTCATTCTATACACCGCTTTTGGGGTATTGGTAGGCACAACGCCTATTGCGGCCAATGTGACAGATAATCTTTCCGGTCCGATCAAACAACTGCTTGGATCAAGAGAAACAGTTACGGATGCATCTTCCTACAGTTCGGCTCCGGCCAATGCAAAGATAAACTATCTGGAAAAGAGGATAGTGGAATTGCAGGATAAAGTAGATGTCCTTAAACAGATTATTGAGTCAAAGTAAGGCGGTGTGTATATGAAAAAGACTGGTTTGAAGAAACATAAACGGAATATTGGAATTATAGCAGCATTTCTCGTTGCAATAATTCTCTTTAATCAGGTACCGGCAGATGCCAGTGTCACTGATAACATTCAAAACTGTGTGGCTGCTATTCTGGGTCATGTGGATGATAAGCTGAGTGGTACATTTGAGAAAAGCTCCACGAATGGAAAACTTAATCAGATGAAAACGGATGTGGATGCAGTAAATACATCTCTTAATCAGCTGATTTCCCCATATATGAGTAGTTTAACGGTATGGGTAAATGATTCAAACACGGCATATAACGGAATGCAGGTGTCTATTACTGACAGCAAAGGAAAAGTGAAGACGGCTGGTTATGTGGCTCGCAACGGACACTATGAAGCAGATTTTGGTAACATCCTAAGAGGAAGCTATACCATATCTTATCCCTACATTGTATCAGGTAAAACCATGAAATTTTCCATATCATCCACATTAAATGCGGGAGAGAACAGAAAACAGTTATATGGAAATATTTTTCAGATGTCTATGGCTGAGATACAGAACATGTGTAAAGCAGGAGTAATTCATCAAATGGCACATGTAGGGGATACCATAAGTGACGGTACCTATACATATACAATTATAGGTATCAATCAGGATAAACCATCTGATGAAAGTGGAAATCTGTTACCGGAAAACAGCTATGGAGATGTTCTTACGCTGATGGCACTTGGGGCACCAAAAGGGGCTACAAACGGTCAGCCGGTAACAATGAATGCCAGTGCCACGCCGTGGGGTGTAAATGGTGCACCGATGAACAGCATTAGTTCAAACAGCGGAAGCTGGGCATCATCGCTGATGAGAAATGCCACGATGCCGCAGTACCTTGCAAAACTTCCACAGGCTACGCAGAATGCCATTGGTTATGTACAGAAAGTAACTGATGACGGAAGTACCAGTAGCAGAAGCAATTCTGTGACTGGAGATAAATGTTTCCTGCTTTCCGGCAAAGAAATCTTCGGTGGAAGTGGTGCCGGCAATGGATCATGGTGTACAACAAACGAAGCAAATGCAACGTTCCAGTACCAGTATTTCCAAAGCATTGCAACAACACCTGCAAGCCGGAACATTAACAGTTCAGCCAGCCAGTGCTGGTGGCTCCGCAGCCCGAGCTACAACAACAGCGAAACTTTCTGCACTGTCTGCACGGGCAGCCCCGTCAATCGCGGCACGAGAAACAGCGAAGACGTTTTTGCCGCGTTCTGCATCTATTAAATCATATCTCTTTATGTATGATCATGTAAGCCTTACTGAAAGGAGACATGATATAATGTCTAAAAATTATATTAAATATGCTTTCGGGGGGGGGTAAAAACCTAACCGAAAGACATAAGTCCGGCAGGGCTGACAATTTAATAAGAAAAAAATTATTTGATAAGGCTAAATTGCTGCTCGTATGCATCATTTTCGCTTTTGTCTGGAACACCGTCTGGAATACAATTCCTGTGACGGCACAAGTTACGGATAACATTTCAAATTCCATCCAGTCATTGCTTGGAGCAAAGAATGCGCAGGTAACAGGTTCTTATGAAGATGCTGTAACAAATGCAAAAATCAATTACCTCGAAAGCCAGATAACGGCATTAAAGGGAGATTTGCAGACATTACAGACGGTTCTTGATTCAAAGTGAGGTTAGCATATGAGAAAAGCAGATCATACAGAAAAGAAAAAACAAAATAGAAAAAGCAGAAAAATATATGTGACAGCCATAGCTGTAATGCTTGCGATTGCAACATTTGTCGGAACATATCCGGCAACAGCAAATGTGGCAGATAACCTGGCAGGCAGTGACATAAGCATTCTTGGAAAACTTAACGATGTGGTTTCCGGGGACTTTGGAACAGCAACGACCAATGCCAAGCTGAACCGGATGAAAACGGATGTGGACTCTGTAAGAAGTTCGGTGTCCGGGATGATCCAGCCGTATGTAGGCAGTCTTACCCTCTGGGTTGACAGCAACAGTGGCACATATGCCGGACAGACAGTTACGGTAACCAATGCAAAGGGACAAAGCCAGATTGGACGTTTTGTTGCACGAAACGGACATTATGAAGTGGATTTTCCATCACTCATAAAAGGAAGTTACTCCGTAAGATATCCGTTTTTGATGTCTGGTGGAACAAAAGTAAGCCTTACATGTTCTGTCAATGTTACAGGTAACATAAAACAGCAGCTGTTTGGGGACTTATTCCAGATGAGCATGGCAGAAATTCAGCAAGCATGCAAAGATGGTGAAATTCATCAGTTTGCTCATGTCGGAGACACGATTAGTGATGGTACTTATACCTATACCATCATCGGTATCAACCAGGATAAGCCGAGCGATGCAAATGGCAATTTGTTAAATAGCAGCAAGTATGGTGATGTTCTAACAGTTATGCCGCTGGGTGCACCGACAGGAGCTGCAAATGGATCGCCGGTTACATTTAATATGTCTGCAACACCATGGGGAACAACGGATGTAGAACAGAATGATTTAACATCGACTTTGACTCCGTATTTCGAAAAGCTACCAAAAGCTACTCAAAATGTTATCGGATATGTGCAGAAATGTACAGGAGCATATGATGAACATTTTAGTTTAACAGTGCTCTCAACTACTGGAAATAGGTGTTTTCTTCTTTCAAGCAGAGAGGTATTTGGTTCACAGGGAAGCAGCTGCTGTTCTTCTACAGAATATAATGCAACATTTCAATACCAGTATTTTTCTGACCTTGCCATAACAGCAGAAAGCAGGAATCTTTATCATAGCTGTTGGCTTCTTCGCAGTATCCATCCAAGCAGAGGACAGCATATGTATGTTTATGATGGCACAACGATAGACATGGGTGGCTGGTTCAGAAGCGGATCATTTTTCCCAGCTTTTTGCATTTACTAAAATTTTCGTTTTTATTTAGCCTTGTCAAATTTCAATTATAAATTCTTTATCACTCAAACAAGCTGAGAAAAGGAGAAACTTATGATTTTTGACAAGAAAAATTCGAAACCGGCAGATTTTCCCCGGGAAAAGAAGAAACAGATGCCAACATGGTTTAAGTCCAAGGTAAAAATAGTTGCCATGATGGTCGTATTCGCTTTGATTTGGGGACAGGTCCCGGTAAGCGCAACAGTTAATGATAACCTTTCGTCAGTTCTCCAGAAGCTGATCGGAGCAAAGACAGATACTGTAACGGACAGTTTCGAAAATTCAAGCGCGCACGCAAAAATAAACTACATTGAAAAGCAAATGGTTGCGCTGCAGACATCCGTAGAAGAAATCCATGGACAAAACAGTGCGTATTCCCTGTACTGTTACATCCAAAGTGCGGATACCAGATATGAAGGATGCGAACTTACTTTAACTTCTGCATCCGGAAACCAGGTTGCAACCGGAAAACTCCATCTGGATAAAAAACTGAATAAATATGTAACAAACATCTACAGCAATTTCAATGGCAACTGTACATTAAGATATGGTTCGGTGGCAGAATCCATAAACCTTGGTGCAACCGGACAGGAACATCAGCTTCTGCCATATATCAGTGATTTGACTGTGTGGGTTGACAGCAGCAACAGCGCATATAACGGAAAAACTGTAACATTAAAAGATGCTAACGGCACACCAGTCCAGACAGCAACATTCAAGGCGGCAAATGGACACTACGAAGCGTCTATGACTGCATACGCAAATGGTAATTATACCATTGACTATCCATATATATTATCAAGCGGAAATCAACTGAATTTATCTGCAGGGGTAACATTAAACGGCGCGGCTAAGAGACAGCAGCTGTTTGGCGATCTGCAGCAGATGACTATGGCAGATGTGCAGGCAGCATGTAAAGCAGGTGTTATTAACCAGCTCGCAAAAGTCGGGGATACCTTTAATGGTGGTACAGGTTACACATACACGATCATCGGTATTGACCAGGATAAGCCTTCGGACGGAAACGGAAATCTTCTTCCATCAAATAGTTATGGCAACGTACTCACTGTAATGCCTTTAGGTGCTGCAGCGGGTAAAGGAAACAATCAGCCTGTAGCAACAAATGCGGCCGCTACACCTTACGGAACTACTACGGCACAGATGAATAGTATTAACACAAATTCGGGCGGATGGGCATCGTCACAGATGAGATCGTCTACGATGGAAGACTATTATAACAGATTGCCAGAAGCCACGAGAAAAGTTATCGGACCGGTTCAGAAGATAACCGGTACATATGGTGGTGGAAACCAGACTACCGGAGATTCCGTATTCCTTTTATCCGGAAAAGAACTATTTGGTGGTACAGGAAACGGAAATGGATCGTACTGTACGACATCTGAAGCATCAGCAACGTTCCAGTATCAGTATTTTGCGAATATCGCAACAACAACAGCTAGTCGTGCGATTACAGGTGCGCCAAACGGTTGGTGGTGGCTCCGCAGCCCTTTCTGCGGCGGCGTCGGCAGCTTCTGCTTTGTCGACACGGGCAGCTCCAACGGTAACGGCGCGCGCTATAGCAATGGTGTTTTTGCGGCGTTCTGCATTTACTGATCCTCAGATCAGCCAATCACAAAATCCCGCTGCTGTATGCAGCGGGGTGGAGACTGGCAGCCAAAACGTAAAGAATTTAAAATAAACCAAAATGAAATGCAAAGGAAATATAAATGTCAGTCGATAAATTGCACAGAACAGAATCAAAATTTGGAGTATATGATAGGGCAAGAAGAATCCGGAACATGGTAAATGATTTTCTGGACCGGGATTTTGGAATAAAAGTGTGCAAAAGAGATATCCGGAATGCGGCGGTTGGAAAATACCGGAGACTAGAAGATGGAAGTACAGAATTCTATGTCAGAATGCCGAAACAGGCAGAAAAACATAACAGGATCGAGGACTACTATATATTCCTCCCGGTAAATGGGAGTACAAGCGAAAAAGGAGAGCTCATGGTGCGGGAAGTACCGGAATGGAAACTGGAAAAATACCGGGATGAACTGTGGGAAAATGCAAGACATGTTTCCGAAGATGTCCGGATGGCGAATAGTATTTACGCATATTACTCGGACGAATATTACGAAAGACGAAAACTGCAGGATATGGCTGTGGCGCACTGTTTTGCGCTGCATGATTCATTGCTTGTAGTTACGGAAGATCTCCCGGTTACGTTGGAAAAGGTGCAGCCTATAATAAGCGAACTGAAAAAGGAGATTGCTGCAATAAAAGACTGGAGAAAAGGTGAAAACCGGGTATTAACAATCTGCCTGCAGCATGAAGAACAAAGGAGATCAGCTGCAAAGAAGACAGAGAATACAGAGAAGACAGAAAACAAAAAAGATAGTACGGCAGCAGAAAATAAAACAGGAGAAAACCAGGAAGGAGAATAAATTATGTTTAACAACATAAAAAAATTCCATATCCGGGCTCCGGTCCGGATATGGATCGCCTGAAAAGGCAGGCAAAACTGGGTAAATCCAGATCTAAGGGAATGATGCATTAAAAAACTGACACCATGTATTTCCGTTGGTGGTGGCTCCGCAGCCCTTACTACGGCGGCGTCGGCAGCTTCTGCAATGTCAACACGGGCAGCTCCAACAATAACAACGCGAACAATAGCAATGGTGTTTTTGCGGCGATTCTGGATCATAAAGTCGGAGATCTGTATACAGACGCGACATATGTAATGCAGAAGGGCATCATTTCCTCTGTCTGAGATTTTATAATACAGACAGGAAACCAAATGCCACGACGGGAGGGACGGACGCTTTCGTGCATGCACACGGTCCAAGGACAATCCGTGCGTATCATGTCCCAAACCCTGTGCAGCCATGGTAAAGTCCTGGGTATACCTGCTGTGCGTGGCATATCAAAAATAGCAGAGGATTGGCAGTTTGGTACCAATGACTGGAAATGAGAAACGTAAAAAGAAAAGATACGCCAGGCGCGTAAGAAAAAGACAGAAAAAAAGAGAAAAACAGGTAGGTGAGTATGATGACATAGGAAGGGTGATCCATCCGGATGCCCTGTTTGATGCTTTCCATGCATGCGAAAAAGGTGTGGCATGGAAGGCAAGTACACAGAAATGCCATTATAACCTTCTGTTTGAAATAAGCGGCTCATACGAGTCGCTTTCTTTGCGTAAAAGCATACAGAAGGGATTTTACTGTTTTAATCTCATGGAGCGCGGGAAATTAAGGGATATTGCAAGTGTGCATATATCCGAAAGATATGTGCAGCGGAGTCTCTGTGACAATGCCCTTGCGCCGGTGTGCACCCGCTCAATTTTATACTCAAACTGTGCCTCCATACGGGGAGCCGGGTTAAAAAGGTCCGAGGAGGTCCTTATAAAGCAGCTGAGGAGATATTACAGGAAACACGGAAACAATGGGTATATTGTGTTGTTTGATGCAAAAAGCTATTTTAATAGCATTCCGCATGAAAACATTATCGCAGATATCGCAAATTTGTTCTATGATCCGGATATTATCCGGCTGTATCAGGAATTTATGGGAGCATTTGATTCCATTCATCCGGAATGCCAGAAGGGAAGGGGACTCGGGCTTGGGAGCCAGACATCCCAGATATCCGGGGTAATGGCTGCCAATCCAGTGGACCATTTCCTGGCAGAAATTTTCTCCCTGGGATATGGGAACGGCCGGTTCATGGATGATAGTTCCGTAATTGTAAAAGATAAGGCATCAGCGGTTCTTGCCATTAAAGTGGTGGACCTGCTATACCGGAGGTATGGTCTTGCACTTAATAAAAAGAAGACGAAAGCGGTACCGCTCAATCATCCATTTATATTCCTGAAAAGGAAAGTTATAGTTCGAGACTCAGGAAAAATAATAATGACGCCAACTGCTGCCACGATAAAAAGGGAAAGAAAACGTCTGCGCCTGCATAAAAGATATTTGATGGAAAAACGCATGACAGCGGAAGAAATCAGGGAACAGTACATATCTTTCCGGAGACAGAATGAAAAATATAGCTGTGCAAAAGCTTTGTGGAGGCTCGATAAATACTACGGTTTCCTGTTTTCGGGGAATGCTGATATGATGCTTAAGAAAGAAGAAAAAAAGAAAAAGAGGAAAAAAGATAAGATGGAAACGAAAAAACAAATGCTTATGAAGCAATATCCGGAACATGTGATTATAATGATAGAAGGAATGTTTTATGTTGCACGCGGGACAAGTGCACGCATCCTGTCAACTCTTACGGGATACAAGTTGAAAAACATAGGGAATGGAAAGGTCCGTTGCGGGTTCCCTCCTCAGTCTATGAGCAGGGTCGAAAAGATGTTTGCACGGGCACATATCAACTATGTGATCTATTCGGGAGATCTCATGGAAGCACATGGGGAATTTCCGGACAATGCTTTCCGGTTATTTACTGACCGGGTGGACTCTGGCAGAATAAAAAAGGAAGAACCGCCTGTGATTCCGGTTCCAGGAGATAATAAAAATGTGCCATCCGTCCGTCCGGCCAACACAGAACCTGTTGACCCACTGATTGAGTTCCTTGAAAACCTTGAGATAGGAAAACATCCATTTTTTGGAGGATGTTCGGACACGCTTGATTTGGGGGATAAAGAGATCCAGAAGTATTTCCACGAAATTAAAATGAAATTAAAATCTGTTTCAAAAAATGAAAAATGGGACTGGTGATCTAGCTATCACGACAGACAGGAATTTATTATAAATTCAAATTTTTTCATTCTGTTCTCCTTCCTGTGCTTTGATAGTTGTAATATATTCTAAAAATAGAATAATATCAATAGAACATTACTCAAAAATTAGAATATTTTTT
>ENA-OVGQ01002256-OVGQ01002256.1-human-gut-metagenome-genome-assembly--contig:-NODE-2256-length-17911-cov-3.583221_pt1 | contig 17911 bp, 19 predicted proteins | sample MGYA00237774_ERZ505427 | MGnify/ENA primary metagenome ERZ505427 (study PRJEB26158, sample SAMN06016404) | human gut metagenome | biome: human gut; feature: ankylosing spondylitis patient; material... | reverse complement strand
ATCACAAAAAGAAGTTGTTGATTTTTGGACACATTGGCAAAAACGTATATTGACTAATGGTCAGTTTGGGTATATAACTCTAGATGAATAAAAAGTGACTGATAGTCATTAATGAAAAATATATTCAATAAGGAGGACATGATGATTAAGTTTGGAAAGTGGATAGCAAAGCATAAAGTGATCATTGTAATCATCAGTATGTTACTGCTTATCCCGTCATTCCTGGGAATGGCAGCGACGAGAGTAAATTACGATATCCTGAGTTATCTGCCGGAATCACTGGAAACAGTTGAAGGCCAGGATATCATGGTGGATGAATTTGGAATGGGTGCATTCTCCATGGTAGTCGTGGAAGATATGGAATTGAAAGATGTCGCAGCATTAAAAGAAAAATTCCAGAATGTGGAGCATGTAAAAGACGTTCTGTGGTATGACAGTGTGGCTGATTTAAGTATTCCGGTAAGCATGATTCCGGAAAAGTTTAAGGATGGATTCTTTAATGGTGATGCTACCATGATGATTGCACTGTTTGATAATACAACATCATCTGATGCAGCGATGGAAGCAGTCAGCGACATGCGTAAGATCGCAAACGAACAGTGCTTTATCAGTGGTATGTCCGGTGTTGTAACAGATATCAAGAACCTGGCACTTGAAGAGATGCCAATCTATGTTGTGATCGCAGCCTGCTTATCATTGCTGGTTCTGCTTCTTGCAATGGATTCACTGGTAATTCCTGTGTTGTTCCTTCTCAGTGTAGGCCTTGCAGTTGTTTACAATCTTGGAACTAATATTTTCTTTGGAGAAGTTTGTTATATAACAAAATCTCTGACAGCAGTACTTCAGCTAGGTGTAACAATGGACTATTCCATTTTCCTTCTGAACTCCTTTGAAGCATATAAGAAAAAATACGATAGCAAAGACCGTGCGATGGCACATGCGATTGCAGATACATTTAAATCTGTAGCTGGAAGCTCGGTTACTACGATTGCCGGATTCCTTGCTCTGTGTGTTATGACGTTTGCACTTGGACGTGATATGGGTATCGTTATGGCAAAAGGTGTTGTCATCGGTGTTATCTGCTGTATTACCACACTGCCGGCAATGATCCTTGTATTTGACGGAGTGATTGAAAAAACAAAACATAAACCACTGGTCAAAAGCTTGGATAAGGCTTCTGGTTTTATCACAAAGCATTACAAAGTATGGCTTCTTGTTTTCCTGGTAATGCTGTATCCGGCTGTTTACGGAAACAATCATACTCAGATTTACTACAATATTGATAAGTCACTTCCGGCTACACGGTTCATATGATACTTTTGAAAAATGGACTGGACAGTAAAGAAAAAACACAGATGCTGGATCAGATTGACAAAGTTGACGGGGTGAAATGGTCACTTGGAATGAATTCCCTGATCGGACCTACATTCCCGGAATCCATGATTCCTTCCAATATTAAAAAAATGCTTCAGTCCGATAACTATGAAGTACAGTTTATCTGCTCAGAGTATTCTTCAGCAACGGATGAATGCAACGCACAGCTTGATGCGATTCAGAAGATTGTTAAGAAATACAGTCCTGAATCAATGGTGATCGGTGAAGCACCTCTGATGAAAGACCTTCAGGATACAACAAATGTTGACCTCCAGAGAGTAAATATCCTCTCTATGGCAGCAATATTCCTGATCATCCTGTTTGTATTCAAATCAATCTCGTTACCATTTATTCTGCTGTTTGTTATCGAATTTGCAATTTTTGTTAATATGGCAATCCCGTATTACCAGGGGGTAACGCTTCCATTTGTTGCAAGTATCGTAATCGGTGCCATCCAGCTGGGTGCAACCGTAGACTATGCGATCCTGATGACAAGTAACTATCAGAAACAGCGTCATCTTGGAAAAACTAAAAAAGAATCTATTTCCATTGCACATAAATTCTCAATGAAATCTATTATCGTAAGTGGATGTAGTTTCTTTGCGGCAACATTTGGTGTAGCCCTGTACTCAAAGGTAGATATGATCGGTGCGATCTGTACATTGCTTGCCCGTGGTGCCGTGATCAGTACGATTGTTGTACTTCTTGTATTGCCTGCGATGTTTATGGTATTTGATCCGATCATCGTTCATACATCAAAAGGTTTTTTGCCGGATAAAAAATGATAAGCACACAACAACCATTAAATATAAAAAAGCCAATGGCTGGAAAAGGAGTCGTATAATATGAACCGAAACAGAAAAAAAGCGGTAGCAGCTTCTGTAGCAGTAGGAATGACTATGGTAATGGGTTTTAGCCCGGTACTGGCAGCAAATACAGATATTTCAAAAGAGGAGACCGTATATGTAAATGCAGCGGCAGACGGAACTCCACAGGAGATCACGGTTTCTGACTGGCTGAAAAATTCAGCTTCCGCAGGAGACTTAAGTGATGTATCTGATCTGAAAGACATCAAGAATGTAAAAGGTGATGAAACTTTCTCTCAGAATGGAGATAAGCTGACATGGAATACAGATGACAAAGACATTTATTATCAGGGAACAACAACCAAAGATCTTCCTGTTTCCATGGAGATTAAATATTATCTGAACGGGGCGCAGGTTAATCCGGATGATCTTGGAGGAAAAAGCGGTCATCTGAAGATTGAAGTTGCATACAAAAACAACGTGAAGAATAAAACAAAAGTTGGAAACAAAACAACAGATCTGTATGCGCCGTTTGTAATGGTAACAGCGATGATCCTTCCTACAGACAATTTTACAAATGTAACGATAGATAATGGAAAGATTCTTTCAGACGGACAGAGAAATATTGTAGTAGGCGTTGGTATGCCGGGACTTGCTGATAATCTTGATCTTAAGAGCATAGATGAAGACATTGATCTGGATATTCCGGAAAACTTTACAATGGAAGCAGATGTGACAGACTTTAATATGAGTTCTACATTTACATTTGCACTGACCGATCTTCTGGATTCTGTGGATGTAGATAACATTGATGGTATTGATGATCTGAAAGATTCTATGAAGGATCTGACAGATGCAGCAGCCAAACTGGTAGATGGAAGCAAGGAACTTTCTGGTGGAGCATCTACGCTTGATGAAAAATATCAGGAATTTGATTCCGGTATCGGAACCCTCGTAAGTGGAGTAAGCAGTCTGAACAGCGGAGCAGCTACTCTTAAGAGTGGTGTTTCCTCTTATACTGCCGGAGCAGACAAACTGGCATCCGGTGTAAATGAATATGCAGCCGGAGTTGGTACTCTTTCAAAATCCCTGAAAGAATACAACAGTGGTGTCAGCACACTGGCGTCCGGTGTTCAGCAGTATGTAAAAGGAAGCAATACACTGACAGATGGTGTGAAGAAATATGTATCCGGCGCTTCTTCTCTCGGACAGGGAATTCAGGATTATATATCTGCGATCGGAGAACTGCTCACAGGTATCGGAACAGAAACGGCAGGAATTACAACAGTTACAGACAGTATTTCAAAACTTGCAACAGCTGTAGCTGCAAAACTTCCGGAACTGAATACTTCACTTGCAAGTGTTTCTGATTTTGCAGACAGTGCAGAGAAATATGCATCCAGTACAGCTGAGTATGCAGCAAATGTAAAAGCATATACACAGGCACCTGTGCAGTTAAAAGAAGCATCCGCCGGATTAAAGCAAATCATTGATAATTTGAATGGTGGCAGTACAGCACAGAGCGCAGAGCAGATTTCAGATGGCCTTGAAACAGCAAAAGCAGCAGCAGCCTCTCTTACAGAGACTGGTGCAGCTTCCGCAGGAGATCAGGTATCTGCGGCAGCGAGTGCGGTCAGTGCTGCAGCCGGAACAGGAGATGCGCTGCAGGGTGATGCAGGTACGATTTCAGCAGGTCTGGACAGTGCAAGTTCCGCAATTGATATTTTAAGTAGTATTGATACATCTTCCATGGATGAGGCGACTGCAGCAGCAGTCAACAGTGCAGTACAGAGTGCGATCGGAGCAATCTCCGGTGGTGTGGCAACTGCACAGGGAGGTGTTGCAAGTCTTCAGGCTCATGCAGGTCAGGTATCAGGATTGTCTGATCAGGCAGCACAGGTACAGGCAGCAGCAGATTCCGTAAATGCACAGAGTGCACAGACTGCAGCTGTTGGAGAGGCAGCTGCTCAGCTCCAGGAAGGACTCAGCCAGATAGAGGCAGGTGCTTCCGGACTGGAGGCACAGGATACAACCTCAGCTCTGAAAACAGCACAGAGTCTTGCAGATACACTTGATAATGGTCTGCAGGGAATGATAGATAACGGGGATAAGCTCAGTGAAGCAGGAGATCAGCTGACAGCTAAAGGAACAAGTACCGAAGGTACAACTGCAGAGACTATGTCCCTGACACAGGGTGCTGAGGCAGTCAAAGCAGGAATCACAAAGATTCAGACAGAACTCAGTGAAATGCTTGGAGATGGAAGTCAGTTGAAAGATCTGACAGATGCAGCCAAACAGCTTTCTGACGGTGCAAAGAATCTGTCAGATGGTTATTCACAGGCATCAGAAGCTTCTCAGACACTTGTAAACGGAGCCAAGACTCTGATGGGAAGCAACAGCCAGCTTACCAGCGGAGCAACTGCACTGGAAAGTTCTGGAAAGACACTGACCAGTGGAGCAAGCAAGCTTACAAAGGCCAGCAAACAGCTCAACAGTGGAACTTCCAAAGTAACAAGTGCCACGAGTCAGCTTACCAGTGGAGCAAGTACACTTTCTGCAAACAGCAGCAAGCTTAACAGTGGAGCCAGCCAGCTTGCATCCGGTACACAGCAGCTTATGAGCGGAACATCTACACTCAGCAGCGGAAGTGCACAGGTTAAGAGTGGAATTAAGAGTCTTTCTGATGGAGCAAAGGAACTTGCTGACGGAACAAAAGAGTTTAATGATGATGGAATCAAAAAACTCTCTGATATCGTGGATGATGACCTTCAGGATATCCTGGATCGTCTGGATGCAATCTGCTCTGATGACAATGCATATCGTTCCTTCAGTGGTAAGGAAGATGACATGGACGGCAATGTGAAGTTCGTGATCGAGACCGCAGCTATCGACAATGACAGTGATAAGTAATATAAAAATGTGACAGATAAACGATTGTTTGCAGGAATGGGAATGGTCGTTGATCTACAGTATAACAGGGGGACGGATTGTATGCCGTTTCCCTGTTTTTTTCTTGCGGACGGGAAAGGAGTCTGCTATACTGTATGCTATGAGTAGAAAAAAAGCAGTTGTAAGAAAACCAAAAATAAAAAAGAAAACCGATTATTATGATTACAGTCTTCTTGCGGTTATCATTCTTTTGACTTGTTTTGGACTGGTTATGCTGTACAGTACCAGCTCTTACATGGCAGAACTGAACTATGGCGATGACATGTATTATTTTAAAAAACAGGCTGCGATCAGTCTGGCATGTATCATAGCCGCACTTGCAATCTCAAAGATAGATTATCATATATTGACGAGATTTACAGGGGTTATTTATGGTGTAGCAGCAGTGCTGATGCTGCTGGTCAAGACACCTCTTGGACGAAGCGCAAATGGAGCGCGTCGATGGCTGAATCTGGGACCATTGTCATTTCAGCCGTCGGAGCTCGCGAAGATTGCAGTGATCGTCTGTCTTTCTTATATGATTGTAAATATGGGAAGAAAGATTGGTACACTGAAAGGCTTTATGATGCTGGCAGGAAGTGGCGGTGCGCTTGCATTCATAACATATGTATTTACAGATAACCTGAGTACTGCGATCATTATTTTCGGTATTACGATTGGCCTTATCTTTATTGCACATCCAAAAGTAAGACCATTCCTCATTGCAGCAGGTATTCTTCTGGTTGTTGCTATTGTTGCTATCAGCTTCTTAAGTGCAACGATGGAAACCAGTTCAAGTTTCCGTTTGAGACGAATCCTTGTATGGCTGCATCCGGAGGATTATGCATCAGGAGATGGCTATCAGACGATACAGGCATTGTATGCGATTGGATCAGGAGGGTTTCTGGGAAGAGGACTTGGAAACAGTATCCAGAAGCTCGGAAGTGTGCCGGAAGCGCAGAACGATATGATCTTTTCTATTGTATGTGAAGAACTTGGAATTCTTGGCGGAATGATCGTACTTCTTCTGTTTGCTTACCTTTTGTACCGATTGTTCTTTATTGCACAGAATGCATCAGATCTGTTTGGCTCATTGATAGTGAGCGGTATTTTTATTCATATTGCACTGCAGGTTATTTTTAATATTGCCGTAGTGGTAAATCTGATGCCAAATACAGGTGTTACTTTGCCGTTTATCAGTTATGGAGGTACATCAATCCTGTTCCTGATGGCAGAGATGGGACTGGCATTGAGTGTGGCCAGACAGATTAAATTTAAAGAGCCGGAAAGGCTTCTCTAAAATAAGCAAAATCTATTGACAAATAGGTTCTCAGAATATATACTTTGCACATCAAAGTAGAGCAAAATTGTTACTTGATAAAGGAGAAATAGCAATGTTAGAAGAAATGAGAAAAATGATTGCAGAACAGTTAAACTGCGAAGAAAGCGAAATTACAGCAGATACTTCTTTTAAAGATGACCTTGGAGCAGATTCCCTTGACCTGTTCGAACTGGTTATGGCACTGGAAGATGAGTACAACATCGAGATACCTGCTGAGGAACTGACAGAACTGGAAACAGTGGGAGACGTGATCGAGTATCTTAAAGGCAGAGGAATTGAGGCATAATTGCAAAAACACTCCCTGAGGCATATAATTGTCTCAGGGGTTTTACATTTTTGAAAGGCAGGAAATAATAAAATGACAAAGATCAGAACAAGATTTGCACCGAGCCCGACAGGCAGGATGCATGTAGGAAATCTGCGTACCGCACTGTACGCATACCTGATTGCAAAACATGAAGATGGAGACTTTATCCTTAGAATCGAGGATACAGACCAGGAGCGTTATGTAGAAGGAGCTGTAGATATCATCTATCGTACCATGGCAGGTACAGGACTTCTTCACGATGAAGGTCCGGACAAGGACGGCGGCGTAGGTCCTTACGTACAGAGTGAGAGACAGGCATCCGGAATCTATCTCAAATATGCACAGCAGCTTATTGAACAGGGTGATGCTTACTACTGCTTCTGCGGTCCGGAGGAACTGGAATCCATGAAACGTGTCGTTGCAGGCAAGGAGATCTCCATCTATGACAAGAGATGTCTGCACCTTTCCAAAGAAGAAGTACAGAGACGTCTGGATGCAGGCGAACCGCATGTTATCCGTTTCAATATGCCGACAGAGGGAACCACTACTTTCCACGATGTAATTTACGGAGACATCACAGTAAACAACGAAGAAATGGAAGACCTGATTCTGATCAAGTCTGACGGATACCCGACCTACAACTTTGCAAACGTTGTAGATGACCATCTGATGGGAATCACTCACGTTGTCAGAGGAAATGAGTATCTTTCTTCTGCACCGAAATACAACCGTATCTACGAAGCATTCGGATGGGAGATCCCGGTCTATGTTCATTGCCCACTGATCACCAACGAGGAGCATCAGAAGCTTTCCAAGCGTTCCGGACATTCCTCTTATGAGGATCTTCTGGAGCAGGGATTTGTGACAGAAGCGATCGTAAACTTCGTAGCTCTGCTCGGATGGAGCCCGCAGGACAACCAGGAGATCTTCTCTCTTCCGGAACTTGTCAAGGCATTTGATTATCATCACATCAGCAAATCACCGGCAGTCTTTGATATCACCAAACTCCGCTGGATGAACGGCGAGTACATCAAAAAAATGGATCCGGAAGAATTCTACGAGAAAGCACTTCCATACATGAAGCAGGTCCTCAAACGAGACTACAACTTCCGCAAAATCGCAGGAATGGTTCAGACAAGAATCGAGACATTCCCGGATATCCCGGCACTGATCGACTTCTTCGAGGAAGTTCCGGAATACGACAGCGCAATGTACTGCCACAAGAAGATGAAGACCAACGAGGAGACATCTCTGGCAGTCCTCAAAGAAGTTCTTCCGGTTCTGGAAGCTCAGGAGGACTATACTAATGATCCGCTGTTCGCATCTTTAAGTGCGTTTGTTAAGGAGAAAGGATACAAGAACGGTTATGTTATGTGGCCGCTTCGTACCGCTGTATCCGGCAAGCAGATGACACCGGCAGGAGCAACTGAGATCATGGAGATCATCGGCAAAGAAGAAACACTGAAACGTGTCAAAGCAGCTATCGAAAAACTCAGCTGATCACAGATATATGAAACGTAATCCATCTCAACAACGGGCAATCGCCCACCTGTCAGGACCCATGATGGTTCTGGCAGGCCCTGGTTCGGGGAAAACTTCCGTAATTGTAGAAAGAACAGCATATATGACAACCGAGGGCGGGATTTCTCCTTCCAATATCCTTGTCGTGACTTTTTCAAGGGCAGCGGCGAAGGAAATGAAAGAACGATTTCTGAATTTTACCGGTCAGGAGTATACACCGATCACATTCGGGACTTTCCATGGCGTTTTTTATGGAATTCTGAAGCAGGCGTATGGATTTACTGCGGCGAATATTCTGTCAGAGGAGGAGAAGTCTGCAATTCTCCGGGAACTTGCACTGAACCATGGCGGGGAACTGGCAGAGGAAGGTGATTTTTCGGAAGAAGTTGCCAAGGAGATCAGTGTTGTCAAGGGAAACAGGATCTCGCTGGAATATTATTATTCTTCGTGCTGTCCGGATGAGGTTTTCCGTCAGATCTACCGGGAATATGTCAAAACCTGTCAGGCGAGACGGAAACTGGATTTTGATGACATGATCCTCTACTGTTATGACCTTTTTGATAAGCGGAAGGATATTCTGGCAGCGTGGCAGAATAAATTTCAGTATATCCTGGTCGATGAGTTTCAGGATATCAACCAGCTTCAGTATGACATCGTGAAGCTTCTTGCGAAGCCGCAGGATAATCTGTTTATCGTGGGGGATGATGATCAGTCCATCTATCATTTCCGTGGAGCAAGACCGGAGATCATGCTGAATTTCACAAAGGATTATCCAGAGGCAGAGACGGTGACACTGGATGTGAATTACCGATGTAGCAAGAGGATCCTTTCTTCTGCAATGCAGGTGATCGGAACGAACAAGAAAAGATTCCAGAAGCATCTGCAGACTCCCAATCCGGAAGGTGATCCGGTAAAGATCCGTGAATTTGAAAATCCGAGAGAAGAATATCTCGAAGTTGTATCAGAACTCCGGGCGCGTCTGGAACAGGGTGACAAGCTGGAAGACACAGCGATCCTTCTTCGCACGAACCAGGAGGCGGAAGGTCTGGTCGGTGCGCTGATGGAACGTCAGGTTCCATTTAACATGAAAGAAAAACTTCCGAACCTGTTCCACCACTGGATCTGCCGGAACATTCTGGCATATCTGAGATTTGCGGCGGGCGATGAGAGCCGGAAGAATTTTGTTGAATTTATGAACCGCCCGAACCGTTATATAGCCAGAGATGCGGTATCACTTTCCCCTGTGATCTCCTTCGACCAGCTCAAGGATTTTTACAAGGATAAGGACTGGATGTGTGACCGGCTGACAACACTTGAGACGCATCTTCGGATCTTAAAGACTATGGCCCCTTATGCAGCCATTAATTTTATCCGGAATGGCATGGGATACGAAGAATACTTGCGGGAATACGCGGAATATCGTAAAATAAAACCAGAAGAATTAAGTGAGATCCTGGACCGGCTGACCGACAGCACGAAGGGAATGGACAGCCTTGGAGACTGGGAAGACTACATAGAAGATTACACCAGGAAACTGGAAGAACAGGCGAAGAAACAGGAGCAGGAAAGAGAGGGTGTACTGATCTCAACGCTCCATGGAGTCAAAGGTCTGGAATATGACAAGGTATATATCCTGAATGTAAATGAAGGCAGCATGCCGTACAAGAAAGCAGTCCTGGAACCGGCGATCGAAGAAGAACGGAGGCTTTTTTATGTAGGGATGACCCGTGCCAGGAAGGAACTTGATCTGTGTTACGTGAGGCAGCAGCATGAGAAGAAACGGGAGCCTTCCCGCTTTCTAGAGGAGGTGCACATATGAAGGCAGTGATTTATTTTACAGAGGTCCCGGAGAAATATCTCCACAAGAATATGGGGCATATGATCGGCGAGAAACTACTTGCGACAGGACTTTACAAGGAATATGGACTGAAGCTTGCATTTGAGCCGCGGGCAGCAGGAGAGCACGGCAAACCATTCCTGACCCTGCAGCCAAAGATCCACTACAACATCAGCCATTCCGGCAAATATGTAATGTGCATCATCGCCGGAGAAGAAGTCGGCATCGATGTCCAGGAACACAAGAAAGTCAACTACGAACGAATGCTCACCAGAATGGTCCCGGCAGACATGGTACGCGAGATTCTTGAGAGCGAGCAGATGGAGAAAGCCTTTTTTACCCAGTGGGTGCTCAGAGAAGCCTACATCAAATGGACGGGAGAAGGTCTTTCCAAAGACCTCCGCAAGATTTCCCTGGACAAAGGCAGCTACCTGATGCTTGAAATGGAACCAGGCTACAGCGGAGCCGTCTGGTCCCGCGACCCGTTGGAACTGCGGTGGGTGCATGAGGAGATACAGCTGCCGTAATCGTGCGTGAAAATTAAAGTGAAACAATGAATAACAGACTGGACAAATAAAAATACCCTCCTTATACTGAATGTAACTACTTTTGGTGCAGGGAGGGCATTTTTATGAATTCTGTCCGGTATCGTCAGATGAGGGAGCTTCTCTGACAATCTATGATGAAGACAGGAACAGAATTCCTGCATACTGGGACATGGATCAGCAATGTTTTGTCGCGCAGGATGACGCGCTGAAAGAACTGAAATTTGACAGCTACATGGATTCAGGTACGCAGAATCTTCTGATGCAGTATCAGGATATCACCTGGGAATTTGTCAAGGCAAATGGATCACCACAGTTTGTATATATTAACTTTTATAAACGCGGAGACGGGATCCAGACAGCCGACAGCGTTCTGAAAGGCTATGAAAAGCTTTTTACCGGACGAGGCTATATCTGGGGCAGGGCGATTCCACTTCTGAAAGAGCATATTCTGGTCGGAAGCGGACCGGATACTTTCGTAGAAGAATTTCCACAGCAGGATTATGTTATGAAAGCAAACACAGGACGCTGGATGTTGGAGCAGATTCCGTCCAAGGCGCACAGTCTGTATTTGCAGAGTGCACTTCAGACAGGCATTCTGTCGCTGCTCTGTCTTCTGATATTCTGGGGAAGTTATGCAGTTTCGTCTGTTCGAAGCCTGAAACAGAAAAAAGACAGCAGTTTTTTTGTGGTGGATGCTGTGATTCTGCTGAGTGTGACTGCTTTTCTTTTCATGGGGCTTATGAATGATTCCAACCTGGCAGTATCCCCGTTGTTCTGGGGAATGCTCGGACTTGGCTGTGCCATGAAAAAAACGGATTTTTCCCGGTAATAAAAACAGATTGTCCACATATATTAACTGTAAAGAGGTGAGGACGATCGACAGGGAGAGTATTCAGAATCTGTTTGCAGGAAATATCCGCAAACTTCTCATTGAGGCGGGACCGGATTATGAGAAACTTTATGAGATCCGACTCCGGGTGGGACGCCCCCTGTTTCTTGTATATGCAGGGGGTGAACGCTTTTTGCAGATAAAAAGAGGCGAGCCGTATTTTGTGACGCGGCAGGATCTTAAGGAAACGCTGGAGTATGTGTGCGGATATTCGCTGTATGCGTATGAAGATGAGATCCGGCAGGGATACATAAGCGTACAGGGCGGACACAGAGTGGGCGTTACCGGCAAGGTACTTCTGAATGGCGACAGGATCCGTGGAATGAAATATATTTCCTGCATCAATGTCCGGCTGTCACATCAGATCCCGGGCTGTGCAGATGCAGTGATGCCGTATATTCAAAGCCGAAACCATATTTCACACACATTGATCATCTCACCGCCGAGGTGTGGCAAGACGACACTTCTGCGGGATGTGATCCGACAGCTCAGTAATGGGAGAGAGGGCATTCCTGGAGTGACAGTTGGGGTGGTGGATGAACGAAGTGAGCTTGCCGGAAGCTGGCAGGGTGTTCCACAGAATGACCTTGGAATGCGGACAGACATTCTCGATGCCTGTCCGAAAGCGGAAGGAATGCAGATGCTGGTGCGTTCGATGTCGCCGGATGTGGTGGCGGTAGACGAACTTGGCAGAGAAGAAGATTTCCGGGCGGTTGAAAGCGTGATCCATTGTGGATGCAGGCTGATTGCGACGGCACATGGAAATTCCGTGGAGGATATCTTAAACCAGCCGTTTTTTCAGAAGTTAAAAAAGATGGAAATATTTGAAAAATATATCGTTCTCGGAGACAGGAAGCAGATCGGTATCATAAAAGGAATCTACGATGAAAAAGGACAAAAATGCTGAAAATGGCGGCAAGCCTGTTGCTGATCCTGGGTGGAGCAGGAATCGGGTATGCCAGAAGTCGGGAGATCACAGAAAGAGAAAAGAACCTGGAGATTTTGCTTCAGATTCTTTTTTTTCTGAAAGGAGAGATCCGATGCGGCAACAGTTCTCTTCCAGACGCATTCCGGGAGATTGCAGCAAAAATCAGGGGATTTTTTGGGACAATCCTTCGGGATGCCGCACAGGAAATGGAAGACACCGGAGGCAAAAATCTGGAAGAAATCATGGAATTTTGTATACAAAGAAATTTTTATCAGGGAAATCCCGGAGGGTCGCAGAGGAAAGAAGAAATGGAGATTCTTCGGACTCTTGGGCGCAGACTTGGCTATCTTGACAGAGAAATGCAGATAAAACAGATCGAACTTCTGGAAACGGATGTGGAAGAACAAAGAAGACAGCTCAGAGAAAAAATGCCGGAGCAGAAGAAAATCTGCCAGTCCTTAGGGATTATGGGAGGCATTTTGCTTGCAGAATTGTTATGGTCAGGGGAGAAGGGGGAGCGCGTGGCAGAAACCATTATTTTCAAAATAGCGGCGGTCGGGATTCTGGTTTCCATTCTCTCTCAGGTATTGAAACACAGCGGGAGAGATGAACAGGCATTTCTTGTAAGTCTCGCCGGCCTTCTTATCGTATTATTCTGGATCGTACCGTATATTTATGAATTGTTTGTGGATATTCAGAAATTGTTTGTGCTGTAAGCAGGAGGAAAGATGGATATTATAAAAATTTCTCTTCTGGGGATCTGCGGTGTTATATTATGCTTTTTTCTGAAAGAAACCCGGCCGGAATATACCGCTTTTATCACGATGGGAATTGGCATCATGATCCTGGGACTGGCTGTCGGAAAGCTGGAATATCTTTTCGGAACGCTGCGGCAGCTCAAGGACAGCCTGCCTGTGGAGCAGGAGTACCTGACGACGTTAATTAAAATGATCGGAATCACTTACATCGGACAGTTTTCGGCAGGAATCTGCAAGGATGCGGGGCATCAGGCTACGGCGGCGCAGATTGAATTATTCTGCCGGCTTTCTGTACTGGTACAGAGTGTTCCAATTCTTCTGGCACTACTGGAAACGATTCAGGAGTTTATGGCATGAGAGGGAAAAACTGGCTGGCGGTGCTGGTGCGTGTGGTATGTCTGGTAATTCTGATGGTAGCATGTGTAGCAGAAGTTTATGGAAGCAGTACAGGAATTCAGAGCCAGACACCAAAGAAAAGCCAGTCAGACGACATATCTGATTCTAATCAAAACGACACAGACATCGCACAGGAACTTCTGAACGAGATCGAACTGACAGATGTCCAGAACATGCTGGACGAACTTCTGGGCGAAGACAGTTTTTCCATGAAAGATGCGCTCATAAAACTGACAAAAGGTGAACAAGCATTTTCAAAAGAAGCGGTACAGGGAGTGGTGTACCGCTTTTTCTTTTATCGTCTGGAACAGGAGAGGGGACTTTTGGTCAAACTTCTCCTTCTGGTACTGTTTGCGGCTGTTTTTTCCAGCTTTGCGGATGTGTTCGAAAACGAACAGGTTGGAAATATCAGTTTTTTTGTCGTTTATCTGCTGGTTTTTACACTGCTGACAGATTCCTTTTCTGAAATGAGCCTGTCGTTGGAAAAGACGATCGACTGGATGACGGAAGTTATGAAAGGGCTGGCACCGGCGTTTTACATGACAGTCTGTGCCTCGTCCGGCGCGGCATCAGCGGCAGTTTTTTATGAGGGGGTTCTGATTCTGGTATGGCTGATCCAGTGGCTTCTTGCGACTGTCATCCTGCCTGCGTCCAGCCTGTATGTCCTTTTACAGCTCGTAAACTCCCTATCAAAAGAAGAAATGCTCGGAAAAATGGCAGAATTCCTCAACACGGCGATCTCCTGGAGCCTCAAAACACTCCTCGCGGCAGTGGTCGGCCTGCAGATCATCCGAAATCTGGTTGCACCGGTCATGGACAACCTGAAACGAGGGCTTCTCGGAAGGGCGGCAGGGGCACTTCCGGGAGTAGGAAACGCCGTAAATATGGTGACAGAGCTGGTCGTGACAAGCGCAGTCCTGATTCGAAATTGTCTTGGCGTTGTGATACTCGTCGTATTTGTACTGGCGGGAGCAGGACCGATGCTGCATTATGGTGTCCTGTCGCTTTTGTATCGCTTTCTTTCGGCGGTATCACAGCCGATCTCAGATAAACGGATGGTCAGCGCGCTCAGTGCAATGGGCGAGGGATGCACCCTGCTTCTTCGGATCGTTTTTACTGCGGAAGTTCTGTGCATGCTGGCATTCCTTGTCCTGATGGCAGGGATCCAGAGTTAGGAGGGCAGATGAAGGCAGAAATCTATCAGTGGGTCAGGATCCTGGCGACGTTTTATATTTTATTTACTGCGGTCCTGCAATTGATGCCGGACAGAAAATATGAACGGTACATCCGGTCTTTCATGGGACTTCTTTTGATCTACATGCTGTGCACGCCGCTTTTTTCTTTCCTGCGGGGAAGCAGGGAGATGATTGGGGATTTCGCAGACTATTATAACGAGGAAGTACACCTTCTGGAGCAGAAAGAAACGCAGGATCTTCAGGGCTTTTACATCCGTAAAGGCTTTCGTCAGGAACTTGCATCCCAGATTGCAAAAAAATGTGAAGATGCAGGAATAAAAATACAGGAGACCATCGTAGATATAGAAGGAGAGACGATATCGGTGGAACTGAAGGCAGATCAGAACATGGACGGCGAACAGGAAAGGAGGATCCAGGATGAACTCCGGCAGAGCTTCGGGATCGAAGAGCAGAATATCAGAATTTTTGCAGAAGGGAATGACGAAACAGCAGTGGATCGTGATCCTGCTTCTGGGACTTCTTCTGTCGGTGATCGCACTTCCGGTATCCAAAAAGAGCAGTACACCAAAGCAGACGATCCTGATGGATAACAGTACACAGAGCACAGATGAAATCCAGTCCTCCCTGGAACGCAGGCTTCAGAATATTCTGGAGAATGTAGAAGGAGTTGGTGAAGTCAAAGTGATGCTGATGACGGAGGAACAGCAGGGAATCTATCGTTCCGGTGAAACAGAAGTCAGAGGAGTGCTGATCGCGGCAGAGGGAGCCTCTGATCCGGTGGTCGTGCAGAAAATTCAGCAGGCGGTAATGGCATTATTTCAGATCGAAGCCCATAAAATAAAAATAATGAAAATGAAATGAGGAGAGTAAAGTGAAAAAAATCGTAAAAAGGAATCAGGTCATCATCACTTCACTGGCAATCCTGATCGCAGTGGCGGGATACCTGAATTTTGCAGACGTGGATCTGGGATTCAAGGACAAAGAAGCGAGCACGGACAGTGCAAGTATTTTGGATCAGGTGGATTATGACATTACCGACGAAAGCGCACTTCTGGAAGAAAACAGTCAGAGCAGTCTTACCGATACAGAAGAAGACACGACAACGCCGGGGGAGGCGGTGCTGACAGGGGCATCCGGATTTGCGGCACAGGCAAAGCTTTCCCGTGAACAGGTGCGCTCCCAGAACAAGGCGGACCTGCAGGAGATCATCAACAATGCGGATATCTCGGATGATCAGAAACAGACCGCCATCAACACCATGGTAGAGATGACAGACGTGTCCGAAAAAGAAGCTGCAGCAGAAATGCTTCTTGAAGCCAAAGGATTCGAGAATGCGGTAGTAAATCTTACCGGAGAGACTGCAGACGTAGTTGTGCCGGAAGCAGACCTCGAAGATGCAAAAAGAGCACAGATCGAGGATATCATCAAGAGAAAGACAGGGATCGCAGCAGAAAATATCGTGATCACGCCGCTTGACCAGACAGAGGATACAGGGGAAGAAAGCAGTTCGATGGAAGAAAATGCTGACGAGACCGCGGCCTATGACAGCACGGACGAAGCAGATACTACATACGAAGACCAGGAAACTTCCACCGATCAGGTGATCCAGACAGACGGTATCTATGATTAAGAAATGACACAGATCAAAACAGAGGGGAGCTTCCTCTCTGTTTTGACATAAAAAGCATTAAGAATGCCATACAACGCCGACTGGGATATGGAGATGCCGTTTTTCAAGAAAACGTTCCAGCTCGTGCTCAAAATATTCAACAGCGAGCTTGTTGGAAACCTTGGGATAACGATGCCGGATTTTGTAGCAGACACGGTTTGGCGGGGTGTTGACCAGTTACAGAGAACGGTAATGCGAAAGCTCCTGAATGACAGATTCCGGTGCGATCATCCAGTTTTCGTCCTTTTTCCACAGGCGGTCAAGCAGAGTGATCGTGTCTGCTGAGATATGAGGTCTCGTAACAGAAGAAAGCCAGCGGTCATGCCAGATCTGGAAATTGTCATCCCAGCTCAGAAACAGTTCCATGGAGGAATCCAGTTCATCCGTATGTACCTGCGCCCGCGGGATCACCGGATGTTCGGACTGCACCAGATAAAGTTTTTCTTCAAAGATCTGCTCTGCGATGATGTTTTTGTAATGAAGATGCTGATAGACAAAACCGATATCAAATTTGTGCTCACTGAGCAGATCGTACAGTTCATTGGAGTGATGAGATTCAATATCCAGATCCAGATGAGAATGTGACTGAAGGATCTCATCATACAGCGGAGCAAATACGGCGATGTTCAGGCTGTCCGTGCAGCCGATTGTCAGAAGCATCCGTTCCTGGTTGTGCTGAAGTGTGAGTGTTTCTTTCCACAGGGACATCCACCGTTCGGCGAGGACGACAAAATCCATTCCTTTGGGTGTGAGTTCGACCTGCTTATGTCCTTTGTTTCGGATGACAAGAGGAAATCCCAGTTCATTCTCAAGGGAATTCAGACGATGGCTGACAGTTGGCTGGGACAGAAATAAAAGATCAGCGGTGCGGGTAATACTCTTGGTGTTTACGATAGTCAAAAAAGTTTCTATTTCTGCGAGATTCATAAAATTTCCTCCTGGCACGTATTCAAAAAATATGCCTCTATTATACAGAGAAAAGATTTTCTTTTCAATTATAACTTTATATCCTTCATATAGGGAAATTTCTTGACAGTCCGGCATAGTCTATAATAAAATAAAAAGTTGTATAGAAATTGGAAATAGGATAACAGACAGGAGGAAAAACGTGTCTAAGTACGCGAACGAAATAGAAAAAAGAAGAACTTTTGCCATTATCTCTCACCCGGATGCCGGTAAGACAACCCTGACAGAGAAATTTCTGCTGTATGGAGGTGCGATCAACCTGGCAGGTAGTGTTAAAGGTAAGGCAACTGCCCGCCATGCAGTATCTGACTGGATGGAAATAGAGAAAGAGAGAGGTATTTCCGTAACCTCTTCCGTATTACAGTTTCATTATGATGGATATTGTATCAATATTCTGGATACACCGGGACATCAGGATTTCTCTGAGGATACCTACCGTACCCTGA
>ENA-OVGQ01002254-OVGQ01002254.1-human-gut-metagenome-genome-assembly--contig:-NODE-2254-length-17912-cov-4.153777_pt1 | contig 17912 bp, 20 predicted proteins | sample MGYA00237774_ERZ505427 | MGnify/ENA primary metagenome ERZ505427 (study PRJEB26158, sample SAMN06016404) | human gut metagenome | biome: human gut; feature: ankylosing spondylitis patient; material... | reverse complement strand
AAGCTGTCTCTCCTTTTTCTCACCTTTTCCGATCTGGACCTTCCTGAATAATCCTTTTGAAAAACGGTGATACTAAAAAGGTACTGGCAGCCTCAATATATGCAGTGCATCAAATAGGCGGTTTCTCCGGTCTGATCTGTGTTTCGGATCGCAGCCGGATGATCTCCGCGCCTGTACTGCTGACAGAAACAGACAAGGAGGAAGCTGCCATGATGAAAAAAGAATCGTTTCGCAGGATCCTGATCCGGGTATTCTGGTGTTCTCTGATCTTCACTCTGGGATTTTCCTGGATCTATATCCGGTATGCGGTGCCGGATAAGCTGAATCTGGTCGTCAACGAGGAGGAAGTCTTCCATTTTTCTCTTCCGCCCGGAATCACCTTTGAGAGTGACAGTGAGGAAGTCATCCTGAAAAACTCCTCCGATATTCCAGATGGGATGATCCGGATCGACCGCCCGGATTCCGTCTCCATGTGCGGAAAAAATGAGGGCAGTTACCTTGTCGGAATGAAATTTCTCGGTCTGATCCGCATGAAGGAGATCCAGGTTGACGTCGTCGACAGTTCCTGTGCGATCCCCTGCGGAACTCCTGTCGGGATCTACCTGAGTTCCAAAGGCGTCATGGTGATCGGTACCGGACAGGTGACAAATAAGACGGGAAATGTGGTGGAACCGGCATACGGGCTTTTGAAGTCCGGGGACTACATTCAGACCATCAACGGTGAGACTTTAGAAGATAAGGACGCTCTGGTCGATGCCGTGAACGCGTCCGGAGGAAAAGCCATGCTTCTCGGGATCAGGCGGGATGGGCGGGAAATCGACGTGAACATGACGCCTGTCCTGGCAGATGACGGTCACTACAAGCTCGGCGCCTGGGTCCGGGATGATACCCAGGGGATCGGAACGATGACGTATGTTGACATGAACGGCTGCTTCGGCGCTCTGGGTCACGGGATCAGTGACAGCGATACCGGAGCACTCGTGGATATCGACGGCGGCGAGCTCTACGAGACCCAGATCCTGGGAATTGAAAAAGGCCAGACAGGAAAGCCCGGTGTGATGTCTGGCGTGATCTACTACGGAAAAGGGACAAAGTTGGGAGATGTGACCGAAAACACAACGGAAGGAATCTATGGAACTGTAAACCGACATTTTCTTGACTCGCTCCAGGCCGACGCGATCCCCATCGGATTCCGCCAGGACATCCAACGCGGGCGCGCGTACATCCGGAGCAAGGTATCCGGGGAGGTGAAAGACTATGAGATCGAAATTCAAAAAGTGGATTATGGAAGTGTGCAAAAAAATAAAGGGCTGGTTCTCAAAGTCGTAGATGAGGATCTCTTAAATCTCACCGGCGGGATCGTCCAGGGCATGTCCGGCAGCCCGATCATCCAGGACGGAAAGCTCATCGGAGCTGTCACCCACGTTTTCATCAACGATCCGACAAGAGGATATGGAATTTTTATGGAGAATATGCTGGGGCATTAACAACAAGCAAAAACACGCTTCGCGAGTTTCCCCTTGTTATCGCGACAATCGCCAAGGTCTCGCAAGCGCGGACTTTTGCACGTTATTCGCGTAAATTAGATAATACAGTGGTGGTCGCAAAATTTGTGACAACCACTGTATGCAGAAGTAAATTTTCAGTCCTTGTTCCTCCCAGATAACTCCCTTGACACTCTTGTTACTTCCGTCCGGAATATCTTATGTGGGCAGCCGAAATACATACCGAAGAATACTATCTGAATATGATGCGGGCATGGTATTTTGCAACAGCTCTCGCAAAACAGCCGGATGCCGCCCTGCCCTGGCTCACAGAGCGCCGCCTGGATGTCTGGACCCACAATAAGACCATCCAGAAGGACAACAGACCGCCTGCCAAAAAGCAGACGGTCTGTCTCTATCATTCACTCCGTTTTCTTCAACAAACGGCTCTCTTCTATTTTCCTTCCACGATCTTCTTCAGCTTATCCATCAGAATGATCGTGTCATCCACCGTCCGCACGGCACACATGATCGTGTTGTCACCGGCCACGCAGCCGACGATCTCATGGAATCCGATCACATCGAGCGCCTCAGCGACCGCCATCGCCATACCGGAAACGGTCTTGATCACGAGAATATTCTGTGCCATATCCATGGAGACATAGCAGTCACGGAAGATGCGGATGTATTTTTCTCCGAAATCCTTCTGATGCTGCATGACTGCGTAACACTGGCGTCCGTTTTTCCCCGGTACTTTTGTGAGCTTTAATTCGCGGATATCTCTCGATACCGTTGCCTGCGTCACATGGTATCCGGCCTTTTTCAGGTATTCCGCCAGTTCCTCCTGCGTCTCGATCTGATATTTCCCAATGAGCTCAACGATCTTACTATGTCTGTCAACCTTCATGTCTTCCGCTGCCCCTTTCTGCGTACACTATCCCGCGCACTACGCATCATACATTTTCGTTTTCAAAATATCCAGGAAGGACCGGTGATCCAGCTTCACTACCCTGGTCACGGTCTCTGCCTTTGTGATCTCAATATAATCCCCGTTTTCCAGGCGAACCAGCGTGTCACCGTCAAACGCCGCCACCTGGCTGCCGCGGTTCGTCGCCGGGATCTCGATCCGGATCCGGCTTCCGGCACCGAAAACGATCGTTCTCGATGTCAGCGTGTGCGGGCAGATCGGCGTCAAGATCATGAGCTGTCCGTCCGGCTGTGCGATCGGCCCGCCCGCCGACAGATTGTAGGCTGTCGATCCCGTAGGTGTCGCAACGATCATGCCATCGGCGCTGAATTCGTTTAAAAACTGTCCGTCCACGTACAGCTTTAATTTCAGAACGCGCGGATCCCCGTCCCTTGTCAGGACGATATCATTTAACGCGATACTCTCCTTCACCGGTCTTCCGTCCCGGTAAACGCAGCCCTTTAACATCATGCGCTCCTGGATCTGGTAAGAATCCTCCAAAAGCGCATCCAGAAGCTCCTTCACATCGCCTTCCCGCCCGATCTGGGTGAGATACCCGAGACCGCCGAGGTTGATCCCGATCATCGGAAGATCACGCCCTGCGAGATCCCGCGCCGCCTGGATCAGGGTTCCGTCGCCGCCGAGTGTGATGACACATTCCGTATCTCCCGGAACATCCTCAGGATCCGTATAGGGATTTCCATGTCCGGAAGCACTTTTTCCGGCGGAGACTTTTGCGCCGCGGGTCGTCAGATACTCCTCGACCGCTGTCTGCATGTTCTTCGTATTTTCTTTGTCAGGATTCGCAACGATGTAAAATTTCTTCATATATTCTGTCCTATTTATCCAGTGTCTCGTGTGCCTTGTCGACGATCCCGGAAGCTCCGATCGCGTCGTTTGTGAAGGTGCTGCCATCAGTACAGTTTCTTAAATGAAGCAGGTACTCGATGTTTCCTTCCGGTCCTTTGATCGGTGAAAATTCCAGATGCAGCGCCTCAAAACCGATGCTTCCGGCAAATGATGCTACCATCTCGATGACCTCGAGATGAACGGATTTTTCACGGACAACACCCTTCTTTCCAACCTTCTCACGTCCGGCCTCAAACTGCGGCTTGATCAGGCAGACAACCTCACCATCCGGCTCCATGAGCGCCTTCACAGGTCCCAGAACTTTCGTCAGGGAGATAAAGGATACATCAATGGATACAAACTGGATCCGGTCCGGGATCTCCTCCGGAGTCACATAGCGGATATTCGTCTTTTCCATGCAGACCACGCGCTCATCGTTCCGGAGTTTCCATGCGAGCTGTCCATGTCCAACATCGACGGAGTAAACCTTCACCGCTCCGTTCTGGAGCATACAGTCCGTAAATCCGCCGGTGGACGCGCCGACATCCATACAGATCTTTCCTTCCAGCGTCACGCCAAAGTGCGTCATCGCCTTCTCTAATTTCAGACCTCCGCGGCTCACATATTTTAAAGTCGTTCCGCGCACCTCCACGTTCGCAGTCTCATCGAACATGGAACCCGCCTTGTCTTCCTTCTGTCCATCTACATAGACGATGCCGGACATGATGACCGCCTTCGCCTTCTCCCTGGACTCCGCCAGGTTTCTCTTTACCAGAAGAACATCCAAACGTTCCTTCATGGGCTTTTTCTCCTTCCCGGGATCTTCGCCTCCCAGACTGTCTTTATTTCCAGGAATCCAGTTCCTGCTCGATCCGCTTCAGGACCGAATCGCTGTCGATCCCCAGCATTTCCCGAAGCACGGACACATTTCCGTGTTCCACATATGCATCCGGAAGTGCGATCTGGATCACCCGGATCTCCGGATAAAATTCATAAATATACTTTGTGACATACATGCCCATGCCGCCGCGGAGCACATTTTCCTCCATCGTGACGATGAGCTTATGATCTTTGCACAGATGATCGATCATATCGGTGTCGAGCGGCTTCACAAACCGCGCATTTACCAGGGTACATGCATGTCCTTTTGCCTTCAGTTTTTCCCGGACATGCTCTCCGGTGCTCACCATACTTCCGAGAGCAAAAAGAGCAATGTCAGACTCCTCATAGAGCATCTCCGCCTTTCCGTACTCGATCGGCGCCCGGAACTCCTCCAGTCCGCGGTACGCCTGACCTCTCGGATAGCGGATCGCGAGCGGTGCGTCGAACTTCACGCCGAACTCCAGCATGTCCTGAAGCTCCCAGAGATTCTTCGGCGCCATGATGTTCATCCCCGGAACAAGACTCAGAAACGAGATATCAAAGATTCCCTGGTGGGTCTCCCCGTCGCTTCCCACAAGACCGGCCCGGTCGATCGCGAATAAGACCGGAAGGTTCTGGATACAGACGTCATGGAGCACCTGATCATAACCGCGCTGTAAAAACGAGGAATACACAGCGACAACCGGTTTCAGCCCGGCCGACGCCATACCAGCCGCGGACGTCACCTCATGTGCCTCCGCGATCCCCACGTCAAAGAACCGCTTCGGGAATTCCTTCGAAAACTTCGTGAGTCCCGTTCCGTCCGGCATTGCCGCCGTCAGCGCAACGAGCTTCTCGTTCTTCTTCGCAAGTTCACAGATCTTCTCAGAAAAGATATCGGTATAACTCGGGAATTCTTTTTTCTTAAGCGGCTTTCCGGTCTTGATATCGAACGGCTCCACACCGTGGAATCTCGCCGGATTTTCCTCCGCCGGCTTGTAACCTTTTCCCTTTTTCGTGATCACATGGACCAGGACTGCATGCTGGACCCGCTTTGCTTCCTTAAACACGCGGATCATCGTTTTCACATCATGTCCGTCAACAGGTCCCAGGTAGGTGATACCCATATCCTCAAACAGCATTCCCGGGACGAGAAACTGCTTGATCCCGTTCTTTAACTGGTAAAGCCCATATGCCATCGGCTTTCCGATCACCGGGATCGAGGAAAGTCCCCGTTCCACCTTGAGTTTCAGCTCCGCATAGCCTTCCTTCGTGCGGACACTGCTCAGATACCGTGACATACCGCCGACGTTCTTAGAGATCGACATCTCGTTGTCGTTCAGCACGATGATAAAGTTCTTTTTGATCTGGGCAGCATTATTTAATGCCTCGTAGGCCATTCCGCCGGTCAGCGCGCCGTCTCCGATCACAGAGATCACCGAATATTCTTCGCCCGTGATCTCCCGTGCCTGGGCGATCCCAAGCCCTGCGGAAATCGAAGTGGAACTGTGTCCCGTGTCGAACGCATCGTACGGGCTCTCTTTTCGCTTCGGGAACCCGCTCATCCCGCCGAACTGGCGCAGATCGTCGAATCCGGCCTTTCTTCCGCTTAAAAGCTTGTGCGTGTAAGCCTGATGTCCCACATCCCAGACGATCTTGTCCTTCGGCAGATCGAACGCCAGATGCAGCGCTATCGTAAGCTCCACAACGCCAAGGTTTGAGGCGAGATGACCTCCGGTCTTACTTATCTTTTCGATCAGGAACTGGCGAATCTCCCTCGCGAGCTCCGGATACTGGTCTTCCTTCAGTTTTTTGATGTCCGAAGACTGTTTTATATGATCAAGCAGCATGTTTCCAGACTACTCCCTTACATATTTTTCTTCCTTAGTTTTTCCTGTTTACGAGCATTTCAATAATGTCATACAGAAATTCATTCTTTCCCGGCAGACCGGCAAGTCTTCCCGCTGCCCGGTCGGAAATCTCTTTGACATCCTGTTTTGCCTTCTCAAGACCTTCCAGCGTCACATATGTGGTCTTCTGATTCTTCTCATCGCTTAAAACAGGCTTTCCAAGCTCTTCCTGGGTGCTCGTCACATCGAGGATATCATCCTGGATCTGGAATGCAAGTCCAACCTCGGACGCCATTGTCTCGACTTCCCGGATCTCCTCATCGGATGCACCGGCAAGGACTGCGCCGATCATCATGGAGGCCTCTAAAAGAGCTCCTGTCTTTAAGCGGTAGATAAAGTCAAGTTTCTCCCTCGGGACCGCCTTTCCGGTCAGCTCCACATCGACGGTCTGTCCACCGATCATACCGTAGATCCCGGTCTTCTCCGCAAGGATCCCGATCGCACGTCCGACCTTCGCAGGGTCCGCTCCCATCGTGAATGCCTTTGAAGCCACCTCAAACGCGTAGATCATCAGTGCATCGCCCGCGAGGACCGCCATATCATATCCGTACGCTTTCCAGGTCGTCAGCTTTCCGCGGCGGTACTCGTCATTGTCCATACACGGAAGATCATCGTGGATCAGTGAGGACGTGTGGATCATCTCCATCGCCGCCATGAACGGCCCGATCTCCGGTCCGTTCCCTCCGAATAAACGGTATACTTCCCGCATCAGCAGCGGTCTCAAACGCTTTCCGCCCGCCTTCACGCTGTAATTCATCGCCTCAAAGATCGTCTTCTGGTGCCCGGTCTCCTCCGGAAGATAAGAATATACGACTGCCTCGGTCTCTGCGACCGCCTGTCTGAACTTTTCCTTAAAACTGTCCGTCATCTTTCGTTCCCTCCGCCTGATCTCCGCTCAAAACAAGGATCCTCTTCTCGATCATTTCGATCTTTTCATTGCAGCTCTTTACGAGCTTCATACCTTCTTCATAGTCCGCAAAAGCTTCTTCCAGGGATCCGTCTCCCTTTTCCAGCCTTCCGATGATCTTATCGATCGCCGCAAACGTCTCCTCTACATTCATCTTTTTTCTTGTCTCGTCATCCATAGTCTTTCCTCACTGCGACAGTTTTTCCTGTCCTGATGTCCTGATGTCATAGTTTTCCACGTTGTTCACGGTCGCTCCGATCCGTCCGTCCTTCACACGGACTGTGATCCGGCTTCCAGGTACTGCCTGTTCCACGGTCTCCAGACGCTTTCCGTCTCCGTCCGTGATAAATCCAAAACCATCGCTGATCTTCTTTAACGGGGAAAGTCCCCAGAGTCTGGCACTCTTCACCGCAAGATTTCTCTTGTCCGCGGCAAGTCGGTCCTTCATCTCTCTCTGAAGCAGCGTCTCAGCATTCTGAAGATCTCTTCTTGCCTCCTGCTGCCTCTGCGCGATCAGCCGGAGCAATGTATCCTCCGCATCTGCCAACCGCTTTTTCTTCTCATTTAACTGGCTCTTCGGATCATAAAACCGAAGCGTCAGCATATCCTGCCTCAGCCTGTTCTTCGTCCGGTCCAGACATGTCGCCATCTCCTTCATCAGACGCTGCTTTCTCGCGTTCAGATCCATCTGGAACTGGAAATAGTCAAACACCGCAAGCTCAGCCGCCGCCGATGGTGTCGGCGCCCGAAGATCCGCCGCATAGTCCGCGATCGTCACATCCGTCTCGTGACCGACCGCCGAGATCACAGGCGTATTGCACGCAAAGATCGCTCTCGCGACCTCTTCCTCGTTAAACGCCCACAGATCCTCGATCGAACCGCCGCCGCGCCCGACGATCAGGACGTCCAGTCCCATCGCATCGAGCGTCCGGATCCCCTTCACGATACTGTCCTTCGCCCCGTCTCCCTGAACCAGAGCCGGGTATAAGATCAGCTGGACATACGGATTTCTCCGGTGCGCGATGTTCATGATATCACGGATCGCCGCCCCCGTCGGAGCCGTCACGATCCCGACCGTCTTTGCGAACCGCGGGATCGGCCGCTTATACTGCGGGTCGAACATTCCCATCTCTTCCAGCTCTTTCAGGAGCTTTTCAAACCGCAGATAAAGATCCCCGCGCCCGGAAAGTTCGATTTCTGACGCGTAGAGCTGGTATTTTCCGTCCCGCTCGTAGACATCCACGGTTCCTTTTACAACGACCTGCTGTCCCTCGGCAAGCTTAAAGTTGAGGCCGCGTCGCTGGCTTGCGAACATGACAGCCTGAAGTGTTCCGCCTCCGTCTTTCAGCGTGAAATAGATATGTCCGGAACTGTGATACTTACAGTTGGAAACTTCCCCCTTCACCGACAGGCGGCGAAGAAGGAAGTCCTGTGCAAACATATTTTTGATGTATGAATTTACCTGTGTAACAGAGTAAACACCTGCCATCGTTTAATTGCCTTTCTGGATCAGTTTTGCAAGGATACCGTTTACAAACGCCGGAGCTTCATCTCCGCCGAATTTCTTTGCGAGTTCGACTGCTTCGTTGATGGCAACCTTCTCCGGGATCTCCTCGTCATATTTCATCTCAAACACAGCAAGACGCAGGATCGTAAGCTCGACTTTACCCATACGTCTTGTTCTCCAGCCTTCCGCGATCTCGTTGATCTTCTCATCGATCTCCGGGATCAGCTCCATGATCTTCTCGACGCGTTTTTCGAGGTATGCGCGATCCTCTTCTTTCTCAAACGGATCATGAAGGATCTCATCTTTTCCGTCTTCGCCGGTCACATCCTCCTTCGGCGCTTCAAAATATCTCTCTAACTGCTCTTCCTTCTCCTCTGCCGGGTAAAAATCCTGGCAGAACAGCATTTTAAAACAATGTTCTCTGGCTTCCCTTCTGGTCACTTTTCTACCTCCGTTTATCTGAACGGACCGACGGTCTTTTCCGACAGTCCGTGCTGCTCTGATTGTCATTCTCTCTGAACTGCTCTTTTTGCCGCCATGTATCCCGAAAAACTGCCTTTTGCAGCTTCTGCAGATGTGAGCGCAGAACAGAGTACTCCTAATTTAGGATTATACATGAAAATGTATACTTTCACAAGTCCTTATGTGAGAGATGTTTTTTTTATCCTTATAATATGGTATACTCTTTCTGATCCCTTCAGAATTCCAAATTCCCCTCAGAAAGGAAAATAATACAATGGACAAAGTAAAATGTCTGCCGTTCATCATCCTGTGCATGCTATTATCAGGATGCGGCGCTGAGAAAAACACGATTTCAACAGAGGCTCCCACAGAAACAGCGATACAAACTTCTGAAATCGAATTAAAAACAGAGACAGAAGACAGTTCTAAAAATGCTACAGAAACAACGGCAGAAAGCAGCTCTGAATCTGAGACAAAATACATTACCATCGACCTGTCCACAGTCAAGGAGACACATCCCACCAGTGATGCCGCCGCTCCTTTTGATTTAAAGATCGTATCCGAAGAAGAAAACGGTATCGATTTTGCAAACGAATGGTACGACAGTAAAGGATTATCCCTCCCCATGACCGGCACCGACTGGAACAGCTTTTATGATGACAACTACCAGTACCTCTGGTCCGGCGAAGAACTTTATATTTTTGAGAACGGTACCGGAAACTGCCTGTATGTCTTAACCTATCCCACCGACAAATGGTACATCAACGGAAATAACGCCTGTCTAAGGGACGGAATCTTCTATGGAGCCAGCGTGACAAACGGCTATGCCCAGCCGGATACCTGTTTCATGTTCGCCTATGATCTGGAAGATAATAAACTCCTCTGGCGAAGCGCTGACCAGACTTATAACTCCATGAACTTTATCATAAAAGACAATGTGATCATCTGCGGATACGGCTTCACCTCCGAGGACGACTACCTCTATCAGCTTGATCTTCACACCGGCGAAATCCTCTCCCGCCTGAAACTAAAAAAACAGCCTGATCTCCTCGTGTATCAAGATCATATGCTTTACGTCCATACCTACAGCTATAACTACACCATCGAAATAGAATAAGTTTGCCAAGAGGGGCAGGATCCCCAGTCTCCCGGGAATCCTGCCCTCACGCAGTCACAATCTTTACTTTTCTTCCAAGCTGACTCCGGCAATCTTAATATTTACATCAAGTACCATAAGTCCCGTCATGTTCTCGATCGCGTTCTTAACCTTCTCCTGCACCTTCTCGCAGACGTCCGGAATACTATATCCATATTTCAGATTCAGAGCCATATTTACGCTTACATGCTCCTCCGTAACTTCCACCTTAACGCCTTTGGAAAGGTTCTTCATTCCAAGCTTTCCAACCAGCTCGTTCGTAATATTTCCCGCCATGGAGTCCACGCCGTCAACTTCAGTTGCTGCCAGGCCGGCAATAATTGCCACGACTTCATCCGCAATCCGGACTTCTCCAATTTTGTCCTTCTCATAAACCTTATGACTGCTTCTCTCTGTTTCCGCTGCCACAACAATTACCTCCTGTATATCAAAGATACAGTTATTATACCATTTTCTCCTCTCTTTGCATAGTTCTTTTTCTCATCCTCTGCCATGTTCCCATCACTCCTCCGCATCCAGCAGCGTGATCACGATCCCGTCCGCCCCGATCTCCGTCTTTCTCTTCACGATATCCTCGATCTGCGCCCGCTCCTGGTCCGTGAGCGATGCCGCATTCACAACTACGTCCGCCTTCCCGTCCGTAATGCTGACCACCGGGTCCACAAAGCCCTTCGCCTTGAGAAGTGTCTCCGCCGCATTCTCCTTCTCCGAAACCTCCGTCAGACCGATCAGGTTCTGGATCGCCGTCTGCTTCTCCTCCTCCGAAATCTGGTCACTGTTGATGATCTGCATCAACGTCTCCTTGTTCTTCGCCCGGATCTGCTCCCTTCCAAGCTGAACCCCCGCTATGTACTCAGAGATCCCCGTTCCGCCTGTGAGCACCGCCTCGCCCGGATTCTGGATCCCCGCTGCCGCGGTCTCCTCCCCTGCAGCCTCAGATCCAGAAACCTCCGCACTCTCCGGCACCGCAGCCACCTCATTTCCATCCGGAAGCTTCTCCTCGCCGTCTCCGTCCAGACTTGCGATCTCCGTGAGACTTCCATCATCCACTCCGCTCTTCGCCTGATTCTCCGCCAGAATGTCCGAATCGGAAATGTCCATCATCCCCGCCTCGTACACCTCTGCCCCCGCCACTTCCTTCTTCGACGAGTAATTCAGGTATCCCGCCGCCGCGATCATGACTGCCAGTGTCGTGATAATGATCTGATTCCTTCTGAAGATCCGTTTCATCGCAAAACTCCTTCTTTCCCATACTTTCATACTTCCATTCTATGATTCCACGCCTAAAATATGCAGTCCCGGCAGAATACCGATCTATTTTCCCGGCACCATGCACTCATTCCGGACATCCGAAAGTTCCACAGCCGGATCCCGCCCCGGAGAATTTCTTCTCAGGATTTCCCTGCCGCCCGCTTCATCACCTTGATCTTGTTTGCCGGAAGCCCGAGGAGCGCCTCCATGGCCTCCGTGATCTCCGCCCGGATCACCGCGCTTCCTCCCCCGTCCGCGCTGATGATGATCCCTGAGAGTTCCGGCTTCACCTCCTTTTCCATCACCGGCGACTGGCTCTTCCCGTCAAGCACCGTGCTCTCCGACTGATCTTCCTCCCGTATGATCCTGGAACTCCCGGAATCCGCCCCGCTCTCCTCCGTCACCGAGGAGGTGCTGCTCTTATCCACATGCCAGACTCTCTCCTCCGAGGATTTTAAGACTACCATCACATCCGCCTCCCCGACGCCGTCCACACTCCTTAAAAGTTCCCGGATCCGCCGCTCCAGCTCCGCCTCGTAGGAAACACTCTCCGCCTTTGCTGCCGTCTCCGAACCGGCGCTGGGATCCGCCGCACTCTCATCCCCCACATCGGCCAAGACCTCCGCCGCACGATTCTTCCACCCGGGATCCGTCTTTCCGCTGTCCGGAAGCGAGATCACAAACAAAAGCAGTCCGGAACAGAATAAAAAGAGCACCTTCTCCTTATTTCCTTTTAACATCGACCTCAATGTCCTGTTCTTCCACTCCATAATACGCTCCTATCTTTCTTCTCACCGAGGCGATCCCCGCCCCGGCCTGATCCTGCCTGCCTCTGATCACCAGCTTCACATGGCTGATATTCCCGGTTTCCGCCACATCGACCGAAACACTCTCACATTCCAGCCCGTCTTGCTCCGCCATCGACCGGATATCCGCCTCCGCTGCTGCCCGGTATCGCCCATAAAATTCCCTGATCCGGCGCTCATCTGCCGCCCCCAGCTCTTCCTTCAGCGTCCGGACATCATTCTCAAATGTGATCTTTTCAAAGATTCCCGCCATCGCCGTCTCCATCCCCGTGATCCGTAATACCGGTCCAAACGCCAGAAGGATCATGACCGCGCCAGCAAACAGCCGCAGATATTTCTCATATTTCGGATCCGGCAGAAGGTTCATGACCATCGTCACAAAGATCATGTAAAATACGATGTCACGCACCCAGTTTTCCACTGCTTTCATGCCGTTCACCTCACTTTTCCACCGCTGCTCACATCACTTCCAAAACATCCGTCTGATTTTTCAGACTTCCATACCCGCTCCGCATCTTCAAAACTGCACATTCTCATTTTGTTCATCCAGCATAATACACCGCGTTCGTCGAATAGCTGATCACCGCGATCGTCACGACGAACAGCGCCAGCGAGTACCCGACGATCTTCAGCAGCATCCCATGTCCGGCGGCATTCTGCGTTATACATGCCGTCAGCCGTTTGTCGCACACGGGCTGCATCACGGCTGCCGCCAGATAGTAAAGCACCATAAGGACTGCAAGCTTCACCATCGGAACTGCTGCCAGAAAAAGCAGGACTGCCACTGCCGCTGCTCCGGCTGTATTCTTGATCAGAACCGCCGATCCCAGAAGAAGATCAGAAACCACTCCGGCCCCTGCGCCGACCCCGGGGACTGCCTCGACCGCCCGCATGACCGCCGCGTTTTTCATGGCATCCGCCTGTGGAAGTACCAGCCCCTGGATCAGATGAAATCCCACAACGATCCCGAACATGGTCTTCACCGTCCACCCCACAACCTTTCCCAGAAGCTCCGTCATCACCGAGAACATCTCCTCCCGGAACAGATTTCCGACCAGGGAAATCACCATGTAAAGTTTCATGACCGGCAGAAGGAATCCGGAGACCACCGTCTGGATCACTCCGATGGCTCCGATCGTAAACCCGCAGACCGAGGCGGATGTCACCGCCCCGCCCGCCATCGTCACTGCAAGAAAGTAGGCCGGGAGCAGCACTTTCATGAATCCCAGGATCTCCCCCGTCGTCTCCTCCGCGATCCGGATGCTGGAAAAAAAGCCAGCCGCCAGAAAGGTCTGCACACAGATGCAGATCACATAAAATCCCGTCTCCGACAGCTGGTCGGAGCCAAAGATCCCAAAGAAACCGGAGCAGGCCGCCCCGCACAGGGACAGGATCAGGATCTCCGCGAGAAATGACGCGTTTGTCCTGATTTCCGAAAATAACGCGGAGGCGATCCTGTCTCTTCCATACAAAAAGATTTTCTCCATGTCTCCTGCCCGGATCATGTTCATCAGTTCCCCAAATGTCATTCCCGCCGTTTTCTGTTTCCCGATCCGGTCCAGATAATTCTCGATCTCTGAAAGATCAAGAGCCGTACTCCCCGCATCCTGTGTCCATACTTCCTGCCCGGGATCCCCCGGCTCCGCCGCAAATGCGGGAATTGTCCTAAAAAAGCTCCCCGCAAAAAGCCCCATGATCATGAGCATGAACCGGATCAGCACCGCAGATCCCCTACGTTTTCCCGATCTTTTCATTCCATAAACACCTTCAATGACTCCACGAGTGACAGAACGACCGGTGCGCTCACCGCCAGGATCGCGAGTTTTCCCACCATCTCCACCTGTGTCCCCACCGCCGAATATCCCGCATCCTTACAGATCCCAGACGTGAACTCCGCGATGTAAGTGATCCCCGCCATCCGGAGAAGTGTTGTCAAATACACATGCCGGATCCGGATCCCGTTTCCGATCTCCCGCAAAGTATCGAGAAGGACTCCGAGCTTTGCAAGTCCCATAAATCCGATCCCGATGGATGCCGCCAGAACGAGATAGACCGCGTACTCCGGCTTCAACGGCTTCAGCTGAGCCGCAAACAGGATCGCCGTAAGCCCCAAAAGCGCTGCCTGTACCACAGACATAGTCATTCCCCCTCACAGTGAAAACAGGTTTTTGATCGTCTCAAACAATTCATAAATATACGGTACGATCCAGAACAGGACCAGAATCAGACCCGCGAGACTCGTGAGAAATGCCTGGTCCTCCCGCCCGCTGTGCTTTAAAACCTGGCACATCACCGAAACCAGGATCCCCACCGCCGCGATCTTAAAGATCAGATTTACCCCCATGTTTCCCCTCCTTTACACAAAGAGCACCAGAATGAAAAGTCCCGCTGCCATTCCAAGCGACCGGTAAAGTTTCGTCCGGCTCTCCGTCTCCTTTTTCAGGAAAGCAAGCGAGTCATCCGCCTGTTCCAGATAGAAAAGGATCGTCCGTTCCTGGGTCGTTTTGTCCGCATATCCGAGATTTTCCCCCAGCGACCGGAGTGCCTGAAGATCCTCGTTTCTCATCGGCAGATCCTCCGGAAGTCTGTCCAGCTCCTCTTTCCATATCTCAGAAAATGATTTTCCGCGTTCTTCCTCCATCCGTTTTTCCACTCTCAGGAAAAAAAGCCCTGCTTCCGCTTCCATCCCGCTTTTCTCGTCCGCAAATCGTGTTCCGACTTCCTTCAGAGCCTCCGGAAGCGTCTCATTCGAGTAGAGGATCCGGCTCTTCAGATAGACCATCATCTGACGGAAGAGCAACAAGATCTTCACCCGCGCTTCCCACTCCCCCGCCATCAGAAAACCGCCCGCCACCACCGCTGCCGCCATGCATAAAAGTCCCACATATTTCATATCTTTTCATTCTCCCATTTTCCGGTCATCCTCAGCTGAGATCGATAACTGAATGCTGCCGCTGCATACCTGTCTTCACAGGTGCTTTTCTCTCTGCATTGACATACAGATTCATCATAGATCTCCGCCACAGTTCCAGGTGTCGGTACCCCAGTGAGGACCACATATCGGGAAAATATCTTTTCGCCCACGATGTCTTTCCACGCCGGACGTTTCATGATGTCCTCCATGTCCGCTCCATGGACCGTGGCGAGGATCCGGCACCCGCATTTCATCGCGTATTTCATCGCCCGGATCTCCTCCTCCCCGCCCGCTTCGTCGACCGCCAGTACCTGCGGTGCCATGGAGCGCAGCATCATGAGCATGCCCACGGCTTTCGGACAGCCGTCCATCACATCCGTCCGGGGACCGAGGTCACACTGCGGGACCCCGCCAAAACAGGCCGCAATCTCCGAACGCTCGTCCACCACGGACACGTTTTTCCCGGATCCCCATGATCCCCCGCTGGAAAGTTCCCGGATCAGATCACGCAAAAGGGTAGTCTTTCCGGCTCCCGGCGGGGAGATCACCAGCGTATCAAGAAACTCTTCCCCTGACAGAAGATGCGGCAGCACGGATTTCGCGCATCCTTTTATCTCGTGGGCGATGCGGATGTTTAAGGATGAGATATCCCGGACTGTTTTTACATGTCCGGACTCCACCACTGCTTTTCCCGTGATCCCGATCCGATGTCCGCCGCGGATCGTGAGAAATCCCTGGCTGATCTCCCGCTCGTAGGCATAGAGGGAATGTCTTGCAAAGATTTCCATGAGAGTTCGGATCAGCTCGGAATCCGCCATACTCCCATTCTCGATTCCTGAATTTTCTTTCTCATCTTCTATCCGCAGTAATTCTGGATTTCCACTTTTTTCATCAAAATTCAGGATTTTTTCCCCCTCCGAATCCAGAACGAACACCGGCTTTCCAATCCGTATCCTGATTTCCCGTATTGGTTCTTTCTCCGTGATCACCTGCTCCAGAAATCTCTGGACCATTTCAGCCTTCAATCCGCCATCCTCCCTTCCATTCTGTGATACATCATATGAGACAAGTCCGGAAATATGACTTGGTCGATCTTGTTCTGAAAGTCCGCAATTTTGGGGAGAAAATTGCGTTTTGCTCTAAAAGTCCGCAGTTTTGGGGAGAAAATTACTGTCTTCTGATAAAAAAAGCAGATCTACCGGTCAGAAGTATTTCCAACCAGGCAGATCTGCCTTTTTACAATCAACATCCTGTTCTTTCTTAATCTCCGTATACACGGATGATCCCGGAAACTTCCCGCAATACGGACATTCCTTTCACGATCATCAGCGCATCGTTGAAATGTCTCTCCAGCACGGAATCCGTGATCACAACGAGCTCCGCCACACCGTCCCGCGCACGTTTCTGTACGACCTGGGCGATGCTGACATCGTTGTTTCCGAGAACTCCCGCGATATTCGCCAGAGCGCCCGGCTTGTTCGCAACCTGAAGGCGGAGGAAATATCTCGATCTCGTCTCCTCGATCGGTTTTACCGGATAATTCTTATATGCAACACCGCCGTTCCATCCACAGTTATCGTGGACGATATTTCTCATGACAATAATGATATCACCCATGACAGCGCTGGCCGTCGGCATCTTTCCTGCACCGCGTCCCATGAACATCGCGTCATCGCAGGCCTCACCATGGACAAACACTGCGTTGAACGAATCGCGGACTGTCGCGAGCGGATGCTGCTCCGGGATCAGCATCGGGTGAACCTTGACCTCGATCTCATTGTTCACCAGCTTTGTGACACCGAGAAGTTTGATCACATAGCCGAATTCCTTTGCATAGCGGATATCATCGGAGGTGATCTTTGTGATTCCTTCCATGTAGACATCTTTGAATGTCACCTTGGAGTTGAATGCCAGGGAGGACATGATCGCGATCTTTCGGCCCGCATCGTAACCTTCCACATCAGCCGTCGGATCCGCCTCCGCGTAGCCAAGTTCCATCGCCTTCGCGAGCGCTTCCTGATAATTCATTCCCTCTTCCGACATTTTCGTCAGAATGTAGTTCGTGGTCCCGTTGACGATTCCCATGATCTCCGTCAGCATACTTCCTGCAAGACTCTGCTTTAACGGCCGGATGATCGGGATTGCACCGGCAACGGCAGCCTCAAACTGGATATCGCATCCATTATTTTCCGCAAGTGTCAGGATCTCCTGTCCGTACTCCGCGAGCACATCCTTGTTTGCCGTGACAACCTGCTTTCCTGTCTCAAGCGCCTCCACGATATAAGTTCTCGCCGGCTCCACGCCGCCCATCAGTTCGATGACCAGCTGGATTTCATCGTCTTCCAGGATTTCCTTCCAGTTGTCCGTCAGGACCTCCTTCGGGATTCCCGGGCGCTCTTTTTTTGTGTTCCTCACCAGGACCTTCTTGATCTCCAGATTAGCTCCCGTTTTCTGAAACATCTCATCCTTTAACATCTCAGAGAGCGCATACACTCCGCTTCCAACCGTTCCGGCACCGAGGAGCGCCGCTTTGATCACCTTTTTCTCTCCCATGGTATTTTTCTCCTTTATCCCGGTCTTCCTTTCCCTGACCAGCGATCAGAAAAGTCTCCGGTTTTCTTTCCACATCTTTCTCCGGTCCGGATACAGGATCCGGTATCGGCAGCGTTTCTGTTTCGCTTCCGCTTCATGACCGTGCAGCGTGGACATTTGTCTTTATCACAGTGCCGTAATTATACTACAACGTGCTAAAAAAAGCAAGAAAAAAAGCGCATCACAGTTTCCTGCAATGCACTCGTTTCGTTACTTTTCACGGGTAGGAATTTTCTGAACTGAAGA
>ENA-OVGQ01002245-OVGQ01002245.1-human-gut-metagenome-genome-assembly--contig:-NODE-2245-length-17982-cov-6.930161_pt1 | contig 17982 bp, 16 predicted proteins | sample MGYA00237774_ERZ505427 | MGnify/ENA primary metagenome ERZ505427 (study PRJEB26158, sample SAMN06016404) | human gut metagenome | biome: human gut; feature: ankylosing spondylitis patient; material... | reverse complement strand
GCCGAACTTGCCGATCGACGTGGGAGGCGCACCGACCAGGCGGACGTCCCTGAAGACCTCGATCACGAAGGCGAAATACTGGTTGCCCCCGAAAAAGGACTTGATCTCGACATCCATACCGGGATTCTCCCCGGCGAGGCGTTCCGAAACGGCCTTCACCTGTCCGGCGACCAGCTCTTCCCGCTCCCCGCCGCCGGCGATGTCGGGCACGGCGCCCAGCACGTCCGGCGTCACATCGACGATCCGGCGGATAAAGCGCACCTTGAGTCCCGGAGCCGGCAGCTCTTCGGCGCGCGACATGGCCCAGAAACCGTTCTTGAGGTAGTCGTGCTCCACGGACGAAAGCGACTGGATCGACCCGTAACCGCAGTGGTGATTGGTGAACAGCAGTCCGTCGGGCGAAACGATCTCACCCGTGCATCCGCCGCCGAAAATGACGATGGCGTCCTTGAGCGAAGAGTTGTTCATGCTGTAAATCTCCTCGGCCGAGAGTTTGCATCCGCGGGCCTTCATGTCCTTGCTGTTCATTTTCTGGAGATAGGGCAGCATCCACATGCCCTCGTCCGCCGCCGCCGAGAGCGTGACGCACGCTGCGGCGAGCAGTAAAAAGATTTTCTTCATAAAGTGCATTAAAGATTAATCGTATGTAATCGCTTCAGATTATTTGACATTGATCATATTCAGAATGGACCGCTCCGCCGCCCGGCGCACCTGCGCCAGTCCCCGCCGGGTGGTGCGCAGGGTCAGCTCCACCGGCGAGAGCCACTGCACGTCCCAGAAGGGCACCTCCGCCCCGGCGCACAGGTTCACCACCCGCTCCGGGCAGCCGCTTTCGATATGGACCAGCACCTGGCCCCGCAGGAAGTTCACCGCCGCCTTATACATGGCCGCCTCCCGGCCGCAGCTCCACCGCGGCGATGCGGCCCCGCAGCCGCAGCTCCTCCTCCGTCATGGCCACCAGCTGCAGCTCCGTGCCGATCACCCGCACCGTCAGGCTCCCGCCGCCGATCTCCACGGTTTCCGTGCTGTAGGACAGCACCCCCCGGTGCCGGCACATGAAAAACTCCCGCTCGCCTATCAGCTCCATATGCGGCACCCCCGCCGGGATATCCCCCGGCAGGTCCAGCCGCTCCATAGCCGCCTGGCCCGCCCGGGTCAGCCACCCTCTGTCCATGCCGCGCCACCGCCTTTCTCCCGATTCCGTAAACCCTATGCGCGCCGCCGGAAAAACTTGCAAGTCCCACCGCCGGGGCGCATACAGTGGCCATGGAGGTGAGGGATATGAAGGGAAGGCTGGCGGCCTGGGGATGCCTGGCGGCTCTTGGGCTTCTGCTGGCCCGGTCGGCGGAAGCAGCCCAGGCCGTCCGGGATGGGCTGGCCCTGTGCGCCGGGTCGGTGATCCCGGCGCTGTTTCCATTTCTGGCGGTGTCGGGCCTGCTGACGGCACTGGACGCCGGGGCGTCCCCGGCTCTGGGTCCTCTGGCCCGGCTGCTGGGGTGCAGCCGGGCTGGAGCCAGGGCCTTTCTCCTGGGTCTTACGGGCAGCTATCCCGTGGGGGCCCGCACCGTGGCCCAGCTGTATCGCCGGGGCGGGATCTCCCGGCGGGAGGCCTGCCGCCTGCTGCTGTTTTCCAACAACTGCGGCCCGGCGTTTATCCTGGGGGTGGCGGGGCTGGGCTGCTTCGGCAGCCTCCGGGCCGGGGTGCTGCTGTGGGGGGTGCATATTCTGGCGGCGCTGGTCATAGCCCTGGCCCTGCCCCGGCAGGCGGCGGAACCGTCGGAACGTCCCGGCTCTGTCCCGGCCCGTCCCCCCCTTGTCCCGGCCCTGATTGCCGCCGTGCGAGACGCCGCCGGGACCATGGTGTACATCTGCGGCTTCGTGGTGTTCTTTCTGGTGCTGCTGCGGGTAATGGGCCGGGTCACGGGTTTGAGCCACCCGGTGCTGTCGGGAGCGGTGGAGCTGACCCAGGGGATCCTGGCCCTGCCCCATACCCGCCGGGGCTTCGTGTGGGCGGCGGGCCTGCTGGGCTGGGGCGGCCTGTCGGTCCACGGGCAGTCCGCCGCCGTGCTGTCCGGCACGGACCTGCCCATGGGGCCGTATCTGGCGGCCAAGGCCGCCCACGCCGCCGTGTCCGTCCTGCTGGCCTGGCCGGTGAGCATGTGCCTGTGAAAAAAGAACGCACCTGGCGGTGCGTTCTTTGAGGACAAAAGCCCTGCAGCCTGATTTGTCTGCTATGCACGGTTTATTATGACCGCTTGCAGATATCCGGCCTCTGCCTGTAAAGATACAGCGCCGTTTGCAGGGCCAGTCTTGCATCGCCCTCGGGCTGTCCGCCGGGAAGTATGCCCCACAGCTGATGCAGGCGATAGGCAACCGTGTTGTAGTGCAGGTGCATCAGCTGGGCCATCTGCCGCTGGTTGCCGAAGCAGACAAACCAGCATTCCAGCGTGTCCAGCAGTTCGCGCCGCCGCCCGGACTCCTGGCAAAAAATCGGCGCCAGGTGATCCCGGACATAGGAGGCAATGGCCGCCTCCGGCGAATCGCTGCCAATCATCCGCACCACCCCTGCCGGGTCATCCGTCAGGCAGGAAATCCCCTGCGCACGCGCCATTTGCAGCGCCGTGCGGGCGCTGTCATCGGCCCGGAGCAGCCCGCAGATTCCGGCATATGGCCGCCCGATGCCGCAGGAGCTTCTCTCCGGGCATCCGGCGGCGAATATCTTCGCTATACGGGAAAATCTCTCCTCTGCGGCAGGATCATCCCCACGCGCCAGCAGGATCACCAGCTCTCCATCCAGCACAGCGGCCCAGACCTGGACACCTGCCTGTCGGAAGCAGCGAACCGCCTCGTGCATCAGGCGGCGTTTTTCCGATGCGGCTGCCTCGATGTGCAGGCGCAGGATCATGTGTGGCTGTTCGGGGTTTATGTCCAGCTCCCGAGCCGTTTGCAGGGCGGCGCTGTCGGAAAGCGGAGCGCTCAGCAGTTGGGCAAGGCACAGCGCTTCTCTCCGTTCCTGCTCGGCCGGAATCTGCCGCCGGGCAATCTCCTGGGACACGGCGCTGGCCAGGTCCGAAAATCTCGCCTGTGCCGGAAGCGCGATCAGCGGAAGGGACAGCCGGTCTGCCGCCTCCACCAGCCCGGCAGGCATAACATCCGGCAGATATCTGCCGGCCTTAATGCAGACGCCGGACAGTCCGCAGCGTTCCGCCGTGGGCAGCAGAGCATCAACGGCCTGCTGATCCCCGGCAATGGAAAAGCCGGTGGTGATAAGCAGTTCACCGGCGGAGAGCCAGCGGGAATAGTCCGGCGTATCCGTCAGGTTGACTCCCCGCACAAGGCGGTCAAGTCCTGCATGACCGCCGCAGACCCGACTGCCGCTGAAGCCCGGGAGCTTCAGAAGCTCCTCCACAGTGGGATATCGGTCAAAATGGCTCAACTCCATAGCTGCTCCTTCTTCTGGTTCTCCTTTGTGATACCTTCACAAAGATATCGCAAAAGTTCCCGTCCATTCCACATAGCCGCCGCTTCCCACCGTATGTATAATTCATGACATCCGGAAACGGAATCTATCAACAGGGAGGCGTCAACTATGACCCAGAATACTACAAAAAAGCCCGCCTGTAAAGAGGGCGGACAGCCGATGCAGGACCGCAGCCGCCTGCGGACGGACTCACGGCAGTGCACTTTGGAGAAACAGGAAGCGATCTCCGAGCATGCCCGGCGCTGTACAGATGCCGGACCGGCACAAGCCATGCGCTGCTATGGCTAAAGCTGCTGCGAGCCAGCCCGTGGGCCGACTCGCAGCAACAGATTTTTTGCGTATCGGGATGCTTTATCTTGCGTTATAGGCCCGGATGCCCAGGGCCAGCAGGTCCATGGCCCGCTCCAGGTCCTCCTGCTTGAGCACATAGGCGATGCGGATTTCGCTGCGGCCACGGCCGGGGGTGGCATAGAAGGGCTCGCCCGGAGCGAACATCACCGTGTCGCCGTTGTCCTGGAACTCCTCCAGCAGCCAGCGCTGGAAGGCGTCGGCATCGTCCACCGGCAGGGCGGCCATCACATAGAAGGCCCCCTTGGGACACTCGCAGACCACTCCGGGGATGGCCTGGAGCTTCTGCATCACGGTGTCCCGGCGGCGCTTATACTCCTCCCGGACGGCGGCGAAATACTCCGGACCCACGTCGTACAGGGCGGCGGCGGCCACCTGGTCCAGGGTGGGAACGGACAGACGGCACTGGGCATATTTCATGGCGTGGGCCATCAGCTCCCGGTTCCGGGTGATCAGGCAGCCGATGCGGGCGCCGCAGGCGGAGAACCGCTTGGACACGGTGTCGATGACGATGACGTTTTCCGCCGCGTCCGCAAACTGGCCCATGGACTGCAGAGGCTCCCCGGCGTAGACAAACTCCCGGTATGCCTCGTCGCCGATGATGAACAGGCCGTGCTCCTTGGCCACGTCCACCAGCATGCGCATTTCCTCCGGCGTCAGCACTACGCCGGTGGGATTGCCGGGGTTGGTGCAGACGATGGCCCGGGTGTGCTCATTGATCTCGGCCTCGATGCGGGCCCGGTCGGCGTAGCGATAGCCTTCGTGGGGGCTGGTGGGAATGGGGTGGATGGACGCGCCGCAGGTGCGCACCATGGTGTTGTAGTTGGGATAGAAGGGCTCGGGAATGAGGATCTCGTCGCCGTCGTCGAGAATGCAGTTGAAGGCGATCTGCAGGGCCTCGGAGCCGCCGTTGGTGATGAGAATGTCACCGGCGTCGAAGTGCATGTCCAGCTTGTCATAGTAATGCCGGATGGCGTCGATGAGCACCGGCATACCGGGGGAGGGGGCATACTCCAGCACCGGCAGGTCAAAATGCCGCACGGCCTCGAAATACGCCTTGGGAGTCTCGATGTCCGGCTGGCCGATGTTCAGGTGATAGATCTTTCTGCCCTTGGCCTCCGCCGCCACGGCGTAGGGATGGAACTTCCGCATGGGGGACAGGCCGCATTTCTGGACCTTGCTGGAGAATTTCATATCAGGTGACCTCCTACACACTTTTAACAGAATTGGGCATCCTTTCTACCCTCCATCTTAGCGTATTTTCCGCAAAAGTCAACCTTGAGTTTTTATGGCGGGGAAAGTGCGTGAAAAAGCAAAAGGAGACGGGCCTCGGGTAGCTGTTCATAAAACAGGTTTCACGAAACAAATAATGTGACAGTTGCCAGACAAGGGTTGCTGACAAAGGGGTATGTGCCGTAATGGTACATACCCCTTTAGCTTGGAAGCATTTTTTCATTTACAGACCTGAAAAACAGGGCGCTTGGATAAAGGCAAATGAAATCCGCAAAATATTTTTCGGTCCGGAAAACCAATTACACGAAATCGTGTGCCGCGAAACCGTAAACACAGAACACGGTTTCGGAAAGGGTCTTACGGATTAGAACATAATCCCATGGTTTCACAAAACGGCAAGTGTGTCGATTCGAATAGCGCATCATGCTCGGCTCTCAGAATCGCCCAGAACGGGAATCTTGCTTTTCGCATCTGTCTACACGGACGGTAGACAGAACACAGAAAAATATGCCGTGATAAAGGTTAAAAATCAAGGAATTTCTTCGCTGTAAGCAACGCAGGCGGACTGCCGCTTACGATGATACTCCTTGCAAAGATTCGGCTTCAGAGTGCAGATAAGTGCCGATTTTGACGCTTATTTTGAAGTCGCCGGAGCAGCGAAAAGGGCCTCTGCTGATACCAGATTGAGTATCAACAGAGGCTCTTTTCACCTGTGCACTGGGGTTATTCCAGCTCAAACGCACCGGTATACAAACGATAATACACACCCTTTTGCGCAATCAGCTGATCGTGTGTGCCGCGTTCAATAATGCGGCCCTGGTCAAGCACCATGATCGCATCAGAGTTGCGGACAGTGGACAGCCGGTGTGCTATTACAAATACAGTGCGCCCCTGCATGAGGTTATCCATACCCTGCTGGACAAGCGCCTCTGTGCGGGTATCGATAGAGGATGTAGCCTCGTCCAAAACCATAACGGGAGGGTCTGCAACGGCGGCGCGGGCAATGGAAATCAACTGCCGCTGCCCCTGACTGAGTGAGGCGCCATTCTGTGTCAGGACCGTCTGGTATCCATCCGGAAAATTCCGGATAAAGGCATCTGCGTTGCTCAGCTTTGCAGCAGCGATACACTCCTCATCTGTTGCATCCAGCCTTCCGTAACGGATGTTGTCCATGATCGTTCCGGTGAACAGGTTCACATCTTGCAGCACGACTCCCAGACTCCGGCGAAGATCCGGTTTTCTGATCTTACTGATGTTGATGCCGTCATAACGGATCTTTCCGTCGGCTATATCATAAAAGCGGTTGATGAGATTGGTAATGGTTGTCTTGCCGGCACCGGTTGCGCCAACAAAGGCAATCTTCTGCCCCGGTTTTGCGTATAGCTCAATATTGTGCAGCACCAGCTTCTTCTCCGTGTAGCCAAAGTCAACGTCATGAAATTCAATATTACCCCGGAGCTGTGTATAGGTCAGCGTGCCGTCATGGTGCAGATACTTCCACGCAGGGATTCCGGTATGACCGTCCGTTTCTATGTATGCGCCATTCTGCTCAACGACGTGCGTAAGCGTTACATATCCATCGTCCTGCTCAACCGGCTCATCGATCAGCTGGAAAATACGCTCTGCACCGGCAAGGGCCATCGAGATCAGACTGATTTGCTGAGACACCTGAGAAACCGGCATGCAGAAGGTCTTGGAAAGATTCAGAAAGGCAATAATCAGTCCTACCGTGATCGTTTTGGAGCCGTTCAGCGCCAGCAGACCGCCAATCAGCGCGATCAGAACATATTGCAGATTTCCCAGCTGCATGATAAGGGGCATCAGCACATTGCCATATTTGTTTGCATTGGCCGAATCGCTGCAAAGAGCCTCGTTGCGCTGCCGGAATCCCTCTTTGGCATGCTCTTCATGGCAGAAAACCTTAATGACCTTTTGCCCGTTGATCATCTCTTCAATATATCCGGTGATATTTCCGAGGCTTGTCTGCTGATGGACAAAGTAACGGGCACTGCTGCCGCCGACCACCTTGGTGCTATAAACCATCAGAGCCGTAAAAGCCAGCACTACCAGAGTAAGAGGAACGCTGCTTGCCAGCATGGACGCTAGAATGACAACAATCGAAATCACTGCCAGAATCAGCTGCGGCAGTGCCTGACTGATAAACTGCCGGAGCGTGTCCGTATCGTTTGTATAGTAGCTCATGATGTCGCCGTGCGTATGGGTATCAAAATAACGGATCGGCAGCTTCTGCATATGTGCAAACATTTCATCCCGGATGCTTTTCAAGGTTCCCTGAGACACCTTGACCATCAGCTGGTTATACAGCAGCGTGCCGAGTACGCCGCACAGATAAATCACCCCGACTGTCAGGATCGAACGCAGCAGCCCCGAAAAGTCCGTGCTGCCCGTAGTAAGCAGGGGTGTGATATAGCCGTCCACCAGTGTCTTCAAGAACAAAGAGCTTGCCACAGTTGCACCCGCACTGACGAAAATGCAGAACAACACGGCGGCGAAGGTGGCCTTGTACCGGCTGATGATATAGGAAAGCAACCGCTTTGCCATTTTTGCAGTATTCGCAGTATTCGCCTTAGGCTTCATCATGGCCGTTATCTCCTTTCGTCTGTGAAATATAGATATCATGATAAATCTCGTTGGACGCTAAAAGCTGTTCATGCGTCCCGTAACCGGAAATACGTCCGTCATCCAATACCAGAATCGCATCTGCATCCTGAACCGACGAAATGCGCTGTGCGATAATGATTTTTGTCGTATCCGGAATTTCTTCCCGGAACGCTTTGCGAATCAGGGCATCGGTTTTTGTATCGACGGCGCTCGTTGAATCGTCCAACACCAGAATAGCGGGCTTTTTCAGCAGGGCGCGGGCGATGCACAGCCGCTGCTTCTGTCCGCCTGAAACATTGGTGCCGCCCTGTTCAATATAAGTATCATACCTGTCAGGAAAGGCTTCAATGAAGGAATCCGCCTGTGCCAGCTGGCAGGCATGGACGATCTCTGCATCAGAAGCATTTTCGTTTCCCCAACGCAGATTTTCCTTGATTGTTCCGCTGAACAGCTCGTTCTTTTGCAGAACCATTGCGACCTGATCTCTCAGCGCATGGATATCATAGGCCCGGACATCGGTTCCGCCTACGCTGACGGAACCCTCCGTTGCATCGTATAGCCGCGGGATCAGCGACACCAGCGTAGATTTGCAGCAGCCGGTGGAACCGATGATGCCAAGGGTAGACCCTGCGGGGATGCACAGAGAAATATCATGCAGACATTCCTTCGTGCGATCTCCCTGATAGCTGAATCCCACATGATCAAAGATGACCTCCCCGCTTTTAACCGTCATAACAGGGGCATCCGGATTTTTCAGCGTTGGTTCTTCGTCCAGCAGTTCCATAATACGTTCGGAGGAGGCCCGGGCCATATTGATCATAACCAGCACCATGGAAAGCATCATTAAGCTGTTCAGTGCGCTCATGGCATAGGCGATCATGCTGGACAACTCGCCTGTGGTCAGCTCCGTCGCTCCGCTCAGCACGATCATACGTGCGCCGAACCAGCTGATCAAAAGCATGCAGGCGTAAATTGCAAACTGCATCAACGGCATATTCCATGCAACAATACTTTCTGCTTTTCGGAAGACCTTATAGATTTTTTCGGATATCTTTCCGAATTTTTTGCCTTCATAATCCTCCCGCACGAAGCTTTTGACCACACGGATTCCGGAAAGGTTTTCCTGTACGTCGCCGTTCAGTTCATCATAAATCCGGAACACACGCTCAAAGCAGGGGTGCGAAAAATGAACGATCAGGTAAAGCCCCACGCCCAGAATCGGGATAGCAACCAGATAGTACAGCGACAGCTTTGCGCTGACCAGAAACGCAGCCACCAGCGAAAACAGCAGCGTAAACGGCGCACGGACCGCAATGCGAATGATCATCATAAAGGCGTTCTGAACATTGGTCACATCAGTGGTCAGCCTTGTGACGATGCCGGACGTGGAAAACTTATCAATATTGGCAAATGAATAGGTCTGAATCTTATCAAAGAGGTCCTGCCGGAGATTTTTGGCAAAGCCTGCGGATGCCGTGGCGCAGAAGGCACCTGCCAGCACGCCGCTCAGCAATCCGATGAGAACACATACGATCAACGCTGTGCCGGTGCTGCGCATCACGGCCATATCACCGCTGGAAATACCCTCGTCGATCAGCTTTGCCATGAGGAACGGAATCAGAACCTCCATGATTACCTCTACCACGACAAAGACCGGCGTCAGGATGCAGTCTCTTTTATATTCCCGAATTGATCGGGCCAACTTTTTTATCATCGTCTCTCCTCCTTGTTTTCTTCTTCACTCTGAGCTGGTGTAAAATGGGAGCACAGGCCCTGAAGCGCGTGGTTGATGCGGTGCAGCTCGTCTTTCGAAAACCTCTTCTCAACGTCCTGCTTCAGGAGCGCATTCATGCGTTCCAGCTCTGCTCTTCCGCGCTGCGTCACGGCTACCATTTTGCAGCGTTGATTGCCCGGTATATGATATTGCAGGGCGTAACCGCTTTCGCACAAAGCTTTCAGATGCTGACTTACGGTTGGCTTTTGCAGATTGCAAAGCTCGGCGATCCGGCGCTGCGGCATTTGTCCGTTTTTTGAGAGCAGATACAAAATCATGTACTGCCCGCGTGAAACTCCGATGCCATGATGACTGACGTTTGCATCAAAGCTGCGCCCCAGCAGGATATACAGTGTATGCACGGAAGCATAAAATCTGTAGCTGTCATCATCCAATCCCGTGTCCTCCTTCTGCAAGAATCATTCGCTTGCGAACGGTTCATAGTATAACACTTTGTTTTGCATAAGTGAATTTGAAAAAGGTCAATATCATTAGATGATATCTAATATTCTATTGAAAAGTTCGCAGCAAAACAGTATACTGTTAACGGAAAGCGATCCATGTGAGGAGGTTCTGCCATGAATACACAACAGCTTCGCTGCTTTGTCTGCGTCGCCGAATATCTGAATTTTACAAAGGCGGCAAACGAGCTGTATCTTACCGTACCGACCGTCACACACCACGTCCAGAGTCTGGAAGAAGAACTCGGCACAAAGCTGTTTGAGCGAACGTCCCGCATGGTCCGGCTGACCGAATCAGGGAAGGCCTTTTATGTCGATGCAGCCGAGATCCTGACGCGTATGGAACTCTCCTTCAAGCACGTCCAGAAGGCAGAGGAGAGCCGTGTCACGTTCTTTCGGATTGGCTGCGTCAGTCGTGCTGAATTGCCGCGCCTCGCTGCACCGCTTGCCGCTCTGCGCATGAAGTATCCGACGATTTGTCCGCGCATTGTCATAGATGGCTACTTTGGCCTGAAAAAGCTGTTTGAGGACGGTCAGCTTGATTTGCTGCTGGTGTCCCGTGAAATTGCAGATCAAATTCGTGGAGGCACCTTCCACAAAGTACGCTGCCACACAAGCTATGCCCTGATGTCTCCGGAGCATCCGCTGGCAGGCGGCAATTCTTTTTCCATTGATCAAAGCCGTACAGATTGTCTGATTACCCTTCATCCCAAATTCATACCATTTCAGGTGAGCAATGCGCTGCAAAAGGAAATACTCGTATATCTCCAGTCAAATCCCAGCATCCGCTGCGAGGACGATCAGGAGGCGATTACGTTGGCGCAGGCCGGGTATGGTATTGCAATTTTGCCGGGATTCTGTTTGCCGCCTGACGGCCTGCCCGGACTGACCGTTATGCCGGTACAAGCGGGGAAGGAAATAGACTATGGCTTTGTCTATGCAAAGCGAACCCCGCATATAAAGCTTTTCGAGGCAGAATATACCGCACATCAAGCGCCCTAACTCGCAAGCCTGCTTGCCCTGAGTGATAGACGCTGCGTTGCTGCGCAATTCTCTAGATTTTTAAGGGCTTGGGACTATCCCAAAATGAAAAAACGCGCGTCTCAGATGACAGGTCGGGACGCGCATTTTTTCGGTGTGGGGCCACACCGGATTTGCTTGCTACTCTACAAGGAAATCCCGGTCAACCCACGCCGTTTTCGCAAGTGTAGCTACACTTGCTGTGCTTGCTATTCCTCTAAGAATCGCATTGACTCGAACGTTTGTTCTTGTTATAATTAGGCTGAGAGATTAAAACGTCTTGGAACGCAGCTGATTTTCATTGGCAAATGGCGGCATCGCCGCCTTGATCACCTGCCCGCGCAGCAGAGCATCGCTGTCAAGGACGCGCAGCGAGGCGAAGCCGATTCCTTGACAGCGGTGATCGGCTGTGCGACCCGGCGAACTGCCCGTAATTCTCCTATGAATCCCGGCACATTGCCCAGTGGAATCCCGGAAATTGCCGTGATATACTGAATAACAATAGGTCATATCACACACTTTGCTCCGGGAGATTCATGCGGCATTGCTCGGAAATCTGAATGAAAAGGAAGGTGCAAATGGATAACAAGAAACGTAACGTCCAAGTGGAATCGGACGGCAGCCGCAGCGCCCCCGTTCCTCTCTGGCAGGAGATACCGCAGATCACGGTACGCCTGGAAGAAGGAAACACCATCTACCGCTTTACTGCCAGTTTTGACGGAACGCACACTCTTCCCGAAAAGGCGGTGAAGCTGATCGACTCCGAGGGGAGTGTGTGATCGTGACCAACAGCAACCTTGTCTTGGCAGACTGTCCTCAGATGATGGAGGAATCTACTATGAAGCAGTCTGACAAAATTACCGCGCTGTATTGCCGCCTGTCCCGTGACGATGAATCACAGGGCGACAGTAACAGCATTGTGAATCAAAAAGCCTATCTCAGCCGATATGCAAAGGAACACAGCTTCCGCAATACGGAGTTCTTTGTAGATGACGGTTACACAGGCGCAAACTTTCAAAGACCGGATTGGCAGCGCATGATGGCGCTGGTGGAAGAAGGGAAGATCGGTACGGTCATCACGAAGGACATGAGCCGCATCGGTCGAAATTATCTGGAAGTTGGGATGTATACCGAGATCACATTCCCGCAGAATAACGTGCGGTTCATTGCCGTCAACAGCGGTGTGGACAGCGCTAACCAGCAAGACAATGAGTTCGTCCCGTTCGTCAACATTATCAACGAATACTACGTTCGGGACGGCAGCAAGAAAGTGCGTACCTCACTCCGGATCAAGGGAGAATCCGGCGAACACCTGACGACAATTCCGCCGTATGGCTACGTCAAAGACCCGGATAATTCAGAGCATTGGCTCGTCGATCCGGAAGCGGCACAGGTGGTCAAGCGCATCTTTTCCCTCTGCATGGACGGGAACGGTCCGACGCAGATTGCTCGGATGCTGAAAGAGGATCATGTGTTGACGCCCACCGTTTATCAGGACAGGCAAAAACGAAAAGTCCGCTGCGCTTTGCCTGACAATCCTTACAACTGGAACGGCAGCACCGTTGCCGCAATTCTGGAACGGATGGAATATTGCGGGCATACCGTGAACTTCAAAACGCACCGGCAGTCCTACAAAATCAAGAAGACCATCGAGAATCCACCGGAGCAATGGAAGATATTCCACAACACCCACGAAGCCATCGTGGATGAGGACACCTTTCAGAGGGTACAGGAGCTTCGCCACAACAAACGCAGACCGGCAAGAACGGGCAAGAGTAACCTCTTTTCCGGCGTTGCCTACTGCGCCGATTGCGGAGAAAAAATGTACTACTGCACCTCGCGGAACTTTGAAGAGCGACAGGATCATTTCGTCTGCTCTACCTCTCGCAAGAAGGGAAAAGACGTGTGCGGGACGCACTTCATCCGCGCGGTTGTTCTGGAAAAGGGCGTGCTGAAATTTCTGCAAATCCTGCTGTGGTATATCTCCGACTGCGAGGATCTGTTCCGCGATAAGCTGGGTGCAATGCGCAAGGAGGACTTCAAGAAAGAACTCGCCGCAAAGCGCAGACGGCTCACGCAGGCGCAACGCAGAATGGAGGAACTTGACCGCCTGTTCAAACGGCTCTATGAGGATAACATCTCCGGCAAGATCAATGACAGCAGATTTGAAAAGCTGTCTGGGGACTACGAAAAGGAGCAGGCGGAGCTAACGGAGAAGATGCAGCTCTGGGAGCAGGAGATCGCCAAGCAGGAGGAAGAAGCCGACGGCATTGAGCAGTTTATACTCAGGGCAAAGAAATACCCCGATTTGAAGGAACTGACGCCCGCCGTGCTGCACGATCTTGTGAACAGAGTGTATGTGTCCGCTCCTGACAAGAGCAGCGGACACCGGATGCAGGACGTGCATATCAGCCTTGCCTGCGTTGGCTTCCTGCCGGAGAGCATTATTGCCGAGATGCTCAATCACGCCACAAAGAGCAGAACAGCGTGACTTTCGCCACGCTGTTCTCTCTTAACTTGATAAACCTGTCTTATGGAGTGCTATCCTCTGGGCGGTGCTGGCGCTGGTGCTGACGGCTGCGCTGCTGACCGGGTGCGGAGCGCCGCAGGCCGGGCCGAGCTATTACTGCACCGTCTCCATTTCCTGTGCATCGATTCTGGACCACATGGATCTGTGCGACAAGGAAAAGGTGGAACTTGTGCCCGAGGACGGCTGGCTGTTACAGCCCGTGGCGGTCACGTTCCGGCAGGGCCAGAGCGTCTTTGACGTGCTCCAGCAGGTCTGTCGGGATAACAAAATCCACATGGAATTCTCCATGACGCCGATCTATAACTCGGCCTACATTGAGGGCATTGGCAACCTCTATGAATTTGACTGCGGCGAGGTGTCCGGCTGGATGTACAAGGTCAACGACTGGTTTCCCAACTACGGGTGCAGCCGCTACCAGCTTCAGGACGGCGATGTTGTGGAGTGGGAATATACCTGTGAGCTTGGCAAGGATATTGGCAGCGGGTATGCGACAGGGAGTGAAGCATGAGAAACAGAGATACCTTTTCCGGCTATCATCCGACGATCAATTTTCTGTATTTCGCGTTGGTGCTGCTCTTCTCCATGTGCCTCATGCACCCGGCCTATCTGCTGATCTCCCTGACCGGTGCGCTGACCTACGATATTTACCTGAAAGGCCGGAAGGCAGTGCGGTTTGCCGTCATGGGACTACTTCCCATGGCGGCGCTTGCCGCGCTCGTCAATCCGGCCTTTAACCATGAGGGCGCGACGATTTTGACCTATCTGCCCTCCGGCAACCCGCTGACGCTGGAATCCATGCTTTACGGCGCGGCGGCTGCGGTCATGCTGGCAAGCGTCGTACTCTGGTTTTCCAGCTACAATGAGGTGATGACCTCGGATAAGTTCGTGTACCTGTTCGGGCGCATCATTCCGGCGCTGTCCCTCGTTCTGTCCATGGCGCTGCGCTTTATCCCGAAGTTCAAGGCGCAGATGCAGACAGTCAGCGAAGCGCAGGCGTGCATCGGCAGAGATACCAAAAACGGCAGCGTGTTCCGCCGCGTCGGAAACGCCATTAAAATTTTTTCGATCATGGTCACATGGAGCTTGGAGAACGCCATTGAAACTGCGGACTCTATGCGTTCCCGCGGCTACGGCTTGCCTGGACGCACAGCGTTCTCGATTTACCGCTTTGACGACCGCGACAAAACTGCTCTCGCGTGGCTGATCTTCTGCGGCGCGTATCTCATTTCCGGCTGGATGGCGGGCGGAACGTATTTCCGGTATTATCCGACGGTGAAGGCCGCCGCATGGACGCCGATGACGGTGAACTTTATGCTCGTGTATCTTGCGCTGGTGCTGACGCCGGTGATACTCGACCGAAGGGAGGACAGGCTGTGGAACTCTTTGCAATCAAACATCTGAATTTTGCGTATCCAGAACAGGAACAGAACGCAATTTCCGATTTCTCGCTGTCTGTCCGGCCGGGAGAATTTCTGGTGCTCTGCGGCCCCTCCGGGTGCGGAAAATCGACGCTTTTGCGGCAGCTGAAAACCGTCCTTACGCCGCACGGGCGCAGGAGCGGTCAAATTCTGTTTGAAAATACACCGCTGGACGAGCTATCCCAGCGCGAACAGGCTGAAAAAATCGGCTTTGTGCAGCAAAGCCCGGAGAATCAGATCGTCACGGATAAGGTCTGGCACGAGCTGGCGTTCGGGCTGGAATCGCTCGGCTATGACACGTCCACCATCCGCCGCAGAGTGGCGGAAATGGCAAGCTTTTTCGGCATTCAGGACTGGTTCTACAAGCCGGTCACGGAGCTTTCTGGTGGCCAAAAGCAGCTTCTGAATCTCGCGTCTGTGATGGTCTTACAGCCGAAGGTGCTGATTCTCGACGAGCCGACGAGCCAGCTTGACCCGATTGCGGCATCGGATTTCCTTGCGACACTCGGCAAGATCAATCGCGAGTTGGGAACGACGATCATCCTGACCGAACATCGTCTGGAAGAAGCGTTCTCGTTTGCCTCGCGCGTGGCAGCCATGGACGGCGGCAAGCTCCTTTGCACCGGCACGCCCGCCGAAGTGGGCGCGGAGCTGAAAAACAGTGGCAGCGCCATGTTTTTGGCGATGCCCGCCGCCATGCGCATCTGGAGCGCCACGGATTCCAAAGCCGCCTGCCCCATCTCCGTCTGCGACGGTCGGAACTGGCTGCTGGATTATGCAAAAACGCGTGAGTTAATATCTATCCCCGAAGAAACGAAAAACGCGCCGGACACGGAGACCATCGTGGCGGCGCAAGAATTGTGGTTCAAATATGAAAAAGACTTGCCAGATGTGGTCAAAGGCTTGTCGCTGGAGCTGCACAGGGGCGAATTTCTTGCCCTGCTCGGCGGCAACGGTACAGGCAAAACAACCACGCTCAAGCTGCTGGCAAACCTGAAAAAAGCTTATCGCGGCGAGATTGCCATCACGGGAAGCGTCGGAATGCTGCCGCAGAACCCGCAGGCGCTGTTTGTGAAGTCCACAGTGCGCGAGGACTTATTGGAGATTTTACCAAAATCCGAACGGAAACCTGAGCGTCTTGCACAGGTTGTTTCGCTCTGCAAGCTGGCGGAACTGCTCGACCGCCATCCCTACGATTTATCCGGCGGCGAACAGCAGCGCACAGCGCTGGCGAAAATTCTGCTTCTGAACCCAGACATTTTACTGCTTGACGAGCCGACGAAGGGGTTGGACGCGGAGTTTAAGCAGACGTTCGGGCAGATTTTAAGGACGCTGCAATCGTCGGGCGTGGCGATTCTGATGGTCAGCCATGACATTGAATTCTGCGCGAAGTATGCGGACCGCTGCGCCCTGTTCTTTGACGGCAATATCGTCACCGAAGCTGTACCGCGCACGTTTTTCAGCGGCAACAGCTTCTACACGACCTCCGCGAACCGCATTGCGCGTGATGTGCTGCCGGAAGCGGTCACGCCGGAAGATGTGATCGCGGCCTGCAACGGAGCGGTCGAGCCGGAACCGGCGCTGCCGGAGTACAAGTGCATTCCGCCTGCGCCGGAGAAGGAAGCGCAGGCGCTGAAAAAACTCCCGGTCTGGCGCAAAGTGCTTGCCGCCGTGTCCGGTCTTGCGTCGCTGGCGCTGATCGTGCAGGCCATTGGCGTGACCGACCTCACAAAGCTCGTGGACGCAGGCGGGCTGACAACCCTCGCGGGCGACCAATTGAAGCTCTACGGAATTTTGCTTCTCTCACTGCTCGTCTTCGCGCTCTCCATCAGCCGCAAGGCAGACCGGCCGGATTATCTGGTGCAAACGCCGCTCGAAAAGCGCAAGCTGAAAAAACGCACGATCTTCGCAACGCTGCTTATTCTACTCCTGATTCCACTGACGCTGTTCATTGGCGTGTACTACTTCGCAGGACGGAAATATTACTTCATTTCGCTGCTCATTTTGCTGGAATGTATGCTGCCGTTTTTCCTCATCTTCGAGGGACGAAAGCCGCAGGCGCGGGAATTGGTGCTGATAGCAGTTCTGGTCGCGCTGAACGTCGCGGGACGCGCCGCGTTCTTCATGCTGCCGGAGTTCAAGCCGGTCGTGGCGATGACGATCCTTGCGGGTGTTGCCTTCGGCGGAGAAACGGGATTCTTAGTCGGCGCGATGACCATGCTGGTTTCGAATATGCTGTTTTCCCAAGGCCCGTGGACACCGTGGCAGATGTTCGCGATGGGGTCAATCGGCTGGCTGGCGGGAGTTTTGTACCGCAAGGGCGTCCTGCGGCGGTCGAAGCTCAGTCTGTGCATCTTCGGCGTGATCGCCTCTACCGTGATCTTCGGCGGTATTATGAATCCCGCGTCCGCGCTCATGTGGTCAGAAACGATCAGCTGGAAGATCATCATGAGCTATTACATCACCGGCATTCCGGTCGATCTGGTACGTGCAGTCGCTACGTTCGTCTTTCTCTGGCTCGGCGCGGAGCCGATGCTGGAAAAGCTGGACAGGATCAAAACAAAATACGGCTTAGCGGAGTAACTTCCGCTAAGCCGTGTGCGTTTTCCTGTCAATGTCCGGCAGCGCTTGGGATGTCCTGAAGCGCAAAGCGGTATTCCTGCTCTGCGTCCGGATACTTCTCCCGGTCGACCTTGCTCAAAAACATGGCAAGCGGACGGACCCACAGGCCGCCGTCGCCGTAGAGCTTGCGATAGATGACATAGGGCTCGCCGGTCTCCGAATGCTGCGCGACGCCCTCCACAAGGTAGTAGTCTCCCTTAAAATGGCGGTATACCCGCCCGATCTGAATGTCCTGCATGGTCTTCCCTCCCGTTTTACAGTTCCACAAACAAAATGCCGCTCTCCCCTGCCGGGGCTTCGCAGACGATCCTGCCGCCTGAGAAACAGGCCGCGCCGCCCGCTGCCGCGTCCGGTGCAGCCGGATCGACGCAGAACGGATTCACATACAGCACCGGGCAGCCGCAGCGCGAGGCCTGCGCGGCATATTCGAGCTTGACCTGTTCGTTCCACTCCGCCGCCGGGTAATCGCACCA
>ENA-OVGQ01002242-OVGQ01002242.1-human-gut-metagenome-genome-assembly--contig:-NODE-2242-length-18008-cov-7.481647_pt1 | contig 18008 bp, 10 predicted proteins | sample MGYA00237774_ERZ505427 | MGnify/ENA primary metagenome ERZ505427 (study PRJEB26158, sample SAMN06016404) | human gut metagenome | biome: human gut; feature: ankylosing spondylitis patient; material... | reverse complement strand
TGTTCAACGTCATCATGGGCGAGCGCTACAAGATGGTCACCAAGGAGTTCAAGGGCCTGGTCCATGGCGATTACGGCAAGACTCCCGCTCCCATCAAGAAGGAATTCAGCGACTTTATTCTGAAGGGCGAAGAGCCCATTACCTGCCGCTTTGCTGATACCCTTGCCCCCGAAATGGACAAGCTGAAGGCCGAAGCTGCCAAGTATGCCATCCAGGAAGAGGACGTTCTGACCTACGCTATGTTCCCGCAGGTTGCTCCCAAGTTCTTCGAAAAGCGCAATGCCCGTATGCACGGTGTGGACGCTCTGCATGCTGACTATGAGAACAAGTCTCATCCGGTCTGATTCCAGCTACGCTGAATAAGCAATAAGCAACACCCGCAGGTGTAAGCCACTTGGCCGATCCCTGCGGGTGTTTTTGTATATTCGCTTTTTGTCAGGCATAACTTGGGTGCGCATTTCAAATATCACAGGGAACTAAGCCCAAAACGTACCCCCGTAGCAGTGTGTTAAGACTAAAACTTTACCTTTTTGCTCTATCTAAAAAATTAGAGCCGCTTCGTAACAAAGCCAAATGGAGAAAGTCTCCAAATCATAAAAAGTAAAGCTTTAGAATTACCACACTAGTAGGGGCACACAGCTACAAACGATTACGGACGATAAATAACGGCGAACCAACCGTATCCTAACCCAACGGCACTCCTTTATTCCTGTCCCGGCTTCCTCTCCAACGCATCAAACTGCTTTACAATCTCCGGGTCTGCCAGCTTGATGACCCTGCCGGAAAGATAGTGCAGTGTGTTTTCCTCCGGAATATTGCCAAACGTCAGCCGCTGGGCACACAGTGCCTGCGTCTTAAACTCGGTTTTCTCGTTCATGTTGCGGTTGCCGTACTTGATGTCGCCCAGCACCGGGTGCCCCAGGTAAGCCAGGTGCGCACGGATCTGGTGCGTGCGGCCGGTAATCAGTCCAATGCGGCAGAGCGCAAACGGCCCAATGCAGCGGATCACCGTTACATCGGTGATGATTTTTTTGTACCCCTCGCTTTCATGGGCGTGAATGCGCACCTTGTTGCCTTTTTCGCTGTGCTGCAGCCAGGCAACATGCCGCCCGGCCGGCGGGGCACCGATGGTAATGGTCAGGTACTCTTTCTTCATCCAGTCATTGCGGATGATCTCGTTCATATCCCGCAGGGCCGTGTATTTTTTCGCGGCAATCACAAGCCCCTCGGTGCCGCGGTCCAGCCGGTTGCAGATGGCGGGTGCAAAGCGGTTTTCAGTCTTGGGGTCATATTCGCCGCTGGCCTGCAGCTGGGCACAAAAGGCATCCACCAGGTTGGCATCGCCGGTGCGGTCGCTGTGGCACAGCAGGTGGGCGGGCTTGTACAGCACCGCAATGTTTTCGTCCTGATAGATCACCTTGACCGGCGGCTGGCGGCGCGGCGGCTTTTTGGCCGGGACCACCGGCTTTTCGGGGAAGAACTCATCGTTGATATACAGCTCGATCACATCACCGCTGCTCAGCCGGGTGTCCGCTTCACCGCGCTTGCCGTTCACCTTAATGCGCTTGTTGCGGAAACTTTTATACAGCAGGCTGCGCGGCATGTCCCTGGTCACGCTTTCCACAAAGCGGGAAAGCCGCACGCCGTTTTCGTTTTCGCCTGCGATAAACTTTTTCATGGGGGTCACATCCTCTTTGCAATCTTCAAACAATAGTATATAATAAGAACAGCCAAAGGTAAAGGATGTGCGCCCATGCCGGAAAAGAAAACCACTAATTCGATCCATGAAGAGCACCGTGCCCGCATGCAGGAGCGCGTTGCCCGCGATGGCTTAACCAGCCTTGCCGCGCATGAGGTGCTGGAATATCTTTTGTACTTTTCCATTCCGCGCCGGGATACCAACCCCTTGGCTCACCGCCTGATCGAGCATTTTGGCGGATTTTGCCAAGTGCTGGATGCCAGCGAGGAAGAATTGATGCAGGTGCAGGGCATTGGCCCCGCCAGCGCAAGACTGCTGCATTCCTTCCGGGATGTTGCCCGCTTTTACCAGATCCAAAAGCACAAGGAACACCCTGTTCAGCTGCGCAACGCTGAGATGTGCTGTGAGTATATCCGCCCGCTGTTCAGCGACCCCAAGCGGGAAGAGTTTTATATGATCGCCATGAATGACGATTATGTCCCGCTCAAAGAAATTTACATTGCATCGGGCATTCCCAACCGCGTGCAGTTTGATACCCATAAGCTGTTGCGGGATGCCGTTGCCAGCCAGTGTACCTGTGTTGTGCTGGCGCATAACCATCCGTCCGGTTTGGCGGCGGCTTCCAATGCGGATCTGCTTGCCACGCAGGCCATTATTCTGGCATTGGGCCAGGTTGGCATTGATGTGCTGGATCATGTGATTTTGACGCCTACCGACTGGTTCAGCATGGCAGAGCATGGCCGTGTGCCGCAGTATAACCCCAGTACCGGCCAACTGCTGTTTGCCGCCCGTGCCACCTGGCCGATGGAACCGGAGAAGCCCAAACAAATCAAGCGCTGAATGCGCCTCAAGCACAAAGCAAACCCGGCATGTCCCGCGGGCGCAAGGCAGCAGGGTTTGCCTTGAACCATACAAAACAAATAAAAAATGCCGCCCCGTAAAAGGGGCGGCAAAGTTATGCCGTTTGTGCGGCGCTATGTTAAGTTTAAGCTGCCAGCTTATGCTTCCGGGATCAGCACGCCGTACCCGCCATCAGCGCGGCGGTAAACGACCTGGATCTTGTCGTTCTCGGTGCTGTGATACAGGAAGAAGCTGTGCCCCAGCAGGTCCATCTGCAAAATGGCTTCCTCAGTGCTGCAGGGCTTCAGGGCAAAGTGCTTTTCGCGCACAATATCCATGCTTTCTTCCGGCTCGGTAGCGGGTATTTCCGCTGCCGCGGCGGTCAGCTTGGTGCCAAGGCGCTTGCGGTACTTTACCACACGGCGGGTCAGCAGATCGACGGCGTCGGCCAGGGCATCTTCCATGCGCTCATCCGTTTTTTCGGCGCGCATGGCCAGATCCTTGCTGCGCAGCATGATCTCAACGGTCTGCCCGCTTTTTTCTACCGTGACGGTAACCTGTGCCTGTGCTTCGTCAGGGAAAAACTTGTCCAGCTTCGCAAGCCTCTTTTCCGCATTTTCGATAAAGCTCGGCTTGAGCGTAACGCGACGACCGGTACATGTAACTTTCATAGGACAACCTCCCTTTGTTTTGGGTGCCCAGCACCCTTGCCAGAAAGCCCGCTGCCAACTTGGCTTCATTTTCGACAGCTGCTTCCTGTACCTCTATTATAGCAAATCTATACAAAAAGTCAAAATGTTTTTGCGGACAAATTAAAAATTTTGTAAAATGTTCACAACTTGCCGCACTCATCCAGAAAAGGACGAATTCATGGATAAATTTTCCGTTTTGCAGCAATACTTCGGCCACAGCAGCTTCCGCCCCGGTCAGGAACAGGTGGTGGATGCCATCGTTTCCGGCCAGGATGTCCTCGGCGTTATGCCCACCGGCGCAGGCAAATCTGTTTGTTACCAGGTTCCGGCCATGCTGATGCCGGGGCTTACGCTGGTCATTTCACCGCTGATTTCCCTGATGCAGGACCAGGTTGCCGCCCTGGAAGAGGAGGGCGTGCATGCTGCCTGCCTGAACTCCGCCCTGCCGGAAGGGCTTTACAGCACCATTCTGCGTGCCGCGCTGGAGGGGGACTATAAAATTCTATACGTTGCCCCGGAACGCCTGCTGACGGACAGTTTCTTATACCTTGCCATGCACGCCCGCATCGCTTTTGTGGCTGTGGACGAAGCCCACTGCGTGTCCCAATGGGGTCAGGATTTCCGCCCCAGCTACCTGAAAATTGCCGAATTCATCTCCCGTCTGCCGTACCGCCCGGTCATTGGTGCGTTCACGGCAACGGCAACGGAACAGGTCAAGCAGGATATCATTGCCCTGCTGCAGCTCAACCAGCCTTTTACGCTGACCACCGGCTTTGATCGCCCCAACCTCTATTTTGGTGTGGCCCGCCCGCGGGATAAAGAACGTTATATTGAAGAATATATCCTCGACCACCGGGATCGCAGCGGCATTGTCTATTGCGCTACCCGCAAATCGGTAGAGTCCGTCTGTAAGGAGCTGCGATCCGTTGGCATTTCCGCCACCCGTTATCATGCGGGCCTTACCCCGGAGGAGCGCAGCAAAAATCAGGAAGATTTTGTCTATGACCGCAAGCGGGTCATGGTTGCAACAAACGCCTTCGGCATGGGCATAGATAAATCCAATGTCAGTTTTGTGCTGCATTATAATATGCCAAAAAATCTGGAAAACTACTATCAGGAAGCGGGCCGCGCCGGGCGCGATGGCGAGCGCGCCGAGTGCATCCTGCTGTTCTCCCTGGGGGATGTGCAGACGGCAAAGTATTTTATCCAGAACTCCCACGATAACGATGAGCTAACCCCTGAACAGGCCGAAGCCGCCGCCAGGCGGGACCGCGAGCGGCTGGACGTGATGGTGGGGTACTGCAAAACCACCCGCTGCCTGCGCAGCTATCTGCTGGATTATTTCGGCGAGCACCACACCGGCGGCTGCGGCAACTGTTCCAACTGCACCGGCGAGTTTGTGCAGACCGACATCACCACCGAAGCACAGAAGATCCTTTCCGGCGTGGCGCGCATCCAAAAGCGTTGGCCTGGCGGGCTGGGGGTTGTGGCGCTGGTGCAGATGCTGCGCGGCGCCAAGGATCAGAAAACCCTGGAGCGCGGGCTGGACCAGTTCCCGACCTATGGCATCATGCGGGATGTGCCACCTCAGCGCATGCGCCTTTACCTGGATGCATTGCAGGAGCAGGGCTACCTGGCCGAAACCGGCGATGAGTTCCCGGTCATCACCCTGACAGCCAAGGCTCCGGCGGTGCTTTTCCACGGTGAGCAGGTTACCATGCAGGAGCGCGCCGCCACCGCGCAGGAAACCCAGGCCAAGCGCCGTGCTTCCCGCAAAAAGACGGCTGCCCGCACCGCACTTTCGGAAGCGGACGATTCGCTGCTGGCAAGCCTGAAAACCCTGCGCAGCGAACTGGCCCAGAAAAACCACGTTCCGGCATATATCGTGTTCAACAATGTCAGCCTGGACGAGATGGCCGAGCTTAAGCCGCGCACCATGGGGGATTTCCGCCGCATTTCCGGCGTCGGCGATGCAAAAGCTGCCAAATATGGTGAGGCATTCATTAAGCATATTGCCAAATGGGTGCGCGAACACTCGGAGGAAGAATAAGCCGAAATGCCGCTGTCGGATGCAGCCCCGGCAGCAGCGCATAAAAGGCATAAAAAGCCGCAAAATGCCTTTAGGCAATACCGCACAATTCCCGCCTGACGGCTTAAGCACCGCTCCGGCGGCTGCGGCACGGCATCTGCGTTGCCAAAATGCTCGATAATACACAAAGTATTATCTGCGCTTTTGGCTTAGCAGCTGCCGCACCTCGCTCGCCGTATCGGCGCTTAGAATTATGCGGTATTGCCTTTACAATTAAAAAGATCTATACTATAATGAGACAACAGTAAGTTGTATAAGACGAACTAAAGTTGTAAATAAACGACCAACAGCAGGGGAGGTCCGCTATGCCGGAGCAACAGGAAAATCAAACCGAGGTGTTCCACCTCAAAGCACCGTTCAAACCGACTGGCGACCAGCCCCAGGCTATTAAAGCGCTGGTGCAGGGCCTGAAAGCAGGGGATAAAGGTCAAACTTTGCTGGGCGTTACCGGCTCCGGCAAAACCTTTACGATGGCCAATATCATTGCACAGTGCAACCGCCCCACACTGATTCTGGAACCAAACAAAACCCTGGCCAGTCAGATCTGCACCGAGATGCGCGGATTTTTCCCCGATGATGCGGTGGAATATTTTGTGAGCTATTACGACTATTACCAGCCGGAAGCCTACATCCCCTCCACCGATACCTATATTGAAAAAGACAGCGCCATCAATGATGAGATCGACCGCCTGCGCCATTCGGCCACGGCGGCACTGTCGGAGCAACGCAATGTTATCATTGTGGCGTCGGTTTCCTGCATTTATTCCTTGGGCGACCCTATCGATTACCGCAGCATGGTCATCAGCCTGCGCCCCGGTATGCAGATGGAGCGGGACGAGCTCTGCCGCCGCCTGGTCAAGCTGCAATATGAACGCAACGATATGAACTTTATCCGCAATAAGTTCCGCGTTCACGGCGATATTGTGGATATCCACCTTGCTTATAATGATGAATACGCCATCCGCGTCGAATTCTTCGGCGATGAAATCGACCGCATTTCCGAGTTTGATCCCCTGACCGGCGAGCGCAAAAATATTGTGCGCCATGTGGCCATTTTCCCCGCCAGCCACTATATCGTCGGCCCTGAAAAAATGAAAGAAGGTCTTGCCAAGATCCAGACCGAGATGGAACAGCAGGTGCAGGCCTTTACCGCAGAGGGCAAACTGCTGGAAGCCCAGCGTATCCAGCAGCGCACCCAGTACGATATGGAGATGCTACAGGAAGTTGGCATGTGCAAGGGCATCGAGAACTACTCTGCCGTGCTGTCCGGCCGTGCCCCCGGCTCCACCCCCACCACGCTGCTGGACTACTTCCCCAAAGATTTTATCCTGATGGTGGATGAAAGCCATGTGATGCTGCCGCAGGTCCGCGGCATGTTCGGCGGGGACTACAGCCGCAAAAAAACGCTGGTGGAATATGGCTTCCGCCTGCCCTCGGCGTTTGACAACCGCCCGCTGAAATTTGAGGAATTTGAATCCAAGGTCGGCCAGACGATCTTTGTCAGCGCTACCCCTGGCCCCTATGAACGGGAACATTCCAGCCGCGTGGCCGAGCAGGTCATCCGCCCCACCGGTCTGCTGGACCCCGTCATCATGGTGCGCCCAGTGGAAGGCCAGATCGAGAATCTGCTGGGCGAAATTTTGCAGCGCATCGACCGCGGCGAGCGTGCCCTGGTTACCACCCTGACTGTCAAAATGGCCGAGGACCTGACCGACTACCTGGAAGAACACGGCGTGCACACCAAGTATATGCACCACGAGGTGGATACCTTTGAGCGCATGGAGATCATCAAGGACCTGCGCACCGGTGCCATTGATGTGATTGTCGGCATCAACCTTCTGCGCGAGGGCCTGGACCTGCCGGAAGTTTCGCTGATCGCCATTCTGGATGCCGACAAAGAGGGCTTCCTGCGCAGCGAAACCAGCCTGATTCAGACCATTGGCCGCGCGGCCCGCAACGCAAACGGCGTGGTGCTGATGTACGCCGATGAAGTAACCCCTAGCATGGAGCGCGCCATCATGGAAACCGAGCGCCGCCGTGCCATCCAGGATGCCTACAACAAAGAACACGGCATTACACCAAAAACTATCGTGAAAGCCATCGGCGGCGGGCTGGAAATCAGCATGAGCGAAGAAAACAAAAAGATGCGCCAGCACCGTATGAGCCGCGCTGAACGCGAACAGACCATTACCCGCCTGACCCGCGAGATGAAAGAAGCCGCCCGCCTGCTGCAGTTTGAGCACGCCGCATTCCTGCGTGATGAGATTGAAAAGCTGCAGCGCGGGGAGGACCCTACCGCCGATACCAGCACCCGCCGCGCCGCTGAAAAACAGCGCAAAACGGGCAAGGGGAGAAGGAGCTATAAAAAGTGAGCAACATTCAAATTGATGCCAACAACCGCATTACGATCAAGGGCGCGCGGGAGCATAACCTGAAAAACGTCAACCTGATTCTGCCGCGCAACAAGCTGATTGTTATGACGGGCCTTTCCGGCTCCGGCAAGTCCAGCCTGGCCTTTGATACCATCTTTGCGGACGGCCAGCGCCGCTATATGGAAAGCCTTTCCAGCTATGCCCGCATGTTCCTGGGCCAGATGGAAAAGCCCGATGTGGACGAAATCACCGGCCTTTCCCCGGCGGTTTCCATTGACCAGAAAACCACCAGCCACAACCCGCGTTCCACCGTGGGCACCGTGACGGAAATTTATGATTATCTCCGTTTGATGTATGCCCGCATCGGCGTTCCGCACTGCCCGGTCTGCGGACGCGTCATCAGCCAGCAAACAGTGGACGAGATGGTAGACGAGGTGCTTAAACTGCCGGAACGCACCCGCTTCCAGGTGCTGGCCCCTGTTGTGCGGGGCCGCAAAGGCACCCAGGCCAAGGAGCTGGACGCTGCCCGCCGCGGCGGTTACGCCCGCGTGCGCATTGACGGCAACATGTATGATCTGGACGAAGAGATCAAGCTGGAAAAGAATATCAAGCATACCGTTGAAATCGTCGTGGACCGCCTGTCCATCAATGATACGGTGCGTGGCCGCCTGGCCGATTCTATTGAGACTGCCATTGCCCTGACCGGCGGCCTTGTCATCATTGATGTTATCGGCGGCGAACCGATGGAGTTCAGCCAGAACTATGCCTGCCCGGAGCACGGTGTTTCCATTGACGAACTTTCCCCCCGCATGTTCAGCTTTAACAATCCCTTTGGTGCCTGTGAAACCTGCACCGGCCTGGGCACCTTTATGAAGGTGGACCCGGCCCGCGTGATTCCGGATCCGCACAAGTCCATCCGCGAAAGTGCCATCAAGGCCAGCGGCTGGTATTATGCGGAGGGATCCATCTCTGAAATGTATTACAAAGCGCTGGGCAAGCGCTATGGCTTTACGCTGGATACCCCCATCCAGGAGATGAGCAAAGAAGCCGTGCACGCCATCCTGTATGGCACCGGAACTGAAAAAATCGAGATGCAGCGAGAGAATATGTTTGGCTCCGGCACCTATATGAACACGTTTGAGGGCATTATCCCCAACCTGGAGCGCCGCTTCCGTGAAACAGGCAGCGAGTGGGTCAAGGAGGAAATCGCCCTTGTCATGTCCAGCGAGGAGTGCCCCACCTGCCACGGCCAACGCCTGAAGCCCACCAGCCTCGCCGTCACGGTGGGCGGCATCAACATTGCCCAGTTCTGCGATATGAGCGTGAACGAGGAGCTGGAATTTATTCAGACGGCAAAAGTGTCCGAGCGGGATGAAGTCATCGCTGCCTCCATCTTCAAAGAGGTCAAAGAGCGTCTGGGCTTTTTGAAGAGCGTGGGTCTGGGGTACTTGACCCTGTCTCGCGGCGCATCGTCCCTTTCCGGCGGCGAAAGCCAGCGCATCCGCCTGGCGACCCAGATCGGCAGCGCACTGACCGGCGTGCTGTATGTGCTGGATGAACCCAGCATCGGCCTGCACCAGCGCGATAACGATAAGCTGATTGCCACCATGAAGCGCCTGCGCGACCTGGGCAACACCCTGATTGTAGTAGAGCACGACGAGGACACCATGCGCCAGGCGGACTATATTGTGGATGTCGGCCCCGGTGCCGGTGTGCATGGCGGCGAGATCGTGGCCGCCGGCAGTGTGGAGGACATCTGCAATGCTCCACGCAGTGTGACCGGCGAGTACCTTTCCGGCCGCAAATTTGTGGAAGTTCCCACCGCCCACCGCTCCGGTAACGGTAAAATGCTCACGGTGGTCAAAGCGCGGGAAAACAACCTGCAAAACATTACCGTGGATTTTCCCCTTGGCAAAGTGATCTGCGTGACCGGTGTTTCCGGTTCCGGCAAGTCCACGCTGGTCAATGAAATTTTGTATAAGTCGCTGGCTGCAGCGCTCAACGGCGCCCGCAGCCGCCCCGGCCAGTGTGACGAAGTTCAGGGTATGGAATGGATCGATAAGGTCATCGGCATTGACCAGTCGCCCATTGGCCGCACCCCGCGCTCCAACCCGGCCACCTACACCGGTGTGTTCGGCGATATCCGCACCCTCTTCTCCAACACCCAGGATGCCAAACAGCGCGGTTACGGCCCCGGCCGGTTCAGCTTCAACGTCAAGGGCGGCCGCTGCGAAGCCTGCGAGGGCGGCGGCATTGTGCAGATCGAAATGCACTTTCTGCCGGATATTTACGTCCCCTGCGATGTCTGCAAGGGCAAGCGCTATAACCGCGAAACGCTGGAAGTAAAATATAAAGACAAAAACATCTCCGATGTGCTGGATATGACGGTGGAGGAAGCCTGCAATTTCTTTGCCAACCAGCCCAAAATTGCGCGCAAACTGCAAACCCTGCAGGAAGTCGGCCTTGGCTATGTGCAGCTGGGCCAGTCGGCCACCACACTTTCCGGCGGCGAAGCCCAGCGTGTCAAGCTGGCCAACGAGCTTGCCCGCCGCGATACCGGCAAAACCGTCTATATTCTGGACGAGCCTACCACCGGCCTGCACATTGCCGATGTGCACCGCCTGGTCAAGGTGCTGGATAAGCTGGCCGATGCGGGCAACACCGTGATTGTGATCGAGCATAACCTGGATGTGATCAAGCGTGCCGACTATATCATCGACCTGGGGCCGGAGGGCGGCAGCGGCGGCGGTACCATTGTGGCAACCGGTACGCCGGAACAGGTGGCCCAGAACCCGAACTCCTTCACCGGCCAGTACCTGAAACCCGTGCTGGAGCGCGCCTGGAAACTGCAGGGCACAGCTCCGGCCCCCGTGCCGGAAGAGCCGGGACGCCCGGCGCCCGCAGAGGAAAAAGTCTCCGCCCAGCCGCCGCGCAAACACAAAAAAGCAGACAAAAAATAACCACAACAGGGAACTTTGTGCAGCAAAAACGCAAAATTGGATTTGACAATTCCTGTCAACCTGTGGTTTAATTATCTTTACGCGCCTGAAAAAGCAAAATTCTGCGCGCACAGGGGTACGCAGCAGCGTGATTCCCTGCATCCAAAACGGGAGGGAACTGCCGAATGGCAAAAAAGAAGGAAGAATACGGCAACGAAAGCATCAAGAGCTTAAAAGGTGCAGACCGTGTGCGCAAGCGCCCGGCCGTTATCTTTGGCTCTGACGGTGTGGAAGGCTGTGCCCATTCCATTTTTGAGATCGTATCCAACTCCATCGACGAAGCGCGTGACGGCCACGGCAACAAAATCAACGTTACCCTTTACCCGGATCACTCTGTGGAAGTAGAGGACTTTGGCCGCGGTATCCCCGTCGATTACAATAAAGCTGAAGAACGCTGGAACTGGGATCTTGTGTTCTGCGAACTGTACGCGGGAGGCAAATATGGCGAGGGTAGCGGCAACTATGACTTCTCCCTTGGCCTGAACGGCCTTGGCCTTTGCGCCACTCAGTATTCCAGCGAATGGATGACTGCGGATATTTACCGCGATGGCATGCACTATCACCTGGATTTCAAAAAAGGTGAGAATGTCGGCGGGCTGAAAAAAGAGCCGTTCACCGGCCGCCGCACCGGCTCCGTCATCCGCTGGAAACCGGACACCGATGTGTTTACCGACATCAATGTTCCGGCGGATACCTTCAAGGATATGCTGCGCCGCCAGGCCGTTGTCAATGACGGTGTGACTCTCGTGTTCAACGACCGCACGGGCGAACGTGCCGAAAAAATCGAATATTTCTATGAGCATGGCATTCAGGACTATGCCAATGAGATCGCCGGTGAGGGAACCCTGACCCCGGTGCATTTCTGCTCCGGTTCCGCAATCGGCCGCGACCGTGATGATCAGCCGGAATATCAGGTCAAAATGAACGTGGCGTTCTGCTTTTCCAACGCGGTGCAAACGCTGGAATACTATCACAACTCTTCGTGGCTGGAGCACGGCGGCAGCCCGGACCGCGCTGTCCGCCTGGCTTTTGTCAACCAGATCAACAACTGGCTGAAAAATAAGGGTCTGTACAAGAAAAACGAAAGCTCCATCACCTTCAACGATGTGCAGGACTGCCTGATTCTGGTTTCCTCCAGCTTCTCCACCCGCACCAGCTACGAGAACCAGACCAAAAAGGCCATCACCAACAAGTTTGTGGCCCAGGCCATGACGGAGTTCCTCAAGCACCAGCTGGAAGTCTACTTTGTGGAGCACCCGGACGAAGCCGAAAAAGCCTGCAAGCAGGTGCTAATCAATAAGCAAAGCCGCGAGCACGCCGAAAAAGCGCGTGTGTCCATCAAAAAAACAATGACCCAGCAGATGGACCTGGCCAACCGCGTGCAGAAATTTGTGGACTGCCGCACCAAGGATGCCACCCGCCGCGAACTGTACATCGTGGAGGGCGATTCCGCTATGGGCGCGGTCAAACAGAGCCGCGATTCGGAGTTCCAGGCTATCATGCCCATTCGCGGCAAGATCCTGAACTGCCTGAAGGCCGATTACGCCCGCATTTTCAAGTCTGACATTATCACAGACTTGATCCGCGTGATGGGCTGCGGCGTGGAGCTGGGCGGCAGCCACAATAAGGACCTGGCTACCTTTAATCTGGACAACCTGCGCTTTAACAAGATCGTCATCTGTACCGATGCTGATGTGGACGGTTATCAGATCCGCACCTTGGTGCTGACGATGCTCTACCGCCTGACTCCCACCCTCATCAATCAGGGGTATGTGTATATCGCGGAATCCCCGCTGTATGAGATCAACACCAAAAATAAGACCTACTTTGCCTATACCGAGCCGGAAAAGGCCGATATCATGAAGCGGATCGACGGCCAGAAGTTTACGATCCAGCGATCCAAAGGTCTGGGCGAAAACGACCCCGAAATGATGTGGCTGACCACCATGAGCCCCGAAAGCCGCCGCTTAATTAAAGTTCTGCCCACCGATGTTCAGCGCACGGCGGAGGTATTTGACCTGCTCCTGGGCGATAATCTGCAGGGCCGTAAGGAGCACATTGCGGAGCACGGCGCTGAATATCTGGACGATCTGGATGTATCTTAATCAGGGGAGGAGAGAGCAAAATGGCAAAAAAAGCAACCAAAAAGAAAGCCGCCCCTGCCCGCCCGCAGCTGGGCGATAACGTCGAGATCCTCTCTGCCGGTGAGGTCATCGAAAGCCCCATTACCGATACGCTGGAAACAAACTACATGCCTTACGCCATGAGCGTTATTGTTTCCCGCGCGCTGCCGGAAATTGACGGCTTCAAGCCCGCCCACCGCAAACTGCTGTATACCATGTACGGCATGGGCCTGCTGAAAGGCGCCCGCACCAAAAGCGCCAACATCGTGGGCAGCACCATGCACCTGAATCCCCACGGCGATGCCGCCATTTACGACACCATGGTGCGTATGGGCCGTTCCAACGAAAGCCTGCTGGTGCCCTTTGTGGACTCCAAGGGTAACTTTGGCAAGGCGTACAGCCGCGATATGGCTTACGCCGCCGCTCGTTACACCGAGGCAAAGCTGGAACCCGTGTGTGAAGAGCTGTTCCGCGATATCGACAAGGATACCGTGGATTTTGTGCCCAACTATGACGGTACCACCACTGAACCGACGATGCTGCCGGTCACCTTCCCGACCATTCTGGCCAACAACACACTGGGCATTGCGGTCGGTATGGCGTCCAACATCTGTTCCTTCAACCTGGTGGAGCTCTGCAATGCAACCATCGCCCTGATGAAAGACGACCAGGCGGATCTGGCCCAGCTGATGCCCGCGCCGGATTTTGTCGGCGGCGGTTCCATCCTGTATGATGCCGCCGAGATGCAGAATGTGCTAGAAAAAGGCCGCGGCAGCATCCGCGTGCGCGCCCAGTGGGCTTACGATAAAGAGAACAACTGCATTGACATCACCCGCATTCCACCGACCACAACGGTGGAAGCCATCATGGATAAGATCACCGAGCTGGTCAAACTGGGCAAGATCCGTGAGATCAGCGATATGCGTGATGAAACCGACCTGAACGGCTTGAAGCTGACCATCGACCTCAAGCGCGGCCAGGACCCGGACAAGCTGATGGCGCGTCTGTTCAAGGCAACCCCGCTGGAGGACAGTTTTGCCTGCAACTTCAATGTGCTGATCGGCGGCCAGCCCCGCGTGTTGGGCGTGCGCCAGATTTTGTTGGAGTGGATCGCATTCCGCTCCGAATGCGTGCGCCGCCGCACCTACTATGATCTGCAGGGCAAGCAAAAGCGTCTGCACCTGCTGCGCGGCCTGGAAGCTATCCTGCTGGATATTGATAAGGCAATTGAAATTGTGCGCAACACTGCGGAAGAATCCGAGGTTGTGCCCAACTTGATGATCGGGTTTGGCATTGACGAAGTGCAGGCTGAGTATGTGGCGGAAATCAAGCTGCGCCACCTCAACCGTGAGTATATCCTCAAACGCACCGAGGAAATTGAGGAACTGGAAAAGGCAATCGCAGACTTGGAAGATGTTCTCAAACGCCCCGCCCGCATCCGCAAGATCATTATGACCGAGCTGGGCGATGTTGCCAAAAAGTATGGCAGCCCCCGCAAAACGGAAATTCTGTACGACCTGCCGGACGATTCTGCTGCCGATGAGCAGAACGAGATCCCGGATTACCCGGTCACGGTGTTCTTTACGCGGGAAGGCTACTTCAAAAAAATTACCCCGCAGAGCCTGCGCATGTCTGGCGAGCAGAAGCTGAAAGACGGCGACGAGGTGGTTTATACCAAAGAGACCACCAACAGCGCCGAGCTGCTCTTCTTTACCAACCATGCCCAGGTGTACAAATCCCGCGCATCGGAATTTGCCGATACCAAGGCCAGCGTGCTGGGTGATTATGTCGCTTCCAAGCTGGAAATGGAAGAGGGCGAAGTGCCGCTGTTCATGACGGTCACAGTCGATTACCGTGGTTACATGCTGTTCTTCTACCAGAACGGCAAGTGTGCAAAGATTCCGCTGGCCAGCTATATGACCAAGCAGAACCGCCGCAAGCTGCTGAAAGCCTATAGCGATAAGGAAGAACTTGCCGCAATGCTGCACATTGAGGAAGAAACCGAGCTGGCCGTCTTCACCAGCGGCGGCACCGGTGGCCCACGCTTGATCCTGGTCGGTAGTGCGCTGATTCCCGAAAAGGCTACCCGCGATACCGCCGGTATCAACATGGTAACGCTGAAAAAGAACGCCCGAATCGCCAAAGTGCGCCCGGCGGCGGGGCTGGAACTGAAAGACCCGCACCGCTACCGCGTGCGCACCCTGCCCGCAGCCGGCGCGCTGCTCCGCCAGGAGGACACGACCGAGCAGATGAGTCTGTAAGGAGCAAAAAAAGGCAATGCAATCTTTTTCTGCACAAGGCAGGGTAAAGTTCTTGCATTTTGCTTTTTGGTATGTTATATTATAACCTGTATGAGAGTTAGGGCAGGCCGAAACATCCGTTTTGGCTGTGGCCTGAAAAGGAGTTGCTGTTAATCCATGACCGCTTATGAAATCGCGTTCGGCGTTGTGCTGATCATTGTTTCGGTTCTGATCGTTGTGTTCACTTTGTCCCAGACCCAGAAAGGGCAGGGCCTGTCTGCTGCCATTATGGGTGATAGCAGCTTTATGGCTGCCGGCCGCGAGCGTGGCCTGGATGCCAAGCTGGCCAAAGTGACCAAAATCTGCGGCGCTGTTTTCTTTGTAGCTACGCTGCTGGTTGGTGTGCTGAGTGCCCGCTTGTAATTGAATGAAAGGAGAACGGTCTGGCCAATTTTGTTGGCGTTCCGCTTTCCCTTATTCAGGAACCGTCAACGACCCGCCCAATACCGCGGGTCGTTTTTTATGGGAAAAATAAAAAGGTCACAATGGTGCAGGTGCTGCCGCGAAACCAAAGGCCACGCCTGCTATGGAAGGACCCTGCCGGGTGGCAGGGTGACGTAAACGAGGAGTAAAAACAAAGGCATGGGCCGCTGCCTGTGCCCAACCCAAAGGAGATAACATGACACCATTACAGAAAAATATTCTTGCGGCGTGCAAGCACCGCCCCCAGACCCTGCGTGAACTGCAGAATGCTTTGCAGGTGGATAATTCCCGCCTGCGCAACACCGTAACCGGCATGGTAGCTACCGGTATGCTGTCCGCCCGCAACGGTACCTATGTTCCGGGCTTTGCCGTGATGGAAAATACCGATGCCCCCGCTGGCATTCCCTGCACACTGGTCAAGCTGGCGGCCCGCTTCGGCTTTGCGTCCCGCGATGACGGCACCGGCGATATCTTTATTCCCGGCCGCGCCCTGCATGGTGCTATGCCGCAGGATAAAATCATCATCAAACTGTTCGACCACCCCCGTGTGGAGGGCAGCGCCGAGGGTGAAGTGGTGGAGGTGACCACCCCACACAACACCTTTGCCGGTACCATTGTGCTGACTGAGGACGGCCGCCTTGCCGTGGAGCCGGACGGCTGCCGTGATGTGCGCATTGTGCTGGATAAAAAAGGCGTCAACGGCGCACAGCTGGGGGATAAGGTCGGTGCTATCCTGACCAACCGCGGCCAGCGCCATATGGACCATCGCTGCGCTGTTGCCGAGCGCTTCGGCACTTCCGACCGCGCAGCAGAGTGCGCCAAGGCTGTGCTGTATGGCCGTGATGTCCGCCAGGAATTCCCGGAGGAGGTATTGGCCGAAGCTCACGCATATGATAACGCTCTCATCGACCCCGCCGAAGCTGCCCACCGCGCCGACCTGCGCGGTCTGCCGATCTTTACCATCGACTCTGCTGAGACCAAGGATATCGACGACGCCATCAGCCTGATGAAGACCCAGAACGGCGGCTATGAGCTGGGCGTTCATATTGCGGATGTCAGCCACTATGTCCGCCCGGACACCGCGCTGGATAAGGAAGCTTATGAGCGCGCAACTTCCATCTATTACGCGGATAAAGTCATCCCCATGCTGCCCACCCAGCTTTCCAACGGCATCTGCAGCCTCAATGAAGGGGAGGAGCGCCTGGCGTTCTCCTGCCTGATGCAGCTGGATGAAAGCGGCAATATCCATAGCTATCAGTTCGTCAAGAGCGTCATCCGCAGCCGTGTCAAGGGCGTTTATAAAGAAATTAACGCTCTGTTGGACGGCTCCAATGACCCGGCTCTGGTGACGAAATATAAAGACGTTATGGCTCAGCTGCCTGCGATGACCGAGCTGTACGAAAAGCGCCTGGCTCTGCGCAAAGCACGCGGCGCGATGGACATCGAATCCGACGAAGCCAAGTTGGTCATGGATGAGGAAGGCCGCTGCGTGGATATCGTCAAGCGCACCCGCGGTGTGTCAGAGTGCATGATCGAAGAGTTCATGCTGCTGGCCAACCAGTGCGCTGCCAATGCGGGCCGCACCCATCATGTGCCGTTTGTGTACCGTATCCATGAAGCCCCCGATGCCGAGCGCATGGAAAAGCTGAGCAACACCCTGAAAGCCTGCGGCCTGAACGTCCACTTTGCCGGGGAAGTGCCCACCCAGCTGGAGCTTTCTGCCATTCTGGACGAAACCCGCGGCCAGCCCATCCAGATCCCGGTCCACACCGGTATCCTGCGCAGCATGCAGAAAGCTCGCTACTCTCCGGAGCCGAAAGGCCATTACGGCCTGGTGCTGGCAGACTATGCCCACTTTACCAGCCCCATTCGCCGTTACCCGGACCTTGCCATCCATCGCATCCTGACGGATATGCTGGTGGGCAAGCCGGAGCAGGAGCTCATCAAGGATTATACCGGTTTTGCCACCCACGCCAGCGAGCAGTCCAGCCGCCAGGAAGTTTCCGCCGTGCGCATTGAGCGCGATGTGGAGGACCTGTACAAGGCCGAGTATATGCACAACCACCTGGGCGAAGTCTACACCGGCACCGTGGCAGGTGTAACACCGCGCGGCATTTTTGTGGCGCTGGAAAACACCGTAGAGGGCTTTGTGCCTGCCGCACAGCTCTGCAAGGGCGAAGCCACTGTGGTGGAGGGCGTCAGCATTCTGGACCCGCTGACCGGAAAACGCTGGATGCTGGGTGACCCCGTCAAAGTGCAGGTGGCCGGTGCCAACGTTGCCCTTGGCCGCATTGATTTTGACTATATGCCGCTGTAATCATAGTTTTTTATAAAAAGAGCAAACCAATAAAAGCAAAGCTGCCGTCCCGCACTGATATGTACCCGGTTTTCTGGACACGGGTAAAAATCGAATAATTAAGGCAATACCGCACAATTCCCGCCTAACGGCTCAAGCACCGCTCCGGCGGCTG
>ENA-OVGQ01002240-OVGQ01002240.1-human-gut-metagenome-genome-assembly--contig:-NODE-2240-length-18010-cov-4.293790_pt1 | contig 18010 bp, 19 predicted proteins | sample MGYA00237774_ERZ505427 | MGnify/ENA primary metagenome ERZ505427 (study PRJEB26158, sample SAMN06016404) | human gut metagenome | biome: human gut; feature: ankylosing spondylitis patient; material... | reverse complement strand
GTGAAGCATGTTTTCACTTGTTGTGGTACATGAAGAAAAAACATTAGAGACTTCTAAAAATTTTTCAGATATTCCAATTCCTCCGGTGTATCGGCATCTGCAAGCTCCAGCGGAGAGTCAGCCGGGAAATAACGGACATGTTGCGGATATTTTTTCAGGAGTACATTTCCTCCGGAGTTGTCCGGGAGTGTGAGAAGCTCATTGAAATACCGGCGATCAAAGAGGATCGGGTTCCCGGGGGATTTGACCTCTCCATGCTCCATTGATGCGAGCCGGAGAATTTCGCCGCACGAACGATAAGCTTGAGCAGCAAATGTCAATACCATCGCTTCGATCGTTTCCTGCGAGAGAAGCGGCTGGTCCCCGAGTGCAAATATGCATCCGGCGAGATCTGGATTTTTTCCCAACAGCGCGGAGAGACCGAGCTTTACCGTGTGGTTCCGGTACGGCATCGTGTGGAGCAGGACCGGAATCTCGCGCTCCCGGCAGAGAGACTCGACCTCCGGAGATCTCGTCACGACGATCCGTGCCGCGAAGAGCGGTCCGTCTGTGGCGGACAGGATCCGGGTAATCAGCGGTTTTCCGTTAAAATCAGCCATCAGTTTGTTGGACCCGAATCGTTTTCCAAGCCCCGATGCCATGATCACACAGCCGACGGGGAGAACCGGATGGTCAAGATCATAGACATAGACATCGTCTCTGGCACGCAGGGCGTCGAGGAATGGTGTGGACTGGCTGCGGAGAACAGCGATCACCCGCTTTGTATCGAACAGGTGGAAAATGGCATCACAGAATTCCGGGCAGGAGCTTTCAAGGTAGCCGAGTTCGTCGATGACGGCGAAAGCGGCGGGAGAGTCGATCGCCCGTTTTATGGAAGCAAGACCGCCGCCGAGAAAACCGTTGAGATCCGGAACCATCTGATTGCCGGAAGAAGCGGATGAAGCCGCCGATTTCCCGGAATCAGAATCTGCCGGAAAGGCATGGAAAGAGAACTTTGGACGGTAAATTCCGATCCGCGAGGTTTCTCCGGTCAGATTGTCAGTCAGCTCAACGCGGTCCTGTTTGAAAGCATGTGTTGTAAAGCCGGGAAACATCTGCAGGCGGGATTCGGCTTGACCAGGCAAAAACGGAATGTCTGAGATATGTCTTCCCAATCCGTGAAACACCGGCAGGCAGGATCCGGGCAGAGAGGAGTCGGCGGAGACAGGATTCCGGAGACTTTCAGATATTTCACTGGAAAGCGTATCAGCCGGAAAATCCGGCAATGTCAGAATTTCCCGCAGCAGTGTGCTCTTCCCACTTCTGCGGCTTCCGGTGATGATCAGATGACGTTTTTTTGCCAGAATCGGATCGATATCAACTTTCAGAAAGTTCACTTCCGCCTTTCGCTCCATTGCTGTTTCTGTTGTATTTAGAAAGGACTTGAGTATAGAGGTCGCGGCTGCTCTGAATGCAGGCGTTCCGCCAGGTTTCATAATCATGTAAAAACTCCTTTGCTTCCGGTGTCAGGACACTCCCGCCGCCGCCTTTTCCGCCGATCGTTCTGGCGGTCAGTGAAAAACCAAGATTCTTTTCCGCACGCTTCATGAGATGGAGAGCTTTTGTGTATGCCATCCCCATCGAGAGGGCTGCCGCCCGCAGCGAACCGGTCTCCTCGATCAGGTGGAGCAGGCGGCAGGGACCTTCACCGAAGAAGCGGAGGTTGTCATCGTCACATAGAAAGACGCAGATGTCAAATTTCATGAAAAGATCACCTTCTTTCTGGTACATCAGTGGTATGGTGCGCAGGGAGTAGGAGGAAAATCCAGAGGTTTCCTATGAACAGGATCAAGTGGCAGCTCTATAGAAAATGCAACCAGGATTACGGGACTGTCGCTATAAAATCGGCAGAAGAATCAGCCGATTCCCTGCACAGTTTGATGGATCAGGAACCGGAACCAGGCGCACCTCCCCGTAGATATCAGAAAAAGCCTGTTCCATGACGGCGATGGGATCCGTTTTCGGGTGCAGCGTGTGGATCAGCCTGCCGTCCTTCAGGAGCAGCAGGATATCACAGTACGCGAGTGCGAGTGTCGGGTCATGGAGACAGAGAATCGCAGTTTTTCCTGCAAAAGCATGTTCGGATTGTAGATACGGCATATCCAGAACGGTATCTGTTTCAGATCCCTCTTCTGGGGAGAAAAAACAAGTTCGGGAAACAGATCCACCGGAGCCTCGAGCCGCATGTACAATATCTGCGATCAGCCCCATCATCCGGTACTTATTCCCAAGGTCCAGCGAACTGTCCGGCTCATCAAAGAGCAGGAGCGAAGTATCTTCGATGAGTGTTCTCGCCAGGATCACGAGCTGCTGTTCCCCACCGCTGAGTGTTAAGTAATCCCGATTCGCAAAATCGTCCATTCCGACGGAAGCGAGCGCCTGGAGGGATGACTCCCGCATCTTGGCAGACGGCTGTTCGAAGAGTTTCAACCGGGAGTAAAATCCCATGAGCACGACATCCAGCGCACTCATGGAAATGGAGATCCCGCTCTGCTGCGGAATATAACTTACGAGTCCTGCGAGAGCTTTTGGAGAGAGAGCTGTGAGGTCCTGCCCGTTCAGGAGAACATGGCCGCTGTGGGAAAGCTCTCCGCATATGGCCCGCAAAAGGGTAGTCTTTCCGCTCCCGTTCGGTCCGAGAAGTGCGATCATATGCCCGGGATTTTCAACCGGAAGGGAAAGATGATCCAGGATCTGATGACCACCCATAGAGACGGAGAGGTCCTGAATGGAAAAATATTCAGACATAATGATCAGCGCCTCCTTTCCGAGAGGATCAGATAGATCAAAAACGGCGCTCCGAGGAGCGAGGTAAAGATACTGACAGGAAGCTCCACTGCGGCGAGTGACTTTGCAAGAATATCCGCGGTCAGGAGCAGGAAACTCCCGATGAGACCGCTGAGAAAGCATGCGGACTTCCGGTTATGCCCGGTCAGAAGTCTTGCCGTGTGCGGAGCGAGAAGACCGACGAAGCTGATGAGTCCGGTCACACTGACGGCGGCTGCGACGGTGAGTGTGGCGAGAAAAAGAATGAAAAAACGTGTTATCCGGACGGATACGCCGAGCATGCGGGCCTCATCCTCACGGACCGAGAGTGCCAGAAGATGGCGGTGGAGCAGGAAGACCAGCGCGGAGGAGCTCAGGATGATCGCGACCGGAAACGGGATCTTTGATGAGGTGACGCCGGAGAGACTTCCCATGATCCAGTATTCGATCGAGGCGAGCTGTTTTTCCGGATCTGCCATAAGTTTTAAGAGCATGAGAACGGTCTGTGCGAGAGCATGGACCGCGATCCCCGCGAGAACGATGGAAGAATGGTCCCGGACCGGGGAGAGAGCGGTGAGCCCGAGGGAAAGGCAGACGGCGAGAAGAGCACCGAAAAATGCGAAGAGCGTTGTGGACGGCGTGGCGGCGGAGACGAACAGGATCGCGAAAGCCGCACCGGCACTGGCTCCGGAGGAGACACCGATGATGTCGGGGGATGCCAGCGGATTCCGGAAGACCGTCTGGTAGACGAATCCTGCGATCCCAAGCCCAAATCCGCCGATGAGTCCCATGACAGCGCGCGGCAGGCGGAGAACCGTGAAGGTACGGAGCGCCATCGGATCCCCGGCAGCCAGGCCAGATAATGTGATCGGATATTTTCCGGTACTCAGGGCAGAAACAAAGGCGATGACCACAAAAGTCATCGCCAGTGTTAAGGTTGCCATGGTTCGGTTGGAATTAGTTTGCGCTTTCCGGAGTGAATCCATAGAATGTTTCATAGAAATTCTTCTCTGCTGTCTTGAAATCGTCTTCAGTTACAACGTCCGGGTGAAGAACGGAAGCGACGTAGCAGCTTCCTAAAAAGCTTGCCGGAACCGGGGAATCGAGTGCCTCGATGTCGCTCGGGATCTGGTAAACATGTCCTTCTTTTACGGCTGTGCAGTCAGCAAGAGCGGAATCGTTCAGAACGGAGTCCACATCGTAGTCTGCATCAGCTGCGAGAATGATGTAATCCGGGTTCCAGGAAAGGATCTGCTCGTAGGAAGTATCAGCCCAGTAGGTATCTGTGATCTCAGAAGCTGCATTGACGCCGCCTGCATGCTCGATCAGAGTGGACTGGTACATTTCCGGACCAGCAGTCTGTAACAGAGCGCTGTTTCCTGCAAGATATACGGACGGAGTTTCTTTTCCCTCGAGAGACTGGACAAGCTCTGCGGTGGTATCAGAGATCCAGTATTCGAGTGTCTGTCCTTTTTCTACTACGTTTGCTGCGGTGGAGATCATGTCGATCGTCTCCATCAGCTTTGCGTCATCCTCCGGATTGACAGCGATCACGGTGAGACCGAGCTCTTCCATTGCCGGGATGGAATCCTTTAATTTCACAGGAACAATTACAAGATCCGGCTTTAATGCTGCGCAGCCTTCCAGATCGAACTCTTTTGCGGTTCCGACGGACGGAAGACTTGTGAGCTCCGGAGCGCTGAGTTTATAGATATTTCTCTTGTCCGCTTTTGCCTCGACGCCGACTAACTTGTCGTCAAGACCAAGCGCGATCATCAGGCTTGTGGAGATATAGTAGCCGCTGACAAAGGATTCCGGCTGCTTCTCAATTGTAACCTCACGGCCTAGATGGTCGGTGATGGTAACCGGATAGGTGACTTCCATGTCGGAGGCAGCGGCCTCGGAAGTCTCAGAAGCGGATTCAGAAGCTGCTTCGGTGGATTCTGCGGTCGTCTCAGCGGCAGCAGTTGTTGTTGATGCGGTGTTGCTTCCACATGCAGTTACGCTCACAGATAATGCGAGAGCTAAGAGCAGAGCGGAGAGCTGTTTGAGATTTTTTTTCATAATCTTTTGTCCTCTTTCGATCTTTTTTTGCTGGAATATCGTTGTATTTTTCCAACTATAACGGAATTATAGCAGAAAGTATGTTAAAATAAAAGTAATTTTTGAAGAACGCTTCAGAATACAGGGATCCGGACTTTTTTGAGAGCAGGAAAAGGCGGGAACAACTGCATATTCTGAGGGATCATGAGGAGCAATGGTATGAGAGTCATCAGGGAATATAAAAAAGCGGAAAGCCTGGAAGAGGCGTGGCAGTTAAACCAGAAAAAGAGCAACCGGGTCCTGGGCGGCATGGTCTGGCTGAAGATGGGAAAGATGCCGATCGGTACGGCGATCGACCTGTCCGGGCTCGGACTTGACACGATCGAGGAGACGGAGGATGAATTCCGGATCGGCTGCATGGTCACATTGAGAGATCTGGAACTTGATTCGGGACTTAACGGGTATACGGACGGCGCTGTGCGGGAGTCGGTGCGCCACATCGTCGGCGTCCAGTTCCGGAATCTCGCGACGGTCGGAGGAAGTATTTACGGAAGATACGGATTTTCCGACGTGCTGACGATGTTTCTGGCGATGGACAGCTATGTGGAGCTTTACAAAGGCGGGATCATTCCGTTGAGAGAGTACGCAAAAATGCCGTATGACCGGGACATCCTGGTCCGGCTGATCGTAAAAAAAGAAGCGGTATCGTTTGATTACCAGTCCGTCCGCAACACGCAGACCGATTTTCCGGTCCTCACCTGTGCCGCGGCAAAGACAGAAGCCGGATACCGGTTCGCGATCGGGGCAAGACCGGGAAAAGCGGTTCTCTTTGAGCTGTCCAATGAGGATATGAAGGACAAAAATGTGGAAAACATCGCGGAGTATGCTGCCAAGTGTGTAAAGGAACAGATCGTGACCGGCTCCAACACGAGAGGAAGCGCGGAGTACCGGAACCATCTGGCCGGGGTGCTGGTGAGACGGGCGGTATGTAAGTTGGGGGAATAAGAACAGACGGATGAAGAATGGTTTGAAAGAAGAAAGCTTTGTCTGACTGAAAGAAACTCAGTCCGTTATGGAGCATAAAGAAACTGGAAACAGATAAAAACGAGGAATCATACATGAACATCACGATAACATTAAATGGAAAAAAGATCTCGGAGGAGATCGACGCAGACCTTCTTCTGATCGATTTTGTGCGGAATCACGGCTGTTACAGTGTAAAGCGCGGATGTGAGACGTCGAACTGCGGGCTCTGCACGGTATTTTTAGATGAAAAGCCGGTGCTTTCCTGCTCCGTTCTTGCGGCGCGGGCAGACGGAAGAAGTGTGACGACGCTGGAAGGACTTCAGGACGAAGCGAAGGAATTCGGCGCTTTTATCGCGGATCAGGGCGCCGAGCAGTGCGGATTCTGCAATCCTGGCTTCATTATGAACGCGCTGGCGCTGTTCCGGGAAAACGAATATCCGGATACGGAGGAAATCAAGGAATATCTGGCGGGCAACTTATGCCGCTGCTCCGGCTACGAGGGACAGCTTCGCGGTATCCAGGCATTTCTCGCATGGAAGAAAGAAAAGAACGGGTGACGGTCCGGTGAGGCGCGCGTGTGACGGTCGGACCGTGACAACACGCAGAACAAATGATGTGAGACTGTTACAAATACAGAAAGAGGACGAAAGTTATGAAATATGTAAATAAACCTGTCCGGAAAAAGGACGCGATGCAGCTTGTGACCGGACAGCCTGTATACATGGACGATATCGCTCCGAAGGACTGCCTGATCGTAAAACTCCTGCGCTCCCCGCATGCGAACGCGATCGTGACTTCCTTGAATAAGACGGCTGCGATGAAAGTGGACGGGATCGAGGCGATCTATACCTGGGAAGATATCCCGCAGGACGCGAAGCGGTACACGCAGGCAGGACAGACATATCCGGAGATGAGTCCGTATGACAGACTCTTGCTTGACCGGCATGTCCGCTACGTCGGGGATGTGGTCGCGATCGTTGCCGGTCGCGATGAAAAATGTGTGGACCGGGCATTAAAGCTCATCAAAGTCCAGTACGAGGTCCTGGAACCGCTCCTTGATTTCAGAAAGGCGAAGGACAACAGGATCCTGGTGCATCCGGAGGACAACTGGGAGAGTCTTGTTCCGGTCGGGGCGGACAATAAGAGAAATCTGTGCGCCCATGACGAATCGGGAGAGGGAGATATCGAGAAAGTATTGAGGGAGAGCGATGTTGTGATCGACCATGTCTATCACACGAAGGCATGTCAGCAGACGATGATGGAGACATTCCGGACGTTCTGTACGATCGACGCTTACGGACGCCTCAACGTGGTCAGCTCCACCCAGATCGTATTCCACTGCCGCCGGATCATCGCCAATGCGCTCCATATCCCGAAGTCCATGATCCGCGTCAGCAAGCCGAGGATCGGAGGCGGATTCGGTGCGAAGCAGACATCGATCAGCGAGGTTTATCCGGCTTATGTGACCTGGATGACAAAGAAACCGTCAAAGATCATCTTTACCCGCGAGGAGAGCATGACCGCCTCTACACCGCGCCATGAGATGGAAGTCCATGTGCGTCTCGGTGCAAGTAAGGACGGGATCGTCAACGGCATCGACATGTACACGCTGTCCAACACGGGCGCTTACGGGGAACATGGTCCCACAACGGTCGGACTTTCCGGGCATAAATCCATCCCGCTCTACGGGAAGGCGAAGGCATTCCGGTTTGTGAGTGATGTTGTATACACGAACGTGATGTCTGCCGGGGCGTACCGTGGATACGGGGCGACACAGGGACTGTTCGCGGTGGAGTCCGCGGTGAACGAACTTGCCGCGAAGCTTCACATGGATCCGTTTGAGATCCGCGAGAAGAACATCATCAAAGAGGGCGACGTGATGCCGGCCTATTACGGTCAGGTCAATACGAGCTGTACGCTTGATCGCTGTCTTGCGCGTGTGAAAGAGATGATCCACTGGGACGAAAAATATCCGGTCCGCGATATGGGCAACGGAAAGGTCCGCGCGGTCGGCATGGGAATGGCGATGCAGGGATCCGGTATTTCGTCCGTCGATGTGGGAAGTGCCACGATCAAGGTGAACGACGACGGATTCTACACGCTGTCGATCGGTGCAGCCGATATGGGAACCGGCTGTGATACGATCCTGGCGCAGATCGCGGCGGAGGTTCTCGAGTGCTCTGTCGATGAGATCACGGTGTTCGGCGCGGACACGGATACTTCGCCGTATGATTCCGGTTCCTACGCGTCCAGTACGACGTATGTCACGGGAAAAGCGGTTGAAAAGTGTGCACTGCAGGTTCGGGAACAGATCTGCAAACTCGGTGCACAGATGATGAACTGCCCGGAGAATGAGGTCGTGTTTGACGGGAAAGTTGTACGGAGAGAGAAAAAAAGTGCGGTCGATCCGGAAAAAGCGGCAGGAATCCATGTCGTGGACGAACGAGAGAATTCAAATCCGCAGCCGGAAAATGTTGAGAATTTAGGCTCAGCAGAAAAACAGCAGGTTTCCCTTGCGGATATCGCCACCGCCTCCATGTGCGGAAACGGGATCGCTCTCGAGGCGACCGTGACGAACAGTTCCCCGATCTCTCCGCCGCCGTTTATGGTCGGAGCTGCGGAGGTCGAGGTGGATCTTGAGACAGGTGAGGCGAAGGTCATCGATTATGCCGCCGCCGTCGACTGCGGAACGCCGGTGAACCCGAATCTTGCGAGAGTCCAGGCGGAAGGCGGGATCCTGCAGGGGATCGGAATGGCGCTCACGGAAAATATTACCTATAATAAACTTGGAAAGCTCGCGGAAAATTCCCTGATGCAGTATAAGATCCCGACCCGTGTGGATATCGGAAAGATCCGGGTCGATTTTGAGTCGAGCTATGAGAATGAGGGACCGTTCGGTGCGAAATCGATCGGTGAAGTCGTGATCAACACCCCGCTCCCGGCAGTTGCGGACGCGATCTACAATGCAACAGGGACAAGATTTTATGAGCTGCCGATCAAACCGGAAAAGATTGCGATGGCAGTGCTGGAATCGAAATGATTGACAGAATTCGGACAATAGAACGCGGCATGACCATATGTTATAAACAAACTGTAACGATGAAGATCAACCGGGGCGAGAACATGAAAAAGCAGGTTTTGTGACAACAGAATAGGCGCGTCATCGGATTGCTCCGGGCAGAGAGAAAGCAGGGGCAGAGTATGACGAAGAAAATATGGGATTTCAGAAACTTCAGAGAACGAAAGAAAAAAGATCAGGGCGGATATTCCCTGGTAGAACTGATGGTAGTCATCGTCATCATGGTGATCCTTGCATCTGTGAGCATCGGAGTCTACAATGGATATGTGGAGCGCGCAAAGAGTGCGGTAGCTTATGAAAAGGGACACCGGATCGCGGAGGCACTGAAGATTTGCGAGGCGGAGTACGGTCTTTCCGGAACACTCAGTCTGGATCGTCTGTCAGCGATTTCGGGAGATCTGATGAAGAAACCGAATGATCCGGACAGTCTCCTCTACGAATATGTGGGAGAGGACACGGATGACTGCACGGATTTTACGGTTTCCTTAAAGAAGATCGACACTACATCGGTGGAGATCCAGGGATTCACTTACACAGCGGACACCTACGAGATCACATGGACGGAGGACGACGGTGTGGAAGTGACGATGAAATAACAGGGCTGATCATCCCGCATGTTTCCAGAAAATGGAACATCAGGCTGACGGCCAGGAGATCAGCACATCCGCCGGGACTTAAGTGCATGGCGATGTACTGTTCGTCCAGTGAAGATAATATTTCTTTAAATGAATTATTCGTGACAGCAGAGAGCAGGTGTTTTGCCTGCTCTTTGCTTTTTTTTGCGAGCTCCGGACCGCCGCGGTGCACCATGTTGGTGTCATCGACCTCCGAGATCAGGGTGAGGAGTGCCATGGCGGCCGCATCGTTTAAGGAAAAACCGGCGGCAAGCCATTTTTTGAGTGCCGGAAGTCCGATCAGGACAGCGGAAGGGAAACCGGCAGCAGCCTCACCTCTGGCACCCTGGATGCCGTAGGAGGAGAAGATGCGCTCGCCGTTCGACAAGGCGGATGGTTCAGCTTGTGTGGGATGATTTTTGGTGTCCATCGGCATAGAACACCGGCTATCCTGCGAGTTCACATCAATGGAAGAAGCGTGGGACGACTTGTTCTGATGATTGAAAAGTTTTGCCAGATCACCGAGGGAACAGCTTCCAAGCTTCCTGCATTCGCTGAGAACTTCCCCGGCCGGAAGCGGCAGCCTCTTTCCTGCATGGACTTTTCCCAGCGCCCCGCAGAGGATCGCAGAGGCGAAGACAAGACCTTTGTGGGTGTTGATCCCGTGCGTGGCGGAGAACATGGCGGTCTCCGCGCGCTGCCCGGCATAGCGGAGCCGCTCAAAGATCTGTTCGTCCGCCTCGTCTGCATGGTCCCACCCGAGACAGAAAAATTCCCGGAACCATGGGATCAGGGAAGCGCTGCTGTCCAGAAATGTAAAAAAGTCCATATCCGAATGCCAACCGGAGTTGTTCCGGTCCACAAGTCCCGGTTTCGGGGTCGTGGAGACTTCGTAGAGCAGTCCGCGGACCGCTGCGGAGGCGGCAAGATCTGCCGAGCGGTCCCTGAAGTGATCGTTAAAGAGTCTGGCTGTCTGCCACTGGATGAGTTCCATGGAATGTCGTTTTTTTGCCTGGCAGATATTCGCATTCCCTCCGCACACCAGACAGGTGCGGGGAAGGAGATGAAGATCCTGCCGTTTTACGGAAACTCCGCCCAGCCCGCACACATCGAGATTGAAGAGACGGCCGAGCGGATGACTCTCCTCGATGGAGACGAGAAACTGTTTGACCGGGATTTCCGGGGAATCCAGGAGAAAAAAGGCGTGATCGCCGGTTGGCTCTTCGCAGATCTTTGTATTTTTTATGGAGAAGCGGCCGAGCTTTTCCTGCAATTCCCGGAGTTCCTCGCGAAAAGCGGTCCTGGCGAAAGGAAACACTTTCACCGCTCCGGCAATATTCAGGGAAAATTCCACAAGGCAGGAGCCGTCTCCTGCGGAGAGCAGCTCCCACTTTTCCAGTACACGCCGGTCTCTCGCGGCGCGGAGTTCTTCGGAAGTCACCGGAGTGCCGGTGATCACGTCAGTCAGGTTCATGGATACCTCCCATGTTGTAAAAGAAGTAACTGTTCAGTAGGTCTGAAGGCAAAAATCCCGTCTGCGTAGCCGATTTGAAACGGATTCCTGCCTTAGTGCGTACTTTCAGCAGAAAACTTTTCTTTCAGATACTTCGCAGTACATTCCGGCACCAGGGAGAGCACTTCGTCTGTCACACCCTGTTCGGCGAGGAGCTTGCGGACGCGGGAAGCGCTGATGACTTCCGGCTTTCCATCCGGACCTTCCGTTGTGATCCGGTCGATCTTTATGAAGGAGATCCCATAGCGCGGCAGGATCCGGATCATGGCTTCGTTATAATTTCTCGTCACCGGATCGAACGGTTCTTCCCCTGCAAAGCGTTTTTTAATATGAAGAAGCGGTGCGATCCGGGAGGCGAACAGGGTGATGTCGAGCTCGCTCTGGATCTTTGCGGCGTCTTCGCCTTCCTTTAAGAAATAGGTCGGGAAGGTCGCATTGGAGATCATATATGGGCCGGACGGATGAACGATGACGTTCGCAAGGTGGTCGGTTCCTTCACGGACAAGGCGCAGGCGGTCTGCAAACGGGAACTGGGAGCGGTTTTCCTCGACCACGAAGATGTGGAGCAGGTCGCAGGCTCTGGCCGCGTAGGTGATCAGTGCAAGATGGCCTTTTGTGAACGGATTGCAGTTCATGACGATGCAGCCGATGTTGTCAGAATCTTCGGTTCCGGCAAGAAACTTTTTATAGAAATTGTCGAGTCCATTTTTCTTGTTTTCCAGCATCAGAACGGACTCTGTCTCCGCTAACGGATAGAATCCGCAGGAGGTAAAGAGTACCTTATTTTTCGGCCGGGTGATGACAAAAAGATCGTAATGACCGGCGGCAAAGCGGTTTTCCACAAGGCGGGAGACAAGACTTCCGAGCGCATTCTGCCCGCGCAGACTTTCATCGACCGCAAAACATTTCAAAAGATTCCCGGCACAGCATCCGCAGCCGGTCAGATTCTCATCGGCATCGAACACGCCGAATGCCGCCTCGATATCATCCTCATAATTTAAATGATGCTTTGCGAGAAAATCGGTCAGCATCTGTTTATCGTGAGCGAATCCAAGGGATAATTCATGAATACTTAAATCTGTCATATCGTAAACACCTCCAAAAATATTCAAGCCAAGCGCATGTTGCCATAACAGTTCTGCGGAGGTTGCTCAGGAAAGGTCCGCAGAAGGAAAGTGCTGTGGTAGCGGAAAGATGATCTTTCCGTGTACCTATAGTATAGTGGAAATGGGACAGGTTTTCCAGAGAAATGGAGAGAAATTTGCCTGTAGCAATAAAATGTGGTACGATAATGAAAAATCAAACGAACGATACGAGGAACATAAGACATGCATATCTATTTTGCCCCGCTTGAGGGGATCACAACCTATCCATACAGAAATCTGCACCACAAATATTTTGGCGGTGTGGAGAAATATTTTACTCCGTTTCTGGCGCCGGGACCGGAACAGGGGATGAGCGTGAAGGAGATGAGGGATGTATTGCCGGAAAACAATGCCGGGATACCGGTCGTTCCGCAGATCCTGACAAACAGGGCAGGGGATTTTCTTCTTGCATCGAAGAAACTTTCGGAGATGGGATATCGGGAGATCAATCTGAATCTTGGATGTCCGTCCGGAACGGTCACGGCAAAGAAGAAAGGGTCGGGATTTCTTCTCTACCCGGATGATCTGGACCGCTTTTTTGATGAGGTGTTTTCGAATGCTGCGGTGCGGAATGGTGAATTTCTTGTTTCGGTAAAGACCCGGATCGGGAAGAACGAGGTGGAAGAATGGCCGGAACTCATGCAGGTTTATAACCGCTACCCGATCCACGAACTGACGGTCCATCCCCGGATCCAGAAGGAATTTTATAAGGGAACCCCGCATCTCGATGTGTTTACGGACATTTTGAAGGAGAGCAGGAATCCGGTCGTGTATAACGGGGATCTGTTTACCGTGGAGAAGGTAAAAGAATTTCGGGAAAAGTTTCCAACAGCCGGGACGGTCATGATCGGACGTGGACTGATCCGGAATCCGGCGTTGGCGGAGATGATCTTGCAGGAAGAGACGGAGCCGGAAGCCGACATCCTGCCGCGGATCCGCGAGTTCCATGACGCCCTCTTTGAACACTACCGCGAGACCATGTCCGGCGACCGGAATCTTCTGTTCCGGATGAAAGATCTCTGGAGCTACATGCTGGCAGAAGTGCCGGACAGCGAAAAACTCGCCAAAAAGATTCGCAAATCACAACATGTGCCGGAGTATCTGGCGGCGGTGGAGGAAGTATTTGCAAGATGGGATGCAAACAGATAGTCGGAAAGGAGGCCGCTATGCAGTTACTGATCAAACAAAGAGTTTTCTCATGGACCGATACTTACGACGTCTATGATGAACATGAGAGCCCAAAGTATTTCGTAAAAGCGGAATTTTTTGCGCTGGGGCATCAGATCCACGTGTATGATAAGAGTGGAAAGGAAGTTGGCATGGTGAAACAGCGGCTGTTTGCGATTTTGCCGTGTTTTGATATCGAAATCGGAGGAAAAGAGGCCGGAAGTGTTCAGAAAGAATTTTCCTTTTTCAAGCCGCGCTATGAGTTGGATTACAACGGATGGCGGTGTGAGGGAGATTTTCTGGCGTGGGAATATGATGTCTATGAGGCGTGCTGTGTGGCGGTCCATATTTCAAAAAAGCCGTTTCAATGGGGCGATACCTATGTGATCGACATCGTGGATCCGAAGGATGAGATCATGGCGCTCATGCTGGCGATCGCGATCGATGCGGCGAATTGTACGAAATAGATGGGATCATGTCATTCAGCACAAAAATACGAAGAGAGCAGCAGGAGGAATAAGATGGAGACAGAAAAACAGCCAAAAGAAACATTCGTAGAACAGATGGAGCGCGTAAACCGCACCAATCCATTCATGATCCATAATAACATCCGCGCAGTCGCTTTGTCCGAGGACGCAGCCGAAGTGTGTGCGGAGGTCACGGAGGATTCCTTAAATGCCATGCAGACAGTCCACGGTGGGCTGATGTTTGTGATGGCGGAGATCGCGGCGGGACTTGTGACGAGAAATGACGGAAGAAAATACGTGACACTGGACAGTTCGTTCCGGTTCCTCCGCGGCAGCAGCGCGAAGGAGCTCCGCGGAGTCGCAAAGATCACGAAGCGAGGAAAGACCGTCTGCTTCACGAAATCCCAGGTGATGGAGTCGGAAACCGGGAAGGTGCTGGCAGAGGGAGAGTTTACGTTTTACTGTATGGGAGAGTAAGACAGAAGCAAGAGAAGGATGTGACTGTGATATGCATTCTGATAAAGAATGGGAAATGCTGTTTTATAACGAGAGACAGAATCCGGTAAAAACCAGATTCTGTCTCTTGTTTTGCTGTCGGCCATCCGCAGAAGCCGCCGACAGTATGTCCTGCAAAGTAGGGGGTATCGAAAGTAGAATATTATCAATGATTTGTCAGGATTTCTTTCCTGTGGTGCCAGGAAAGAAATCCTGTTTTGTTTACCGGTTAAGCATTCGTTCCGGCCTAGTTGCTGCGCAGCTTCTCAACAAACTCTTTCAGCCGTTTGCATCCCTCCACGATATTCTCGTAGCTGTTTGCAAAGGACATCCGGATATAGTGATCGCCCTCGGTTCCGAACACATCGCCCGGGACCATTGCAACTTTGGCGTTCTCGAGCAGCAGCGGTGCAAACTCCTGTCCGGTCATGCCGAGTTTCTCGATGTTGATGAAGATATAGAATGCACCTTTCGGGCAGCGGCAGCTCAAACCGTTGATCTCATTGATGGCTTTAACTGCGTAATCGCGGCGTCTCTGGTATTCTTTTACCATGTCGTTGACTTCCTCTTTCTCCTCGCGGAGTGCGACAACACCGGCTTTCTGAACGAAAGAGGTCGCGCAGGTAACGACATGCTGGTGCAGCTTATTGACTGTTTTAACGATGTCCTCATTGCAGGCAGCGTATCCGAGACGCCATCCGGTCATGGAATATGCCTTGGAGAAGCCGTTTAAGGTGATCGTGCGCTCCTTCATGCCCGGCAGGGAAGCGATGCTGATGTGTTTTGCATCATCGTATAAAAGTCTCTCGTAAACTTCATCGGAGATGACCATGATATCGTTTTTGATGGCGATCTCAGCGAGTTCTTTTAAAACATTTTCCGCCAGAACGCCGCCGGTCGGGTTGCTCGGAGTGATGAGGACCATGGCTTTTGTGCGCGGAGTTACTTTCGCGCGGATCTCGTCGAGATCGATCTGGTAGTCATTCTCCTCTTTCAGCGTGTAGGTGATCGGAGTTGCACCGAGAAGCTTCGGAACATTTAAGTAGTTTAACCAGCCCGGATTCGGAACGAGGATCTCATCGCCTTCATCGAGAATCGCGGTCATGACATCGAATACGGCCTCGGAAAGACCAACGCTGACGATGATCTCGGACGGTTTGTAGTCGATGTTGTTCTGGGTCTTTAACTTCCACGCGATCGCCTCACGAAGCTCCATGGTTCCAAAGTTGGAGGTGTAGAATACGTCGCCTTTTTCGATATCAGCGATACATGCCTTTTTGATGTACTCCGGAGTGTCAAAATCCGGACGTCCAAGCTCGAAGTGGATGACAGTCTCACCGGCGCGCTCCATGGCAAGTGCTTTCTCATTTACTTTTCTGATTCCGGACGGAGCGAGCTCGTCCATTCTTTTTGCGAATAATTTGTTCATAGGATCATACCTCCGATATCAATAAGCAGTTGTCATTGCACCGTCCAGAAGAATTGTCTGACCGGATACATAAGTATTCGCTTCGGAGCAGAGCCATGTTGCAAGACGGCCGTACTCGTCGATCGTGCCGTAGCGTCCCATCGGGAATTTCTTGAGATCTTCCTTCTCGTAGTCGGATACGCTGATTCCGGCTTTATCTGCACGCATCTTGTTTAAGCTCTCGATTCTTGCAGTTCCGATACGGCCCGGTCCGATGACATTGATCAGGATATTGTCTTTTCCGACTTCTCTTGCGAGTGTCTTTGTCATGCCGACAACGCCCATTCTCATGGTGTTGGAGAGGATCAGGTTGTCGAGGCAGTCCTTGACGGAAGAGGAAGTGGAGTTTACGATGCGGCCGCCTCCGAGACGTTTCATGGACGGAAGTACCGCACGGATCGTTCTCACATAGGAGAGCAGGCACATGTTGAATGCGTTTGTCCATGCTGCGTCATCGAAGTTCTCGAATGGACCCGGCTTCGGACCCGGACACATGTTGACGAGAGCGTAGATATCGCCGAGCGTTTCTTCGGTGTGTTTTACAAGAGCTTCGATATCTTCTGCTTTGTTGACATCGCAGAGGAAAGTCTCCGGACGGTTTCCGGTCTCTTTTTCGATCTCAGCCTGTGCTTCGAGGAGCTGATCCTTAAACGGTTCTGCGGTGCAGAGCACCACTTTTGCACCTTCTCTTGCCATCTCGGTCGCGATTCCCTTTCCAAGTCCGGCAGCAGATGCCATACAAAGAACAACTTTTCCTTTTAAACCTAATTCCATGATAAATACCTCCGATAAGTTTGTGATTTTCGTAATTACATATGAATGTAACTATTCAGCAGGTCTTTGCATTTGCTGTGCAGACTGCAATAAAGAATAAAACTGCAGATCAAATCCTACCGGCTCAGCCGCTCTGGAATGGATTTTTCCTTGCAGCTGCAAAGATACGGAACAGTTACAGACTCTTAAAATGACTATGTATGATCTGATGGTTTTCGGAAGTTTTAAGCTTCCTTCTCCGGATGCTTTTTCAGGTCAACGACCGGATTTACAAGCGGCTCCATCTCGAATCCGTCCGGACCTGTGATGCGGCATTCTGCGATATCGCCGTCCTGGATGTGGAATGCTCTCGGTGTTCCTGTGGAGAGAATGTCACCTGCATACCAGCCCTGGATGCTGCTGTGCAAGGAAACGAGGCGCGCCGGGCGATGTGTCATATTTGCGACCACGTTTTCCGCATGAACTTCGCCGTTATGAATGCTCTGTACATTCAGTTTCAGGACATCCGGAACCTCATCCGGTGTTACGAGCTGCGGTCCGAAGGAGAAGAAAGTCGGGAAGTTCTTGACGATCGTTAAGTATCTCGGGTTTCCGCTTACATAATCATTTCCTTTCAGGATCGACTCCTCAGTCATGTCGAGGATCGTTGTGTATCCGACGATGGCATCCTGCCAGTTCTCTTCGGAGACATCTCTGCAATCCTTGCCCATGATGATTCCGAGCTCAGCCTCAGCGGTTGTCTTCTGTGCTTCTTTTAATTTCGGAAGCTGGATCTCATCGCCAGGTCCGATGAGTGTGTCGGCCATTTTGAAGAAGCTTCCCGGGAATCCTTTCGGTGCTGCGGAGCCGATGTCTCCGGCATGGTCGAGATAGTTGAGACCGATTCCGAAGATGCGTTTCGGATTGCGGTAGAGCGGTCCGTATACGACATCTGCGTTTGGAACGAGTCCCGGAATTGCTGCAAGCTCATCTTTGCCGCCTTCGTTGTACCATTTGGTAAGTCCCGGGATCTGCTGTTTCTGGATGAGGCTCATCATGTCCTCCGCCCATGCGGTTCCCTTTGCTGCATTCAGTGCTTCGATCGGGAGAACACCGCCTGATAATACGATGCCGGCTTTTTCGCTTCCGTTTGTTTTGATGGTTGCTAGTCTCATATGGAATCCTCCTTGCTTTTTGAAGTGTTCTTTGGTTTGAAATGTTCTTTTCTCTTTCTGAGCTTACTTTATCACGTGTGGAAAAAATCTTCCAACTCGCTTTCAGATATGGATGTATAAGCAAATGCTTATAGGGTATCAGTGATCACGGAACGCTTATAAAGATAAAAAAATACATCCGGAAACCAGGGGTGCAATGGCAGGAGGCAAAATCCCTGTTCAGGATGTATTGTTTAATTTACGCGAACAACGAGCCAAAG
>ENA-OVGQ01002228-OVGQ01002228.1-human-gut-metagenome-genome-assembly--contig:-NODE-2228-length-18101-cov-3.386678_pt1 | contig 18101 bp, 8 predicted proteins | sample MGYA00237774_ERZ505427 | MGnify/ENA primary metagenome ERZ505427 (study PRJEB26158, sample SAMN06016404) | human gut metagenome | biome: human gut; feature: ankylosing spondylitis patient; material... | reverse complement strand
ATTAGTATAAATCCAATTCAAAGGGGGCGGAAGCCCTCTTTTTTGATGCGCTTATTCCGCGCGCCGCCGCTTCGTCGGACGAGACGAGTGAATCCACCACAGCCCAGAAATCATGTCAAACTGCATTAGCGTATCCTCCAGCATATAAATAGGAAGAAACTCGCTCAATGGCGCGCGTCCCAGTCCTCCCGCAGCATCGCCCATAGCTCCACGTCGTGGAAATTGCCCTTGTTGAACACCTTGCCGCGCAGTGTCCCTTCGTGGCGCATACCGCATTTTTCCATCACGCGCCCGCTGGCGGGGTTGTCGCACTCGTGCATCGCCTCGACGCGGTGGATGCGCAGCGCGGTGAAGCATTCGCGCAGCACCGCTGCCAGCGCTTCGGTCATCAGTCCGCCGTTCCAGCAGGAGCGGGCGAGCGAATAGCCGAGCTCCACCACGCTGTCCGCGTCGCTGTAACTCATAAAGCCAATCGTGCCGACGACGCGGTTCGTTTCGCGCAGCACGATGCCCCAACTGGACGGCGCGCCGCTGTGGTACTGACTGATGATGTAGCGCAGGCAGCCGCGCGTATCCGCCATCGACTTGTGCGCATCCCAGAGAACATGCCGAGCGACTTCGGGGTCGCGGGAGTAAGCGAACATATCCGCCGCATCGCGCATCGTCAGCGGACGCAGGAGCAGCCGGTCGGTCGTCAGGCGCGGCAGTGACGCGAAGTAATCCGCTGCGGGAATCGGCTCATTCGGCGGATTGCGGTGGGAGAGCCATTGCCCCAGCTTTTCATACATGGCGGAAGAAACCTCCGATGATTTGCGGCGAAAACGGCGCAAGCGGCACAGGGGGATTCCCTTGCTGACAGCCGACGACAAGCAGATACACACCCAGCGCCAGCATGAACAGCATCAGCAGCAGAAAGAGAACATACAGGGGATGACGCTGCTTTTTTCCAGCCATAAAGCACCTCCGTCAGCGAAATTTTCCGAAAAAACGCGCAAAAATCCGTCCACACGATTGCATTTTGATGAAATATTTGTTACAATAAGCGTGGATGGAACAGAACGCGCGTTTCGCACGTTTATTGTTTGCAGGGGGCGGACAGCAGCTGCTGCACCATCAGGAGCGCCAGCGCGGTCTTGCCGTCGCGGAACGTGCCGTCCATCACCTTCTGCACCGCGTCAGAAAGCGGCATCCGCAGTGTGCAGACGAACTCATCCTCATCCGGATGCGTCTTTCCAGCGTGCAGCCCCGTCGCCAAGTAGAGGTGGATGCGCTCGTTGCAGAAGCCGGGGGTCGTCTCCAGCACGGTCAGCTTGCGCCAGTGGTCGGCGGTCAGCCCGGTTTCCTCGCTCAGTTCGCGCTGGGCGCAGACGAACGGGTCTTCATCCACCCCATCGAGCTTGCCTGCCGGAATTTCCAGCGTCAAGCGGCCAACGGCGATGCGATGCTGGCGGACGAGAATCACGTTCCCGTCATCATCCAGCGCGACAATGCCTGCCGCGCCCGGATGGCATGCCACCTCGCGCAGGGCGGTTTCGCCGTTGGGCAGGCGCACATGCCAATGCTCAACGCGGATAATCTTGCCGGGGAAAACGACTTTCCCATCCAAATACTCTTCCGTCAGCTGCTTGTCGTCCATCATGGTCAATGTCCTCCTCAAACAATAGGATGATTTTCGCCATAGTGATTCGACAAGAGGCGCAAAAAATCCTGCGAATCGCAAGGAAAAATGCGGCAGGGTGCGGAAGATTGACAAACCGCGCCGCTGCGGTATAATAGAATGGCATCAGGCCCGCAAAGGGCAGGAGCAAGGAGGAAACCCAACATGAGAAAATCCGGCGTCAAAGGTCTTGGCCGTCTGCTGTCTGTGCTGATGGTGGCGGCGCTGCTGATGACAACCGCGATGGTTCCGGCGCTGGCGCTGGATCGCTGGGAGGACGTCGTCGTGTCCGTCATTTGGACGGATTCGCAGGGTCAGCAGCAGACAACGCAGGCGTTCCCCGTGCCTGACAGCGCGGAACATGCGTATTGGGCGACGCTGGATGCGTCCGCTCTTTTCAGCACGGTTCAGGTGCAGGTTACATCGTCTGACCCGGCGTATACCTTCTACTTGAAAGATTATGCGTCGGAAATCATGTGGACGCAGGATGCGACCGCCCTTGACCCGATGTATTCGTATGAAGTGGATTATTACTGCAACAGCGTCTATGAAGGGATCTTCCCGTTGTACCTCTCGTCGCAGGGAATGCCCGAAACGCCCGCGCAGGAGAGCGTCAACGTGCCGGTGTACTATGTGACGGAGGATGGCCAGCAGCTGGATTTCCAGTACGCAAGCTGCCTGACGAACGCGACTACCCAAGTGTACGCCAATTCCAGTGTTGTGCCGTGGGATTATCTGCTTGTCAAACCTGCGTCCGGCGTGGTGGATGTGTTTGTGGACAGCATGGGCAACGCGTCGCCGAGCGAGGTGCGCTTTGTCTACGCCGTGCCGGAGCAGCCGACCGAAGCGCCGACGGAAGTGCCCACCGAAGCCCCGACCGAGCCGCCCGTCATTCAGGCGGAAGTGACCGTGCTGTATCAGCTGGATGACAACGGCACGATTCTGGACACGCAGTATGTGATGCTGAATCAGGGCGACAACTATGTTACCGCCAATAGCGCGATGACTGCTGGGTATCAGCTTGTCGGCGAGGACACGGTGCATGTGTGGGTGGACAACGGCGGCACGGCGAGCGTGAATCCCGTTGTGTTCCACTATGCCACGCCGCAGCCGGTAACATCCAACATCGACGTGTTCTACTATCACGAGAACGGCACGCTGCTGGATCAGCAGTCGCAGCCGCTGACCGAGGGCGTGAACTACATCTATGCCGCCAGCGACCGCGTGGGCGGGTACGACCTCATCAGCGAAAATCCGCAGACGGTCACGCTGCGTCCTGACGGCACGACCGACTTGGCGAGTGTGTCCTTCTTCTATGCCGATCCACAGCCGACCGAAGTGAACGTGCCCGTGCATTACCTCAATTCCGAGGGCGAGCCTGTTGCGATGGACGACACGCTGACGCTGGGCGAGGGGACGCACCTTGTGACGGCGAATCCGCAGGGCATGGCGGACGGCTATGTGCCGATGCCCGGCACGGAAAGCACGGTGGAAGTGAACGTTTCCGGCGGTATCGCGACGCCGAGCGAGGTGTATTTCTACTATTATATTCCCACGACGGAAGCACCCGCAACCGAAGCGCCGACCGATACCCCCGCGCCGACGGACACGCCCGCCCCGCAGACGATGCCGGTGGCGATTCACTACTTCGACATGAGCGGCGTGGAAATTGCCGACCCGGTGGTGAAGGAACTGCTGCCGGGGACGTATCCGATGATTCCGGAGCGCGAAATCCCCGGTTACGAGCTGGACAGCACCCTGACGCAGTTTGACCTGACGGTGGATGCGAACGGCACGCTGTACATGGACGGCGAAGAAATTCCGGCGGATGCGGTCGGATTCTACTATCATCCGGTGCAGATCCCGACGGATGTTCCCGCGACGGAAGCGCCGACTGACACGCCTGCGCCCGCAACGGACGTGCCTGCGACCGACGTTCCGGCGACGGACGCGCCGACTGATACCCCCGCGCCCGCGCAGCAGTTCGTGACCGTCACCATCCGCTACTACAACACGCTTGGCGAGGAGATTGCCGACGCAAGCGTGGCGGAGCTGATGCCGGGAACGTACCACGTCACGCCCGCGTATGACAGCATTCCCGGCTACGAGCTGGAAAGCAGCTGGACGTCGTTCGACCTGACGATTTATGCGGATGGCACCATTGCCATCAACGGTGACGAAGCGACGGCGGAAGACCTTGCGTTCTACTATCGCCCGGTTCAAAGCGCTGCGACGGATGTTCCCGTGACCGAAGCACCCACGAATACGCCGATTCCGACCGAAACGCCGACCACTGCGCCCACTGAAGCGCCGATTCCCGTCGGGCAGCCGGTCAACCGCTACGCGACCATCAACGGCAATAAGGTGGCGTTCCGCAGTGAGCCCTCGACCAGCAAGAGCGAACGTCTACGTCGTCAACGAAATGCTGAATGACAAGGGCGAACGGTGGAGCGTCGTCATGGTGGATGGACAGAGCGGCTACATCAAGAGCGAATTCCTGACCATCATGACGCAGGCGGAAAGCGACGCGTATGCCGCATCCACCGGCGCAACACCTGTGCCGACGGCAACACCGATTCCGACCAATACGCCGGTTCCGACCGAGACCCCGACGGCAATTCCGACCGAAATTCCGACGGAAGTGCCGACGGCCACCCCGACCGCCGCGCCGCAGAACGCGACCATCACCATCCAGTATCTGGACAGCTACGGCAGCCCGGTGGCGAATGCGCAGTCGATGACGCTCGCGCCCGGCACATACACCCTGCGCCCGATGCCGACGAATTTGCGGGATGGCTATGAGCTGATTCCCGGCAGCGAGCAAATCACCCTGACTGTTTTCCAAGACGGCACGCTGAGCATGGATGCGGCGGATATTGCCTTCTGGTATCGTCAGGTGGCGACCGCCGCGCCGACGCAGACCCCGACTGAGGCTCCGACGCCGACCGCTGTGCCGTACGAGGGCTATGCCGTCACCACGCGCGAAACCGAAATGCGCACCGGCATCGGCACGGGCAACTACGTTATGGCGACGCTGCAGGCGAATGTGCTGGTGTATGTGAATAGCCAGCTGAACACGGCAGGCGAAACGTGGGACATTGTGACCACGCTGGAAGGGACGTCTGGTTATGTGCCGGACGCGAACCTCCGCTACGTCACCGACGCGCAGGCGCAGGTGTACATTCAGCAGTGGAATCAGTCCCGCAGCACGCCCACGCCCAGCCCCACGCCGTACCTGACGCCTGTTCCCGCGCAGGAGATGGGCTACGCCTACGCCGTGGGCAACAACGTGCCGCTGCGGCAGATGGCGGGCGACTTCAGCGCGATTGAGGCGTACCTGATGCAGGGCGAAGTTGTCTACGTCTCCGGGCAGGATTATCTGGGCAGTATGCCGTGGCACCGCGTGCAGTATAATGGGCAGTGGGGCTATGTGCGCTATGACATGCTCCGCTTCATGACGCAGGCGGAAATCGAGGCGTACCTGAATAACCTGAACGCCACGCCCGCACCCACGCTTGTCACCACGCCCCAGCCCTACGACCCGACGAACTACTCCAGCTACGGCTATGTGACTACGACGACCTCGGTCAACTTCCGCCAGCAGCCCAGCATGAACGCGAGCCGTATCAGAAAGCTGTACAACTACGCGTTCTGCTTTGTCCTCGGCACAACGACCGGAACGGACGGCGAAACGTGGTATCACATCCGCTACAATGACCAAGAAGGTTACGTCAACGGAAAATACTTCCATTTGATGACGGTGGAGGAGCTGGAAGAGTTCCTGCAAAGCAGCGAGTACATTCAGGGCATCCAGAATAACACGACGGGGAATGCTACTGCAAAACCGACCAGCGGTCTGATTACGGAAGAAGACAAGACCATCAACGACTGGAAGGGCAGCGGTGCAACGGTCAGCTATGTGCCGTGGCAAGGCTTTTCAACGCCCGGCCCGCTGACTTCGCCCACAACTGCCCCCGCGCAGGAAACCGCCACGCCGACGCCTTCCGCTTCGCCCACACCGACGCTCGAACCGCTGCCCACCGCAGCCACGACATACCCCGTGACGAACGAGAGCGGCAACAGCGGGCTGGTTATCTTCATCGTGATTGCGGTCGTGCTGCTGCTGGGCGGCGGCGGATTCGCCTTTATGCAGTACCAGAAGAAACAGCGTGAGGTTGCGATGAAGGCGGCGCAGCGCCGCGCACAGGCAGCGCGCAATGCGGATCGTCCGGTTGCGCGTCAGGCGGGTCAGCCGCAGCAGATGCGCACAGGCGCGTATGCGAATCCCCAGCAGCGTCCGCAGACGAGCAATGGCGTTTCGCCCGTGCAGGTGCGCCCGGCGACACCCGTTCCGCAGACGCAGGATATGCAAAACCGACCGCAAGTCGGTTATCGCACGCCGATTCAGCCCCTGACGAAGCCGCAGGAGACCCCGTCCACTGCCGCGCCGAAGAGCACGACGACGATGGAGAATCCGTATGCGCGCCCGGTGGCGAAATCGACAGAGGAAGCGCCGCGCCATCGTCGCCGTACAGATCAGTATCGCCAGGATGACGACAGCGCAAACCCGAATGGGTAACAGAATATTTGGCAGGAGCAGCACGATTTGCGGGTTGCTCCTGCTTTTTTTGTGAATCAACAATATTATGCTGTTTTTTGTTTGCCAAGTCTGGAATGTTACATTGAAAAAGACGAACGAATGGCGTGGAAACAAAGAAAAAAGCGGTCGAAAATTTGCACGCACTGAACGAAAATTCCGAAAAATCGAGGAGGGCAACAGAACAAAAACATTCCTGTAACGATAGTTTTAACATTAAAATTACAATACTCAGGAAACTAACAGACTGTTAACGTACGAAAATGACAAAATTGACACACGAAAGTGAGACAAAATACACAAAAATGCACCGTTTGAGCATAATGACCGTTATTTTTCCGTCTTGACAGTTGAAGATTTGATGGTATAATAAACCATGTAAGAACTTGAACTGTGATTTGCCGGGAATTTGGCGAATTGCATATCGAGAAACGATAAATGTGTTACATGTGAAGGAGACGTGAACTGTGACAGAGAAGGAACTGCGGAAGCTGGGACGCGCGGAGCTGCTGGAACTGCTGCTGGAACAGGCACGAGAATTTGAAGCACTGGAGCAGCGGCTGAATGCGGCAGAAGCGGCGCTGCAAAGTCAGCAGCTGCAGCTGGAAACGTGCGGCTCGATTGCGGAGGCATCGCTGAAGTTAAACGGCGTGTTTGAGGCGGCGCAGAAGGCCGCGGAACAGTATCAGCAGAACGTCGAGCGGCTTTGCCAGGAGAAAATCAGCGCGGCAGAAAGCCAAGCGCAGGAAATCCTCGCGTACGCCAAGAAAGCCGCCAATCAGCAGTAAAGAAACATGACAGAAGGGAGGGCGCGCAGGTGTCAGAAGACAAGAATCAGCAGAAAACGGGCAAACAATTGCTCAACGACACGCAGGAAGCGGCGGAACGCGCCCACCTGCTGCGGCAAATGAACCCCACATCCGAACAGTTGGAAACGGAACTGAAGCATGAAAAGCGCAAGCACAACTACAACCGCGCCCTGCGCAGCACGCTCTATACGCTGCTGGTGGTGGCGGCGGTCGCGGTGCTGATTGCAACCATGGTCATGCCCATCCTGCAAATCACCGGCACATCAATGACGCCGGTGGTCGGGCAGGGCGAAATCACAATGGTCGTGCGCGGGTCAAATCCGCAGCGCGGCGATATTATCGCTTTTTACTACAACAATAAGGTGCTGATTAAGCGCGTTATCGGCCTGCCGGGCGAGTGGGTCAACATCGACGGAAGCGGCAACGTCTACATCAATGGCGAACTGCTTGATGAGCCGTACATCACCGACCGCGCGCTGGGCGACTGCTCCATCACGCTGCCGTACCAAGTGCCGGACGGGCGGTATTTTGTTCTGGGTGATCACCGCTCCACCTCGCGCGACAGCCGAAGCACACTGGTTGGTCCAGTGTCCGAAGAGCAGATTATGGGGCGCGTAACGCTCCGCATTTGGCCGCTGAACCGCATTGGATTCCTGCAATAACGTAAGTACAATACAGCAAGAAGAGGAACACAGGTTCCAGAATCGGAGGATGCTGACATGAACCGCAAACTCATGGAATTAGCAGAAAAATACGTTGCGCAGCGGAAGCGTCGGATGCGTCTGCTTAAGACGGTCACGGCGCTGGCACTCGTTGTCGCCATCTGCACGTCTTATGTGCTGATGATGCCGGGCCTGACGATGGCGGCGGAAACGTACTGCGGGCTGGAGGAGCATACCCACACGGCGGACTGCTACGTGGATGAGCTGACCTGCCTGATTTCCGAGCGCGAGGCGGAGACAGTCTTTACCGATATTATGCGCTGCAGCTTTGAGCCGCACCGCCATTCCTCCGATTGCTATAATGCGCAGGGCGAACTCAGCTGCGGCTACTGGGATGGCTACATCCACGAGCATGACGAGAAGTGCTACGACAGCAACGGCGTTCTTATCTGCACGCTGGAGGAGCATCCGATGCACAAGCACACGGATGCCTGCTACAACTGGGAAAAACAGCTGACCTGCACACTGACGGAAAGCGAGGGGCACATCCACACGGATGCGTGCTACCGGGCGAAAGAACCGACTTGCGGTCTGTTTGAGAGTGAAGGCCATCAGCACACGGCGGATTGCGTGACGGAAACACGCACGCTGATTTGCACCGAGGACGTTGCGACGAACTCCGATATGCCGCATGTCCATGATGACAGCTGCTACGAAGTGACCCGGACGTACACCTGCGGCTTGACGGAAGGCGAGGGCGCGCATCACCATACGGATGCCTGCTATCCGACGACGGAAGAACCGACTTGCGGTCTGTTTGAGGGCGAAGGCGCACACACGCATGATGATTCCTGCTACGAGATGGTGCGCGGCGACTTGAAGTGCAAGCTCTATCCTGACCCGGCGAAGGTGCACACGCATTCCGCGTCCTGCGTCGATGCGAAAACCGGCTACTACACCTGCGGCTACATTCAGGTGCTGCGGCATCAGCATACAAATGAATGCATTGTGACGGTGACGGCGGAGGATTCCGGTCATCATCACACGGCGGACTGCTACGAACGCCACTATATCTGCGGCAAAGAAGAGCACACGCACACGGCGGATTGCTACTATGACCCGACCCCGAACCCCGATGCGACGGCAGCCCCCGAAGCGACAGCTGAGCCGACAGCAGCTCCCGAAGCGACAGCTGAGCCGACGGCAGCCCCCGAAGCGACAGCTGAGCCGACGGCAGCCCCCGAAGTGACAGCAGAGCCGACGGCAGCTCCCGAAGCGACAGCCGAGCCGACGGCTGCCCCCGAAGCAACAGCAACGCCGACGGCAGCACCCACGGCAACGCCTGCGCCTACGGAGGAACCGACGCTTGCGCCGACTGTAACGCCTGCGCCGACGGAAAACGCCGCCGAAACTGTTGCCCCGATGGACGAGCCGTCCCCGACACCTGCGCTTACGGTGATTCCGTCGATGAACGCTGATGCCGCGAAGCCGGACGACATGATGATGCCGTCGCTTGAACTCGACCCGGGCTTCCTGATGATGGCGAACGAACCGCCTGCCGTCAGCGAGAGCGGCATGCAGATTACCAATATTACGGTATCGAACATCATACTTCCGGAAAATGCCAATGCGTACAACTATAGCTTCGCAGCGGGCTTCAAGATTTCGGATGAAGCTATTCTGCGCCATGGCGAAGGCAACAAGATTATTATTCCGGCAGAGAATACGCATATCAAAACGGACAGCACTTCTGTCTGGTCGGGCACGGACGCCAAATTCAGCAATGAAAAGCCGGCGTTTAAGTTCCAGTACAATCCCGAAACGAATAACGTTGAAATGTGGTTCACCGACGAGTATATGGACTTTGTCCGGAACAACCCCAGCCATGACGACCGCACCGGCACCATGAAGATGAGCGCCGAAATCCGCAAGGACGATGTTGAGAATCTGGGCAACGACGACCTGACCATCAAGTTCGGTGGCGCATCGACTACCGTGAAGTGGGAGGACATCGACAGGGGCAACAACTCCCTCCTCAGCGATTTGAGAACTTGGAAAAGCGGGGCTAATGTCAACTGGGAAAAAGGAACGATTGAGTATACCGTCAAAATCGAATCCACAAAGGGCACGAACGGCAAGAACGCGACTGCTCGAGACGTCATGACGGCGGTGAATAAGCAAATTGCCCTGACAAACATGACCGTCACGGAGGTTAAAACAAACGCTAACTGGAGTCAGGTGCCCGCTGTTGACTCTGCTTCGACAGAAATCAAGACGGACGGTAGTACATGCGCCTGCGGTACGACGGGAACGCACATTCACTACGTTTATGCGAACACGACGGACGAAAGCGGCAAGGTCTATACCATGACGACGGACTATGTGCTGCCGCCGCTTTCGGCAAATGAAACATACGAAATCAAGTATGAATACACGTTCGACAAGGACGGAATGACCGGTGAATACGATCAGCTGACAAATACTTTCACTGCGCAGAGTGGCGGAAAGTGGGATCATTCCCAGAATTCCTCTAACAGCAACCCTACTGACGTTCAGATTAAAAAGCTGCAAAAGAGCAGCCGGTACAACAGCAATGAGGGTTGCATTCAGTGGACGCTCACCGTCAACGAAAACCGTTTCAACATCAAGGACAAGACGCTGACGGACACGATGTTCGACCAGCTTGTGGACGAAAACGGCAGTCTGCTGTTTTCGAAGACGGACGGCAAGGGCTATGTGTCGCAAATCACGGCGAATAACACGCCTATCACCGCTGAAAACTACACGGATTACTTTACCGTGGAAACCGGCGTGGACGGCAAACCGCAGCTGAAATTCAAGGACACCACCGCTAAGATCGTAATCCAATACAAAACGCCGGTGGAAGCAACCGCGCAGAATCAACAGATTACAAACACGGCGGAATTCGACGGCGAACAAAAGACAAGCACCGTGACCGTAGGGCAGGACACGCGTTACAATGTGGTGAAGTCGGTTGACGCGAGTATGTCGGCGGATCCGACGAAGAACGGCGAATACACCGATGGTCTGTATCCGGTAGCGTGGAACGCGACGTACACCTTCCCGGCGACGAAGGATGTTCAGTATAAGCTGAACTTCGGCGATACGCTTGACAAGAAGGTGGAATGGAAAAACGGAACAGAAATCATGCAGCACTACATGACGGCGGCTCAGGCGCAGACGTTGCTCAACGCCATCAAAAACCTCGATGTTGTGAAAAAGCATGATGCGCAGAATGTGCCGTACACCATTACGCTGCTGACCTGCGACAGTCAGGGCAAAAATGAAGGCACGATGGTGGTGTCTGCGGAAACGACGCTGACGGAAGGCTACTACTATGGTTTCCGGTTTGAAACGACGGGCGAAGGCGTTGTGCTGAACGACGCCAATACGGATGTGAACGCGACGACAAGCGTTACGCTCCCGTACCAGACGACCATCTATCTGGAAAAATCCCGCACTGGCTGGGTTGACTTCAAGAACACGGCTGTTAACGCGGGCAAAAACGGAGACGCGTGGTACAAGGCCGCCCCGAACGACCTGGTGGAGAAGAAATTCGGCAACCATGGCGTTGGTGATTTGAACGGACAGATCATCCATGAGAACGAGTTGTACTGGACGATCCTCCTGCGCAATGATGGCGTGGCGCACGACGAAATCACCCTGACCGAAACGCTCCCGCCGCACATTGTGGTGGATTACATTGAATACGGCAGATCGAGGCTGATTCTTAGCGAAACGGACAGCACGAAGATGACCGTTGTCAATAAGAAGCTGGACAATGCCGGTACGATTCCGGATGGCTATGAGGTCAGCAACGAGTGGAATGAGCAACGCATTTCCATCAAGGCTGATTTGGCGGCGGTGGGTGAAGGCGAGAACCGGCAGCAGACAATCAACATCTCCATGAAGCCGAATGAGAATACCGGCGGTTCGGAAACGATCCTCAACGGCAAGGCGGATATGACTGTCAAGGTTCACTGCAAGATTGCCGACGATTTCCTGGCAAACGCGGTGAACGGCAGTTTGGCGCTGGGCGTGCTGAACAACCAGCTGGACGTGAGATACGACGCGGCGCTCTATCACAAGGAGCAGAAGACCGAGCTGACCTACGAGGAAGAGACGGTCAAGCCGATCAACGTCCAAAAGGGCTACAGCGTCAAGGGCGGCGACCAGCAGGCGCGAATCACCTACACCATCGACATCAACCAGGCCGGCGCGGAGCTAAGCCCAAGCTCCAGCACCCTCACGCTGACAGATACGCTGTCGTATGACGTTGTTGGTTGGTGCAATAACTGGCCAAATAATTATATCTATCTGCGAGACGTCACGCTGGATGAAGGCTCCTTCAGGCTCTACGAGGCGCTGAAGGATGAAAACGGCAATCCGATTCTGAACGTTGATGAAAACGGCAAGGGACATTTGGTGCGCGGCGCAGAGATAGAGAAGTATCTCTGGAAGATGGAGTTCACGGAAACGGAGGAAGGGAATAAAACCTACCAGTATCCTGCGCAGGGAACGCCGAGCTTTAGCGGATCGACGGTAAACACGCGTAAGCTGAACATAACTGTCACCGTTCCGGACGGCAAGGCGCTGATTCTGGAATACACGGCGCAGGAGAACATTCTGCTGCCGCCTGAGGTGACGAACGAGTACAACTTCAACGACGTGAACCACAAGGGCATCAGTCCGGCGTTGAAAAACCACGCAAACCTTGAAGGAAAAGACAGCTCAAGTACCGAACTGAACAACAGCAATAACGACTACTTCAGTCAGGGCGGCGGCTACATCCACAACAATCTGGTCATCCGCAAGGTGGACAGCGCGAACACCTCGCTGCTGCTGCCGGGGACGGAGTTCACCCTCTACGCATGGAACACGGCAACCAACAAGTTCGAGGCGGTTGGCGGCGCAAATGGTAAGGTCTACACGGATCAAAACGGTATGATTACTTACCAATACAATTCGGAGAAGCTGAACGAGCGTCCGCTTGACCCGAACGTCGCGTACATGCTGGCGGAAACGGATGCAGTTGAACCGTACCACCTCGTGCTGGAGGATCGCCCGCTGGTCGTTTTCCACATCGTTCCGAGAGCGGACGATACCGAAGCACATCCGGTGAGATACCCGGACGGTCTCAACAATGGCAACTTCGGCACGATTTCGAAGAGTCGGCTGCAGGAGCTCATGACTGCTTCTGGCATCAAAGGCGTGGTGGATGGCCCGCACACCATCAACGGCTCTGCGAGCATCAACATTCAGGTGAAGAACAGCAAGGACCGCCACGACATGGAGGTGCAGAAGAACTGGGCTGGCGACGACGCCCATGAGAATGCGCGCCCTGCCAGCGTCCTCGTGATGCTTCGCCGCTATGTGCTGACGCAGGAACAGTACACCGACGTGCTGAACACGGGCGCAACGCAGAATCCGCAATGCATCCTGTCGGCGGAAATGAAGGGTAACAGCAGCGCGACGATTGCACGGCAGTTCCCGGAAAATCAGGAGGTTACGGTAACGCTGAACCTGTCAGGTAACGGACTTGGTGACACCGGGCGTATTGTGGCTCGCGTAGACGGAAAACAAATCGTTTTGCAGCCGCAGGATACGTCGAAGAAACAGTTCGTTTACACTACAACGATGGCGTATCAGAAAAAGGTAACTTTCAGTGTACAGTGGTGGCAAAGCTGGAATAATCAATGGTCGACAGACTATGGGTATGATGACAGCGTGAGCATCACGATGACCCCGGAAGGCACACCGGTTGACGAAGTGCCGACGCAGGTCACGCAGTTCACCGATGCGCAGTGGGCAAAAATTCGCCAGCACCCGGACGACGCTTACGGTGGTCGCGAGGCTACGCTGACGGCAGCGAACGGCTGGCACACCCAGTGGTCGCAGCTGGAATCCACCGGCGCGGACGCGAACGGCAACAAGCTCTACTACATTTACTACATCGTCGAGGGCAAAGTGCCGAGCTACACCACATCCGGCATCACCTACACCATCGACCCGAACGCCAGCAAAACCACCGGCACGGTCACGGCGACGCTGACCAACGTCTACCGCCCGGAGGACAAGTACGGCGAAATCAGCATCGACTTGTCCAAGGAATGGTACGCGCCGGATGGCACAAAGCACACGATTACCGAGGAATTTGGCGGCGTACAGGTCGCGCTCTACAAGACGCGCTGGGATTACGTCAACGGCGCGTGGACGATGGGCAGCACGGAACGCCGCGACACGGTCACGCTGGCAGAAGCGAACAAATGGAGCGCCAAGTTCGAGGGGCTGGAAACCTACACGGTCGCCATGGAAAACGGCGTTGTCCAAAACGCCCACGCCTACACCTACAGCCTCCGGGAACTGAACGTGCCGAGCGGCTTCTACTGCCAGCTGGCATACAGCGGTCTCCCGCAGCACCCGAGCGAGTACTTCACGGACGCGAATCCCGCCAATCCGAAGGCGGACGCGCAGAACGCACGCGGCACGGCGACGCTGCGGAACTACGAGATCGCGAAGCTGACCATCGAAGCCGAGAAGCGCTGGGGTGAAGGCGCGAAGCCTGAAAACATGCAGGATACGCTGACCTTCCGCCTGACCCGCGAAAAGCAGGAGAACGGCGCGTGGGTCGCGGACGACAGCTTCCAAGCGGTCACGAGGGTCATGAGCATCAGCAGCCTGAACACAAGCAAGGTCGTGTTCGGCACTTTCCCGAAGTACGCTGTGACGGGCTTCGACGAACAGAATCAGCCCATCAGGCAAAGCTACCGCTACAAGGTGGAGGAGGTCAAGTACCAAAACGAAGCCACCCTCCCGTTCAGCGTCAGCTATAGCCCGGCGGACGGTTTCGTGACGACGGAGGGCGATGCGAACACCAGCACCACCGTCACCGTGACGAACAACAAGCTGACGAGCGAGAAGGAAGGTCTGTACCGCTTCAACGTGGCGAAGCAGTGGCTGGACGCTTCCGGCAATCCCACGGACAAGCCCACGCCGGAAGGCACAAAGGCGAAGATTACCGTGACGCGCACCCGCCATGTCTATGCCCCGGATACGGGCTGGACAGCGGAAACGCCCACCGCAAAGACGATCGAGCTGGACACCACAGCAACGTATACGGCGCTTTGGGCAGAATGGAACGAAACGCAGTCGGTTTATGCGCAATACAACGCCGATGGCACGGTGAAATCCGCGTGGGCGTACACCTACAAAGTGTCGGAAGCGACGATTGACGGCTACTTCGGCACGCAGCATCTGCCTGCGGACTTCCCGCAGAAGCCGGAGGACTACTTCACAGACGCGGCACTGACCGATATCAAGGAGATTTATCGCCAGCCGCTGACGGACACGCTGCCGGAAGTGACCGAAAAGAACTACTACGTCGAGCAGTTCAACGTCAAGGTGGACAAGACTTGGGCGCGCTTCCGCGACAGGAATGAGCTGACGTTCTGCTTGATTCAGGCGAAAAAGCAGCTCACCTTTGACAGAAATGGCAATCCCATCAAGACGGACGATCAGCAGTACACCTACGTCACGAAAAACTGGACGGAGGGCGGCGAAGAACCGGTCTGGGAGTTCAACAACCTGCCGAAGTACTACTTTACGGTGAACGAGAACGGCGAAGCGCAGAAGAAGCCGTACTACTATTACATCGTAGAGGGGTACGAAACGATTAATGGTGCGCTAAACCCGTATCTGTATCAGGTGAGCTACACAGGCGACGCTACGCTTGTCAAGAAAACAACCGGTGCGGTGAACCAGCCTGCGGACGGCGGAACGGCGAATATCCACGCGAAGAACCTGCCGGGGTATGAAGTGGGAAATCTCAACCTCAATTTGACGAAAGAATGGGTCAATGTCAACGAGAAGCCGGAAAAGGTTACGCTCAACTTGACTGAGACAACGCATTCATGGGATAAAACAGAAGGGTGGATAACTTATGCCCCCAATTCGGATACCGTTGAAATAATGCCGGATGCGAATGGAAACTGGACGACAACGTACCCGCTGGAAGCGTACTCTGTTGAGTATAATCCGGACGGCTCTATTCACACGGCGTATGTTTACACCTATGAGCTGACGGAAGCCCCTGTGAACGGTACGATGCCTGTTTACAGCTTCTCGGAGAACTGGCCGAAAGAAGTGGGCGACGTTCTTGAACTCAATTCGGCTGGCGAGCCAATCAAGGCAAAGGATGCGTTCAAAGCCTCTTCGTCACAAATGGAAGGAAGCTTCTTAGTCACCATCGCGGACGCAAGCGCAACGATTCAGAACCTGCCGAAGGGGAAGCTCGAGATTGAGAAGAAGTGGGCGCCGGAGGTTGCCAATGGCAACCAACAAAACCCGCATCAGATCAAAAAAGTGAAGGTTCAGGTGGATCAGTATTACCTCGACGATAACCCATACGGAATCTGGTATCTGTCGAACGTCATGTACTTCGTCTACCTGACGGAAGAGAACGGCTGGAAGGCTGCTATTGACAATCTGCCCTTGTACGGCTATAAGGATGGTAAGCTGGTTCAGTACCGCTACAGGGTGTCGGAAGCCATCGGCGGAGATCCTGACGTGTCAGACGAATGGGGAAAGAATTACGGTTACGAGTTCTCCGGAGACGTACTGGTTGACGAATTCCCGAACAGCCAAAGGTTCTACCGCAGGTACTACCTTGAGTTCAAGGACAATGTCAGCAACGTGACCCTGACCAACATTCCGCGAAGCATCACCATTGAAAAGCAGTGGACGGATGCGAACACATACGGTGAGGACGGCGAACAGCGCGACATCTACTTGGAAATTCAGTGGAAGAGCGCCGGCAAGAGCAAACTCTTTGACTTGTTCGATCCAGACTTGTACAACACATGCACGTTTACCTGCGAACCGGATACGCTCACGGCGGAAAAGGTGACAATCAACGGCAAGAATTACCTGCATGTGTCCGGCGTCGTACCGAAGACGGCGGATGGCGCAGCCTCCTGGCGCGTCACCATTTCAGGCTTTTACACTTCCACCACGGACGATACCTTCATCATCCGCGAGGTGGAAAGCATGGGTTACCTGAACAACCTGCCGGACGGGCAGACGGAAATTCGCCTCAACAGCGTCGCCACGATTACCAACACGCCGACGCAGCTGAAAATCACCAAGCAGTTCAAGCAGGCGTATTTCCCCACAAGCAGCGGAAGCGAACTGCCGCTGAATGTCCGCAATACCGTCGTGTACCTGCAAATCTGGCGCGAAAAGCGTGACGGCACTGGTCTTCCCCTATCCCCGGAACGCTACACACCCTTGCTGGGCGCGCTGGAAGCGAACATGGACGCGACGCTCTTGTCGGACGGCACCGTGAAGCTGACGGTCGGCACGAATACGCCGACCGACGCCGCAACGATGACGCTGACACGCCTGCCGCGCTACTGGTTCGACAAGGATACGGGCGCAAGCGGCGAATGGTACTACTACGTCAAGGAAGTGGACGCGGAAGGCAACGAAGTCCATTCAGCTTCTGCCCCGACGAACGGCGAACGGCCGGAAATCAACCTGAACGTCAAGACACTCACCGTCACCAACACCCTGACCGACGTCAGCGCCCGCAAGGTCTGGACGTCGCTGGACAATCAGTTCACGCTGAATCCCGCGAACCTCCCGGACATCACGCTGACGCTCAAGCAGACCACCGCGGAAGCGGCGGCGGACGGCGACAAGATCATCGCGACCGTTACCCTTGGCTGGGACGCGGAAGCGGGGAAGGTCGTCACGAAGAATCTGGATGGCTGGCAGTTTGGCGAAGTGGTTGAATACACCGCGCCGGAAGGCAGCAAGAACATCTGGTGGGGCTACAAGTGGTACAATCTCCCGGCGTATGACGCGGGTGGCAACATCTACCGCTACTACGCCAAAGAGAAGACCCCGGTGGGCAGCGGCTGGCAGCTGGTGACGGACGACACGAACGCCACGAACACCGCGCCGATTCCCGCGAACAGCGAAAATCGCGTCTTCCAGATTACGAACACACCCATTACTTACACGCTGCCCGAGACGGGCGGCATCGGCACACTGCCGTACACGGCGGGCGGTCTGCTGCTGATGGCAGCGGCGGCATTGCTGCTGGGGCAGGAAATCAAACGCCGGCGGGAAGGCTGCTGAGCAGTCGGCAGCCCCCCTTCCGGGGCAGCTCAATCCGTATACGCGGGCGAAAGCCCTTGTATAAACATGGGGAAGAAAACGACGGGAGGAGGAATGAAAAAAGCATAGCAGCTATACGTCAGGAGACCTCCCGACGTAGGCAACCTCGGTAATCCCCGCAAAACGTTTCCCAATGAATGACGAACGACAACGAAAAGGAGAAAAACCATGAAAAA
>ENA-OVGQ01002206-OVGQ01002206.1-human-gut-metagenome-genome-assembly--contig:-NODE-2206-length-18260-cov-3.674540_pt1 | contig 18260 bp, 13 predicted proteins | sample MGYA00237774_ERZ505427 | MGnify/ENA primary metagenome ERZ505427 (study PRJEB26158, sample SAMN06016404) | human gut metagenome | biome: human gut; feature: ankylosing spondylitis patient; material... | reverse complement strand
TAAGCCGAGAAACTTAGCAAAGAGTGTTACAGTTGAGTAAATAAGAAGTGATTCAAAAATAAATAAGAATATATAAGAAAAATGGCGGCACGAAAAAGTGGATTTCGTGTCGCCATTTTGCATTAATGGTGTTTGGAAAGGAGAGTTTTGTGAGCAGACAGAAAAAGGAATTTGAAGAATATGAAATAAATGAATCTTATAAAACAGAAGAAAGAGATAATCCATATGGCTTTAAGAGAAAGTCGAAGGAGGAGCGACCTGTACTAGCAATTTGCTATGATTTTGATAAGACATTATCGCCGGATGATATGCAGGCACAGGGCTATATTCAGTCTGTAAATTATCATGTGGACCGTTTTTGGGCAGAATCAAACGAAATGGCAAGAGCAAATGGCATGGATTCAAATCTTGCTTATATGTATAAGATGGTTCGCGAGGCGAAAGGTCATTTTGATTTGAGCCGCAAGGCGCTTGAGGAATATGGTTCGAAGGTGGAATTGTTTCCTGGTGTAGATGAGTGGTTTGAGCGCGTGCGCCAGTATGGCGATAAAAATGGAGTGATTATAGAGCATTATATTATTTCATCAGGTTTAAAGGAGATGATAGAGGGAACTAAGATTGCTAGGCGCGGATCCTTTGAAGAGATTTATGCGAGTGCTTTTTATTATGATGAAAATGGTGTGGCAATTTGGCCGGCACAGGCAGTAAATTATACAAGTAAAACACAGTTTTTATTTCGCATAGAAAAGGGAATACTTGATGTAAATGATACTGCAGTAAATGACTATTTTCCGGCAGACAAGATGCGAGTACCATTTAGAAATATTGGCGACAGTGATACAGATATTCCTAGTATGAAGCTTGTAAACACATATGGCGGTCATGCAATTGGCGTGTACAATCCTGTCACTGGCAATAAAGAAAAAGTCTATCGTATGATGCGTGATAACAGAATACGTTATTTTGCCCCGGCAGATTATAGGAAAGGTCAGCAGCTAGAGCAGTTGATTCAGACAATTATTGACAAGACTGCAGCCTATGAGAAGTTAGAGGCACTTCATATAGATGGATTAAAGGAGATGAAAGACAAAAACAAGTCAAAATAGTACATAAAATAAATAAAAATGGGAAAAATAACGATAAAACTGTTAACAAAGCAGGAACTAGTGGCTAAAATATATATAAATGCTAAGGAAAGAACGTGCGAAAATTATGCAAAATACCATTCAATAAATGGTAACTGCGGAATACAAACGTAAACATTTTTTGGCGAAAAGAAAAGGAGACGTTATGTTCAAATTTTTTAAGGGAAAAGAAAAGGGAAATGTGCTTTATGCACCTTGCAAAGGAAAAGTAGTTCCTTTGACAGAGGTTCCAGATCCAACTTTTTCTGAAAAGTTATTGGGAGACGGTTTTGCAGTGATCCCAACCGAGGGAAAAGTGTATGCACCGGCAGATGCTGAAGTGACCATGGTATTTGATACACTTCATGCAATTACGCTGACTAGCAGCCAGGGAGCTGAAATCTTAATTCATATCGGATTGGATACTGTTACACTTAAGGGCGCACCGTTTACCGCGCATGTTGCAGCTGGTGACAAGGTGAAGAAGGGTGATCTTTTGATGGACGTAGATCTGGATAAGATTAAAGAGGCTGGATTAAATACAATTACACCAGTTTTAATCTGCAATACGGATGATTATGAAAAGATCAGTCTTCAAAAGGAAGGCGATGTCTTACTAGACGAGGCAGTTTTAAAAATCTCATGAAACTGATTGGAGTGATTCAATTAAGTATAATTTAAAGGAGGAGAAATATATGAAATTTCTTCAAAAACTAGGTAAAGCATTAATGCTTCCAGTAGCAGTGCTGCCAATCTGTGGTATTCTCATGGGCATCGGTTATTATTTATGTCCGGCGACAATGCAGGGAGGAGAAGTCGAGGGTATAAAAAACTTGATCGGATTCTTCTTGGTAAAGGCAGGATCAGCTCTTATTGAAAACATGGCAATTCTTTTCGCAATCGGTGTTGGTGTCGGTATGTCAGAAAAGAACGACGGAACCGGCGGAATCGCCGCTCTGGCATCTTGGCTTATGATCACAACACTTCTTTCTACTGGTGTTGTTACCACATTGATTCCGTCAATTGCAGACAATGCAACTAAGACACTTGCATTCAATAAGATTGCAAACCCATTTATCGGAATCCTTTCTGGTGTTATCGGATCTTCTTGCTACAATAAGTTCAAGAACACTAAGCTTCCGAACTGGCTGGCATTCTTCAGCGGCAAGCGCTGTGTTGCTATTATTGCTGGTTTAGTTTCTATCGTTGTATCTGCTGTTTTATTATTTGTATGGCCATTGCTGTTTAGTGCACTTGTTGCACTTGGCGATGCAGTTGCAGGTATGGGCGTTGTAGGTGCTGGTATCTACGCATTCTTAAACCGTCTGTTAATTCCAACTGGATTACATCACGCATTAAACAACGTATTCTGGTTTGATACTATTGGTCTTGGTGATTTGCAGCACTTCTGGGCAGGTGATACATCTGCAGATGTAACATGGAGCCTTGGAATGTATATGTCAGGTTTCTTCCCATGTATGATGTTCGGTATTCCTGGTGCAGCACTTGCAATGATTCAGTGTGCGAAGCCGGCAAAGAAGAAGATTGCAATCGGACTTGTTGCTTCTGCAGCAGTTTGTTCATTTGTCTGCGGCGTTACTGAGCCGTTTGAATTTGGATTTATGTTCCTTGCACCTGGTCTGTATGTAATTTATGCATTACTTTATGGTATCTTCACAATTGTTACTGTTGCGCTTGGCTTCCGTGCAGGATTCAGTTTCTCAGCAGGTGCTACAGACCTTCTGTTCTCATCTACACTTCCGGCAGCGCAGAAGACATTGCTGATCATTCCGCTTGGAATCGCAGCATTCGTTGTATTCTATTTTGTATTCCTTTTCGCAATCAAGAAGTTTAATTTAAAGACTCCTGGAAGAGAAGATGATGATCTTGAGGAAGAAAAGAATGTTCAGTTAGCAAGTGATGATTACACAGAAATCGCAAAGAAGATTCTTGCAGGCTGCGGTGGTAAGGGAAATATCGTAAGCATCGATAACTGTGTAACAAGACTTAGACTTGAAGTAAGAGATATGACTGCAGTAAATGATAAGGCAATCAAGGCCGCAGGTGTTGCAGGAGTAATCAAGCCTGGAAAGACTTCCGTACAGGTAATTGTCGGAACAAAAGTTCAGTTTGTTGCTGATGCATTTTCAAAACTTTGCGAATAAGTTCTGAATAATATTTAAAGCAGGGCATGACTCAATTAGGGTCGTGCCCTTTTTTAATGTGAAGGAAATTGACAAAACACCATGTGACCGAGTATACTTAGAACGAAAAAAGTATTAGATCATGAGGAAAGACTGATGAAAAAGATGACTATGAAAAAATATGTAGTTACTGTATGCCAAGAAGTCAAATATATGATTGTATGTGCAGCCTTGCTGCTAGCTTTTTTTACAACGGTAAATGCAGCTGAAAAAGAGGCACCATAAAAAATAATTCGCGTGTGCACACTTGGGGATACATTTAATTATGTAACTGAAAATGGGATGCGAAAGGGGTATAGTTATGAGCTGCTAGAGACGCTGGCAGGCTATACCGGGTGGAAATTTGAGTATGTAGCCTGTAATTGGAATGATAGCATTGAAAAACTCCAAAATGGTGAAATAGACATTTTAGGAGATATTGCCTATACAGAGGAACGCACAGATAGGATGCTGTTTTCAGACGGACCTATGGGTATAGAGAAATATTATCTGTATGCAGATTTTTTAAGCGACGATATTTCTTCTGCTGATTTTAAGACATTGAATGGAAAGCGTATTGGTGTCCTTATAGGCGCAAAGCCAGAAGCGATGTTGAATGAATGGGAGTTAAAAAATGGACTGAAAACAATACACATAAATATAAAAAGTAAAGAAGATACACTGGCAAAACTGGAAAATGGAGAGATTGACTGTTTTATTTCGTTGGAAGAACCATTTTGGGCTGATAAAGATGTCTCAATTATTACACGAATTGGCAAATCAAATATTTATTTTGCAATTAATAAGGATCATCCAGAGATAAAAAAAGAGCTTGATCTTGTCATGCACCAGTTGGAGGAGGAACGGCCATTTTATATGTCAGATTTGTACAGGCAATATTTTTCATCGGATTATACACCTGTTCTTTCATCTGAGGAAAAATCATGGTTGGAAGAACATGGTGCAATTCGAATGGGATTTTTGGCCAATGATGTTGGCGCGAGCGTTATGGATCCGTCAAGTGGGACACTTACTGGTGCAATTACTGATTATGTTCAGTATGCAGTAGAATGTCTTGGAAAACAAGAACTGACATTTACGCTTATGGGATATAACAGCTATGAAGAAGAGATAGAAGCGCTAAAAGCTGGAGAGATTGATATGATTTTTCATTTCTATCAGCATCCAAATGTGATGGAGAAATATCATTTCGCATGTACAAATACAACATGGACATATAATTTGGTAGCAGTCACGAATAAGCCTCATTTTAATGAAAATGATGAAAAACGTGTTGCAATACAAAAAGACAGTCTGTCGTTCATGGAACATATTGAATATTATTATCCTCATTGGAAAATTTTAGAATATAATACAGACAAAGAGATGGCAGAAGCAGTGAAGTCTGGAGAGGCCGATTTCTTTATATCTAGTGTAACTCTTGCATCAAAATACAGCAGGGATCCAAGTTTTTACAGTGTGCCGTTGTTATACTCTGAGAAAGCAGCCTTTGCAGTTAAAAGCGGAAATAGAAATCTTCTGGCAATACTAAATAAAACGCTTAAGGCTATGCCAAATAATATGCTTACGAGTTCACTTGCCAGGTACGAGAACAATTCAAGAAAAATAACATTGGAAGATTATATAAAACACAATCTGTTAAAAGTATCTATTGTAAGTGTCGTTACTGTTTTAAGTGTTATGACTGTGATTCTTGTGCTTTTAAGAAAGGCAAGAAAGGCCGAGGCTATTGCAACGAGGGCAGCAATAAATACACAGGAGCTTAATGAAAAGCTGCAGGTGGCAGTAGAAAAGGCTGAAAGTGCAAATAATGCAAAATCGACGTTTCTTTTTAATATGTCGCATGATATAAGGACGCCAATGAATGCAATTATCGGATATGCAGATCTGGCATCTAGGCATATAGATGATGCAGAAAGACTTAAAAAATATATGAAAAATATTCAGTCATGCGGCCAGAATTTGCTGTCTCTTCTTAATGATGTGCTGGATCTTGCCAGAATTGAAAATAATAAGACAGAAATGGAATATGTAATTTCAGATATCGGCGCAGATTTTGAAACATGGGTTATGATGTTTTTGAATCAGGCGGAAGAAAAGAAACAGACAATTACTGAGACAAAGCATTTGCTTTATCCGTATGTTTACATGGATGTTTCTCATGTATCGGAGATTTTTATTAATATCATAAGCAATGCAATTAAGTACACTAATAATGGAGGTGTGATAAACTGTGATATTTCGCAGGCGCCTGGCAAAAAGAATGGCTGGTGCGATGTTATTATTACTGTAAAAGATAATGGAATTGGTATGTCAGATCAGTTTTTAAAGCATATTTATGAACCATTTGAGCGAGAGCGCAATTCAACGATAAGCCGTGTAGAAGGAAGCGGCATTGGAATGGGTATCGTGAAAAGGCTTGTTGAGCTGATGGATGGCAGTGTTGATGTGCAAAGTAAAATTGGCGACGGCTCTACAGTTACTGTAACTATCCCATGCAAAATTGCATCAAAAGAGGAATCAATTGCAAAGCGGGATAAAGGAACTCATGATAAAGCCAGCTTAGTTGGTGCGAGAATTTTGGTGGTAGAGGACAATGATATTAATGCAGAAATTGCAACGGAGCTTCTAGAAGAGGAAGGTTGCATTATAGAGAGGGCATGCAATGGTGTGGAGTGCATTGATATGCTTGAAAAGGCAGATAATTCATATTATGCGATGATTCTTATGGATATTCAGATGCCTGTCATGAACGGCTATGATGCTACTAGGAAAATTCGCAGAATGAAAAATCAAAATAAGGCACAAATTCCTATCATTGCAATGACAGCAAATGCCTTTACAGAGGATAGACAGATGGCGCTTGATGTAGGTATGAATGATCATGTCTCCAAGCCGATTGATATGAACATTCTTGTGCCGATCATGATGAGGTATGTGTAACTATTCAGAGCCATGCAAAATAGAAGCATCGAAGATGCGATTTTGCGAATGGGGTTCTGAATAGTTACAAGTATTTATAATATAAGAAGGGTGTCATATGGACGAGAAGCTTAAACAAAAATTAATTGAAGCTGTTAAGGCAGGCGATGAAAATCAGGCAAGTGAGCTTTTGTGGCAGCTTGTAATTGATTGCCAGAACTGTCCGTTTAAGACTGTGTCAGGTCTTCCATTTTCCTATACTATTAAACGTGGACGAAATGGAGAACTGACAAAAGAGTTATGGATTGACAGACGGGAGAATAGTAAGTCATTGGCGTGGAGCAGTATCAGACTGGCATTTTCAAATGCAATGAAAATAAAGAGTGCGGATCGCCCTAAAGCGCTTGGCGATATTCGCGGTGTTTCTTATATTTACCCTATGCTGTGGCGCTTTGGTGTGCTTGAGGTACCGCAAACAGCACAGCAGCGTATGAATACAGAACTGTAAAAAATAATGTACGATGGAGGCGGGAATATGGATCATTTTAAACTGGTGTCTGAGTATGCACCGACTGGCGATCAGCCAAGGGCGATTGAGGAGCTTGTAAAAGGATTTAAAGAGGGAAATCAGTTCGAGACACTTCTCGGTGTAACTGGTTCGGGAAAGACATTTACTATGGCAAATGTCATTCAGGCATTAAATAAGCCAACATTGATTATTTCCCACAATAAGACGCTTGCCGGTCAGCTATATGGTGAGATGAAGGAATTTTTCCCAGAGAATGCAGTTGAATATTTTGTCTCATATTATGACTATTACCAGCCTGAGGCTTATGTGCCTTCATCTGATACGTATATTGAGAAGGATTCTGCGATCAATGAGGAGATTGATAAATTAAGGCTTTCTGCGACGGCAGCGCTTTCTGAGAGACGTGATGTAATTGTAGTGGCATCTGTTTCGTGTATATATGGTCTGGGAAGTCCTGTTGATTATAAGGATATGATTTTATCACTTCGTCCAGGAATGATAAAGGATCGCGATGAAGTAATCAAAAAGCTTGTTGAGATGCAGTACGAGCGAAACGATATGGATTTTCACCGAAGTACATTTCGTGTGCATGGTGATGTCGTAGAGATTTTTCCAGCAAATGAGGGTGAGACTGCAGTGCGCGTAGAGTTTTTCGGTGATGAAATTGATCAGATAAGTGAGTTTGATCCGCTGACAGCACAGGTAAGAAGCCGTCTAAAGCATATCGCAATTTTCCCGGCCTCTCATTACGTTGTTGACCCAAAGGAGATGCTTCGCGCAACAACTGATATTGAAGAAGAGCTAAAGGAACGTGTAGATTTCTTTAAGCGAAATGACCGTTTGCTGGAGGCACAGCGAATTTCAGAACGCACTCACTATGATATTGAGATGATGAGAGAAACTGGCTTTTGCTCTGGAATCGAAAATTATTCGCGTCATCTGGCAGGGCTTCCGGCCGGTTCACCGCCGTTTACGCTGATTGATTATTTTCCAGATGATTTCTTAATTATTGTGGATGAGTCTCATATTACACTTCCGCAGGTGCGCGGTATGTTTGCAGGAGACCGCTCACGAAAAACTACGCTGGTAGATTATGGTTTTCGTCTTCCATCAGCACTTGATAATCGCCCTTTGAATTTTAGTGAATTTGAAAGCAAGATTGACCAGATGCTTTTTGTTTCGGCAACACCAGGCGATTATGAAGGTGAGCATGAGATGATGCGTGCAGAGCAGGTTATACGTCCGACAGGACTTTTAGATCCGCCGATTGAGGTGCGTCCAGTTGAGGGGCAGATTGATGATCTGATTGCCGAGATTAGAAAAACGCTGCGGTCAAAAAATAAAGTGCTTGTCACGACTTTAACAAAAAGAATGGCAGAGGATTTGACGGAATATCTGCGCGATGCAGGTATTCGCGTGCGCTATCTGCATTCTGATATTGATACGCTTGAGCGCGCACAGATTATTCGCGATATGCGTCTTGATGTGTTTGACGTGTTGGTGGGCATCAATTTGCTTAGAGAGGGTCTTGATATTCCGGAGATCGCGCTTGTGGCGATATTAGATGCTGATAAGGAAGGATTTCTGCGTTCAGAGACGTCACTTATTCAGACGATTGGACGAGCAGCACGAAATAGCGAAGGTCATGTTGTGATGTACGCTGATACGATAACAGACTCTATGCGAAATGCAATTGAGGAGACAAAAAGAAGACGCGAGATTCAAAATGAGTATAACATAGAGCACAACATCACACCTACTACTATAAAGAAGGCTGTCCGCGATCTGATTTCAATCTCAAAGGCAGCAGAGAAGGCTGATGAGAAGCTTGCAAAGGATCCAGAATCAATGAGTAGGCAGGAACTCGAAAAGTTGATTGCAAAGGTAGCAAAACAGATGAATAAGGCAGCTGCTGAGTTAAACTTTGAAGCAGCGGCAGAACTTCGTGATCAGATGAGAAATCTGAAAAAATATTTAGATGATTAAAAGAAAGGCATAAAATAAGAAATTTATCCGAGTCCGCGGTGCAGCAGAGAATAATCTAAAGCACATTGATTTGGATATTCCAAGAGATGAACTTGTTGTGCTGACTGGATTGTCTGGTTCAGGAAAATCCTCACTTGCATTTGACACAATATATGCAGAGGGTCAGAGGCGATACATGGAGTCGCTTTCATCTTATGCAAGACAATTTTTAGGTCAGATGGAAAAGCCAAATGTTGAAAGTATTGAAGGTTTGCCGCCGGCAATCTCCATTGATCAGAAATCTACTAATAGAAATCCGCGTTCTACGGTAGGTACCGTAACGGAAATCTACGACTATTTTCGTCTTTTATATGCGCGTATTGGTGTTCCACATTGTCCTGTCTGTGGCCGAAAGATAAGCCGTCAGACTGTTGATCAGATGGTGGACAGTTTGATGGCACTTAAAGAGCGCACGAAGATTTTATTGCTGGCACCTGTTGTGCGCGGAAAGAAAGGCCGTCATGAGAAGGTTTTGGAGCAGGCAAGAAAGAGCGGCTATGTGCGTGTGCGCATTGATGGCAGTCAGTATGATCTGGAAGAGGAGATTACGCTTGATAAGAATATAAAGCATAATATTGAGATTGTTGTAGATCGTCTCGTCATAAAAGAGGGTATTGAAAAGCGTCTTGCCGATTCACTGGAAAATGTGTTAAAGCTGGCAGATGGTCTTGCTTTTGTGGAGGTTGTGGATGGAACACCAATGACGTTTAGCCAAAATTTTTCCTGTCCTGACTGCGGCATAAGTATTGATGAGATTGAGCCGCGAAGCTTTTCATTTAATAATCCATTTGGTGCGTGTCCAACTTGCTTTGGACTTGGCTATAAGATGGAGTTTGATGAGCAGCTTATGATTCCAGATCAGTCGCTTAGCATTGATCAGGGGGCAATTATTGTGCCTGGATGGCAGTCATGTACCGATGAAGGCAGCTTTACAAGAGCAATTTTAAATGCACTTGCAGAGGAGTTTCATTTCACGCTAGACGTGCCATTTGAGTCATACAGCAAAGAAATTCATGATATTTTGATAAATGGAACTAATAAGAGTGTAAAGGTGCGCTACAAGGGACAGCGCGGAGAAGGCGTGTATGATATTGTATTTGAGGGCTTAATTAAAAATGTAGAGCGCCGTTACCGTGAGACAGGTTCGGAAACAATTAAAGCAGAGTACGAAACATTTATGCGCATCACACCATGTTCTACATGTAAGGGCATGCGTCTGAAAAGAGAATCACTTGCTGTGACAGTGGCAGATAAAAATATTTATGAGGTGACAAATCTTTCTATTCGTGATCTTGCATCATTTTTATCTAATTTGACGCTTACCACGACGCAGCAGCTGATAGGTGAGCAGATTTTAAAGGAAATCCGAGCACGCGTACAGTTTTTGATTGATGTAGGTCTTGATTATCTTTGCCTGTCACGTGCAACTGGTACGCTTTCAGGCGGTGAGGCACAGCGTATTCGTCTGGCAACACAGATTGGCTCTGGTCTTGTTGGTGTGGCTTATATTTTAGATGAGCCAAGCATTGGTCTGCATCAAAGAGATAATGACAAGCTGCTTGGTACATTAAAGCATCTTCGTGATCTTGGTAATTCTGTTATTGTCGTTGAACATGATGAGGACACAATGCGTGCTGCCGATTATGTAGTTGATATTGGACCTGGTGCAGGTGAGCATGGCGGTCAGGTTGTTGCAGCAGGCACGGCAGAAGAACTTATGAAAAATCCGGCATCCATAACTGGAAAATATTTGAGCGGTGAACTTAAGATTCCAGTTCCAAATACAAGAAGAGAACCGCAGGGCTGGCTGACTGTAGTGGGAGCAAAGGAAAATAATTTAAAGAATATCACAGTGAATTTTCCTAAGGGAGTCTTTACATGCGTAACTGGTGTATCTGGTTCTGGCAAGAGCAGCCTTGTCAATTCAATTTTGTATCAGGCGCTTGCAAAGCAGCTAAACCGTGCGAGAACAATTCCAGGTGCATATAAAGAGATTAAGGGCATAGAGCAGTTTGATAAGGTAATAAATATAGATCAAAGCCCGATTGGCCGCACACCGCGCTCTAATCCGGCAACTTACACTGGCGTGTTTGATATGATCCGTGATCTTTTCGCTTCAACAGTTGACGCAAAGACAAGAGGCTATAATAAGGGTCGTTTTAGCTTTAATGTAAAGGGTGGACGCTGTGAGGCATGTTCCGGTGATGGTATCGTAAAGATTGAGATGCACTTTTTGCCTGATGTGTATGTGCCATGTGAGGTCTGCAAGGGAAAACGCTATAACAGAGAAACGCTGGAAGTAAAATATAAGGGAAAGAGTATTTATGATGTGCTTAATATGACTGTAGAAGAGGCGCTTACATTTTTTGAAAATGTTCCGTCTATTTACCGCAAAATTGAGACATTGTATCAGGTAGGTCTTTCATATATACGATTAGGTCAGCCCTCCACAACGCTTTCAGGCGGCGAGGCACAGCGTATTAAGCTGGCGACTGAGTTAAGCCGAAAGAGTACAGGAAAGACAATCTATATTTTAGATGAGCCGACGACAGGACTTCATTTTGCAGATGTTCACAAGCTTACAGAAATGCTGCAAAAGCTTGTAGAAAACGGCAATACTGTAATTGTAATCGAGCACAACTTAGACGTAATAAAGACAGCTGATTATATCATTGATATGGGACCAGAAGGCGGAGACGGCGGAGGAACAGTAGTAGCGCAGGGAACGCCGGAAGAAGTGGCAGAGTGCCCGCAGTCCTACACGGGATATTATGTAAAACGTGTTATAGCTAATGGATAAGCCAATATTGCGGCAAAGCCCGAAGGTGAATGGATTTCACGAGACGGACACTTGAAGCAGGTCTTTCAAAGTAATGTATGATAAGAAAGAACATAAAAGGAACCTGCTGAGTTTGGTCCGTCGACGAAACCATTACACCGAAGGGCTTCCGTAACATGACGCATGAACATATCCCACACTTGCAATCTTTACACAGGTATGATAGACTAGATTGAATTAGTAACTAATAAAGTATAATCAGAAAGCTATATGAAAGGGTAAGGTAATGCGATTGAATAAGAAGAGTCTCCTTCTTGGCATGATCGTTTTGTTACTTTCCTGTATAGTTGGAAGCAGTGCAAAAAACAGCTCATTTCTTGAAAATGTGCAGGCTTCTATGGTACAGGAAAAAGACAGCGATCAGTCACAGGATCAGCCGGAGATTGGCGTATCAGCCTTAGGTTACTGCGTGATGAATGCAGATACGGGTGAAATTGTTTTGCAAAAAAATGCCGACGAAAAGCTTCATCCGGCAAGCATTACAAAGATTATGACGCTGCTTGTGACGGTGGAACAATGTAAGAACCTTGATTCTGTAACAACTGTGTCAGAAAATGCACTGAATCAGATAGCACCGCTTAGTTCAACACTTCATCCGATGCCAAAGCCGGGAGAGCAATTTACAATCAGGGATCTTTTATATGGTCTTACGATGTGCTCAGGCAATGAGTGCGCGAATATCTTAGCGGAAGCAGTTTGCGGTGATATCGACAGCTTTGTTGAACTGATGAATGAGAGAGCAAAAGAAGCCGGTGCAAAAAACACTCACTTTTCAAACCCTCACGGACTTGATGCTGATGATCACTTAACAACAGCCTATGATATGGCGCTTATTATGAAGGCAGCACTAAAAAATCCGGAGGCAAAGGAAATTCTTTCTGCGAAAACATACACTATTCCTGAAACAGCGTATACATCAGAAAGAAATATGACAAGCGGTCATAAGATGGTTTCAGGTGAGTTTGAATGTGAGGGTGTTTATGCCGGAAAGCCGGGCTATACACGTCTTGCCCAGTCCACGCTTGTGACAGCTGCAAAGCGAGACGATGTTAATCTTATAGCAGTTGTTATGAAATCAGACTCAGGCATAAGCTATGAGGATACAAGTCTTTTGCTTGACAATGCCTACGCAAAGATTAATGACTGGGGTGTGACTGGAGGCTTTAATGTGTATCATCCGCGTGTGACGCAGATTGATGATGCTGGATTTACCGTGACATGGGATGTCGGAATTGATGCTGTGAGAGCTGAGTTTCCTGTCTGGATTGAGTATGACAGCACAGATGTGCTGACAAAGGGATCTTTGGAGGTGACATCTGATACAATTTCTTATCATGTCAGCCTTTTAGATCACGCCGGAAAAAACGGTGTGTATACAGTACAGGCTTATGTGTATAATGCGTCAGGAGAATCAAAGGTCTGCTCAATTAAGGTTTTGTCAGGTGTAGGTGATAAGAAGGGCTTTGTAAACTGGAATGGCGCCACTTATTATGTGCATGAAAATGGTGCACTTGGTCTGCAGTGGCAGGAGCTTGAAGAGGGCTGCTATTATTTTGATTATACGACAGCGCAGATGGTTACAGGCTGGGTGGGCAGCGATACGAAATTTTATCTTGACCCAGATGGAAAGCTGCACACAGGCTGGCTTGAGCTTGATGGAAAGCAATATTATTTTTATCAGGCCGGAGATATGGCAACTGGAAAGATGACCATTGGAAATGGTGAATATTATTTTGACGAAAATGGTGTTTTGCAGTCTGGTTTCGCGATTCCGCAGGCGCCATCATTATATGAATGATACCAGGGTCAAAAGCTCCAAAAGCCGTTCGTGCTTGCACGATTAGGTTTTTGAGCTTGGGACCCGCAAAAACATGAGGATGCAGCGATTTTCAAGGAAAATCAGCGAATCCGAATGTTTTTAGAATTGCGAAAGTTGCATAGCAACGGAGCAATTCGTGGATATCAGTTGGGGCAAAATACCTTTTGCCCCCAGCATCATATTAATAGAACATTAATAGAAGAGGAATAACATTATGAAGTGGAAGAAATTTACGATTCAGACAACAACAGCAGCAGAGGATTTCATCAGTGAGAAGCTAAGTGAGATTGGCATTGAGGGAATCGAGATTGAAGATAAGGTTGAGCTGACAGCAAATGATACAAAGGGCATGTTTATTGATGTACTGCCAGATTTAGGACCAGATGACGGAGAGGCGCTTGTAAGCTTTTATCTTGATGATACGTATGATGTGCCTAAGACGCTTGCTGCCGTAAAGATGGCACTTGAGGAGGTTGCCTCTTTTGTAAATGCAGGATCATGCGAGATCACGGCATCTGAGACAGAGGACAAGGATTGGATGAATAACTGGAAGCAGTATTTTAAGCCATTCGTTGTTGATGATCTTTTAATTAAGCCAACATGGGAAGAAATTCCTGAGGGAATGGAAGGAAAGAAGCTGATTCAGATTGATCCTGGTATGGCATTTGGTACAGGAAAGCACGAGACTACTCAGCTTTGTATTGCAGGAATCCGCAAATATGTAAAGCCGGGTGATAATGTTCTTGATGTTGGAACAGGAAGCGGTATTTTGTCAATTTGCGCGCTGTTAAGCGGTGCCAGTCATGTAGTGGGAACAGATCTTGATGAGAATGCTATTGATGCTGCACATGAGAATGCACAGGTTAATGGCATTACGTCAGAGCAGTATAAGGTTCTGATTGGAAACTTAATTGATGATCAGGCAATCAAGGATGAGGTTGGCTATGAAGCATATGATGTTGTCGTTGCCAATATTCTGGCAGATGTTATTATTGCGCTGCAGGAAGTTGTCGCAGTTCATGTAAAGCATGGCGGTATCTTTATCACATCTGGAATCATTGATATGAAGGAGCAGGCCGTTATGGATGCATTTGCAAGAAATCCAGAGTTTGAAGTGATTGATGTGCTGCATCAGGGTGAGTGGGTTTCAATTGTAACTAGAAGGAAGTAAATATATGTATCATTTTTTTATAAAGCCAGAGCAGGTAGCTGCACACGAGGTAGCAATCATTGGAAGTGATGTAAATCACATCAAAAATGTGCTTAGAATGAAGGTTGGTGAACAGATTTGTGTTAACGATGGCAGTCATGAATATCTTTGCAGCATTGCACAGCTTGATGCAGAAGAAGTGACAGCAAAAATTGAGCAGGTCAGTGAAACTACAAGTGAGCTGCCTTCAAGAATAGTATTGTTTCAGGGATTGCCAAAGGCCGATAAGATGGAGACAATTATTCAAAAGTGTGTGGAGCTTGGCGTGCATGAGATTGTTCCGGTACAGATGAAGCGCTGCGTAGTCAAGCTTGATTGCAAAAAGGAAGAAGCAAAGAGAAAACGTTGGCAGGCGATTTCAGAGAGTGCAGCAAAGCAGGCTGGACGCGGACTTATTCCTGATATCCATCCTCTTATGACATATAAGGAGGCGCTTTTATATGCTTCTGATAAGGAACATATTCTTGTACCATTTGAGCACGCAGAAAATATGCAGGCAACGCGCGATGCGCTTAGTGCAGTAAAACCGGGTGAGCAGGTAGCAATCTTTATAGGACCAGAGGGTGGCTTTGAGGACGAGGAGATTGCACAGGCAGAAAATTGCGGTGCACAGGCAATTACGCTTGGAAGAAGAATTTTGAGGACGGAAACAGCCGGAATGGCAGTGCTTGCCATGCTTGGATACGTATTGGAGGAATAAAAAATGGAAGCATATCTGGATAATTCAGCAACGACCCGTGTGGATGCACAGGTGCAGGAGCTGATGAAAAAATTGATGGATGTTGATTTTGGAAATCCATCATCACGTCATCAAAAGGGTGTTGTGGCAGAGGGATACATCAAGGAAGCAAGACAGAAAATTGCTGCTACTTTAAAGGTTGATCCAAAGGAGCTTATCATTACCTCTGGCGGTACGGAGTCCAACAATATGGCACTTATTGGAACGGCACTTGCTGCAAAGAGAAAGGGAAACCATATCATTACAACAGCAGTCGAGCATCCAAGTGTCAAGGCAACGGCTTCTTTTTTGGAGGAGCAGGGCTTTCGCATCACATTTCTTTCAGTTGACAGCAGAGGACAGATCTCTTTAGAAGATTTAAAGGAAGCACTTACACCTGATACCATTCTTGTATCAATCATGTATGTAAATAATGAGATTGGAACAATTCAGCCTGTAGAGGAAGCTGCAAAGCTGGTTCATGCGACTGTTCCAGGTGCTGTATTTCATGTGGATGCCATTCAGGCATATGGCAAGGTGATGATTCGTCCAAAGCAGCAGGGAATTGATCTTTTGTCTGTCAGCTCACATAAATTCCATGGTCCAAAGGGAGCAGGCTTTTTATATTGCAGCAGCAAGGTTAATCTTCATCCAATCATATTTGGAGGCGGTCAGCAGTCTGGTATGCGTTCAGGAACTGAAAATGTACCTGGTGCAGCAGGAATGGGACTGGCAGCGCAGCTTGCATATCAGAAATTTGAACAGAAGAAAGCACATTTAAATGAGCTTCGCCGCTATTTTTTGGAGGGCATTCATAAGCTGGATGACGTTTCAATAAACGGTTGGGATGAGACGGCAGATGGTGAGGAATGTATAGAAAGACGAGCACCGCATATTGTAAGCGTAAGCTTCACAGGTGTAAGAAGCGAGGTGCTTTTAAATGCACTTAGCGACCGCGGCATTTATGTGTCATCTGGAAGTGCATGCTCATCTAACCATCCGGCACTTTCAAGTACTCTGCAGGCAATTGGGCTGGATAAAAAGCTTATTGAGGGAACGCTTCGTTTTTCCTTCTGTGAGAATACGACAAAGGAAGAGCTTGATCAGGCACTTAAGGCATTGAAAGAGCTTCTTCCGATGCTTCGCCGCTACACAAGACGATAGAATGATACCAGGGTCAAAAGCTCCAAAAGCCGTTCGTGCTTGCACGATAAGGTTTTGAGCTTAATTCGTAGGTATCTATTAACATAAACACATTAGATAGAATTGTGAGGAACAACATGAAATATCATGCATTTTTGATAAAGTATGCCGAGATTGGCATTAAGGGAAAAAACCGTTATTTGTTTGAGGATGCGCTTGTAAAGCATATCCGTCTTGCAATGGAGCGTGTTGAGGGTGAGTTTGAAGTAAAGAAGGAGTCTGGACGTATTTACGTGCAGGCACTTAGCGATTATGATTATGATGAGGCAGTAGATGCATTAAAGCATGTATTTGGAATCGTGTGGATCTGTCCTGTTGTACAGCTTAAAGATGAAGGATATGATAAATTGGCAGAGCAGGTTGTGGAATATATGGGAAATGTATATCCGCAGGGTGATTATACATTTAAGGTACACAGCCGCCGTGCAAGAAAGAATTATCCAAAGGATTCTCAGCAGTTAAATGCAGATCTTGGCGAGGCTATCTTAAACGCATACGAAAACGCGCGTGTAGATGTTCACAATCCGCAGGTTTTATTGTCTGTTGAGGTTCGTGACACTTGCATCAACGTATATTCTGTATCTATTCCGGGTGCAGGCGGAATGCCTGTTGGAACAGCTGGAAAGGCAATGCTTTTGTTGTCAGGCGGAATTGATTCACCAGTTGCAGGCTATATGATTGCAAAAAGAGGCGTTACGATTGAGGCTGTTTATTTCCATGCACCGCCGTATACTAGTGAGCGTGCAAAGCAAAAGGTTGTAGATCTGGCAAAGCTTGTGTCTAAATATGCAACACCGATCAAGCTTTATGTCATCAATTTTACTGATATTCAGCTTTATATTTACGATGCCTGCCCACATGATGAGCTTACTATTATCATGCGCCGCTATATGATGCGTATCGCTGAGCGCATTGCCATCAAGGATGGTTGCCATGGCTTAATTACGGGAGAGAGCATTGGTCAGGTAGCATCACAGACTATGCAGAGCTTAATGGCAACAAATGAGGTATGCACACTTCCTGTATATCGTCCGGTAATTGGTTTTGACAAGCAGGAGATTGTTGATGTAGCAGAAAAGATTGATACCTTTGAAACATCTATTCAGCCGTATGAGGACTGCTGTACGATTTTTGTTGCAAAACATCCTGTAACAAAACCAAACCTCAAAGTGATCCGCAGATCCGAGGAGAAACTGAACGAGAAGATCGACCAGCTGATGGAAGAAGCACTGGCCACAACAGAAATCATCGAAATCCAGTAAAAAAGCAAAATAAAAACAGCTTCATATGTGGTCACACAATGAAGCTGTTTTAAAATCTGGTATGTCCGGTCAGAAACCGGCACGATGCAGAATCACTCAATAACATATGGCTCAACAACAGCCAGGATTGTATCGAGAGTACTTCCCTCTGCGTGGATGTTCAGGTTGATCGGTTTGGAAAGATCCAGACTGAAGATACCCATGATAGATTTGGCATCGATCACATATCTTCCGGAAACCAGATCAAAATCGCAGTCGAATTTGCTGATCTCGTTCACAAATGCCTTCACTTTATCGATTGAGTTCAGAGAAATCTTTAATGTTTTCATTATGATAAATCCTCCTTTATTATTAGTAAAGTAACTGCTCACCGGTAGTATCCCGCGAGGTGTTTTGCCATGAATA
>ENA-OVGQ01002195-OVGQ01002195.1-human-gut-metagenome-genome-assembly--contig:-NODE-2195-length-18409-cov-15.313774_pt1 | contig 18409 bp, 19 predicted proteins | sample MGYA00237774_ERZ505427 | MGnify/ENA primary metagenome ERZ505427 (study PRJEB26158, sample SAMN06016404) | human gut metagenome | biome: human gut; feature: ankylosing spondylitis patient; material... | reverse complement strand
GGCCTCGCTGTATATGCCATAATGAGATATACAACAAGGGCCCGACAAGTTCACTTTTCTCTGCACTTAATTCCGTAATTACCACGGCTTCCAGATTCATAACCCCTATATATTTCATAGAGTTTGCCGTTTATTACAACTTCGTCATCACCTGTAAAAGTGTATGAGTCGCCATTCTCATCACAATACTTGGAAATTGCTTGGTGCGCTTTAACAACAGTAGGATAGATGTCTCCTTCGTTATATGGTACCCAAAAAGCTTTTTTAGACATATTAAACATTAATGTCACTCCTTTCTAAGTTTGAACACATTCCGACTACTTATTGAGACTATTATACTACGACTTCTTATTCAGATCAACTTAGGATTTGTAGCTTTGTCAACTTCCCGATACTGTAATCATATATTTCTCACTTCTGTTTAGATTTATGATTGATGATCACTTTTATCACAATGCAAATCAGTAACAAAATAATGGTCAATACACCATATATCAAGATGCTTGTATACCACGGTGCTGATTGCACAACGTATAATTCGGGATGAGTTTTGAAGTCCCAAACAGTATAAACCCCGTGTCCAATAAATACACCAATAAAAACTGCAATAAAGATGTTTATAATGATGTTTATTTTTTTCATGCAATCACACTCCCTTGGGTAAATTCGCGTTTGTTGAATGAAGTTCAACAATGCACACCCCAGTGGGGTGTGCAAGCGACAGAACGGTCTTGCGTACAGCGCAAGATGGAGGGGCCGCGCCCCGACAAGTTCGCGTTTTCCCCTGCCTGTTGGGTGATATACTCGTCCAGCTCGCTGCTCTGCCAGGTATAGCGCTGCAAAAGCTGCCAATCGCAATCGGGGCGGGCCAGCTGAGCATCCACACAGAAGTGCTCCAGAGGCAGGCAGCACAGCAGGCTGAAGCTAAACGCCGCCGCCACAAAGGCCATGCGCGCCGCCGGGATGCCGCAGAACAACCGCACCGCAGCCAGAACACTGGCCAGTAACAATGCTCCCAGCACCCACGCAGCCCAAATGCGCCGCACCGTTGGGCCGTACAGATTGATATACACCGCCAGCTTGGCCGCAGCCAGCATCGCAAACCCGGCACCGAACCCGCACAGCGCCACGGCCAACACGCGGGATAAGCCCTTTTGGGTAACCGGCTGCGCCCCCAAAAAGTGCAGTGCCGCCAGCACAGTAAGGTCCAGCGCCAGAATGCGGCAAAACTCCCAAAAACCGTTCACCGCAAACGCGGCGGCATCCGGCGCGGTCAGGGGCAGCGGTGCCCCAAGGGCAGCGGCGAATTCCGCCGCCTGCACGGCAAAAAACAACGTATACACACCACACAGCACCGCCATGACTAACACTCCCATCAGCTGGGGCAGGCGCGGCAGGGCTGCCAGTTTGCCGTAAAACTGTTCCGCCGCAACAGGCGGCGCCTTGCGCCGGGCGCTGCCGCCCGCCAGACCAAACAACCAGGCACCAACAGGCAGGGAGAGCGCAAAGATCAGCAGATTTGCCAGCAGGGCATCCTGCCCGAACAGCTGCCCCAGCCAGCTGCCAAGATGCCCCCACAGCCGGGCAAAGTTATCATCCGCCCCAGCCAGCGTGGCGCAGGCCGCACCGCCCAGCAGCAGGGCAGCAGTTATACTGACGGCGGTTTCCAGCGTGCGGCCTTTGCGTCCCGCATGATTGGCCCACCAGCGGTGCAGTGCCTGCCACAGCAGCTGGGTACGCAGCAAAAAGTTGCCGAATGGGATGGCAAACATGCCCGCCACGCCATCCAGCAGCACAAGGCAGCTGGTGCGGCCAGCCGCCAGTAAATCATTGCGGGCCAGCACATAATAAATAGCCGTGCAGTGCCACGCCACGACCTGCCAGAAGCCAAGGTCGTCCGTGTGCAGGCTCCACCCCGCCATGGCCAGGCTTTGCACCAGCCAGCAGCACCACCAGGCCGCGGCGGTCCGGCTGGGTTTGCGGTCCCCCGCCCAGGCGGCGAGCTCCACCACTACGGTATACAGCGCCACAAACACCAGCACTCCGGCGCGCCAGGCGGAGTACTCGCTCGTCACCCCAAAACCCAGGCAGCGGTCAACATATTCATAGCCCGCCGCATAGCTCAGCAGCAGGGCGGCCAGCATGACCCACTGCGGATTTTTGGGTGCAGAAAATGGAAGGGGCTGGCCTGCAGCCTCTTTTTTATCAAATTTCATTGGGTTGTCTCCTTATATCAAGGTCGTTTCTTTACGTTTCGTCCGGGCGGTATTCCAACAGGTCAGCGGGCTGGCAGTCCAGCGCTTTGCACAGGGCTTCCAGGGTGGAAAACCGCACCGCTTTTGCTTTGTTGTTTTTCAGGATGGAAAGGTTGGCCGGGGTAATGCCGATGGTTTCAGCCAGCTCCCCCGCCCCCATGTGGCGCTTTGCCATCATCACATCCAGGTTGACGATAATTGGCATCTTCTGCGCCCCCTTACACGGTATAGTCCAGTTCGTCTTTCATCTTAACGGCCTGGGCAAACGCATTTTTGATGACCCGCACGATCAGCGCCATAAACGCCGCCGCAACGCCAATGGCAAAGATGAACGGCAGCCCCAGCACAGCACCCACCGGCAGGCAGAGCGCTGCAGCCCAGGTGCAGCACCAGCTGATGCGCCGCAGGGCCAACACGTTGGCAGGGGTAAACACCTCTTCTTTTTCAATGCGCGCCAAAAACATGTACAGGTTATACAGCATCCACAGGGCCAGCGCGGCGCTGCAATAGCCCAGCCCCAGCAAAAAATACCCCAGCTTTGGCCCATGCACCAGCTGCAGCGCGTGCACCGCCAAAACCCAGCTGACGATGCGCGGCCCGCACAGCACCATCACCACGCACCCCATGGCCGCCGCCAGGGTGGCGAACTTGGTCAGCATAATGCTTTTGTGGTCGTTCCAGCCAAAAAAGTTTTCTGGTAATTGACGCATTGGTCATTCCCCCTGATGTTTTATGGTATATCCGATGCTGTTATCATAGCATATATCGCATCGTTTTGCAATACGTTTTTATCGTTTTTCAATATATTTATTCTGTTTTGCAATGCGTTTATGCTTCAGGTTCCTGCACCAGCTGCCCTGCGGCAGATTTTCTGGCTGAAAATGCGGCAAAAAGCTTGACTTTTTCTCCCATACCTGTTACAATATTTAAGCTGTAACAGGCAAATTGAGTATTTGTGCCCGTAGCTCAGTTGGTAGAGCACCTGACTTTTAATCAGGGTGTCCGGGATTCGAATTCCCGCGGGCGCACCAAAAAGCACCAGACAAATTTTTGTCCGGTGCTTTTTTGTTGTGTCATTCAAGATTTTCAACATTGTGATTCCTTTTTGGCTGCTTAGCCCGCTTTTCATTTTCTCCAGATCATCACCCCCATCCAGAATAGGTTGGCGAAGATCCTGTCGGTGCCGGTGGCCACCATGGCCGGGAACAATGCCCAGGACAGCACCATCCGATGGCAATATGCCCCAGCATCTGCCGCGTTCCTGGAATACATTCGCTCTCGGCTGGGGGATGCTTTTTGCTGATTTCACCCATACCAACAACAAACACCGTGCCGCCATGCAGGGGGTTCTCCTGCTTGCGGCACGGTGCTTTGTTGTATCAGGCTATTGTCGGGTTATTGTTTCTTTTTGGCAAGCTGTCTGCCCACGGCCCACAGCCAATCCAATGCGGCGGCGGCAAGGGCGGGGTACACGATCAGGCCGAACAGCTGGTACCAGGTGGGGATAAAGTAATCTGCCCCGCCGGGCAGGGTGCTGGCGGCGTTCAGGGTAATGCTTTGCGGAGTAAAGGTCAGGCCCACGGTCTTGTTTTCATCGGGGCTGCAGGGATCCAGCCGCAGTGCCACGATCTGGGTGCGCGGCAGGGTGTACACATAGGTGCCGTCTGCCAGCACTTTGGGGAAGACGCGGCGGTCCTGGCTGTAGGGCTCCCCCGTTTTTGTGGTGTAATACAGGCACATTTCGCGGGAATCGCCGTCAAACTCCACGTTGTAGCTCACGGTACGCACCACGCGGCCGGATACATCCTCCAAAATCATCTGCGGGTCGCCGCCTGTGGTAATCAGCTGGCCATGGGGTGCGCTGTTCTCCCCCGGCTCCCCCCAGGTCAGCTCGGCCAGCTGCCAGCTTTCAATGGGGATCGAGGTTTCCGTCAGGGTGCCTTTTGCCTTGGCGGAGCTGTCCCCCGCAAAGGCCACCGCACCCTGCACCAGCCAGAACACCAGCGCCGCGCACCAGCACAGCACCGGCAAGGCAAAGCGATGGGCAAACAGTCGGTTCAGGCGGCTTTTCCATGTCATCTCTTTCATTGGGCCGCCTCCTTGCTCATCTGCATTGTGACCGGCTCATACCCGGCATCCGTTACGCGGTAGAGCAGGGTCTGCCCCGCCTGCGCAGCGGCCAGGTGGTCGCTAAACAGGTTCTGATAGCTCTGCACAAAGATATCGTCGATCTTTTGCAGGTAAAGCACCGTACAGCCGTTGGCACGCACGGTTTCATCCAGGCGTTCAGCGGTGTAGGGGTGGTAGTAGCGCTGCTTCACGCCCTCCTCCTGCGGTTCCAGCTCCGGCAGGCCGAAGGTTCCGCCGCCGCCCTCCTGCGTGGCCCCCACGCCGGAGTAATCCACCAGGACGGGGTAAAAATCAAACACGGCAGAGAACCAGTGTTCGCCGTTATCCCCCTGGCTGACAAAAAACACGCGGTCGTTTTCGTTCAGGTAATCGCTGCACAGCCAGTCAGCTTCGGCGCGGGCGGTCTTGCGGTCGGCGAATTCGCCATCCGAGAAGCCCAGCACCGAAAGCTGCGGCAGGATCATACCGTTCACCCGCACCAGCATGGCGGCGGCCATCAGCAGAACACCGGCCTGGCCCGCCAGGGCAATCCAGCGGCGGGCCGGGGCTTTCTGTTCGCCATCCGCGGTTTGCAGGGCGGTGCTCCAGCAGGCCAGCGCCATAAAGAACCAGCCGATATAGTAAGTATAGATATAGCGGTTATAATCCACCAGCCCCACGGCCTGATCCGGCTTGAAAATAAAGCCATAGCTGAGCGCCAGCATGAGGTTATACCCCACAAAGCATGCAAGGGACAGCACCCCGATGCAGCCAATGCGCAGCTTGAGCTGGCGGCCTCTGGCGCAGATGGCCGCCACCAAGAACACCAGCAGAATCAGCACCACAACATTGCAGCCCTGGCCGATCATACTCAGCCGACCATCCGAAGTCCAGAACTGGTGGCCCATATCGGCCATGGCTTGGGTAAACTGGCTCTGGCGCTCGGCGTAAAAGCCCTCCACCGACTGGCCCAGCAAAATCTTGATGCCGTTGATGACCACAGCGGACAAGGGGGCACTGGTTTCGCCGGTGCCGCCCTCGCTGGCACTTTTGGCAACCAGAATGCCCACATAGCGGATGTTCCAGAAATAATAGATCAGCATGGGCGCGGCAAAGCAGGCAATGGCAAAGCCGGTGCGGCGGGCAAGGCCCTTTTTGAAGGGGTGCTCCGCAAACAGCCAGGCATCCACAGCCATCAGCCCCGCCGCCACCAGGGACAGCACAAAGGTGTTGGCCTTGATGTTGGCCGCCAGCGCCAGTACCGGCAGTACGGCCCACTTGGGGCCGCCGGTTTTGCGCAGCGCCAGCCACAGCGCCACAGCGCCGCCCAGTGCAAGGCCCGCGGGCACATCGCCATAGGCGGTCATATAAGTGGTATCCAGATAGATCGTATGGTTATACACCGTCAAAAACCAGGGGGCAAACCAGCAGATTGCTGCCAGCGGCACCGCAATGCGGTACTGGCGGAAGTTCAGCCCGCCCAGCACCGCGGCAAACACGGCGGCGGCCAGCACATCATACGCCACATAGATCTTCCAGTCTGCATAATGGCCCAAAAACTGGAAGAAGTAGGAGAGCAGCGGCAGGCCGGGGTTCTGGGTCTGGGGCCAGGGGGTTCCAAGGGTAGCCAGGGCATACAGGCGGTTATCCGCCTTGGTCACCTTTACGGCGGTAGCCCACAGGCTGAGTTCATCATACTTGGTTGCCAGCGGCTGGCGGATGAAAAAGTAGACCGCAAATGCCAGCGCCATGCCCCAGAACAGCACCGCCCCCGGTGTAACCAGGCGGCGGTAGGCCGGACGCTGGCCTTTGTGGGGCACCAGCGCCCACACGCCGCTGCCCGCAAACACCGCCCACAGCAGCACAGTGCCGGGCAGCAGCAGGTTTGCCATGCCTGCAGCCGTCAGCCAGGCAACGGCAATGCCCAGCGCGGTCAGCGGGGCCAGCGCAGCATGCAGGTTACATTTGAGCGTTAGGAACGCGCAGAACAAAAACAGCACCGCCAGCGCGGCAAAGATGCAAAGCAGCTCCATAGAATCACCATTTTATACAACATAAAAGCCCTGCGGGTGTGCCCCCAAGCCATGGGCGCACCGCCCCACAGGGCTCTTTTTTACTTTTTGCGGAAAACATCAACGGCAAGGCAGGCAAACGCAGCCCCCACAGCCGGGGCAAACAACAGCAGCAGCCATTGGCCGCCGTTTGGCACAAAGCGCAGGTACCACGGCTGCACCGGGTTGAGCACCACGCCGTCCAGCCGGGTAGGCACGCCGCCCACACTGTCCGGGTCAATGCGCAGCCCGGTCACGGTAAGGCCGCCCAGGTCAAAGGTATACTGGTTTTCGCCGCTCACGCGGGCAAAAACTTTCTGGGTCTCGCTGTACTCGGTCTGGCCGGGGCTCAGGTAATACAATGCCACGCTGCCGGGCGGCAGATAGTGCACGGCGTCCAGCTCCACCGTTTCCAGCCAGGCTTCGCCCCGCCAGATGATGTGCGGGTCGTTGTCGGTGGAAAGATACCAGCCGGGTTCATCCACCGGCGCGGTATGCCATTCATCGTCATCATAATTGACAAAGCTTTCAAATTCCAGGTCATCCGCCGTCAGGGTGCGGGTCACCATAGTGCCGTCTGCTTTATGGTTCAGCATCACAGCGCTGCCCACCAGCACGTACACCAGCCACACAATAACAGCGGCGGCATATGCCAATATCAGCAGCTGCTGGGGGCGCAGCGGGCGGCCCGCACGGGCGGGGGCGGCGAAACGCTTGGTTGGGCGTTTATCTTTCATTGTACCACCCCACTTTCTGCCACAGCCACCGGGGTAAAGGCGATCGGCTTGCTGCGGCCTTCAAACCGGTAGAGGGTTGCGGGCATATTAGCTTTCAGCCCGCCTTCGAACCGGCTGCTGAACTCCCGCTCCAGATAGTCGTCCGCGCGGTCGATCAGCAGGTAGTCGATCTGCTTTTCTTCCATATAGGCGGTCAGAGAGTCTGCGGTGCAGACCGCCTCAAAGTCATACAAGGTCCAGTTCAGGCTTTCCACCAGGTTCATAAAGTCGGAGTCCCACCGGCTGGAATAATCATCGTTGCCCCACCAGGTACCGCCATAGCCGTTGACCACCTTGGCGGTCAGCTCATACTTGTAGTAGTACCAGCGGGTGGCATCATCGCCCTGACTGATGACCAGCACGCGGTCCGGCCAGTCCAGCACGGTGTTCATTGCTTCAGCGCGGTTCTTTACATCGCGGCGCAGGGTGTACAGGCTGTCGGCGTTGGTCCAGAACCCGGCTGCGGGCACACCGCGCCAGGCAAAAATACCCAACACTGCCGCAGCGGCCAGCCCCAGCGCCGCACGGCCCAGCCGCTGCGCCGCGCCGCTGCCCTGCCCCACCGCAAAGCCCAGCACACAGAAGCCGTACAGCATCCACCCCTGCAGGTAGGGCGCGATATAACGCTCATAGTCCTTCAAGGCGGAGCCTTCGGCCTCGGAGAAATTGTAGAAGTACAAAATCAGGTGGAAGAGATACAGCGCGGCAAAGCAGAACGCCCCGCCCACAAAGCCAACCACGGTGCGGCGGCGTGCGGCACCGGCAGGCGCTGCCACAAAGGCCGCCGTGAACAGCAGCAGAATGCAGCTGACGGCCATGATGGGCGCGCCCACCAAACAGACGCGGCGGTACGAAAATGCCTGGCCCATGCTCTGCATGATCTGGGCAAAGCGTTCATCGCGCCCAATGCCCAGCAGCTGCTTGATGCCGCCGGTCAGCACAGCACCATAACTCAGGCCCGCGCTGCCCACGCTGGCCCCAGTGGTTTCGGTTGGGGTCACGGCGGCGGTATAGCGGTTCCAGCTGATAAACACCGCCAGCACCACCGCCGCCAGAATACTGCATTTTGCCAGCGATACGCCGAAAATACGGGCAGGCTTTGTATCCGGGTGCGGCGTACCGAACAGCTGATCCAGCCCGATCAGGAACGTAACGATCAAGGCATAGGCAAAACCGATATCTTTGGTCATGGTCAGCACGGCAAGTGGCATGGCACAGGCAAAAAAGCCGGTTTTGCGCCCGCCCGCCGCGGCATACAGGCACAGGGTTCCGCCAAACAGCAGCGCCAGGGGGGTATCCGCCATGGCGTTGGCGTACATGGTGGATGGGGTGCCCGCCGGAACCACGCTGAAAAAGAACGGCAGAAGAAAGCCCGCAGCAAACACCAACACAGCACCCGCCCAGTTTTTGCGCGGCATGGCTGCCGCCGGGGCAATGCAGGCCAGGAACAAAATATCCAGCCCGGCCAGGCACTGCCATTCATAAAACTGGCCCGGTACGCGCTGGAAGAGATAGGAAACCAGGCTGGTTGCCGGGTAGGTAAAGCTCGCCGTCAGGTTGATGGGATCCGCCACATACAGCGCAGCGCGCTCCGCCACCATCTTGGGGGCCAGGCCCCAGGCGGTAAATTCATCCCACTGGGTAAACATGGGCTGCTGCAAAGCAAACAGCACCCACAAAAAGCAGCTGCCGCCCACAAAAAGCAAAAAGCCGGGGCTGAACAGCGCCCGCCGGATAGCCCGCCACCCGGCACGCACCCCAAAGTAGACCCCGCCGGCCAGCCAGACCGCCATGATGATAAAATGGCCGAACTGCAAAAGCCCCAGCAGGGAAAGCAGATACAGCACCACGACCGACCCGCACAAGGCGGGCAGCGGCAGCAGGGCGGCATCGAACCGGGTACATGCCGCCACGCACAGACAGCATGCGGAGAAGAACAACAAAAACAGCAGGCCGAATACAATCTGCACGGTACAGCACCTCCCGGAATTAGAATTAAATTAGTAATTAGCAATTAGCAATGAATCATTAGCGGTGGATTGCCGCCCGGTGGGCGGCTCAGAAATTTGGGGCAAGGTAGCATATAAAGGCTGATTCTATATTCGCAGACTATCACGCAAAAGCCGCGAAAAACCGCAGATTTGATCGTGCCGCAGGCACACCGCCATTATTCTTTATTCTTTTAAGGCAATATCGCATAATTCTAAGTGCCGATACAGCGAGCGAGGTGCGGCAGATGCCAAGCCAAAAGCGCAGATAATACTGGATGCTGCAAAGGTGAGCGCCGCCAGTGGCGGAAACAGCGAACCGAAGCAGGGGCAGCGGTCGCAGAGTGCGAGGGGCTTTTGCCCCCGAAGCACGATGCGGGTACCGCAACCCGACATTATCGAGCATTTTGGCAACGCAGATGCCGTGCCGCAGCCGCCGGAGCGGTGCTTAAGCCATCAGGCGGGAATTGTGCGGTGTTGCCTTAACTATTCTCTCATATACGCGTAAGCCAGCTCACGCGTATACGACGTACACCGGCCCCACAAAGTAGTGCTGGAAGAGCAGCACAGCGCCAAAGACGGCATAGCAGGCGCACAGCGGGGTGATGGCCGCTTCGGCCTTTTCTTCCGTGATGGCGGGGCGGATGGTTTTGCGCAGCAGTACGGCCAGGGCGGGCAGCAATGCCAGCCAGACGCAGAGGAAATACCGCGCCTGCAGCCCCACAATGCGCACCATGCCCACCGGGGTATAGGTGATATACATGGCTGCCATGGCACCGGCGGCGTACACCAGCGCCAGCAGCGCCGCCCCACCCACGCGGCGGCGGGTGGGGAACGCATCGGCGCGTTTTGGCTGCGCAGCAGCCAGCAGGGCGGCCAACAGCAGCACCAGCGGGCCGGTCAGGTTCAAAAAGCTGATGGGCAGGTCCTTCCAGCCGAACAGGCCGAGCTGCCCAATAAAGAAATCATTCTCTCCCAGGGTCCCCCAGAACGCAGCAATGGTCCGCAGAGGGTTGCGCAGCACAAAGGCCAGCTGTTCACCGCCGTTTACCGTGCTGCCGCCCTGGCGCTCAATGATGGGATAGTTATAGCGGAACGCCGTTCCGTACCATTCCGTCAGCAGGGTAACGGCCATAGCACCGCCAAAGCCGCCCAGCGCCCACAGCGGGCGGCGTCCCTTGGCGTGCCATTCCCGCTTTGCCACCAAAAAGATAGGCAGCACCCACAAAAGGTTCAGGTACGGTTTAGCGATATTGACAAAGATGCAGGCGGCGGTGTAAATGCCTGCCGTTTGGGTGTTCCACTCCTTGCGGGTCAGCAGGGCAAGCATCAGGTAATAGCAGCCCAGCAGGGTTGCATCATAGCTCAGTGATGCCCCCATAAAAAGCGACATCGGCAGCAGCATAATGGCCGCAAAGGCCGGGCGGTAACGCTCCGCTTTGGCCAGCGCCAACGCGCACAACAGCGTGTAGGCCAGCAGGTTGACGATGCGCCCGCCATACAGGCAGCCCAACGCGCCAAAGCCCAGCAGGCGTGCCAGCGCCATACCAACCGCACCCGGCAGGAATGGAATGACCAGAAAGCTGACCGGCTCGCTGACCGAGTCCGGCACAGAATCCCGCGCATCGTGCGCCAGGTACAGGGCAAAGCTATCCGCCATGCTCTGCACTGCGCCTTCCTTGCCGTATTGCTTCAGGGCATAGCCCGCGGTGTTATAGGCTTTTTCCGCCCCGGTATCGGGGTCGGTGCCCACACCGGCCGAGGTATGCGCATTCACCCATGCACCGGGGAACGCTTCCAGCAGGTAGGCCACATCGTCCGGGTAGGTGCGGGAAGCATCAAAATCAAAGTGCCCGGTGGAGATGGCATAGGTGCGCAGGTAATGGTCGGCTTCGTCCGGCGTTTGCAGCGGCGGGTTGGCAAATGCAAACAGCAACCCGCACAAAAAGATGCACACGGCCCCTTTTGCCGCAAATTCTTTTGCAAACCGCCGCACACAATACCCGGCCAGCAGACATACTTCCAGAAAGGCCGCACACCCTAGTGTAACCACCAGGGGGGACACACGGTTATCCAGCCCAAAGAACACCCGCCAGTAATAGGCCCACAGCACGCCGCACACGGCGGCGCACAGCACAGCCAGCCCCCACCGCACAGCGGCGGGCAGCTTTTGTAATTTTATTGGCATAAAACTCCCTTACAACCGGCCTTACAGAATGTACTGGCCGACCTTGTACTGGTCCAGATTGCCGCGCAGGAACTCAATGGTTTCGGCAAGGCCCTGTTCAAAGGTATACTGCGGTTTCCAATCGGTCAGGGTGCGCAGCTTGGTGGCATCGCCCAGCAGGCGGTTGACCTCGCTCTTTTCGGGGCGCAGGCGCTCGGCTTCGCAGACGATCCTGGCGCTGGGGTTGATCTGGGCAATCAGCTCATTGGCCAAATCGCCGATGGAATGTTCCACGCCGGTGGCAATGTTGATTTCCTGGCCAATGGCGGCATCGCAGTCCGCAATGGCCATAAAGCCGTGGGCGGTGTCCTTAACATAGTTAAAGTCGCGGGTGGGGGTCAGGCTGCCTAGCTTGATCTCCTGCTGGCCGGCCAGCAGCTGGGTGATGATGGTGGGGATGATGGCGCGGCCGCTCTGGCGCGGGCCATAGGTGTTGAAGGGACGCACAATGGAAACCGGCAGGTCAAAGCTGCGGTAAAAGCTTTCAGCCAGGCGGTCCGCGCCGATCTTGGTGGCAGAGTAGGGGCTCTGGCCCTGGAACGGGTGGTGCTCGTCAATGGGCACATACTGGGCGGTGCCGTATACTTCGCTGGTGGAAGTAACCATCACGCGCTGGGTGCCCAGCTCACGGGCGGCGTTCAGCACGTTCAGGGTGCCCTTGATGTTGGTATCCACATAGCTGTCCGGGCTGTGGTAGCTGAACGGAATGGCAATCAGGGCCGCCAGATGGAACACGCGTTCCTGCCCGCGCATGGCAGTACGCACGCCGTTGGGGTCACGCACATCGCCCATAAAGATATCCATTTCATTGCGGATTTCCGGGGGCAGGGTATCGATCCAGCCCAGGGAACCAAACGAGTTATACAGGCAGAAAGCACGCACTTTCTCGCCGCTTTTTACCAGCTCTTCGGCCAGATGGCTGCCGATAAAGCCATCGGCACCGGTCACCATAACGGTATGGGACATTGTAAAAACACTCCTTTTTATGTGGCAATACCGCCCGCAGGGCAGAACAATCCAATTATTACAAAATAGTATAACCGATTTGCGGCCTGATTTCAACCAATGCCCCGCCCAGCGTGCAAAAAAGTGCCGGGGCTGCCGCGGATAGGGTAGGCCTACATTAAATTTATATAAAGATTATTCCGTTTGTATCAAAGAGTTCGGCAATATGTTATAATTAGGATAAATACAGTGCTGGGCCGCCTTGCCGCATTCCCTGCCCTGTAGTGGAAAGGAGCCTGCACCCATGCCGCAACGCGAACCTGCCCTGCTTTGGCTGCGGGACTTCGCCCTGACCGCATTGGTCCTTGCGCTGTGTACGCTGACAAGCTGGGTATTTTTCCGGCTGGATTTTGTTTCTTCCAACTATATCCTGACCTATATCCTGGGCGTCATGTATATCAACGTCTTTACATCGGGGTTGGTGTACGGCGTTGTGGCTTCGCTGCTCTCGGTGATGCTGGTCAACTATATGTTCATTGACCCCTTTATGCAGTTCCACATCCGGTCAGACGACATGGTAACGGCAGTGGTCATGCTCTGCGTTTCGCTGCTCTGCTCCTCGCTGACGGGGCGTATCAAGGTACAGGCCGCCCAAAGCGAGCGCAAAGCCTATGCTTCGCAGGTGCTGCTGGAAGCCAGCCGCAGCCTGTTGGGGGCCGAGGACCCTGACACCATTCTGCGGATAACGGCCACCCAGCTGGGCAAGCTGTTGGAGCGCCCGGTCTGCTTTGCCCCCGCACCGGAGCACATTGCACCGGGAACCCTGATTCTGCCCCCGCCCAGCCAGACGGATTACCGCAGTTGCCCGGCGCTGCATGAATTCAGCACCTATGAGCACAATCTGGCATTATCCATCCTGGATGTGTGTTCCCTGGCGCTGGAAAAAGAAGCCTCCAACCGCGCCCGGCGCGAAATTGAGGAAGCCGCCCGCCAGGAACAGCTGCGCGCCAACCTGCTGCGCAGCATCAGCCATGACCTGCGCACCCCGCTGACAAGCATTTCCGGCAACGCGCTGATTTTGACCGAGAAAAATCCCCTGCTGACCGAGGAAAAGCGCCGGGAGCTTTCTGCCGCAATTTATGAGGACGCCAACTGGCTGAACCATCTGGTGGAAAATCTGCTTTCCATCACCCGGATGGAGAACGGCCAGGTAAACCTGCACATTCAGCCGGAGCTGATTCAAGATATTTTTGACGATGTACTGTCCCATTTAGACTATGACGCCGCCCGCCACACCATTGTGACCAACGTGGCGGATGACCTGCTGATGGCCGATATGGACGCCCAGCTGATCGAGCAGGTGCTGGTGAACCTCATCAACAACGCCATCAAATATACCCCCGAACATTCCCGCATCGAGCTTTTCGCCGCGCCGGAGGGTAAATTTGTTCGCATCTGCGTAACGGATGACGGCCCCGGCATTCCGGAAGAAAGCCGGGACAAGCTGTTTGATATGTTTTATACCCTTGGCAAAACCCGCAGCGATGGCCGCCGCGGGCTGGGTCTTGGGCTGGCCTTGTGCCGTTCCATTGTTGCCGCCCATGGCGGTGTGATCGATGTACAGAACGCTGCACCGCACGGTGCCTGTTTCCGTTTTACACTCCCGCGAACTGAGGTGACCCTGTATGAATAAACCGCTGATCCTTGTGGTGGAGGATGACCCGGCTGTTGCACGGCTGATCTCCACCACACTGGAAACCCGCAATTATCAGTACCACCGTGTACAGAACGGAGCCGGTGCCCTGTTGGAAGCTGCTTCGGCACGGCCGGATGTAATTTTGCTGGACCTTGGCCTGCCGGATATGGACGGTATTGATGTGATCCGCAAGATTCGCGGGTGGAGCAACGTGCCCATTCTGGTGGTTTCGGCTCGCAGTGATGATACCGACAAAGTATCCGCCCTGGATGCCGGTGCAGATGATTACCTGACCAAGCCGTTCAGCGTAGAGGAGCTTTTGGCCCGGCTGCGCGTGGCGCTGCGCCGTGTGCGGTATGATACTTCCCGCGCAGGTGACCAGGCCAGCATATACGAGAACGGAGAACTGCGCATTGACTATGCCGCAGGCTGTGTGTACCGCGGCGGAACGGAGATTCACCTGACCCCCATTGAGTACAAGCTGATCTGCGTGCTGGCCAAGAACACCGGCAAAGTGCTGACCCACAACTATCTGCTGAACGAAGTCTGGGGCAGCCCGGCCGCATCGGATACGCCGTCCCTGCGCGTATTTATGGCAACGCTGCGCAAAAAAATCGAGGAAGACCCCAGCCACCCCCGCTATATCCAGACCCACATCGGCGTTGGCTACCGCATGATCCGCCAGTAAAGTTTGGCTTTCAAAATGTAACCGCAACAGCCCGTCCATCCGTTTGTTACCGGATGAGCGGGCTGTTTCAATTTTATTTATTCGGTTTTCTCTGCTTTACTTGGCTGCGCGGCGTCCGCCTTTGCCGCCGGTCTTTTTGGCGCGGCCGGTGCCGGTCTGGGTGCGGGTGGACTTGGGGGCCGTTTTCTTGGGTTCCGGCTTTGGCATATCCTTTTGCAGCAGCTTATCCGGCACGGGCTGGATGCTCCACAGCTGGTTTTCGCCAAACACATCCTGCCAGATCTGGGCCTGGGTACCGTTATCGACCCGCATGCCCACCAGGTCAATGACCTTATCAGCCAGCACATTGCGGATCTTGGCCTTGCCGCCATCGGCGGGAACAATCTCCCACCGCTGGCCCTTGCCGGTGGTTTTCTCCCACTGGTGCACCCAGGTTCCGTTCACAACACCACTCATGGCCAGGTCCATCACCTTGCCGGTAAAGCGGTTTTTGATGCGGTACTGGCCTTCGGCGGCTTCCTCAAAAATCCATTGCTGCCAGGGCTGACCCTCATAGCTCCACAGGCGGATGGATGCACCGTTCTCGGTGTTGAAATCGGCAACTTCCAGCACGCGGCCATTGGCGGCAGCGATAGTATAGCAGGCGCCTTCCCGAATGACGGTCTGTGCGGATTTTTTCATAGCGTTTTTCCTCCTTTGCCTGTGCGGCGCTTTTGGTGCCTTACAGGTTATGTATTTATTGTACATATTATAGCACATTCGCACAAAGCGGTTTTGCCAAAATCGTGTAAAGTTTTTTGGTAACACTGCACGCTTTTTCGGGGTTAGCGGGCGGTTTAACCAAAGGTGGCTTGCATTTTTCAGCAATCTATTCTATGATATTATACAAATAACTAATTATAGGAGGCACCCACCTTGAGGATCGCATTGATTGCCCATGATTCCCGCAAAGAGCTTTTGGCCCAGTTCTGCACAGCCTATGTGCGTATTCTGTCTCAGAACGAACTGGTTGCCACCGGCGTGACGGGCAAAGTGGTACACGATGCCTGTGGGCTGCCGGTTCGCTGCCTGTACCCCGGTGCACGCGGCGGTGCCGAGCAGATTTCCTCCATGATTGCCTGCGGCGAAATTGATATGCTGCTGTTTTTCCGCGACCCCGTCAACGCCCGGCCCAATGAGCCGAACGCTGTTACCCTGCTGCGCCTGTGCGATACCCGCGCCATCCCCGTTGCCACCAACATTGCCACTGCCGAGGTTTTGATCCACGGCCTGGAGCGCGGAGACCTGGCCTGGATCGAATTGCAGCGCGGGAGAAAATAACGAATATCCACGAAACCCCAGCAAGCATTTGTAGGGTTTCTTCCAACTCTGCCTTATTGCGCATTGCAAAATTGTGATGGCCCTGGCCAAAATTTGTAGGGGACGATGCTTGCATCGTCCCACGCATCGGGCCTTGCCTCATCAGCCACATGTTCGTGTGTACCCCTACGTTTCTCTACATAATACAGACATATTTAGATATAACACGATTCCACAAATACAAAAAGCATGTGCTTTTTCCACCTTTGTCGGGCGGGAAATCACATGCTTTATTTTATTCTATTGCTTCCGTTATCTTTCAGGTAATTTTCAGCGCGCGCTGAACGCGGTAGACCAGGTAGCGGAACAGCCCAACGATCATGCTGCCCTCGCACCATAAATAGTTAGGCAGATTACGCCAGTAAAATTTGGGCTTTTTGATTTTGGGCAGGGCGATCTTGGCTTCCGCATAGCCCTTGGCATAATCATTGCCGAAGCCGCGGTGACGGAACATGATAACTTTCAACAAATAACCCAGCAGCATGGGGATAAAATTGACAACCAGCATGACCACCGGCTGGTTTTTGTAGGGCAGCAGAATGCTGTTGCGGCCGCTCTGAATGCTTTTGAATGGGTTATACCGCACCGCGCCGGTGGTGGCACCGCAGATATGGCGGCACTTTGCGGTGGGGCAATAGACGTTTTTATAACCAAAATTGTTGGCGCGCCAGCTGAGGTCAACATCCTCATAGTAGGCAAAAAACAATTCGTCAAAAACGCCAATTTTATCCAAAATGGATTTTCTGTACAGTGCTGCGCCGCCACAGGCAGAAAAAATACGGCAGGGCTTCTGGTAGCGGCTGGCTTTCAGGCCGTCGCCGCGCTTGCAGGCAAAGCCCAGAATCGTCACATAATCTCCAGCGTCATCGGCCAGTTCCGGCTCGTAATAGCGCAGCATCAGGCTGGATACCGCAAAAATCTTCGGGTCGCTCTCAGCGGTTTTCAGCAGCTCTTCCAACCAGTTCGGTTCGGCAAAGGCATCGTTATTGAACAAGGCCATATACTCGCCTTTGGCCATGGCGATGCCTTGGTTGACAGCATGGGAAAAACCGGTATTCTCGCTGTTTTCGATCAGGTGGTAGCGGGGGTTACCGCAGTAGCTGTGGGCAATTTCGAGGCTTTCATCGGTGGAGCCGTTATCGATCACGATCAGCTCAAAGTCCTGCTCAGTCTGCGCCCAGATGGATTCGATGGAATCCCGCAGCCAGCCAGCACCATTCAGATTGGGGATAATCACGCTTACTTTCACTGTGCTTCCCTCCTTTTAATAACCCATGCCGCCAAGCAGGATGGGCATGTAAGAAAGGCCAACGATCACACTGTGCGCCGCAATCAGCAGGGCCAGAATGACCAGGTCCCCCACCAGCCGCTTGATCATGCAGGCAGTGGCCAGCTTCTGGCGTTCCTCCCATTTGCTGCCGCAAAGGCTCCAGTAAATCATCATGATAAGGCCCACCACCGGGATGGCAAACAACAGCAGCGTTGCAAGGTAATGCCCAGTGCCCATCTCTTCCTGTTGCTCGCCCCCATAGCACATGAAAAAGGGATCATCTTTCAGCGGAAATTCATCCTCGTCTTCATCATCCCAGTATTGAACCATATCCGGGTCCACATGGATGGTATAGCGCGGGCGGCTGGCTTCTGCTTTGGTGGGGGGCAGCGCACGGCCGCAGCGCGGGCAGACGGTAGTTCCCTTGGGAGCCACCAGACCGCATTGTTTACAAATATGCAATTCCATTTATACGTCCCCTTCCAGGCTCAGACTGCGGTCCAGCGGTGTGGCAAGAATGATCTGGGTGTTGGTGTTGCCCATCTTTTGCAGGTGGGTCAGCAGGTGCTCCAGTGCATCAATGCCGGGGCAGCTGACCTTGACGATAAAGTTATAGCTGCCGGTCACGCGGTAGCACTGCAGGATCTGCGGTTCGCCCTGGATCATTTTAAGGAAATGGTCCCGTTCCGATACCGCCGTCTGGATGGAAATCAACGCCTGGACTCGGTTATTCTCGCCGGGGTGGTGCAGGCGCACGGTATAGCCGCCGATGATGCCCTCCTGCTCCATGCGGTGGATACGGCTGGACACCGCCGGACTGGTCAGGTTGACCTGTTTGGCGATTTCCTTGACCGGCATGCGGGCGTTGCGCATCATAAGCTGGATGATTTTGCTGTCTAATTCATCCATGTCGAGTCACTTCCTGTCAGTTTTAGTCAATGAGCACAATAAAAATAAAATAAAGCAAATAAACCTTGTATGGCATTACAAAACCGAAAACTCTTTCATTTTCTGTGCATATGCTGAATTATTTTAAGTTATCTGG
>ENA-OVGQ01002189-OVGQ01002189.1-human-gut-metagenome-genome-assembly--contig:-NODE-2189-length-18433-cov-3.486832_pt1 | contig 18433 bp, 17 predicted proteins | sample MGYA00237774_ERZ505427 | MGnify/ENA primary metagenome ERZ505427 (study PRJEB26158, sample SAMN06016404) | human gut metagenome | biome: human gut; feature: ankylosing spondylitis patient; material... | reverse complement strand
CACTTCGCATCTTGGCGCATTCTCATTTGGAAATAGTATAAAAACAGACCGAGAGTCGGCAAAAACCGACCGAAATCTCATAAAAACCGACCGAAAGTCGGGAAAACAGACAGAAAGGGAAGCAAATGGCAGGAAAGATTCAGCTCCTGTCCGATGAGGTCATTGGCAAAATCGCGGCAGGCGAAGTGGTGGAGCGTCCTGCCGCCGCCATCAAGGAATTGGTGGAGAACTCGCTGGACGCGGGGGCCAGCGCGGTTACGGTGGAAATCCGCGACGGCGGCATCAGCTATTTCCGCGTGACGGACAACGGCAGCGGCATCCGCGGCGAGGACATCCGCATGGCGTTTGAGCGCCACGCGACGAGCAAAATCCGCCGCACGGATGATTTGTTCAGTATCCAGACGCTGGGTTTCCGTGGCGAAGCGCTGGCGTCCATCGCAGCGGTGGCGCATGTCACCTGCACAACACGCACGAAGGCAGACCAAAGCGGCATCAAGGTGCAGAACAACGGCGGAACGATTGAGTCCATCGAAGAAGCAGCCTGCCCCGAAGGCACGACGTTTGTCGTCCGCGACCTCTTTTTTAACACCCCAGTGCGCCTGAAATTCCTCAAAAAGCCGGTCACGGAGGCAGGCTATGTGTCCGACCTGATGATGCGGCTGATTTTGTCCCGCCCGGACGTGTCCTTCCGCTACGTCAGTCAGGGCAAAACGCTCTACCACTCCGCGGGCGACGGCAAACTGTCCTCCGCCGTGTTCAGCATCTACGGGCGCGAAATGCTCCGTTCCATGCACGAGGTGGACGGGCATCAGGCAGGGCTGATATTGAAGGGCTTCGTCGGCGTGGGCGAAAGCGGGCGCGGCAGCCGAAACCACCAGTCCTTCTTCATCAATGGGCGATATATGAAGTCGTCGATTTTGTCTGCGGCGGTGGAAGCGGCGTGCCGGGAGCGCGTATTGTCCGGCAAGTACCCGACGTGTGTGCTGCACCTGACCATGCCGTATGATACGGTGGATGTCAACGTGCATCCGAACAAGCTCGAAGTTCGCTTCCAGAACGAAGCGGCGGTCGCGGAGGCGGTCGAGGCGATTGTGGCGGATGCGCTGGCGGACAAGGCGCCCGTCGAGCAGCCAGAAGTGCTGCGCCTGACGCCTGAACCGCCGCCGACGGTGCCCGTGACGGTCGTTCGCCAGCCCGTGACGGCGAGTGAGACTGCGCAGCCGGAAGCTGCTGTTCGCTCGGCTGTTCCGCCGAAGGCAAAGAAAAAACCGACCGTCGGTACGGAAATTCCGCAAAAGGCGGCAATTCCCGCGAAAAACCCGCCGATTCCGACACAAAGCGCCCCAGCGGAAAAGCCGTCCGCGCCGCCGAAACCCGCGCCGGATGATGCCATTCCCGCGTGGAAGCAGCCGCTGGTGATGCGCAGCCCGCCAGCACTGGCGCAGCATTACAACGCTGAACCCGCCGTACCGCCGCCTGCGAATCCGCTAAAACCGACTGCAAGTCTGGTTTCGCCGATACCGGTGCAGCAGACGATTCTGCCGAATGAACAGACGCACATGCGCATGATCGGCACGCTGTTTGACAGCTACATTCTGGTGGAATATGCGGACAATTTGATGCTGATTGACCAGCAGGCGGTGCATGAACGCGTGATGTTCGACCGCATGATGAAGGCGCTCGACCAGCACCGCTGCGGGCAGGAAATGCTCGTGCCGATGATTGTCAGCCTGACGCGCCGGGAGCAGCAGCTGCTCGACGAGCACGCGCGGGAATTGGCGGACATCGGGCTGGTGGTCGAGCCGTTCGGGGAGAACGAGGTGTCGATTCGCTCAATTCCGATGATATTGGGTCAGCCGCAGGCGGCGGGACTGCTGCGCGACATCATCGACCAGCTGGAGAATGAGCGCGGCGTGGTGTCGCTGGAAAAGCGGCGCGCGGCGATTCTGGCGCTGGCGTGCAAGCGCAGCGTCCGCTCCGGCGAACGCCTGAACGACGCAGACATCCGCGAACTGGTCAGCCGCGTGGCGGACAAGCGCGTCATCCCGGCGAGCCCGCGCGGTACGCCGCTGGTCGTTGCGCTGAACAAAACGGACATCGACCGGCGATTCCGGCGGATGCAGTGAGGTGACAATATCATGAAGGAAACGTGCTGGGTGCTGACAGGCCCGACTGCGAGCGGCAAAACCGCGCTGTCGCTCCGTCTGGCGCGGACGCACGACTGCGAGATTGTCTGCATGGATTCGATGCAGATTTATCGCGGCATGGACATCGGCACGGCGAAACCGACGGCGGATGAACGCGCGCAGGCGGTGCATCACATGGTAGACGTCGCCGACCCGACGGAGGATTTTTCCGTCGCGCGCTATCAGGAGATGGCGGAAAGCTGCATCGCGGACATTCAATCGCGCGGGCACCGGGCGCTGCTTGTCGGCGGCACGGGGCTGTATCTCCGGGCGCTGCGGCAGCCGATGGCGATGGGCGAAGCGGCGGCGGATGAAAGCATCCGGCAGGAATTGCAGCAGATTGCGGACGCGCCCGGCGGCAAAGAGCAGCTTCATCAGCAATTGGCGGCGGTTGACCCGGACACGGCGCAGCGCCTGCACTTGAACGACGTCCGCCGCGTAATTCGCGCCTTGGAGGTCTACCGCCTGACAGGCCGTCCGTTCTCGCAGCAGCCGCAAATAAAAACCGACAGTCGGTTTTCTTACCGCGTTGCGTCGCTGACGATGCCGCGAGACATCCTCTATACGCGGATTGAGCAGCGAATCGACCAAATGCTGACGGACGGGCTGGCGGAGGAAGTCAGCCGACTGCTGAAAAGCGGCGTTCCGCGCGACGCGAAGGCGATGAAAGCCATCGGCTACAAGGAAATAATACCGTATGCCTTGGGCGAAACGACGCTGGACGAGGCGGTTTACGCGCTGAAGCTGAACACGCGGCACTACGCGAAGCGCCAGCTGACGTGGATGCGCCGGGAGGAGGACGTCCTGTGGGTGGACGCGCTCGAACCGGATGCGTATGACAAATTGGAAGCGTATTATACGCAAGGAGAAGCAAAATGACCATTGAAGAATTGATTGCACAGGCGGAAAGCGGCTTGACGGCGCAGTTCGCCCGCATTGACCGCATGGAGGAAATTGGGACGCGCCGCGTGCTGGACGCCTTCCGGGAGCATCAGGTGGCGTACCGGCATTTCGCGCCGACGACGGGCTACGGCTATGACGACGTGGGGCGTGATACGCTCGAAAGGATTTTCGCGGAGCTGTTCGGCACGCAGGCGGCGATTGTCCGCCCGCAGATTGCCAGCGGCACGCACGCCATCAGCCTGTGTCTGTTCGGGCTGGTGCTGCCGGGGGACGACATCGTGTCTGCGACGGGGATGCCCTACGACACCTTGCAGGACATCATCGGCTGGGGCGAGGGCGACGCGCCGGTCGGCTCACTGCGGGAAATGGGTGTGAGCTTCCATCCCGTGGCGCTGCGTGACGGCAAAATCGACCTTGACGCGGTGGAAAACGCCATCACCCCGAAGACGAAGCTCGTCATCGCCCAGCGCAGCCGCGGTTATGACTGGCGGCCGTCGCTGATGCCGGAGGAGTTTGCGCCTTTGGCGAAGATGCTGCACGAGAAGCACCCCGGCGTTCGCCTGATGGTGGACAACTGCTACGGCGAGTTTGTGTGCGAGAAGGAACCGAGTCACTACGGGGCGGACGTGTGCGTTGGCAGCCTCATCAAGAATCCGGGCGGCGGACTTGCTCCCACGGGCGGCTACATCGTCGGCACGCAGGATGCCGTCGAGCGCATTGCTTACCGCCTGACCGCGCCGGGCATCGGTCTGGAGGTTGGTTCGTATGCCGCAAGCTACCAGCCGTTCTATCAGGGATTGTTCATGGCGCCGCACACCGTTGCGCAGGCCATTAAGACAGCGTGTTTGGCAGCACGCGTGTTTGAAATCCTTGGCATGACGACGACGCCCGCGGCGGATGAACCCCGCGCCGACATCATTCAGGCGATTCAAATGCGCACGCCGGAGCGCCTCGTCGCGTTCTGTCAGGGGATTCAGATGGCTTCCCCGATTGACTCGATGGCGCTGCCTGAACCGTGGGATATGCCCGGCTACAATGACCAAGTCGTCATGGCGGCGGGCACGTTTGTCGCGGGCGCGTCGATTGAGCTGTCGGCGGATGCCCCCATGCGCGAGCCGTACACCGCCTACATGCAGGGCGGCTTGACCTACACGCACGGGCGAATCGCGCTGCAAATGGCGCTGAACCGCATGGTGGAACAGGGCGCGCTGACGCTGAAGTAATTATGAATTTAGCACGATAGATTTAGATCATACCCCTGCTTTTCCCGGCATACGATGTGCTGGAAAGGCAGGGCTTTTTGCTATGAACGAAACGAAACAGACGGAACTCCGCGTGCGCCCAAGGCGTACAGAACTCGCAGCCAGCAAGCCGGACATCGAGTGGGTGAAAACACCGAAAAAGCATTGGCAGGAGCGGCTGCTGCCCAATCTCGCCATTGCGTCGGCGCTGATGCTCTGCGCGGTTGCGCTGAAAACCGGGGCGATTCCGCCGCTGACGGATGCTGTGCAGTCGGTCATGAGCGCCGCGACGGATGATTCGCTCTTGAACGGCGATTTGGGCAAGCTGTCCTTTGTCAGCAGCATTTTCCCGGAAGCATCGCTCGTTTTCGGTGAATCGGGCGGCAAGCTGACCATGCCGGTGGAAGCGGAAAGTGTCGTGCACGCATGGTCGCAGAGCGAGCCGTTCATTTCGTGGGACGCGCAGACGAAAATTGTCACGTCCGCAATGGCGGGCGAGGTCATCGGCGTGTACCACGGCAATGAGGACGAACGGCTGGTGCAGGTGTTAGGCGCGGACGGGCTGAGCTGCTTGTATGGCAATTTGGCGAGTGTGACGGTCAGCACGGGCGACATGGTGCAGACAGGCGACCCGCTGGGGACGCTGCTGGACGGTCAGCCGTGCGTGATGGAGGTACGGCAGGACGGCTTGAGCGTTGACCCGGCGGTGATGATGCGGCAATGAAGCGAAAAATCGCGACGCTGGGAGAAACGGACATCACGGTGCATCCGGCGGCGGGTATTCTCCTGCTCCTTGGACTCCTGACGCGCTGGCGGGCGCTGCTGATTTGCACTTACGCGAGCATCCTCCTGCACGAAACGGCGCACGCGGCGGTCAGCGCGCTGTGGCATCATCCGCCGCAGGAGGTAGAAATTACGCCGCTGGGCGCAATGATGCGCTTGGAGGACGAGGAACGTCTGCCGCTGACGGCGAGAATCAGCGTGATACTCGCCGGGCCGCTGATGACGCTGATTTTGTGCGCCTTGTCGCTGTGGCTGACGCAAAACGGCGTGATTCCGCGGGAAACGGGGCGGCTGATCTTCCTCGGTAACGCGGGGATTTTGCTGGTGAACCTGCTGCCCGCGCTGCCGCTGGACGGCGGACGGCTGCTGTCAGCGGTCTTGCTGCGCCTCCTGCGGCGGGAAATGTGCTGGCGGGTGATGCGCATCATCGGCACGGCGGCAGGGGCGCTGCTTGTCGTCGGCGGCGTGGTCGGCGCGGTGCGCAGGTGGCAGGGCAGCTGGTCGCTGGCGGCAGCGGGTTGCTTCCTACTATATAGCGCGGTCAGCGCGACGACGAGCACAGCGCTGATGGAGCTTCGCGCGCTGATGGACCGAAAAATCCGCATGGAAACGCGTGGAAAACTGCCGATTCAGCCCATGGCGATGCTCTCCACGCGGACGCTGCACCACGCCGTGCGTGCCCTGCACCCAACGCGCATGACGCAATTGTACATCATCGAGCCGGGGACAATGCGGCTTCTGGGCATACTGACGGAGCAGCAACTGATTGCCGCCTACCTGAGCGCGCCGCAGCGGACATTGGCGGAGGAGGTGGACGCATGACGATTGCGGAACTTGCGCCGGGGCAGTCGGGTGTGATTGCGGCGTATCGCGGGGCGGACGCGGAAGAGCGGCATCTGCTGGACATGGGGCTGACGCCGGGCGTGCGGGTGCGGCTGATTGGCACGGCGCTCCTTGGCGACCCGCTGATTCTGCTCGTGCGCGGCAGCCGCGTGTCCATCCGCCGGCGTCTGGCGCGGCAAATCATCCTGTCAGGTGGTGAGGCGGAATGAAAACGATTGCGCTGGTGGGCAGCCCGAACTGCGGCAAAACGACGCTGTTCAACGCCGTCACGGGGCTGCATCAGCATGTGGGCAACTGGGCGGGCGTGACGGTGGAGCGCAAAGAGGGGACGCAAAATGGCGTCAAGTGGGTGGACTTGCCCGGCGTGTACGCGCTCAGCCCGTATTCGGCGGAGGAAAAAGTGACCATCGACTACTTATCCGGCGGTGATTATGATGAAATTCTGCAAATTGTGGATGCAACCGCCCTCGCGCGCGGGCTGTACCTGACACATCAGCTGACGCAGCTGTCGCGCCCGATGACGATTGCGCTGAACATGATGGACGAGTGCCGGAAACGCGGCATCACCATCGACACGGAGGAATTGTCGGCGCGGCTGGGCATTCGCGTGCTGCCGATGAGCGCGCGGGATGGCACGGGCGTCCCGGAACTCCTGCGCGCACTGAAAGACGGGGCGAAAACGCCGAAAAGTCCGCCGAGCGCGCCGTACACCGCCATTATTCAGCGGATGAAAAGTGCCCTGCCGGAGGGGAAGCTCCCGCCGGAGTTCCGTGCGTGGAAAGCGCTGGAAGGCGACGAGATGGGCGCGGCGGAGGCGGCACGGGCGGGGCAGGCGCAATTGCGGGCGCAGTCCGGCATGTCGGCGGCGGCAGCGCTTTCGGCGCTTCGCTATGCGTGGGCGGATGACCTGTGCGCGGCGGTTCGGCGGGGGAATCCTGACAATCCGACGCGGACGGACGCTATCGACGCGCTTGTGCTGCACACTTTGCTGGCGCTGCCGATTTTGGCGGGGCTGCTGGCGCTCATGCTGTCGCTGGCGTTCGGACGGTTCGGCAGCGGGCTGTCCGATATGCTGACGAATATCATCCTGATGATACAATCGGCGCTGGACGGCGTGCTTCGGCACTGGCAGGTCGCGGAAGCGCTGCGGCGTTTGATTGTCGAGGGTCTGATGATGGGCGTGGGGAGCGTCGTCGGCTTCCTGCCGATGCTGCTGATACTGTTTGCGTGCCTGTCAATGCTGGAGGACAGCGGCTATATGGCGCGGGCAGCGTTCCTGATGGATCGGCCGATGCGGGCGCTGGGCTTGAGCGGGCGGTCGTTCATCCCGCTGCTGCTGGGGTTCGGGTGCTCCGTCCCGGCGGCGCTGTCGGCGCGGTCGATGCGGGGCGAACGCGATCGGCGTTTTACGCTGCTGATGATTCCCTTCGTCTCGTGCAGCGCGAAAATGCCCGTTTTTGCGGCGCTTTCGACGCTTCTTCCCGGCGGCGCGTGGATGATTTTTGCCCTCTGCGCGCTGGGAATTTCGCTGGCGGCGCTGATTGCGCAAATCCTGCGGAAAACGGTGTTTCCGGGCGAATCCGCCGCGTTCGTGATGGAACTGCCGCCGTACCGCCTGCCCCTGATGTCGAGCGTCCTGCGCAAGGTGCTCCGCCGCACGGGCGAATTCCTCAGCCGCGCGTGCAGCGTGATTCTGCTGTCGTCGGTGGTCGTCTGGCTCATTGGGCGATTCACCTGGACGGGCGCGTGGGCGGCAAGCACGCAGGAGAGCATCCTCGGCAGCATTGCCGGGGCGATTGCGCCGATTTTCGCGCCGCTGGGCTTCGGAAGCGTTGCGGTAACGGCGGCGCTGCTGACCGGGCTGCTGGCGAAGGAGAGCATCATCAGCACACTGGCGGTCTTGGCGGGTCAGGGGAGCATCCGCGCGGCGCTGGCGGCGTCCCTGCCGACCCCGGCTGCGGCGCTGGCGCTGATGACGTTCGTGCTGCTGTATCCGCCGTGCGCCGCGGCATCCGCAAGCATCATCAAGGGTCTGAAAAGCCGGAAGCTGGCAGTGCTGATGGTCACGGGGCAGTGCCTGTTGGCGTGGATATGCGCGTGGATTGCGTACCGTTTGGCAATCGCTTGACAAATTTCGCGCAGGACAGATTGACAACGCGGCAGAATGCGGCTATAATGAAGATAATGAAATACTGCGGCATCGTGAGGAGCGGCGGCGCAGGATCAGAGATAGAGGAGGTACTTTGATGGATATTCAGGAACTCCAAGAGGTCTGCCGTCAAGTGCGGCGGGACATCATCATTATGACCAACAAGGCGGGTGCTGGCCATCCCGGCGGATCGCTGTCCGCAACGGAAGCGCTCGTTGCGCTGTATTTTGACGTCATGAAGGGCATTGACCCCAAGGACGACAAGAATCCGAACCGCGACCGCTTTGTGCTGTCGAAGGGTCACGCGGCTCCCGCGCTCTATGGCACGCTGTGCGAACGCGGCTATTTCGGGCGCGAGGAGTTTGACCATTTCCGTCAACTGCACGGCATCCTGCAGGGGCATCCGGACGTGAAGAAGTGCCCCGGCGTGGATGCGTCGACGGGTTCGCTCGGTCAGGGCATCTCCATCGCGGTCGGCATGGCGCTGGGCGCGAAGAAGACGGGTAATCCCTGCCACGTCTACACCATCATTGGCGATGGCGAATCGCAGGAAGGGCTTGTGTGGGAAGCGTCGATGGCGGCGGCACACTATCACCTTGATAACCTGACGGTTATTTTCGACCACAACGGCCTGCAGATTGACGGCTCGAATGACGAGGTGATGTCGCTGGGCGATATTCAGGCGAAATTCAAGGCGTTCGGCTATGACGTGATTGACGTCGCTGATGGCAATGATATGCAGCAGGTGCTGGATGCGCTGCATGCGCCCGCCTGCCCCGGCAAGCCTCGCCTGATTCACCTGCACACCCTCAAGGGCAAGGGCGTTTCCTTCATGGAGGGGCAGGTCGGCTGGCACGGCAAGGCTCCCAATGCAGAACAGACGGCGCAGGCGCTGAGCGAACTGGAGGGCTGAACAAATGGAAAAGAAAGCAATTCGTGTGGCGTATGGCGAGGCCATCGTCAAGCTCGGTGCGGAAAATGACAAGGTGGTCGTGCTGGACGCTGACCTTGCGGCGGCGACCATGACCAATGGTTTCAAGAAGGCGTATCCTGACCGCTTCATCGACTGCGGCATTGCCGAGGCGAACATGGTGGATATGGCGGCGGGTATGTCCACGATGGGGCTGATTCCGTTCTGCTCCACGTTCGCGGTGTTCGCGGGCCGCAGCTACGACCAGATTCGCAATGGCGTGTGCTATCCGAAATTTAACGTGAAGTTTGGCTTCTCCCACGCGGGCATCACGCTGGGCGAGGACGGCGGCTCCCATCAGGCGATTGAGGATATTGCCCTGATGCGCGTGCTGCCGAACATGACGGTGTTCGTCCCCAGCGACGCGACCGAGTGTGAGCAGTGCGTCCGCGCGGCGGCGGAAATCAACGGCCCGGTGTACATCCGCACCGCTCGTCTGCCTTCCCCGGTGTACGACGCGCGCCCCTTCACGGTGGGCAAGGGCAACGTCATCAAGGACGGCAAGGACTGCGTGATTTTCACCTGCGGCATCATGCTGGAGCACTGCCTCGAAGCGGTTCAGCTGCTGGCGGAGCAAGGCATTGACGCGGCGCTGGCGTCCTTCCACACCCTGAAGCCCTTTGACGACGAACTCGCCCGCACCTATGCGGCGAAGTGCGGCAAGGTGTTCACGGTGGAGGAGCACTCCATCATCGGCGGTCTGGGCGACGCGGTGGCTTCCGCCATCTGCGGCATGGGGCTGAAGCACTTCGAGAAGATTGGCATCAACGATGTGTTCGGTCAGTCCGGCAAGCCCGCTGCGCTGCTGGAAGAATACGGCCTGACCGGCAAGCAGATTGCCGATCGGATTGCGAAGGCATAATTTTTGCAAGAGATACTGCGGACAGCACTCCGGTGTGGGCGCTGTCCGCTTTGCGTGAGTTTGAATTCAGGAGAACAACAACAATGCGTATGCTGATTGTCAATCCAATCGCTGGGTGCGGCTATGCGCTGAAAGTGATGGAACAGGTGCAGAGCGTGCTGACCGCGCGAAACCTCCCGTTTCGTGTGATGCGGACGGAATACCCCGGCTACGCGGCGAAACTGGCGCGGGAAGCAGTCGAAATGGGCTGCGAAGCCGTCTACGTCATCGGCGGTGACGGCACGTTCAGCGAGGCGGCGCGTGGATTGGCGGGCAGCGGCATTCCGATTGGGCTGATTCCGGCAGGTACGGGCAACGACTTTGTCAAGACGCTCGGCACGCCGAAAGAGCCGATGGCGGCGCTCGATTTCATCCTCAGCCACGAGCCGCGCCCGTGCGACGCGATTGACCTGAACGGGCAGATGTTCTTGAACGTCGCCGGAGCGGGCTTTGACGTGACGGTGCTGGAAAACGTGGCGGACTTTGGCGGGAAGATTCGCGGGCTGCTGCCATACCTCGTCGGGCTGATTCGCGCGATTTGGAAGCATCAGCCGCTGCAGCTGACGTATACGGTGGATGGAAAGACGCAGACGAAGGACGCACTGCTGTGCATTGCGGCGAACGGAAAGTGGATTGGCGGCGGCATCCCGATTTGCCCCGATGCTGTGCCGAATGACGGTGAAATCGACTTCATGGTCGTCGGGCATCAGCCGCGGTGGAAAGTGCCGTACTATCTCGTGCGCATGATGATGAAACAGATCTTGAACTTTCCGTTTACGGAGCATGTTCTCTGCGACAAAGTGACGGTGTCGTCGCCCGGAATGCATATCGAGGTGGATGGCGAGATTATCGCCTGCGAACATGCGGAATTTACCATGCATCCCGGCGCGCTGATGCTGTACTGGTGAGGTGCGTATGGCGACGATCAGCATCATCCGCGTGGAAAATCCGGCAGAAAAGACAAAGATTTCTGCGCACATCCTCCATGCGCTGCCGGATTGGTTCGGCTTGCCGGACAGCACGCAGAAGTACATCGACGACAGCCGAAACATGCCGTTTTTCGCTGCTGTGCAGGAAAATCAGGCAGTCGGGTTCGCGGCGCTGAAGGAAACCAGCCCCTGCGCGGGGGAAATCTACGTCATGGGCGTATTGCCGGAATATCACCGGAGCGGCATCGGGCGGCAGCTGTTTGCGGCGATTCGGGCGGAGGCAATCGCGCGAGGCTATCGGCTGCTGCAGGTCAAAACCGTGCAGACAGGGCATTACGAGGAGTATGACCGCACGAACGCCTTCTACCAGCGCATGGGCTTTCTGCCGCTGGAGTGCCTGCCGACGCTGTGGGATGAATGGAATCCGTGTCAGGTGTATGTGCTGCCGCTGCAAAACTCGTAACTTTTCCTGTCAAAAAGAAGGAATTTCCGCATTCTGTGGCGAATACATAGAAATATCTGCAGAAAAGGAGGCAACGTTATGGCTGATATTGGAAAGACAGTCAAAGAAATCTGGGAACAGGGCATGAAGGCAGTCAACAAGGCGGCGACGAACATCGCGACCAGCACGAAGCAGAAGGTTGATGAGATGAACATCGTCACGCGTCGGAAGGAACTGCAAAACCAGCTTGGTCTGCGGCTGTATGAGCTGTGGCAGGCGGGCGAGGACGTGCCGGAGACGCTGAAAGCGACGCTGGAGGAAATGCGCGACCTGGAAGTGAAACTGCAGGAGCTGCGCGAAAGCAAGACCACCGCGCCGGAGGACGAGAAGAGCGCCGAGACGCCGGATTCTGCCGCCCCCGCGCCTGACACGACGGACGTGAAAGTGCCGCTGGAGGACGACGACGTGCCGACGATTGAGATGCCGGACATCCCCGAAAAACCGGAGCGCCCGATGGAAGCGCCGAGTATCCACAAGGACGACGAAACACCCGCTGAATGACATCTATTTGCACACAAAAACGCCATTCCGACGCATGTTGTTCGGAATGGCGTTTTATACTATTTCCAGATTCAACTGCGCCATCTGCTTGCGCCTTTTTCGTTCTGGCGTCCGCTCACTCCATTTAGCGTAGCGCTGCTACGCTGCATTTCGTTCCCGTTAGCCAGAACGAAAAATTCGCGGCGCATCTTGGCGCATTTTCATTTGGAAATAGTATTACTTTTCGGTTAAATCAGCTGCACGTCATATCCGCCCTGCCAGCTGTGCCCGGGCTGAAGCAGCGTCACGAACGGCTTGTCCTCGAAGCGGCCGCTCTCCGTCACCTGACCTGGCATCCCGTGCCACGGCTCCAAGCAGACGTAATCCGCATTCTTTTTTGGCATCGACCAGACCGCCAGCACCTCCATCTTCGGGTAGGAGAAGCGCAGTCCTTTGCCGCTGCTGCGGTTGACCAAATCGACCGAGCGGCTCTTCAATTCGGTGAAAATCAGCGCGTCGCGGTCGTCAAAAAGGTCGTGGCTGAGCGGCAGCACGCGGCTGTTGCGGAAGCAGGGGAGATATTCGCTGCCGTCAATGAGATATCCGCCGGGGCAGAGGCTGTTGCGCCCGTCCTCGACCTGCGGGAAAACCAGCTCGTAGTCCGTGTAGCTTGCGCCTGCCTCCATCGGCACGATGAAGCCCGGATGCCCGCCGCAGCAGAACGGCATCACCTTGTCGGACTTGTTTTCGACAATGAACTGCGCGGAGAAGCCGTTTTCGCGCAGCGTGTAGACAACGTGGAACGCGAATTCAAACGGGTAGGACGGCTTGCTTTCCTCCGTGGGGGTCAGAACAAGCTCGATGAAGTCGTCGCCGATTTTCTCGACCGTAAACTCCGGGTTACGGGAGAAACCGTGCTTGGCAATCGGGTAGGACACGCCGTCAATGATGACGTGGTTATCCTTCGCCGTGCCGCAGATTGGGAAGAGCACCGGCGCGTGATTTCCCCAGACAGCGGGATCGGCCTGCCAAATAACCTCGCGGTTATCATTCCCCTTGAAGGAGGTCATCTGCGCGCCCTTCTGCCGGACGCGTGCGGTCGTATCACCGCAGTGAAGCGTAAATTCCATGAGAAACACCTCCGAAAATGTCGTTTCCGCAGGAAGTATTCGCGTCACGAAGCGAGAAATCCTGCATAAAATAGAACTGATTCAGCGAAAGGAGGAAAAAATCATGCGGGCAGCAGGATCGCCGTTTCAGGCGAAAAGCAGTCAGGAGCAGAAGGAACAGTGGATTTGGTGGCAGTGCCAGCGGGACACGGTGCCGCCGGAGGAAGAAGCGCCGCCAGTGAACGCCCTGCCCGAACGGGACGCGCCGCCGATGCCCGTACCGGTGCAGCCGACGCGCCATCAGCAGTATGATGCCATCATGCAGCGCATGAAGGTCGCTCAGGGGCGAACAGGCGCGTTTACATCCTGCGGCACCAGCACGCAAGACTCGTCCGGCAAGTGATACGCATCGAAATACGCATTTTCCAGCGGAATCCACCGCGCGTTAAAATCCTTCAGCCGCGCTGCACCGACGCGCTGCAATAGACGTTCCTGCTGAACCTCCGGGTTAATCCGCAGGAAGAGCGTCAAATCCGCATGACGGCGGATGTCCGGCAGCATACTGTAACTGCCTTCCAGAATCGTGATGGGCGCGTCGGGCAGGGGAATCGGCGCGGAGAATGCGTCCTCGCGGCACAGGTAGCGCCGATAGACGACGGGCTGACCCGCTGCGAAGGGGGCGATGACCTCCTGCATCAGGCGCTCCAAATCGACGTTGCCGCCCGGAATTGCCAGCCGCTGCGGCGTTTTCAGCGCGTGGGGCAGGAAGAAGTCGTCCATGCGGATGATTGGCGCGTTCAGCGCGTCGGACAGCGCATCTGCCAAGGTGGATTTGCCGCTGCCGCACGGCCCGTCAATCGTGATGAGCAGGCGCGGCTTCTTCGGCAGTTGGGCAATCCGCGTGAGAATTGGGGCGATTCGCGCGTCACGGGAAAAATCGGGCTGCATAAAACCTCCGACACAATCAGGCGCACTGCAAAAAAAATGCAGTGCGCCGAAATTTGATTACGCGAGATGCTTTTTGAGAATCGCCAGCCCTGCCGCCAAATCCTCGTAGGAAATGTTCAGCGGGGGCAGCAGACGCACCTTCTCGTGCGCCGTCAGCACCATCAAGCCGTCCTGCAAGCACGCCGAAGCAACATCCGCCGCCGTCTTGTGCTCCGGCAGGATGCCAATCATCAGCCCCAGCCCGGTGATGCTTTTCACGCCCGGCGCGCCCGTCAATTCCTTGCGGATGTACGCCGCGCGCTCCTTTACGCCCGCGAATACGTCCTTATTCAGCCTGGAGATGACGTTCAGCGCGGCGGCAGCGCAAATCGGGTTGCCGCCGAAGGTCGAGCCGTGGTCGCCCTTGCCCAGCACATGCTCGCAGCGCTCGCCTAAGAGGCACGCGCCCATCGGCAGACCGCCCGCCAGCCCCTTCGCCGTCGTCACCACGTCGGGCTGGATGCCGAACTGCTCGTAGGCGTACAGCGTACCCGTGCGCCCGTTGCCAGTCTGCACCTCATCGACCATCAGCAGAATGTCATTCGCGTGGCAAAGCTCCTCCGCCTTCCTGACGAACGCCGGGTCAAGCGGAATCACGCCGCCTTCGCCCTGCACCATCTCCATCAGCAGCCCGCAGACCTTGCCCGTGCTGAGGATGGCTTCCAGCGCGGGAATGTCGTTCGCGGGCGTGTAACGGAATCCCGCCGGGAACGGGCCGAAGTGCTCATGGAAGCGGCCTTGCCCGGTCGCCGCCAGCGTCGCAATCGTGCGGCCGTGGAAGCTGTTCACCAGCGTCACGATAACGTCGCGGTTGTCCTTCTCGCCGTATTTCCGGGCGACTTTCAGCGCACATTCATTCGCCTCCGCGCCGGAATTACCGAAGAAAACCTTCTTCATGCCCGTGCGCTCGCACAGCAGCTTCGCCAACTGCGTCTGCGGTTCGGTATAGTAGAGGTTCGACGTGTGACCGAGGGTGGTCAGCTGATGCGTCACGGCGGCGACCCAGTCGGGATCGCACGCGCCGAAGAGCGTCACGCCGATGCCCGTGCCGAAGTCGATGTAGCGCTTGCCGTCGGGGCCTTCGTAGTGCGCGCCCTCGCCTTTCGACATCACCGCGTCAAAGCGGCCGTATGTGCCGGCGATGTAAGCACTGTCCGCCTGTTTAACTTTTTGGCACATAATTTCCCTCAATCTCCTTCTTGAACATCGTGCCGGCGCCCTCGTCGGTCAGCGTCTCAATCAGCAGTGCGTGGGGAACGCGGCCGTCGATGATGAACACCTTGCGCACGCCCGCGCGGATGGCGTTGGTGCAGCACTCGACCTTCGGAATCATGCCGCCGGAGATGATGCCCTCCGCCTTCAGCTCCTCCACGCCCTTCAAATCGACGCGGCGGATGAGGATTTTCGTGTCTTTCGGGTCGCGGAGCAGACCGACGGTGTCCGTCATGGAGATGAGCGCCTCGGCGTGCATGGCGGCGGCAATCGACGCGGCGGCGGTGTCGGCGTTGATGTTGTAGACATGCCCCGTTTCGTCGCACCCGATGGTGGAAACGACAGGAATATACCCCTTTTCCAGCAGATCGAGAATCGGCTGCGGGTTGACGCTGTTGATTTTGCCGACGTAGCCGAGCTTGGGGTCAATCATCTGCGCCTTGATGAGCCCGCCGTCCATGCCGCAGATGCCCATCGCGCGCCCGCCGAGGTTGTCCAGCTTCGCCACCAGCGATTTGTTGATTTTGCCCGCCAGCACCATTTGGACGATTTCGCTCGTTTCCTCGTCCGTCACGCGCAGACCATTGACGAACTCCGTCTCCTTGCCGACGCGCTTGAGCATACTGGAGATTTCCGGGCCGCCGCCGTGCACCAGCACCATTTTGACCCCGATGAGGCTCATCAGCACCATGTCGCGCATGACATCGTGCTTGAGCTCCTCGTTGATCATGGCGTTGCCGCCGTACTTGACGACGACGATTTTGCCGTTATACTTCTGGATATAGGGCAGCGCCTCGACCAGCACCTGCGCGCGCTGGCGGTTCGTCATGCCGTTGTACATCTGCATATTGATTCGTCCTTTCAGCTCCGATAGTCGCCGTTGATTTTGACGTAATCGTACGTCAGGTCGCAGCCCCAAGCGGTGGCGGAGGCGTCGCCGTCGTGCAGGGTGACGACGACATCCACCTCGTCCTCCAGCAGGATTTCCTTCGCTTTTTCTTCGCTGAAGTCGATGGATGCGCCGTTTTTGCACACGTCAATCGAGCCGACGGCGCTGCGGAAGGCAACATCCACCTTCTTCACGTCGATTTCCGCGCCGGAGTAGCCCAGCGCGCACAGCACGCGCCCCCAGTTCGCATCCGCGCCGAAAATGGCGGCCTTCAGCAGGCTGGAGCAGATGACGGACTTCGCGGCGAGCTTGGCGTCCCGCACGGTTTTGCCGCCCGTCACCACGCACGTCAGCAGCCGCGAGGCGCCTTCGCCGTCCTTAGCAATCATGCGGCACAGGGCGGTCGTCACCTCGTTCAGCGCGGCGCAGAACACGGCGTAATCCGCGTTTTCACTGTCAATGGGCGTGTTGCCCGCCAAGCCGTTCGCCATGATGGACACCATGTCGTTGGTGGATGTGTCGCCATCGACGCTGACCATGTTGAACGTGTCCTTCACGTTGTCCGACAGCGCCTTGCGGAGCATCGCGGGGGAAATCGCCGCGTCGCAGGTGAGGAAAACGAGCATCGTCGCCAGATTCGGGTGAATCATGCCTGACCCCTTCGCGATACCGCCGAGGTGGCAGACCTTGCCGTCCACCACGAAAGACACCGCAACTTCCTTCAGCCGCGTGTCCGTCGTCATGATGCCTTCCGCTGCTTCCTGACTGCCGTTGCCCTTCACGGCGGCGTACAGCGCTCCCATGTGCTGGGCGATCGGCTCGATGGACAGCGGCTGCCCGATCACGCCCGTAGACGCGACAATGACGTGGTGCGGGTCGATGCCCGCCGCCTTGCCCGCCAGTTCGCACATCTGCCACGCGACTTCTTCGCCGTCGGCGTTGCAGGTGTTCGCGTTGCCGCTGTTGCAGACGGCCAACTGCGCAATACCGCCCGCCAAGTTCCGCTGGGTGACGTAAATGGGCGCGCCCTTGACCAGATTGCTCGTGTACACCGCCGCCGCCGAAGCAGGAACTTCGCTCACAATCATGCTGATGTCGCGCTTGCCGCGGTTCTTGCGGATGCCGCAGTGAATGCCGCCCGCCTGAAATCCCTTCGCGGCACATACGCCGCCCGAAATATGCTCCATATGCTTTTCCTCCATATTATATGCTTACAGATTCAGTCCTGTCGTTTCAGGTGCGCCCGTCATCAGGTTCAAGCACTCAATGGCCGCGCCGGACGACCCCTTGCCGAGGTTGTCGAACAGGCTGACCAGCTCGATGCGGTCGTCATTGCCCAGCACCATCAGCTTCATGCTGTCCTTGCCCGCCAAGGCGTTCGCGGGGATGAAGCCGCCGAACGCCGCCACGTCCTGCGCGTCCAGCACGGACACGATGGGGGAACCCGCATAGTGCGCCTTCAGGCACGCGGTCAGTTCCTCGACCGGGTGCGCACAGTTCAGCTGCTGGCGGAACAGCGGAATCGTCACCTGCATCCCGGCGTAGTAATCCGCCACAATCGGCGCGAAAATCGGCGCGTGGGTCAGACAAGAAATCTGCTGCATTTCGGGCAGGTGCTTGTGCGATTGCGTCAAGCCGTAGGGGCGGGGCGCATCGAGGTCAGGCGTGCGGGTGGCCGCCTCGTACTGGGCGATCATCTTCTTGCCGCCGCCGCTGTACCCGGTCAGGGAGAAGCAGGAAAGCAGCGTATCCGCCGGAATCAGCCCCGCGGCGACCAGCGGCGCGGCGAGTGCGATGAACCCGCTGGCGTGGCAGCCCGGCACGGCGACGTATTGCCCGGACACGACGGCATCCCGATGCTTCTTGGACAATTCCGGGAAGCCGTACGCCCAGCCGGGAGCAACGCGGTGCGCCGTCGAGGTATCAAGAATGCGCGTATTGCTGCCTTCCGCCAGCGCGACGGATTCTCGTGCAGCAGCGTCCGGCAGGCAGAGAATGGCAATGTCGGCGGCGTGAATGGCTTCGCGTCGGGCATCGGCGTCCTTGCGCTTTTCCTCCGGGAGCGTCAGGAGCGAAAACTCCCCGCGCTCCGCCAGCCGATCGAAAATCCGAAGGCCTGTTGTGCCTTCCCTGCCATCAATAAAGACCGTCCATGCCATGATATTCCTCCTCCATTTATGCGGAGTAGACGCATAAATATACAAACCTATTATACGCATATCGGCGCACTTGTCAAGCGAAAAAGCAGGAAAAAATCAGGTTCTTCACGGAATCTCGGGGGAAGAGCAGCTTGAGGGCGCGTCTGCGGACGCGCAAAGTTACTGGCAGGGACGCTTCGCTGCCTGCGCC
>ENA-OVGQ01002188-OVGQ01002188.1-human-gut-metagenome-genome-assembly--contig:-NODE-2188-length-18440-cov-3.463367_pt1 | contig 18440 bp, 16 predicted proteins | sample MGYA00237774_ERZ505427 | MGnify/ENA primary metagenome ERZ505427 (study PRJEB26158, sample SAMN06016404) | human gut metagenome | biome: human gut; feature: ankylosing spondylitis patient; material... | reverse complement strand
GACCGGAAAGTGGCGCGGACACTCTGTTTTCAGGTGACTTCTTTGATGGCTTCGAGGAACCGGGCGGCGACTTGCGTCTTGCCCTTCATCTTGTCGATCTGTTCCGGGGTAAAAGAGCCGTGGCTGATGGAGAAGTCCACGATCTCGTTGAGGGCCTTCTGGACACTGCCGCCCGGGGCGAGCATGGCAAGCTGTTCGTCAAGGGTAAATACCGGATGGCTCTGGATGTCCGCAACGGCCATTTCAGGCGTCAGCTCGCGGCCGGTCCATTCCTTGTAAAAACGGACGTAGTCGACGGCAAGCTCCTTGGCGGGCTTGGCGCGCAGGGCTTCGATGCCGCGCATATACATCTTGAGGAACGCCTGCACCTGCTCAGGGTGCTGATCCGCAAACCGGCGGTTCGCTACCAGCAGGACAAGCTGCGTGATGCCGCAATCCTTGGAATTCGCCACAGACTTGAAGCCCTTGGCCTCCGCTTCATAGGTCAGGGGGGCCCACAGGGCCACAGCGTCGCCCACGCCGCCGGTAAAGGCGCTCAGGGCCGGGGTGGGTTCCATTTCCTGAAGCTTCACGTCCTTTTCGCTCAAGCCGAGGATACGCAGCCATGTAGCCAACAGATAGTGCGCGGATGTGCTTTTGGGATACAGGATATCGGCCTTTTGCACGGTCACAGCGGAACCGTACACATTGGGATAGGACGGATTCGTCCCCTTGGCTCCAAGGATGGGGCTGTCCTTGCGCACATAAATGGCGTTGTTGGCGGATTCGTCGTTGGCGACCGCAATGATGTACAGGTAGTCGCTCAGCGGCGTGGTCAAAGCGGGCACGGCGCCGCACCCGGCGACTGCCCAATCGTAGGCGGCAAGGCTTTCGACGATGTTCTTGCCCGAATCAAACGGCATCATCGTCAGATCAAGCCCGGCTTCCTTGTCCCAGCCCTGCTGTTTGGCGTACCACGCCACAAAGGTCTCGTGTTCGCCCATCCAAGCGCTCGAGAGCTTGGCGGGCGCGGCCTGTGCGGCTGGCGCCAGCAAAAGAGCCAGCCCCAGCACGGCAAGCAGCGACTTTATCTTTCCGAAAATCATGACAAAAACTCCGCAAGGTTGACATGAAGGGAATCCCCCCGCGCGACGGATGGGCAGACCCGCCGCACGAGGGGCCCCCGGGAGGGGCTACATGAGCAGATTCGGCAGGAACATCACCAGCTGCGGGCAGGCCGCAATGAGAATGATCAGCAACCATATCGTGCACAAGTAGGGGAAAGCCTTCAGCGCCACTTCCTCAAGCTTCACGTCCGTAATCTTCATGGTGATGAACAGGTTCGCGCCGAAAGGAGGCGTCAGGAACCCGGTTTCGCAGCACACCACGAACAGCACGCCGAGCTGGATCGGATGGATGCCGAGGGCGTTCGTGATGGGCAGGAACACCGGCGCGAGCACCACGACCATCGCCAGCGTGTCGGCCACGAAGCCGCACAGGAAGATGAAGAACGCGATGAGCAGCAGGGTGATCGTCGGGTCCGTGGAGATGGAACCGAGGAACGCGCCCACGGTCTGGGGGATATGGTACAAGGTGAGCAGCCGCGAGAAGGCCATCGAAACGCCGACAAGGATGGTGGCGGAACCGGCAAAGGCCGAGGTACGGATAAGCGCCGAGGAAATGTTCTTCCACGTCAGCTTGCGGTAAACGAACAGGCCGACGAACAGCGTCCAGAGTACGCCCACTTCGGCGGCTTCGGTGGGAGTGAACACGCCCCAGTAGATGCCGCCAAGGATGATCGCCGGGGTCGCCAGCGCCCACTTGCCGTCCCAGATGGCCTTGCACAAGCCGACAATGGAGAACTTTTCGTTCGTGCCCTGATAGCCGCGCTTCTTGGCGATGCAGTACGCGGTGATGCACATAAGGCTCGTCAACACGAAGCCGGGGATAAATCCGGCCATGAACAGCCCGGCGATGGATGTGTTTGCCACGACGCCGTAAATGATCATCGGGTTGCTCGGCGGGATCAGGATGCCGAGCGTGCCACCCGTGGCGGAGACGGCCGCGGCGTCGTCCTTACGGTATCCGGCGGCGATCATGCCGGGGATCATGATGCTGCCGATGGCGGCTGTGGTGGCGGGGCCGGAGCCGCTGAGCGCCGCGAAGATCATGCAGGCGAGGATGGTCACCATGGCGAGGCCGCCGCGGATGTTGCCCACCGCCTTCTTGGCGACTTCAATGATTTCACCGGTGATCCCGGCGGGCTCCATGAGGAACCCGGCCATCACGAAACCGATGGTGGCGATGAGCGGGAACTGGTCCATGCCCGTGTACAGGTTCTGGGGGATGAACTCCATCGGGAACGGCATCCCGATCATCGAGATGATGGACGCAAGCCCGATAACGCCGAACAGAGGCAAGCCAAGCAACATGAAGAAGACGAATGACAAAACAAGCAGCATGGCTTAGTCCCCCCTGCCCTGGAAGTGGAGCGTATGGTTCCGGAAATCGCGGTACAAGCCCTGCAACACGCGGAACGTCGTAACGGCCATACTGATCGGGATGATCAGGTACGCGTACATTACGTTGATTTCAAGGGAAGCGGAAACCTGCTTAAAACGGGTCATGTTCTCGAGCATATTGATGCTGTAATAAAAAACAAGCACACAAAACACCGCGAACGAGAGCTCGGAAACCACGTAACAGACTTTCACCAGACGCGGGAAATGCTTTTCCAGCGTATCCATGAGCATGAGGACGCGAAGCTGTTCCTTGCGCTTCACCGCGATGGCGACGCCAAGATAGGATGCCCATATAAACAGATACCGGCAGAGTTCCTCGATCCACGAAAACGACTTGCTGAGCAGGAACCGGGAAAAAACTTCGGTTCCCAAAAGCAGGATGAGCAAGGACAGCATAATCGAAACGCAAAATTCTTCGGCCCATTCGTCGAGCCAGCGCAAAACCTTCATGATACCTCCCGGAGAATGGCGGGAAGGGCTCCCTTCCCGCCGGGGAACAGCTTACTTCTTGGCAAGAGCTTCCTTCTTGGCCAAAACGACGTCGATGACCGCCTTGCCCTTGGCGGCGTCGCCATCGCCTATCACCTCATAGCACTTGGGCCATGCGGTACGTCCGAGACGGACCCATTCGGGGAGGTCTTCAACCACGCCGAGCAGCTCCATGCCGTGTTCCTGCATGCGCTTGTCGTCGGTGGCGAGCATGTCGGCAACCTTGGTGCGTTCGTACAGCATGGCTTCCTTGCCGGCGCGGATCAGGGCGTTGCGCTCCTTCTCGGGCAGGCTCTGGAGCCAGCGTTCGCTGGCGATGATGTTGGCGCTGTGCACGGAGTAGTTGATCTGGGTCGCGTACTTCTGCGCTTCGTAGAACTTCAGGGTCACCACGTTGTTGAAGCAGCCTTCCTGACCGTCCACCACGCCCTGCTGGAGCGCGTTGAAGGTTTCGGAGAAGGAAACGGCGGTGGGTTCGAGGCCGAGAGCCTTGAACGTGGACACCATGAGCGCGTTCTGCGGCGTGCGGATCTTGATGCCCTTGGCGTCGGCGAGCTTGCGGACCGGGTGCTTGGCGCTGGTGGTCAGCTGGCGGTAGCCGATGTCGAGGATGGACAGGATACGGCAGCCGCCTTCCTTGACGGCCCACTCGTTGTTCTGTTCCCACATGGCATCGAGCAGCGCGCGGAATTCATCCAGCGTATCAAACAAATACGGCATGTTCACCCAGCCGCAGGACGGGGCAAAGGGCGCATAGTTGTTCGTGGCGAGCATGGACATCTGAAGCGTGCCGAGCTGGAGGGCGCGGACGGTTTCCTGTTCGTCGCCAAGCTGCATACTCGGGAACAACTGGAAATCGAACGCGTTGTCGGAATACTTCTGAGCGAGTTCCACCAGCTTCTTATACGTGACATTCATGTAGTTCTGTTCGCTGGTGTCCACGGACGAGGCCACAATCACAGTGATCTTTGAAGCGGCCTGCGCCTGCGTCTGAACAAGCAGCATCGCGGTACACACCAAAAAGGCGACGAGAAACCGTTTCATGCAAATAGCTCCTGTGGATAAAGTTACCCAAAATGAAAACCAACCGAAGGGTTCCGGCATCAGGGGCGGCCACCCCCCGCAAGAGAGCGCAGCGCATCCTCAAGCACCCATGCCCCCAAAGCGAGGTGCTCAGGCGCGGTGGCCTCCTGCGGACAATGGCTCAGCCCCTTGATGCTCGGAACAAACAAAAGCCCGACCGGCACTCGGCTCCCGAGGCTGGCGGCGTCGTGGGCGGGACCGCTCTTGAGGAAGAACGGCTGGACACCCCGCCTTTCGGCCGCCTGCCGGAACACCTCGCCCACTTCGGGGGACGTGCGCACGCCCCCGCTGGCGGAAAGCCGGACAAGCTCCAGATCAAGCCCTCTGGATTCGGCGACGGAACGCACGAGCGATTCGATGCGCTGCCACCCCTCCTCCAGAACGGGCACGTCAACATGGCGTATATCAATGGTAAACGTCACCGACTCGGGAACGACGATCCCCACATTTGGGGAACAGGCCAATTCGCCGATGGTGCAGGAAAAATCCTCGGGCAGATCGCCGTCCTTCCAAAGCTGCTCCATGCGGAAGGCCAGCTCGGCGAATCCGGCGGCGGGATCGCGGCGGCCCTGCATGGGGCTGGCGGCGTGATCCGAATGGCCTTTGTAGACGATGCGGTGCAGACGCATCCCGGAAATGGCGGTAACGATGCCGAGCTCGCGCCCGGCGTCTTCGAGCATCGCGTTCTGCTCGATATGGACTTCAAGGAAAGCTTTAACGTTCGCGGGATCGATCTGTTCTCCGGGCAGGGCATCCGGGTCGAGCCCGAACGCACGCAGTGCATCGTAGGCGGACCCCTCGGCGTTGCTCAGGCGTTTCAAGCCCTCCACGCCGATCTGCCCCGCGATGCCCTTACTGCCGAGGCATGTGGAACCGAAATTCGACCCCTCTTCCTCCGCGAAGGCGATGAATTCGATGGCGCGTTCCGGCTTGTATCCTTCATCATGGAAGGAACGCAGCGCCTCCAGCGCGGCGACCACGCCGTATGTCCCGTCATAGCGTCCGCCGTTACGCACGGTGTCGAGGTGGGAACCGGTGAGCACGGCGGGAGCGCCGGTCGAGCCTTCAATCCGGGCGTGCAGGTTCCCCATGCCGTCGGTCCACGGTTCCAGCCCGATAGCCTTCAGTTCGCGCTCAAGCACGCGGCGGGCACGGCTGTCCGCCTCCGACCATGAGAACCGCGTCACCCCGTTTCCGGGCGTCGCGTTGCACGTGGACAGTTCTTCAAGCGTATCGAAAAGGCGCTGTGCCTGCATGGAAACCTCCTTGAGTGTCTTCGACAGTGATGGTTCACTTCGCCGCAATATCCGCTGGGGCAAGGGGAGGGGCTTGTCTTGAAAAACCCCTCTCCATGCCATTCTGCGTTACGCTTCGTACACCACACGCCCGCCGCAGATGGTCTTCAGGACCTTGATGTCCCTGATGCCGGACGGATCGATGGCTTCAATATCACTGTCGAGCAATACAAAATCGGCAAAACGGCCCGGCTCGATGCGCCCGCGGTCGTGTTCCCCGCCGCAGCAAAGGGAAGCATAGGTCGTGTAGGCTTCCAGCGCCTGACGCGGGGTAATGCGCTGATCGCCCCCGAACAGGACACCGCCGTCGCTGATGCGGTTTACCGCCGCGTGCATACTGCCGAGGGCGGTCACCGGAAGGACGGGCGTATCCACATGCAGCGAAAAGGGCATACCCAAACGGACGCAGGAACCGGCGGGGTCCATGCGCGCGGTGCGCTCGGGGCCAAGGAAAATGGCGGCGTGCCGATCTCCCCAGACTTCGATGTGCCGGGCGAACAGGCTCGGGATGATCCCGCAAGCCTTCATGCGCTCAAGCTGCGAGTCGGAAACGAGCTGCGCATGGATGAGCATGTGGCGCAGATCCGTGCGCGGGCACCGCTCCACGGCCTTTTCAAAAGCTTGGATGACCGATTCCGAGGCGGCGTCGCCGTTGGTATGCACGGCGACCTGAAAGCCGAGGCAGTGGTACTTGATGATGATTTCGTCGATCTCTTCCTGCGACCACAGCAACGCGCCCTTGTAGCCGGGGCGAGTGTAGTAGTCTTCAAGCAGCGCTCCGGTGAAGCCCTGAATGGAGCCGTCGGTGAAGTATTTGACCCCGCCGATCTTCATGTGGTCGTTGCCGATGCCCCACACGCCGAGGGGGATGAGCTTGTCCATCTCGGAAGGCAGAAGCTGCAGATAGGCTCTGGCGTTGAGCCGGCCTTCGCGGGCAAGCTCCATGTAAGGCCGGAGGAACACTTCGGCTTCGCCGTTGATCCCGAGCCCGCCATCCTGAAACGTGGTAAAGCCTTTCTTATTGTATTCGGCGATGGCGCGGACGAGGCTTTCGCGCACCTGAGCTTCCGTGGGAACGGGCAAGCGGCCCGAGGCTTCGATGATGGCGTTTTCCAGCAGCAGGCCGGTGGGCAGGCCGTTCCCGTCAAGGACGATCTCGCCGCCGGGGACCTTCGTATCGGCGGTGAAACCAAGACGTTCGAGGCCGATGGTATTGACGTACCCCATATGTACCGAAATATGGACAACCATCACGGGACGATCGGCGCAGACGGCATCAAGATCGTGGCGATTCATGTGGCGGTTGTCGGAAATGCCCGAGTCGTCATACCCGTAGCCGATCACCCATTCGTCATCGCTTGCGGCGGCCTTGTCGCGCAGGGCCTGCTGCACGGCGGCGATGGAACCGAGCGAAGCGCCGCAGTACACCTGATTGAGGCAGCGGCTGAACGAGGACATATGGCTGTGGGTGTCGATAAAGCCGGGATAGAGGGTCCCGCCGCCGACGTCGTATTCGCCCGCTTTGGCGTATCCGAGGACCTCTTCACGGCTTCCGACGCATTCGATGCGCCCGTCCGCGATGCAGACGGCTTCGGCTTTGGGAGCCTTTTCGGACATGGTGACGATATCAGCCCCGACATAGACGGTCTTTTTGCTTACCAACATGAGCTTGCTCCTTTGATGGTTGTGCGTCGTATGGGGGCGTTCGGAACGCAATGCGAAAAAAATCCCGAAAAAAACACGCTGCCCAACTGTCCATTTTGAGCTATTGTGCTTTTTTGAACGAAAGGGCTTTCAAAAAAGACCGCACAGGAATATCTTTGTAATCGTAAAGAAATAAAACCATTATGCGGTCAAATGAAAAGTTCTTCGCTCTTTCTAAGAAAAATACGGCATGATATTCCTGTTTACTTGCGAAGGACGGACAAAAAATAACGCCAAATGGACATTTTCTGTTCCAAAACGGAACAAAGTATAAACGAATAAATAATTACACTATGTTATCGATATAGTCTGTTTCACATGTCCTTCATTGCCCATCCGCAATATTCGATGCCGACGAGTTGCACACCGGGAATCCCTTCTGATACAGGCAAAGGTATGACAAAATCAGTTCCCCGACTTCCATAAAACGGGCTTTCACGAAGCCCGCCACCGTAAAACCAATGCACAAGCATAGGCTGACCTATTTTTGAATGGAGTGTTTTCATTAAGAAAAGAACCGGCATCTTCAATTGACGCAATCCGTCCGTTGCCAACATATATTGTACATTAAAGAACAATCTATCCGTATCAAAAGGCTCATCCCGCCCGATACGGTTCAGGGGGCATCATGGCGCTGCGACAGCATTATTGGAATCCCCGGACGAACGAAGCCTGTTTCGTTGATGAGACACAACTCATTTACGCCTTTAATGAAAGGCAGGATGCCGGGACATGGAGCGACCTGCATGTCCACCCCGATTGGGGGGAGCTGCTGTTTGTCGCCACGGGCAGCATCGTCCTATGCTCGGAAACGGGAAACTTCCTCGGGCAGGGGTACCGCGCCACATGGGTCCCGCCGGGCGTCCAGCATGAGTGGTATCTGCCCGAAGCCTCATGGAACCGCTCGCTTTTCTTCCACGCTTCCCTGTTCGAGGATTCCCCCCGTTTCCGGCAGTGCCACGGTTTGGAAATGTCCCCGCTGCTGCGGGAGCTTCTTTTTGCGGTGGACGACCTCAAGCCGGACTTCACGACGGAAGAAGGGAAACGGTTCGCACTGGTGCTTATGGATCGCCTCAAGGCCAGCAAGGAAGTTGGCGGCCCTCTGCTCATGCCTTCCGAGCACCGTCTGGTGGAGCTGTGCGCGGCAGCCTTGGCCGCACCCGACGCGCCGATATGCATGGCTGATTGGAGCCGCCATCTCGGCATGTCCGAAAAAACCCTCGCCCGCCTGTTCATCCGGCAAACCGGGCAAACGTTCGGACGCTGGCTGCAAATCATGCGCCTCCAACACGCAATGACCGAAATCGAGCAGGGGCAAAGCGTCACTGCCGTCGCCCTGGACTGCGGCTACAATTCCGTCTCCGCCTTTATCTCGGCTTTCAAGAAGCATTTCGGCAGCACCCCCGGCGCCATCGCCAAGCGCCGCCACGAGAGAGAGAGAGAGAGAGAGAGAGAGAGGCCGATGAAGTGGCCCGCCCCCGCCCCTTCCGCCTCCCCTTTCCGCCCCATTATTGAAAATGCCCGCAGGATGATTCCGTCCTCGGGCATTTTTCAGTTATGGCAGCGCCTCTAATAAGTTTTAGTTGTCAAAAAGAACATTTTTTTCCGTTTGTGCCTTTTCCATGAATGATGCTAGACAGGATTCACGACGAAAGGGTGTTCTCTACAAACTTTTGTACGGATTTTTCTGCTGTGTGTTTCCTTTTTCTGAAACCTATAACGATAAAGGAGTCCACCATGTCCATGTTTCCTATTATGATCATCGCTGGTGCTTTCATGCTCATCTCCGTTGTCGTCGGTATCTATGGCGTAAGGAAGTATAACTAGCAGGTTTTTCCATGTGGAAATCAGGAAAAAGCCCTGAGCACTCGATGTGTTCAGGGCTTTTCCTTATCCCTATTCATCAAAAATGTATTCATATTTCATGATATATTATCAGTCAGTAGCATACAAACTTAAAATGGCACCTTTTCTTATCGACCGTATTCAACAGGTTCATATCCTCGCTCACACCAAGGATACGCCCGAAGCGCAAACCCCGTCACAGATCCCCAGACAAAAAAAAGACCCCCATTCGGGGTCTTGTGCTTTGCCTTGCGGCTGTAGGCTGTTTTGTCCTTGTGCTTTCGAACCGGCTTTGCCGTCGCCTTCCGCACCTTAGGTTCCGGGATAACCAGAACCATCACTGTTTTGCCCATCGGAATCGTCTCCTGTTTATCGTTGCTCATGTTTTGGGGGCCTCTGCCGCCGCCTCATCGTTCCGCAACTTTGTACATCTGAGTAGACCTCCTTTCGTAGAGTATAGGTTCAAGGCCTGCGCCCAACCTTTTCATCCTATTCCTCTTCTTCTTTTATTATAGATCCTTTTCTGAAAGATGCAATGAGCCCACCTTTGCAGAAAACCGATCAAAAGGCACCGCATCCCGCACGAAAAAAGGGAGGCGGACCTCCCTTGCTATTTCAGCTTACGCATGAAGTAGAGCGTTGCCGCCAAACCCCGCTGAGGACACATCAAGATCCAGCGAGCATCCCGACCTCGGCATAGCCGGAGGACAACACATCAACAACGACATCTCCGCAAGGAGAGCCGAGCACATCCGCACCAAGGAAAAAGGCCCACAGCGCGAGTTCCGGAGCATTGAGCGTTCCGAAGCCGGAGAACTTGATGCCAACGTGGGCGGGGAGCGCCTCACGCATGATCCGGATATGTGAGAGCGCCGGGGCACCCGCCCTGCCGGTCGAGGTCTTCACAAAGTCCACGCCCGCTTCGGCGGCACAGCGGCAAGCCGTGCGGATTTCCTCCGCATTGAGGAGCGACGTTTCGAGGATCGCCTTGACGATGATGCCCCGCCCTTCCACCGCGTTGACCACTGCGGCGATATCCCGTGTGTAGTCGTCGAAATCCCCTTCCTTCAACAGGGCAATGTTGGTCACCATGTCCACGGCGCAGGGTTTGCCGTCGACGCGGGCCACGGCATCCATGACTTCCGCGACCTTAGCGTCGGTAGACAACGAACCGAGCGGAAACGCCGCCGAAATCCCCGCCGCAATGCCGCTGCCGTCCAGCAGTTCGGCTACCAGCGGCGTCCAGTACGGGTTCGTGAACACGGCCTTAAAACCATACGCCCGTGCGAGGGCACAGGCGTTTTCCATATCCTTGCGCGTGGCGTCGGGTGCCAGCACAGTATGATCAATGCGCGACGCAATGTCCCGCGCGCTCCAGACGGTGCCGTTGATTCGCATGGAACCTCCTTACACTATTGGGCATCCCTTCCATACACAGACGTCCGCCGCACTTCCAATCGGGAGCGGCAAGAATCTTTTTCTTGGCAAAGGTTCTTGCCGCCGGAACCCCACCCATTACAGAGAAATGATGAACCCTCCGTCGATGAAGATCACCTGCCCGTTCACGAAATCCGCCGCGGGCGAGGCGAGGAAGGCCGCCACCGAAGCCACTTCGGACGGCTTGCCCCAGCGTTTCGCCGGGGTATGGCGCATGATGTAGTCGTTGAGATCCTTGTCTTCCATGAGCGGGATGTTCATGTCCGTGGCGATGAAGCCCGGCGCGATGCCGTTGACCTGAATGTTATGTTCCGCCCATTCCGTTGCCAGCGCCCGCGTGAACTGGCGCACCGCACCCTTGGTGCTCGCGTAGGGCGATACCGTGGGGCGCGCGATTTCGGACATCAGCGAGCACAGGTTGATCACCTTGCCGCCCTTTTCCTTGAGCATGGGAAACGCCGCCCGCGATACCCGAAACACGCTGGTCAGATTCGTGTCGAGCATCTTCTGCCACAGGGCATCATCCATGTCCGCCACGGGCTCACGCAGGTTGATGCCCGCATTGTTGACGAGGATTTGCAGGCCGTTCCCGGCATCCCTGATGATCTGCATGGCGCTTTCAATCTGCGCCTTGTCGGTCACGTCGAAGGTCAGGCCGCGTACCGCCACGTTGGGATATTTCCCCGCCAGTTCCCCGGCGGCCCGCTCCACAACCGAGCTGTTGATGTCGGACAGGAAGATGTTCGCGCCCTGATGGGCCATCGCCTCCGCGATGGCGAGGCCGATGCCGCGCCCGGAACCAGTAATGAGAGCCGTTTTACCGTTCAGAGAAAACATGATTGCATCCTTACTGTAATGGTTGAAGGAATTCCTCGGGGTATGCCGCACCGAAACATTCCAGCAAAAGAAAAATGCCGCCTGTTTGCTAAGGGATATAGCCTCACACGCCCAGCGCGCGGGTGAAGGCCAGGCCGCTGCGGGCCTCGCCTTCCGGATCGGATCCGGGGATGGCTTCGATGCCGAGAAACCCTTCGTAGCCCACGGCCTTGAGGCAGGCCACGACATCCGGCAGCGCCATGCAGCCCATACCGGGCACGGCGCGGGTGTTGTCCACAAAATGGACGTGCCGCACAAGCGACCCGGCGCGGCAGATGGCTCCGCACACGGACGCTTCCTCAATATTCATATGGAAGAGATCGAGAAGGAGCCCGAGATTGGCGGGTTTTCCGGCACGCTCGCACAGGTCGATGGCCTGATCCGTTGTATGGATGGAGTCGATTTCGTAACGGCAGATCGGTTCCAAGAGCACGTCCACACCGAAGGACGCCGCCAGTTGACAATACGCGGCGAGGCCGTCCGCCATGCGGGGCAGGCTGCCCGGATCGTTGCGGTGCCATCCCCGGATGAACCCAATGTTCGGCATGGCACCGAGCACAGCGCACTGCTCAAGATGGTACTTCGAACGCTCGAGCAGTTCGGACAACCTCCCGGCATCATTCAAATACAAACCGTCGGCCATGAGATCGCCCTGCGCTGCAAGCATGGTAGCCCGCAACCCGTTACGGTCCAGCGCGGCTTTGGCGGTACGGGCATCCGTGCCCTGCGGATCGGGGAAAAACATATCGATGCCGTCATAGCCGAGCCCTGCGAGGAGCGCACAGCGCGCCTCCAGATCGCACGCGAACATGATCTGCGGCATGGCGCACGGCGTGGCGGCGACGGAAATACTGATATTCATAACAACCTCACAGTGCCGGTCCGGTCAGAACGACTTTCATGGATCGGGTCTTGTCGCTGGCGGCGAGAATAGCCTCTTCCGCCTTTTCCAGCGGATAGGAAGCGGTGATCAGGGGCGACAGATCAAGCCGCCCCGATTCCACGAGGCGGGCGGCAAGCGGGAATTCCTGATAGGCGCGCAGCGAGCCGCAGACCGTGACTTCCTTGCGGATGACCATCGTGTTGATCGGATAGGCAACCTCCTCTTCGCCGAGGAACCCGACATGCACGACCGTACCGCCGGGCGCGGCGCTCCTCAGGCAGGTGTTCATGCCACCCACGGAACCGGACGCCTCAAAACAGGCTTCACAGCCATTGGCGAGATCGGCCAGCGCGGGATCGGCGGCCTTGAACGCCGCGTCCGCACCGAGCCTCACCGCCACGGACAGCGGGAACGCCTCCATATCGCTGATAGCCACGGACGCCGCACCGTTCAGGCGGGCAACGGCGGCGATGAGGCAGCCCACCGGACCCGCCCCGCTGACGAACACCCGCTTGCCGAGCAGATTCCCGGCGCGGGCCACAGCGTGCAGGGCGATGGCGAGGGGTTCCACGCAGGCGGCCTGATCAAGCGGCATGGCGTCGCTGACCGCCACGCACTGCCGGGCCTGCACCATCGGGTATTCGACCATGATCCCCTGTACATGCGGAGTCCGGGCCGCCGATCCGTAATAACGCAGATCCGGGCAGAGGTTCTGGTGCCCGGACCGGCAATAGCCGCACGTTCCGCATTCATCGGTAGGGTTGATGATGACCTTCTGGCCCGGCACAAGGCCGGATACGCCGGGGCCGATTGCATCGACCACGCCGCTCAGTTCGTGCCCGAGGATCATGGGCTCACGGACCACGGCGTTCCCGACGCGCCCGATATGGTAATAATGAAGATCACTCCCACAAATGCCCACGCCGCCCATGCGCAGACGGACGAAACCCGGCTGCGGCTCGGAGACGGGGCGCTCCTCAATGCGGAGGTCTTTAGGACCGTACAATACGCATGTTTTCATGGCGCCGTTCCTTTCAAAGTGCCTTGGTTCGGGCGTCCCGCAGGGGGAATGCGGAACGCCCGGGGTTGGGGTGGAGGAGATTTTGTTTTGTCTGTATTGCGTATAAAGAGGCAATTCCCTCCCAGCGCTTCCCGCAGCCTTGCAACAGGAAACTCCCACGCCGGGTCAAGGGGGCGCTTGCCCCCTTGCGGAGTGCGGAGGCAGCGCCTCTGCCGAGGGGTACGGGGGCGAGCAGCCCCCGAAAAACTACCCGCGGTTGCGCCCGTTCCACGCGCGGGCCAGCCGCAGGAAGCAATCCCGCATGGTCGCCACGGCGTCCTCATCGGACATCTGCCCGGCAAACCACTTGCGGGCCGGTTCGAGGAAGATGCTCCGCCCGATGGCGAACCCAAGCGCGCGCGGCGATTCGGGCAGCGCGGCGAACCGCTTCACCAGCTCGGCTTCCGCCACGTTGAGCCCGAGGAACAGAATGCCCCGGCAGTACGGATCGTATTCGCCGATCAACGCTTCGATGGCCTGCCACGTGCCTTGGTCGGCTACGGGCAGGATCTTCCAATAGTCGGGGTACACGCCAAGCTCGTAGCAGCGGCGCATCCAACGCAGCAGGCAGGCGTCCTGCTCTTCCCGCGTCTGCGGCTGGTCGACGATGATTTCCAACAGGAGATCATGCCCGGTGCTCCGCGCCCCCGAGAAGAGGCGGCACAGCTGGCGCTCGTTCTCTTCCACGACCTCGGGCGCATCCTTCGCACCGGGGCGGAACAGGCATTTCACCACATGGTTCTCAGGCCACGCCTGAAGCGTCGAACCCACGTCGGCCTTGCCCTCGAACATGAGCGGGTTAACCCCGGTCTTTTCAATGGAACGGCCCACCCAGAACGGATAGCGGTTGCTCTCGAACAGGACGGACTGGCCGTACGTGTCGTCCACGAGAATGCCCACATCGTTCTGGCCTTCAAGCTCCGAGGAGGCTTCCGCCACGGCCCGGAAAGCCAGATTCTTGAAGGCGGTAATGGCCTTGGCGTCGCGGCCCGTTTCGGCGGCCAGCGCGGAGAAGGGATCACGGTGGTCAAAGGCGAACACGGCGAGGTTCTTCCACTTGTTGCGACGGTTGGTGGCCCAGTGGATCTGTTCGAGCATGGCGTCTTCGCGCAGCCACTTATGCTTGCTGCCGTGGCTGACGAAGTATTGCAGCTCGGTCCAGCTCGGATAGGCAGAGGAGCAGCCGAGGCGGGACACGGCGAACGCTCCGGCGGCATTGGCGTAACGGCAGCAGGAGGCCAGATCCTCATTGCGCAGCCAGCCGCGCAGGAAGCCGGACATGAACCCGTCGCCCGCGCCGATGGAGTTGAACACCTTCACCGGGAACCCCGGATAGACCACTTCATCCACGAAGCTGTCCGGAATATCCCCGGGCAGCGCGGCGCAGCCCTTGTCTCCGAGCTTGAAGACGAGGAGCGCCTTCGAGAGCCTGCGGACTTCGCGCAGGGCTTCCATCGCCTCGGTCTTGCCGCCCGCGATGAAGAATTCCTCCTCCGTACCCACAATGAGGTCGAAGTACGGAAGGACTTTCTTGTATTCGGAGGTCACCTGCTCGGACGCCTCGGCCCAGCGGCTGGACCCGGCGTCGTGCCCCTGCAATCCCCACAGGTTGGGGCGGAAGTCGATGTCGAGGATGCACTTGAGGCCGAGGCGCTTTGCGGTTTCAAGCACCTTCATGGTCGCGGACCGCACGCCCTCGCGCGAGAGGTGCGTGCCCGTCACCAGTACGGCCCCGGCCCGGGCCAGATAGTCCGGATCGATGTCCTCGGCGGTCAGGCCCATGTCGGCGCAGTTTTCCCGGTACTGGATGAGCGGGAAGTCGTTGTCGCCCCGGATGCTCAGGAGCACCATCGCGGTGAGCCGCTTGGAATCGGTCTTCACGGCGCTGACGTCCACGCCTTCGCAGGAGAGCTGCCACTTGAGGTAACGGCCGTTGTCTTCCTGCCCCACGCCGGTGATCGCGCCCACCCGCAGACCGAGCCGGGACGTGCCGATGGCGATGTTCATGGGGCTTCCGCCCACGGATTTGGTAAAGGTCATGGCCCGCTCCAGCGGGACGCCGAATTCGCCGCTGTAGAGATCCACGCACGACCGGCCGATACAAATCAGGTCAAAGTCCTTTTCAGACATATCCGAACTCCCTATCAAACTAGTATTGCCCCGTCAGGCGCGGAAGCCACAAGGGCAGATCCTGCCACAGGATCAGCATTATGATGAAACAGATGATCAGCATCATGTAGGGGAAAGCGCCCTTAGCCACCCGCTCGAAGCTGATGCCCGACAGGTTTTGGGCAATGAACAGGTTCACCCCCAGCGGCGGCGAAAGCAGCGCCACCTCGTTGGTGATGACCCAGAAGATGCCGAAGAACACGGGATCGATGCCGACCTTGGTGATCAGGGGCAGGAAAATAGGCGCGAGGATGACGATGGTGGCGAGGGTTTCCATGAACATCCCGAGGAACAGCAGCAGAAGCCCGATGAGCACCAGAATGACATACGGATTGTCCGTCAGGGTGATCATGGCGTTGGCGAGCTGGTGCGGGATGCGCTGCATGGTCAGGATGCGCCCGAACAGCGTGGACACGCCGAGCACGATGATGATGCTGCCCGCCGAGACGTTGGTCAGCTTGATCGCGTCCCAGAGCTGGATGATCTTCAGCTCACGGGTGATGCACGTCCCGACGAACAGGGCGTAGAACACCGCCACCACCGAAGCCTCCACCGGCGTGCAGATCCCGGCGTAAATACTGCCGAGGATGATGACCGGGGCCATCAGGGAGAAGAAATTCTTGCGGAACATGGGCCAGAAATGGGCACCCTTGTCCTCGTCCACGGTTCCGGTGAACCCGGCGCGGCGGGCAAGGAAATAGGCCATGAGCATCATCATGAGCCCGAGCACGAAGCCCGGCACGAACCCGGCGGTAAACAACGCCGCGATGGATGTATTGGCGATGATGCCATAGATGATCATCGGGTTGCTCGGCGGGATCAGGATGCCGAGGGTGCCGCCCGTGGCGCACACGCCAGCCGCGTATTCCGGCGAATAGCCGCGCCGGACCATCGTGGGGATCATGATGCTGCCCATGGCGGCGACCGTGCCCGGGCCCGAGCCGATCATGGCGGCGAAGAACAGGCAGCCCAGAATGGTGGTGATACCGAGGCCGCCGCGTATCCGGCCCACGAACAGCGAGGCCACGTCGACGATCTGGCGGGCCATGCCGCCCTTTTCCATGAGCGCGCCCGCGAAGATGAAGCCCACCACGGCGAGCAGCGGGAACATGTCCATCACCTTGAGCATGTCGAGCGCGACGATGCGCATGGGGATATTGGTCAAAATAAGGGCAAGGGTGGAGGCCACGCCGAGCGACACGAAAATGGGGCAGCCCACGATGAGGCAGAAGGCCATAACAATCCAAAGAACGGCATCGGCGGACATGCTACACCTCCTCCTGCTGTTGACCGAGGATGGAAACGCCGCCCCGGAAATGCCGGTACCACCGCTGGAGGATGCGGAAGCTCTGGAGCGTGAAGGCGGCGGGAACGGCGAAATAGACGTAACGCAGATCAAGCAGCATACTGCCCGACACCATAGGGCGGGTGGACATGCTGTCGATGAGCAGCGCGCCCTGATAGATCACCGTGGCGTTGAACCCGAGCCAGAGCAGATCCGCCAGCATGAGCAGGCCCACGCGCACGGGCGCGGGGAGCTTCTGGGTGTGCGCGGTCACCCGGATGTGCGCACCCTTGCAGGCTACGAGGCTCGCCGCGAAATAGACGAGATAGAGGAAGGAGAAACGGCACAGTTCTTCCGAAAACGTGAGCCCGTGCCCGAACGCGAACCGGACGACCACCTGCGCCATGAGCATGATCATGATGCCGACGAGCAGGACGCCGCAAAGCGCGTCTTCAAAGTGAACGTCGAGCCATGCAAGCAGATTCTTCATAGCGGAACTCCTGAGGGGAGGAGCGGCCCGAAGGCCGCCCCCGTCAAACCTGGACTTATCTGGGGAGCTGGCGTCCCAGCGTCTTCATGAAGGCCTCAACGATTTCAAGGTTCTTGATCTGGGGATAGAACTGGGGCCAGATGCTGACGGCCCGCTTCATCCACTCGTCCTCATCCGTGGGCACGCCGCAGAAGACCATGCCCTTTTCCTTCAGGAACTCGCGGGAGGCGCTTTCCTGCTTGTCGAGCAGGGCGCGCATTTCGACGGTGGTTTCGTGCCCGGCCTCGATGATGGCCTGCTGCACGTCGGCGGGCAGGGAACGCAGCCAGTCCACGTTCACGACCACGGGGCCGGTCCACAGCTTGTAGTGGGGTTCGGTGATGTACTTCTGCACTTCATAGAAGCGGTTGGTGGCGATGGAGACCAGCGGGTTGTCCTGACCGTCCACAACCTTCTGCTGGAGGGCGTTGAAGGTTTCGTCCATGGCCATGGGAACCGGGTCCGTGCCCCAGGCGCGGTACACGCCGATCATGATCGGGTTGTTGGGGGTACGGATCTTGACCGGAGCGAGGTCGGCCAGCTTGGCAACGGGCTGCTTGCTGTTGGTGATGAAGCGGAAGCCCTGCGAATGCCACGCGATGGCGATGGTGCCGCTTTCGGCTTCCATGCGCTTGTTGATGAGATCCCAGTTCTGATCGACGCAATCGTCGAATTCCTTGACGCTCTTGAAGATGTAGGGAAGGTCGAACGCTCCGAGGGAGGGGGCGAAGATCGAGGCGTTGTTCACCGCGAGCACGGTCATCTGGAGGATGCCCTGCTGCACGTCCTGAAAGCTGCGCTCCTCGCTGCCGATCTGCCCGGCGGGGAATTCCTGAATCTCGATGCGATCCGCGCCGAGCTTCTTGACCAGCTTGTCGTTCATCTTCGTGACGAGCGCATGGTAGGGGTCCATGTCCGAAGGCGTGTTGCTGTGCGCGAAACGGATGACGATCTTGTCCGCCGCGTTCGCGGGGGCCGGCGCGGCCCAGATCAGGCCGGCGCAGACAAGGGACAGAAGGGTGAAAAGACCTTTGCGCATATGAAACTCTCCGGTTTGAGGGTGGCGCCGTCATGTTCCGAAAGGAACAATCCGGCGGACTAACGGGGTTGCCGTCACCAGTCCGAGAACCAATACTGCGTCTATTCTGTTTCATTCCATCTCCGAAACGTCGTTTTGTGTCAATACATTTTCAAAAAATGTACAAAAAAATACAGCATCCATTCGGTATGAACGGATGCTGTATTTTATATTCATTTAATTTCAATATGTTAAAAAAATATAGA
>ENA-OVGQ01002185-OVGQ01002185.1-human-gut-metagenome-genome-assembly--contig:-NODE-2185-length-18478-cov-5.854258_pt1 | contig 18478 bp, 6 predicted proteins | sample MGYA00237774_ERZ505427 | MGnify/ENA primary metagenome ERZ505427 (study PRJEB26158, sample SAMN06016404) | human gut metagenome | biome: human gut; feature: ankylosing spondylitis patient; material... | reverse complement strand
TATTTTTTACAAAGAATTTAAAACGTTTTTATTAAAAAAACAATAAATATTTCTAAAAAAATAATTGAAGTGTTTCAAAAGTAAATACTTCAACTAATAAAAAGTTTTAGAAAATTTTATTGAAAATATAGAAGTGGAATAAGCATCCATAATTCTACTTTCTATAATAAAAGGTTCAGTTTTTATAAAAAGGTCTAAAAGACCAGAGAAAATGGAGGGAAAAATGAAAGGAAGGAAAAGAATTTTAAGGAAAGGACTTTCAGGAAAGATTCTTAGTTTCACAATGGCACTTGCAATGGTTGCTAATTTGATGGGTGGATATTGTGCAGCTACAGAACTTTCAACAAAGGAAGTCAAAGCTGCAAATGCAGAGCAGCCACCATATCGTAATGTTATGTATTATGGTGACTGGTCAATTTATTCAGGACAAAAGAATTTTACACCTGACAAGATTGATGGTAGCTTAATCACACACTTAAATTTTGCGTTTATGGATGCAGATGCAAATGGTGATTTGATTACTACTGATACATGGGCTGATTATGAGAATCCAAATGTTGGATTTTCAGTTGGAACAGACAATAAATATGCAGGTGTATTAGGAGCAATGGTACTTTTAAGACAGAAATATCCTAATATGAAGATAGGTGTTTCTGTTGGTGGATGGACAAGATCAGGAGATTTTCCAAAAATTGCTGCTTCTGAAACAACCAGAAAGAACTTTGCTAACAATGTTGCAAAATTTGTACACTACTATGGGTATGATTTCGTTGATATTGACTGGGAATACCCAACAGCAGACAGAGACCCGGATCCTGAAGGAAATGGTGTAGCAATTGACAAAGGATGTAAAGGTTCAGCAGCAGATACACAGAACTATACATTACTTCTTCAAGCCATAAGAGATGCACTGGACAGCTATGGAGCAAAAGATAATAAACACTATGAATTGTCAGTTGCCATGTCAGCATCGCCTAAAATGATGGCAGCAATTGAATACGAAAAAGTTTTAAAAATCGTAGATTTTGCTAATATGATGACATATGACTTAAATGGTGCGTGGGGAGGATTTACAGCTCACCAGACAGCACTTTATACTAATCCTGCTTATGACGAGGGAGATGCAGGACTTTCAGTTGATTCATGTATTAAATATTTAGAAAATAAATATGGGGACAACATTGATTATTCAAAAATCGTAGTTGGTGTTGCACCTTATACAAGAGGATGGAAAGAAGTAAAGAAAGACACAGGAAGAGATTCTAAAAATCCAGGATTATATGCAGATGCAACAGGCGAAAATGGTGTAACATATGCATATTCAGATATTGATTCATTAGTAAGCAAATATAATTTGACTAAATATTGGGATGATGTTGCAAAGGCTAACTATTACTATAGTGAATCTTCAGGAATGTTCTTTACTTGTGATACTGAAGAATCGGTAGCAGAAAAAGGCAAATATGTAAAACAGAAACACTTAGGTGGTCTTATTTCATGGATGGCTTCTTTAGATGCATCCAGCACAATAACTAAGACAATGAAAGAATCATTGTATGGTTCAGCAGCAATTCCTAATCAGAAGATAGTTGCTCCTGCTAATGATGGAGTTGAAACAACAGTTACAACATCAGGTGATTCTTATACAATTACACTAAAAAATACTAACTCATCAGTAACAAAAGCAAGTGGTTCAAAAGATATTTCAGTAATGCCTTGGGCAGAATATTTCGGAAAAACATTAAGTTATCCTTCAATATCAATTGAAACACAAAATGGCGAAACTTTATCAGGAGATTGGAGTGCAGGAGGTACAATTACAACAGAAAATGGAAAAACTGTTGTTACGCCACCTGAGTGGAGTTCAAAAACATTAGAGCCGGGAGCTTCATTAACATTTACACTTAAATCAGGAAAAGGAACAGCTAATGTTCAAAATATAAAAGGAATAACATTAAGACAAAAAGCTGTTTCAGCAGGCGAAATTTTGTCAACAAAAGTTGTTTATAAAAATGGAGATTATGTAGAACCATCTGAGGATGTTACAACAAAATCTCAGCAAACAACAAATAGTCAGACTCAGACAACAGCAAAAGAACAAAATACAACAAAGGGACAGCAAGTAACAACAGCTTCTGTTACAACAAAAAAAGAAAATGATACAACAAAACAGGCAACTGAAAAGTACCCTGAATGGTCTCCAAATAGTGTTGTATATGGATTGGGAAATCTTGTTCAGTATCAAGGAAAAGTATATGAATGTACATATGCTCATACATCTAATTTAGGATGGTCACCAACAGATGCGGCAACATTGTGGAAATTAAGAACTGATTTGGTTGCAGGAGAAGTTCAGACAACTAAAAATAGTGGAAGTGAGCAGGAAACAACAGAAAATAACTATACAGTTAATTCTAAATTACCGGAACATATGGTAACAGGTTATTGGCATAATTTCCTTAATGGCTCAACAGCATTAAAGATTTCAGATGTACCGGATTATTACGATATGATTTGTGTATCTTTTGCTAACTCATCAACAACACCGGGCAAAGTTACATTTGAACTTGATAAGGATTTGTCTAATGCGCTAGGTGGTTATACTAAAGCACAATTTATTCAGGATATTAAAAATGCTAAGGCAAAAGGTCAGCATGTAATTATTTCTGTAGGTGGAGCAGAAGGAACTACTTATATAACAAATGAGGAAGCTGCAAATCAGTTTGCAACAAGCCTTATTTCAATAATTGAAGAATATGGATTTGAAGGTGTAGATATTGACTTTGAAGGAGGTGCAGTATCAGGAACAGATTATATAGCAGAAGCACTTAGAACTGTACGTAATCATTTTGGTGAAGATTTTATTATTACAATGGCACCTGAAACATATTATTTCCAGGATACAAATCCTAACGGAACAATGGCTACATCTGCATATTACAGATTAGCATATAAGATTAGAGATATTCTTACAATTTGTTATCCACAGTTCTATAATTCAGGGGCAATGAATGGATACAATGGATTTAATGCACAGGTTGGAACAGCAGATTTCTTAACATCCCTTTCAACATTATTGTTAGAAAACGGACTTAGAGCTGATCAGGTTGCACTGGGATTACCATCAACATCTAAAGCTGCATCAAGTGGATATGTGTCAACAGACATAATTTCAACAGCAGTAAAAGCTCTTGTTAATGGAACATCATCAGGAAACTTTACAGCACCAAAAGCATACCCAACATTAAGAGGTGTTATGACTTGGTCAATAAACTGGGATGCTACAAATAATTATACATGGGCAAAATCAATGTCATCTCTTATGGATTCATTAGAGAAACATGAGCAACCAACAACAAAGCAAGCTACTACAGTTGCTCCAACAACTAAAACACCAGTTACAGAAGCACCAACAGTAGCACCTACAATAAAGAACGAAACAACTGCAGCAGGTCAGCCTGAATTAAAACCAACAGAAGTAATCAGTTTAACAATTCAGGAACAGAAAGCCGGAAAAGTTACATATGTATGGGGTCAGACACAGGAACAGATTGCTAGTGGACAGACATACAAAGTATACATAGATGGGCAGTATATTGAATCATATACTGTGGCAACATCAACAACATATACTTTTACAACTAACGGAAAACATACTATTAGAGTAACAGCTAATTTGAATGGATATGAAACAGAAGGGCAGACAATAGAAGTAACAGTCCAGGGATTGACTCAGGACGCTACTACAAAGACGCCTGTTCAGACAACAGCTACAACAACAAAAGCACCAGAACAGACAACAAATCCGGGAACAGTAACAACAGGTCTTTCATCAAGATTAATGATTGGCTACTACCATACATGGAATAATGACGGAAATCCATTTATTAAGCTTAGAGATGTGGACAAAAACTGGGATGTTATTAATATTTCATTTGCAGAACCTGAAAAGGCAGGAAGTACTGACGGAAAGATGAAGTTTGATATATCAGGTCTTACAAGTGATTACACAAAGGATGACTTTAAGAAAGATGTAAAGTCATTACAGGCACAGGGAAAGAAGATTGTGTTGTCAATTGGTGGTTATGAAGGATATTTCTCATTAACATCAGACGATGCTGTAAATCAGTTTGTAAGTGATATAAAGTCAATTATAAATGAATATGGATTTGATGGAATTGATATTGACCTTGAACAGTCTTCAGTACAGTTTGAAAGTGGAAATGATAAAGATATAAATAATCCAACATCACCTAAAGTTGTAAATATGATTAAAGCCATTCGTACAATTTGTGATAGCTATGGAAATGATTTCATACTTTCATGGGCACCTGAAACATTTTATGTACAGTTAGGTTATTCATTCTATGGTGGAATTAACCAGTATTGTGACGCAAGAGCGGGAGTTTATCTTCCAATGATTAATGCACTTAGAGACAAAACATCTTATGTGCATGTTCAGTTATACAATTCATCACCTATTACAGGACTTGATGGAACATCATATAATATGGGAACAAAAGAAGGAATAGTAGCAATGTGCGAAATGCTTCTTAAGGGATTCCATGTTGGAGCTTATTATACAAATTCAACTGATGAGTCAACATATTTTGCACCACTTAGACCTGATCAGGTAGTAATCGGAGTACCTTCATCACAGAGTGCAGCAGGTAGTGGTCAGGTAACAAATGAAGTACTTCAAAGTGCGTTCACAGAGCTTAATAATAATTATCCGGGAATAAGGGGAATTATGTCATGGTCAATTAACTGGGATTCATCACAGAATAAGAATACATTTGTTAATGAAAATGCAGAATTTCTTGCAAAATTTAAAAATAATGAACCAACAACAGTAGCACCGGTTATAACACAGGCGCCAACAGAAAAGACCACAACAGTAGCACCAGTTATAACACAGGCGCCAACAGAAAAGACCACAACAGTAGCACCAGTTACAACACAGGCGCCAACAGAAAAGGCTACAACAGTAGCACCAGTTACAACACAGGCACCAACAGAAAAAGCTACAACAGTAGCACCAACAACAGTTGCTCCTACTACAAAGATAGATGAAGATGATACAATACCTGCACCAATTGGATTAACATATGCAGGAAACAAAGATCTTCCATATTATTTTGCATGGCAGGCACCATCAAATGATATTGAAAACTATAATGTATATGTGGATGGAGTATTTGCAGGAAGCTCGGTAAATAGTTCAATTAATTTGACAGCAGATGTTTTTGCAAATGGAAATGGCGACTATACAGTATCAGTAAGATCTGTTAAAAACGGAAAAATGTCAGCTGCTACACAGATAACATATACATTTAAAGATGGCACAGGTTCAAAGCCAACAACAGTGGCACCGGTTACAACAGTAGCACCAACAGAAAAAACAACAACAGTAGCGCCAACAACAGTGGCACCGACGGAAAAAGCTACAACAGCAGTGCCAACAACACAGGCACCAACAACAGTGGCACCAACAGAAAAAGCTACGACAGTAGTGCCAACAACACAGGCACCTACAACAGTAGCACCAACAGAAAAAGCTACAACAGTGGCACCAACAACAAAAGGAACTGATATATCAACAAATCCGGTGACTATAGGAAATAAGGAAACAAGTGTTGATAATACAAAAAAAGAAACATCAGCAGATCAGAAAGTTATGATTAATAAAGCAAAAATTAAAGTTGCTAAGAGAAAACACAAATCTGCAAAGATTAAAGTTTCATTTAAGAAAATATCTGGTGTAACAGGATATCAGATAAGAGTTTCTTCAACTAAGAAATTTACAAAAAAGAAAACAATTACAAAGTTTGTTAGCAAAACTAATGTAAAGGTTTATGCACGTAAATTGAAAAAAGCTAAAAAACTCTACGTTCAAGTACGCGGTTATAAAATAGTTGGTGGAAAGAAAGTATATGGTTTATGGAGTGGTAAGAAGAAAGTAAAAAAATAGCTAAATAATAAAAAAGCTAAATATAAAAAATGAATAACCGGGCAGTTGTAACAGATTGTCCGGCTATATTAATAAATTTTAAAGGAGGAAAAAAATGCGTAAGAAAATTTTGTCAATTATTTTGACAACAACTATGGTTTTAGGATTAATACCATGTATACCTTGTGTTAACCAGGTAAAAGCAGAATCATCATGGAAACTTGTGTGGAGTGATGAATTTAATGGTGATTCTCTTAATACAGACGTATGGACACGTGAAACAGGTGGCAGTGGCTGGGGAAACAATGAACTTCAGTATTATACAGACCGTACAGACAATTCATATGTATCAGATGGAACATTAAAAATAGTTGCAAAAAGAGAAAACTACAGTAATTGTAGATTTACATCTGCACGTTTAAAAACAGCAGGTAAAAAAAGCTTTAAATATGGAAAAATGGAAGCACGTATTAAGGTAAATGGTGGAAACCAGGATGGTGTCTGGCCGGCATTTTGGATGATGGGAGATGATGGAACAGCATGGCCATGGTGTGGGGAATTAGATATTATGGAACATGCTAATTCAAGAAACTATGTTGAGGGAACAATTCACTGGAATGCAGGTGGAAGTTCTTATAATACACCATATAATCATATATTTTGGGGAAGTTATAGTGTTCCTGCATATTATTATTATAGTGATAACAACAATGGTATCAATGGTTGGCATACATATGGTGTGATTTGGGATGAAAATACAATTAAGTGGTATGTAGATAATAATATTTATTTGACAGCATATCTTAATGATGACAATGCTTATGCATTTAGAAAAAATCATTATTTTTTATTAAATCTGGCATTGGGAAGTAATGCAACAGGTTATACGGGAAACATAGCACCAAATGATTCATTTCAGTCAGCAACAATGGAAGTAGATTATGTTAGGGCATATTCAGGAAGTGGAGAGTTAAATCCTGATGGTGGAAGTAGTCAGCCGGATACAGATGGTTACAAATCAGTTCCTGATAAGGCTGTAACAACAGTGGGAGATTGTACATTATATGCAGGAAGCTGGGACAATGGAGCAATGAGTTATAAAGGAAGCAAATTGTCTGATTTAAGTATTAAATTGAATAGTACAAGTGGAAATGCGGGTACATGGGGAACACAACTTAAGTATCCGATGAATTTAGTGCAAGGTAAAAAATATAATGTAACATTAAAGTTTAATTCAACTAATGCTGGAAATATGCATTGGAAGAATGAAGGTGAAAATGACAGCGTAGATTTAGGAACAGTACAATACAATGTAAATGCCGGAATCAATACTAAAACTCTTCAGATTACAGCAGATTCAAAGAATACTGCAGTAATGGAAATGAGTGGTATGCCTGCAGGAACAGTTATTGATAACATTAGTATATCATCTGTTCAGGAAGCAGATAGTGCTACAACAGAAAAGCCAACAGATGCAGCGACTACGACAGAAAAAGTAACAGAAACTCCAACAACACATAAAGTAATAGATGTTGATTGGTCAGGTGTTAAATATCTTGAAGATGGAGCAGAAGGAGGAAAGCTTGTAAATAAATATAAAGCATATTGTGAATCAGACAAAGTTAATATTGTTAATATTCAAAAAAATGCAGATGGAGCATCAGTTATTTATATAACATTTCCAGTGGCAGTTTCTTCAACAACAGCAGAAGAAGCAAAGATAGATGGAGCCGGAGTAGGATTCCCTGTTGATTCTGTAAAAGAAGGACAGAATTTATTTAAAGTAACATTAGCGGACAATTCAACATATGATGTTTACTTGTATGAGGAACCTGTAAAAGCTACAACAGCATTACCAACTACAACACAGGCACCAACAACAGCAGCACCAACAGAAAAAGCTACAACAGCAGTGCCAACAACACAGGCACCAACAACAGTAGCACCGACAGAAAAAGCTACAACAGCAGTGCCAACAACACAGACACCAACAACAGTAGCACCAACAGAAAAAGCTACGACAGTAGTGCCAACAACACAGGCACCAACAGAAAAGGCTACAACAGTAGCACCAACAACACAGACACCTACAACAATTGCTCCGTCAGAAACAGGAACGACAACTAAAACTGAAACAACAAAGGAAACACCTACAGTTTCCACAACAGAAATTGTAACTACAAAAACTGCACAAACCGTAAAGGTACCAAAGGTTAAAATTAAAAAGGCAACTAAGAAGAGAAGTGCTAAGAAATTAAAAGTTACATTAAAAACAGCAAAGGGTGTAAAAGGATATCAGGTAATGATATCAACATCAAAGAAATTTAAAAAAGCAAAGGTAAAGAACTATAAGAAAGCCAAATTTACAATTAAGAAATTAAAGGCTAACAAGAAGTACTTTATCAGGGTCAGGGCTTACAAAGTAGTAAATGGAGAAGTTTATTATGGTAAGTGGTCTAACCGAAAAGTTAAATTTAAGAAGTAATTGCCACAAATGGAATATTAGCATTAGATTAAATTTATAAAAAAGGAACAGTCAGATTGATTTTTGAATTAAATCCGGCTGTTCTTTTTTGCTTAAAAGTGGCGAAAAAGAGAGAGTTTAGTGAAAGAAAATACCATTATTAGTAAAATAAAACAGGATTATTAGTAAAAAGAAAAGACATTTTTAAACAAAAACCAATAAAAACGTTTTTGCGACAAAAAATGCAAATTAATAAAAAACAAGAAAAACAATAAAAAAAACAATAAAATATATATGCAAAGTGCAAAAAAAACAAAGAGACTATTTGTGTAGAGTGCTTAAAAACATTTTCGAATTTGAAAAAATATATCAATAAGTGCTAAAATATAAGAAAATAAAAACGTTTTAATGTCAACCTTACACAAAAAAGAGAATAGTGTTTTTATTGTTTGAATTTATTTAGGAGGAAGAAAAATGAAGATGAAAAAGATGTACAAATCTTTATTGTCAATTGTTTTGGCAGTTGCAATGTTATTTACATCACAGACATTTAATATGACTGTAATGGCAGCATCAGCAGCAACAAGCACAGATGCAATTGACGGTGCCGAAGAGACAACAATCCACGCAGAAGTTTTCTTTGTTAATGTAGCAAATGGAAACATAATTACTGTTAGTGGTGTAAAGAATGATCCAATCTTGGTAGATAAGAAATTTACATCTATCAACAATGTAAGTGACGATGGAAAATTCACTACATATTATGGAACATACAAGAATAATGGAATTGATGACAAGGCTAACGAAGTAGTTAACTTCGCTACTAAGTCAAGAAATACAGTTTGGGCAGCAAATGCTGATGATATTATTTATCAGGACGCTAGAACAGTAGCAAATGATTACGCACCAACAGGATGGGAATCAGTAAGAATCCAGCACAATGATGATGGAACAGTTTCTTTTGGTAGCAGTGCAGATGAAAAAATATTCACATTAGGAAAGTACAAAGACGAAGAAGGAACAGAACATACAAAGCTTGCGGTAAGTTCAAAGTATCACTTAGGAGACAAGGTTGGCAATGAAGAAAAGTTCATTATGTATACAGGTGATGAACCAAAGAAAGCAAGAAAAGTAACATTATCTGATGTTTCAGGTGATAGCGTTCAGGTTTCATGGACAACACCAAAGGAACATATTTATTCAGCATTTGAAGTTATGTATTCAACTTCAGAAAATGGAAATTACAGATCAGCAGGTTTAACAATAAAGAATAAGATGACTGTAAATAATCTTTTATCAGAAAAGCAATACTTCTTTAAGATTAGAACAATTACTAATACTAAGGAAGCAGGTTCATACAGTGCATATGCAGATAGTGAAATTGCATTTACAACAACATTATCTCAGACTAAACCGGCTAAAGCTGAAATAACAGATGTTACGAGAAATGACAAGACAGGCGCTCAGACTATTATATGGAATAAGGCAGCAAATGCTAAGTCATATAATATTTACAGGGCAGAAGGCCGTTATGCAGAATACAAATTAATTGATTCAATAGACGGAGCAAAAACAAGTTATACAGATACAAATCCAAACACAACATCAAAATACAAGAACTATTATAAAGTTCAGGCAGTTAACGGTAATGTTAATGGAGAAGAATCAGAACCATATTCATTGGAAATTTCTAAGTTTGGTAAGAATGTATACGTATTTAACGATGCAGATGACAAGGATGCAATTTCTGATAAGGTAAATGAAATCTTTGGATATCAGCATTATGATCAGTTTGGTAAGAACCGTTACGCATTCGCTTTTAAACCTGGTGATTATACAGAAACAGTAGCAGATGCGTATGATGTAGGTTACTACACACAGGTTATTGGTTTAGGAAAAACACCTTACGATGTAAGATTAAAGAATATTAAAACACCAGCAGCTTTAGCTAATGGTAACGTAACATGTAACTTCTGGGTTGACGTTGAAAACTTTACTATTGCACAGACAACAGAAAATCCTAACTATTGGGAAGATTCATTTAAGTGGGCAGTATCACAGGCAGCTCCTGCAAGAAGACTTAATGTAGAAAGACAGACATTACTTCAGTGGACATGGGGAGACAATGCTTGGGCCAGCGGCGGATATATTTCTGATACAAAGTTCCATGATTCAGTAGGTTCATGGTGTCAGCAGCAGTATTACTACAGAAACTGTGAATTTACAACAAAGCAGACAGAAAATGGCTCTATATATGGTATTAACTGGAACCAGATTGTTCAGGGATGTAAGAATGTTGATGGAACAACATTAAAGGATAACAGTGGTAACTACTTTAACGCAGGTGGAAGCTTATTACAGAATAATGGTATTTCAAACTGGGCAACTAATGGATGTACAACAGTATTAGACAAGACAGATGCAACAAGAGAAAAACCATTCTTATACTTCGATGAAGATACAGATAGCTACAAGGTATTTGTACCTGCAGTAAGAAAAGATACGACAGGCGTTTCATGGTCAGAAAATGATATGGGTAAAGGCAAATCGTTAGGATTAGACAGTTTCTATATTGTTAACCCTGATGTAGATACAGCAGACACAATTAATGCAGCTTTAGGAAAAGGTTATAACCTTCTTCTTCAGCCTGGTATTTACAAATTAGACAAAGCTATTGAAGTAACACATGAAAACACAATAGTTCTTGGTCTTGGTATGGCTACATTTACTTCATCTGATAAGAATACTGATACATTTATCAGAGTAGCTGGTAAGAAGTGGAATAGTGATTATACAAAGGCAGAAGGAAATTACGATATCGGTGGTGTTGAAATCGCAGGCGTAATTTTAGATGCCGGAAAACATACAAACACATTATTAGAAGTAGGATATGAAGGAGCAAATGTTGACCATTCAAATAACCCTTGTGTATTACAGGATGTTATCTGTAGGGTAGGTGGAACAGGCGACCTTGGAACAACAGGTTCATGTATAGTTGTTAACAGTAACAATACTATTATTGATGAAACATGGATTTGGAGAGCAGACCACGGTGATAACACAGGTTGGTATGAAAATACAGCAGATCACGGTCTTGTTGTAAATGGCGATAACGTAACAGCTTATGGTTTATTTATTGAACATTTCCAGAAATACGATGTTCTCTGGAGAGGTGAATATGGTAAGACATTCTTCTTACAGAATGAAAAATGTTATGATCCACAGGATCAGAAAGAATGGATGTCACATAATAATACAGTTAAGGGATATTCAGCATACAAAGTAGCAAATGATGTTAAACACCACTACGCAATAGGTCTTGGTGTTTACGATGTATTCATTAACACTAACGGAGCAGAAATTTTCTTAGATAATGCCATTGAAGTTCCTAATGCAGATGATGTATTAATTGAAAATGCATGTATTGTAGAAATCGCCAACGGTAGCGGACCAAAGGTAGGTATTAACAGAATTATTAATGGTACAGGTTGTGGTATTACAACAGGTGAAACTTCACAGACAGTATCAGGTAAAAAGGGTGGTTATGCTATCCAGAGATTATTATACTACCGTAACAAAACATCAGTATCATTACCTGATAGCTATGACTATTCAAAGGACGGAGGAGATGGAAAGGATGCATATCCAACAGATCCAAGTACTGGTTTAATTGTGGCTAATAAGGATGAAAATGTTAAACAGCCAAGTGATGATGCAATAGCTGATAAGACTATCGTAAAAGAACAGCCTACAGTTGATAATTCAAAGACTTTAGGTTCAGATGATACTGACGATAAGTATTTTGACGAAAAAATCAAGAATTGCACAGATGAATGGAATAAGATTCAGGCAGCTTCAAAAACTAGTTATCCTGAAACACCAAAGGGTGACCAGACATCATTAGATGATCAGGTTCGTACACAGTATGGTGTTTACGTTGGAATGGAATATACAGTAGGTGATTTCATTTACAGAGTAACAGCAATTGATTCAATTACATCAGGTAGAACAAAACTTATCGGTGTAGTAGCAGCTAAGAAGAGCAAATTAACTAAGGTTACAGTTCCAAACACAGCTAACTTTAAGGGATATGGTTTAAATGTAACAGAAGTAGGTGACAATGCATTTAAGGCAATGAAGAAGCTTAAGAAAGTTACATTTGGTGCCAATGTTAAGGTTATTGGTAAGGCTGCATTTAGTAATTGTAAGAAGTTAAACAAGATTAATTTCAAGAATGTAACAACAATCGGAAATAATGCTTTTGCAGGATGTAAGGCACTTAAAAAGCTTACAATTGGCAGCAAGGTAACTACTATTGGAAAGAATGCATTCAAGAAATGTACAAAGATTAAGACAGTAGTAATCGGCAAGTCAGTTAAGACTATTAAGGCTAAGGCATTCACAAAGGACAACAAGATTAAAAAGATTACATTCAAGGGCAAAAAGCTTAAGACTGTAAAGAAAAATGCTTTAAGCAGTAAAGTTAAGAAGAATGTCAAAGCAAAGAAGACTAAACTTAAGGGCAACAAGAAAGCTATTAAGGTATTCAAGAAAAAACTTAAAATCAGGTAAATAATTAATTAAAAACATCAAAAAAGAGCACTAATTAGAAGGCTGTCTTTTTGAGGGGTGGGCATAGGAGGTATGTCGTATCATCCTGCAAAAAGATAGCCTTTTATTATTTAAAAAGGAGGCAAAATGAAAAAATTAGTAGCGTGTTTATTAAGTGTTGCCACAATGGTTGCCACATTATACACTCCTGCGTTTGCTTACGAAGGTCAACCATTAGGTAGAAATGTAGCTTATAACAGAACGGTTAATGTTTCTAATTCTTTCAATACTAATGAATACAATAAACCAGACTTTTTAACAGATGGAAATCTTGAAAGAGGATACCAGACAGCATGTATAAGTTCGAATAAAGACAATCCTTATGAAGATCCACAAACCTGGAGTATGGATTTAGGAAGAAGTTATGAAATTGATAAGGTCATACTATATTGGGAAAATGCAGCAGCAAAGAAATATAAAATTTATGTTTCTGAAAACAAAACAGACTGGATGGAAGTTGCATCAGAAGAAGCAGGAGAAAAAGGAAGATTTAAATATGATTTTGCACCAACTAATGCAAGATATGTAAAAATCGAATTGGAAGAAAGAACAATGGAAATATACGGTTATTGTATGTACGAATGGCAGATTTTTACAGTAGGAAGCGTTGAAGAAAAAGAAGTGCCTAATCTTGCAGAAAATGCCACAGCAGTAGCATCAAGTGATGATGGTGAAAACAGTGCAGAAAAAGCAATTGACGGCGATGAAGGCACTATGTGGAGAACAGAGTACATTCAGGATCAAACAGTAACTGATGAAGAAAAAGCTAACGAAAACATAACTTTAAGTTGGAACAGCCCACAGACTTTTGATACAGTAAAAGTTAAATGGGGCGGTGGCTATATGAAAGGTTACAAATTACAGACTTCAGATGACGGTGAAACATGGACAGACATGTACGAAGTAACCAGTGGTATAGCATCAGAATATAGAAATATTCGATTAAAAGAAGCAGTAACAACATCACATTTAAGATTACAGGGTATTACTTTTGGCGCATACTGTTTTGAAATTTATGAGATACAGGTATATGACCAGACTAATGTTCCTGTAGAAAGTATTAATTTAAATTACACCAGCAAAAAGCTTAATTTAGATAAGGAAGAAGACAACAAAGTTGAGCTTGAGTACAACATTGCACCTTCTAACACAAGCCAGACAGACGTTGTTTGGAGTTCATCAAATGAAGCAGTGGCAGAAGTAAAGAATGGTGTTGTAGCAGGAAAATCTGTAGGAAGAGCAGATATTACAATTGCTTCAAAGGATAATCCAAATGTTAAGAAAACATGTGTTGTTTATGTTTCAAAAGAACTTGATAAGTCTAAAGTTACAGCAGTTAGAAATGACAAAAACATCAATGTTAACTGGACAAAAGTAGCTCATGCCTCTTCATATGTTTTGTCAAGATATAACAAAATTACAGGTATTGTTAATGATATATATGAAGGAACAGATACAGCTTTTGAAGATAAAGATTTAACTTCAGGTAAATACGTTTATACTGTAAAAGCAATTTTGGATGAAAATGAGGCTGATGCAAATCTTTACAGCAATTCAGTTAGTGAAGAATCAGAAGCAGTAATAATTCCTGAACCTGTAACAGGTATTGAAGTGGCAAATGACTATCAGCATATGGGTTTGTTTGTAGGTGGAAGTGGAAAGATTAGATATTCTGTACTTCCAGGCAATGCAACAAATACTAATGTTACTTTTAAGAGTTTAAATGAAAAAGTAGCCACAGTAGATGCAAATGGTGTTGTAACAGGTGTTTCCGAAGGAAATGCAGATATAGTTATCACAACTGAAGAAGGTGGTTTTGAAGCTAAATGTACTGTTCGTGTCGATGGAATCGATGCAAGAGATATTGAAAGAGTTGGAGATAAAACAGTAACTATGGGGCTAAACCAGACTCGTCAATTACAGGTTAAAATTACTCCAAGTGATACAACAAATAAGAATGTTCAGTGGACAAGCAGTAATAATTCAGTAACCACAGTAGATTCAAATGGTGTTGTAACATCAAAGAATAGTGGAAGTACAATTATAACAGCAACAACTCATAATGGCTTAAAAACAGAATTTTTCATAGAAGTGGAAACTCCTGTTACAAATATTACACTTAATAGTAATGAAATAAATCTTAATCCGGGTGGAACTTTTAAGTTAGATGCAACAGTAAATCCTTCAAATGCAAGTAATAAAAACATTAAGTGGATTTCAGCTAATGAATCAATTGCCACAGTTGACCAGTCAGGAAATGTTGCAGCTGATGTAGCCGGAACAACTTATATATCCGCAGTTTCAGCAGATGGTAAGGTAGTTGCAACATGTACTGTAAATGTATCTAAACCTGTAGTAACTAAGCCTGCAAAAGTAAAAATTAAGTCGGCAAAGAAGAAGGGCAAGAAGGTTACACTTAAATGGAAGAAGATTTCAGATGCAGCAGGTTATGTAGTATATATGAAAACTAATTCCGGTAAATTCAAAGCCGTAAAGACAGTTAAGAAAGCAAAAACAGTAAAAGCTGTTATTAGCTTAAAGAAGGGAAATAAATATAGTTTTAAAATTCGAGCTTATAAGTTAGATGAAGAAACTAATGTTTATGGAGCTTATTCAAAAATTAAGAAAGTTAAAATGTAGGAAAGTTAAATAAATGACTATATACAAATATAGGTTTTAAAATAAAATATTTACAAAGCTAATTTTATTAAAAAATAAAGTTAGGGTTAGTTAAAAATGTAAGGAGAAAAGGTTGAAATGAAAAAAGCATTATCAGTAGTATTAAGTGTAGCTCTTATGGCAACATCAATTGTTGTAATGCCTAAGGAAACAAAGGCAGCTTCAACAGGTAAAGTTACACTTACTGTCGAAAAATTATCAATAGGTCAGGGACTTTATACTGAACCTGTTCAGGTGACAATTAACAATGGAGACACGGTTAAAACAGTAATCGACAGATATATGAATGATAATACATTAAACTATTATTATTCAACAACAAGTGGTTGGTATTTAACATCAATTCTTGGTGCAGACAATAGCAGAGTGGCAAACATACCTAATGAAATTGCCAATATGCAGGATGTATATACTTATTCATATATTGGTCAGGATGATGGATTACTTCACGAAGGAAAAGGCATTAGTGCACCAAATACAAACAAGAATCTTGGTAATTCAGATACAGCCCTTGGAGAAGGTGATTACTGGAAAATGTCAGGTTGGGTATTTACTGTAAATAACAGTGCAGTATATAGTGGTAAGACATTTAACAGAGAAGACGGCAAGGACAGCACAAACCCAACAGTAAGAAACATCTATCAGTCAGGAGATAAAGTAACAGTAAAGAATGGTGATGTAATCAGAGTAATGTTTACTTTATTTGGTTATGGTGCTGATGTAGGAATTGATACTTACCAGGCAACAGGTGTTTCAAAAATCAATTTGGCAGACAAGACAGAATTACTTAGAGCAGTAGGTGATGTAAATAGCAACAAAGGCTATTGGACAGTATATCCTAATGTAAATGCTGCATATAGTCAGGCAGCAACAGTTGCATCACAATATAATCCTTCACAGGCAACAGTAAACAGTGCAGCAACAGCATTAAAGAATGCTATTAAGTCACCACAAAATCCACCTGTAGGTACTGTAAAAATTAAAACAGCAAAAAATGCAAAGGGTAAGAAAATCAAACTTACATTAACAAAGACTGCCGGAGTTACAGGCTTCCGGATTAAATATGGAAACAACAAAAAATTGAAAAACAAGAAAAAGAAAAAACAGCAGGCAGTAACAGTAAAGACAACAAAAACAACATACACAACAAAGAAGATTACCAACATTAAAAAGAAAAAAGCATACGTAAAAATTAGAGCTTACAGAATTGTAAACGGAAAGTATGTTTATGGAAAATGGTCGGCAGTCAAGACTGTAAAGGTGAAGAAATAAATTGGCTATCTGTAAATAATGATAAAGGAACAGCCCACGCTAAAGCGAAAGCTTTGGTGTGGGCTGTTCTGCCTAGAGAAGCTTCTTTTTAAGAATTACAGAAAAAGTGAAGAGAAATCTTCAAATATATTCATTACATTTCAAACAAAACATTGAAAATAATATACCACACAAAAAAACAATGCTATAATATTTGTAAGATAAAAAGTATTAGGAGCAGATTATGAAAGAAGATATAGCAGTTAAAGTACAAAAACAGCTTTTTGAATTACAGGACTTGAAATATAGAGATTTTCACGCCAAATTAATGCCAACGATAGACAAAGAGAAGGTTATAGGTGTCAGAACTCCGGCACTTAGAAGTTACGCAAAGCAGTTTGGAAAAACAGAAGAAGCAAAGGAGTTCATAAAGGTGCTTCCCCACAAATATTATGAAGAAAATAATCTCCATGGAATGTTGCTTGAACAGATTAAAGATTATGATGAATTAATAATAGAGTTGGAGAAGTTTCTTCCACATATAGACAACTGGGCTACGTGTGATTTGCTGTCACTTCGAATTGTAGAGAAGAATTTGGAAGACTTCCTTGGAAAAATTAACAAATACATAAAATCAGACCAGCCATACACAATCCGTTTTGGAATTAGTATGCTTATGAAACACTATTTGGATGACAATTTTAAAATTGAATATGCTAATAAAGTTGCAGGAGTTCAGTCAGAAGAATATTACGTTAATATGATGCGCGCATGGTATTTTGCAACAGCTTTGGCAAAGCAATATGACAGCATTATTCCTTTCATTGAAGAGAAAAAACTTGATGTGTGGACACACAATAAGGCAATTCAAAAATCAATAGAAAGCTATAGAATTACACCAGAGCAAAAAGAATATTTAAGAACATTAAAAATAAAAAGATAAGTTACAAAAATTAAGACAGAACATAAAAAAGTTACAAAAAATTAAAAGCTATTGTTGTTTCAGTTCCACAGTTTTGCATTAGATACACATTACAGCTTGGAGAAATTTCACTTCCAAAAACAGAAATCCTGACCATATGAAATCTAATTCAGATGTTGATTTTGAAATTTTTCTTGAAAAATATGTGCTAAAATGAGAAATATGGAATCAAATTTAAAGGAGGAACAAAGAATGAGCGATGTTTTAAAGGCAATGGAAGAAAGAAGAATTTGAAACAGAATGGGGCAAAGAACTTCTCAAATCATTAGGCATTGAAGAAGAATATGTTGGTATCGGTCATTGCGCATTAGGTTATGTTGAAGGTGATGAACCAAAGGCAGCACCAAGAAAAGAAAACAGAGTATATTATGTCAAATAAAAAAATTAAATAAATTAATTCAAATTTTCGATATTTTTCTTGTTTAAAATATATATTTAATGTATAATTGGAGCTAACAAAGCTGTGTAAATTAGACAAAAACGATGAGCGCAGGAAAAACTATTTTCAAACAAGGAGGGAATTGAATGTTAGATCAGTCTT
>ENA-OVGQ01002173-OVGQ01002173.1-human-gut-metagenome-genome-assembly--contig:-NODE-2173-length-18566-cov-4.110205_pt1 | contig 18566 bp, 19 predicted proteins | sample MGYA00237774_ERZ505427 | MGnify/ENA primary metagenome ERZ505427 (study PRJEB26158, sample SAMN06016404) | human gut metagenome | biome: human gut; feature: ankylosing spondylitis patient; material... | reverse complement strand
GGAAACCAAACATTAAAAAAGTAAAGGCTATTGTTAACGGCTCTCCTAAAAGAGTAAACGTTTGCACAAGATGTCTTCGCTCAGGTAAGGTTGAAAGAGCTTAATAGTTTCGCATAAAAAGCACCGATTTTTCGGTGCTTCTTTTATTTTCTGCATTTTTATCCCCATGTGGGGCTTAGCACAATATATAATATAGTGTATAATAAATTATATTATTTTGGAGTATAAAAATGAATATAATCAACATAAATGATTTAAGCCATTCATATGTGTTTGCACAAAAGGAAATTAAAACTTTAAAAAATATTTCGCTTTACATAAATAAAGGTGAATATATATCAATAGTCGGTAAAAACGGCTGCGGTAAAAGCACACTTGTGAAACATTTAAACGCTTTGATTGATATACAGCATGGTGAAATCACAATTGCAACACTCGACTGTAAAAATAATAAAAACATATATAAAATCAGGCAGAAATGCGGTATGGTTTTTCAAAATCCAAATAATCAATTTGTTTCATCGGTTGTAAAGGAAGATATTGAGTTTTCGTTAAAAAATTACAATATTGATTATGATGACAGTACGATAAGCAAAGCGTTATCACTTGTTGGGCTTGAAAATTTTGAAAACAGGGATATATATTCGCTTTCCGGCGGTCAAAAGCAAAGGCTTGCACTTGCCGGTATTCTTTGCGTAAACCCTGATATTATTATACTTGATGAAGCGACCACAATGCTTTCACCTAATTCAAGAAAAAGTGTTTTAAATACTTTAAATGAACTTCATAAAAAAACGGATATTACAATTATTGCCATAACACAGTATGCTCAGGAAACGGTTGATTGCGATAGAATTGTTGTTATGAAAAACGGTGAAGTATTAGCACAAGGCTCACCTGAAAAGATTTATTCAAATTCATCGCTTATTGAGAGAGCAGAAATAGGTGTTCCTTACTGCGTTAAGATTTATTATGATTTAAAAGATAACGGAATTGAACTTTCAAAATGCCCGTTAAACAATGAAAGCTTGGTGGAATTATTATGCCGATTAAAATAGATAATTTATATTTTTCATATAATTCCGAGATGATTATTGACGATTTAAATTTAAAAGTAAACGATAACGAGATATTATCAATAGTAGGTAATACGGGAAGTGGAAAATCAACCCTTGTTCAGCTTATTGCAGGGTTGTTAAAAGCCGATAGAGGAAAAATAATCGTTGATAATGATGATATTACAGCGAAAAAGTTTAACAAAAAGATTTTAAGAAAAAAGCTTGGAATTGTATTCCAGTTTCCTGAAATGCAACTTTTTGAGCAGAGCGTGGAAAAAGATATATTTTTCGGTTTAAAGCAATATAATTTAAGTTATAAGGAAAAATGCACCAGAGCCAAAGAAGTTTTAGAACTGCTTGGCCTTGATTTTGAAGAAATAAGGGATAAATCGCCTTTAGCACTATCGGGCGGAGAAAAAAGAAAAGTTGCAATTGCCGGTGTAATGGTATGTAAGCCTAAATATTTAATTTTTGATGAGCCTATTGCCGGCCTTGATTATTCATCTCGTGAAAGTTTTATGAAAGTTTTATTAAAACTTAAAGAGCAAGGTACATCAATTATTATAATATCACACAATTTAGATTATTTGGCAGAATATGCCGACAGAATTATTGTTATGAATAACGGAAAAATTGTCCTTGATGATTTACCGAATATAGTTTTCGGCAAACAGCAAATGCTCGATGAACTTAATATCGGTACTTGCAGCAGTAAAAATATTATAAATTTGCTTAAAGCAAATGATATTCAAATGCCGGATAATATAATTAAATATAATGATTTGCTTAACTCACTGATAACTTGTTTTGGAGAATAGAATGGAAAATATTTTAACGGGGACTTACATAAATATTAACTCCCCCATTCATAAATTAAATGTAAAATATAAAATACCTTGCTTAATATTAGCTTTGGCTTTTACGGTAATATCAAATAATGCTGTAATGTATTTAATCAACTTTGCTGTACTGTCACTTTTAATCATAATTTCCAAAATAAAATTGAAATACTTTTTATCAGCTGTTAAGAGCTTGTGGTCATTTTATATAATCATTTTCTGTATGAATTCTCTTTTCTATAATCAAGGAGAGGTGTTATTATCCTTTTGGAAAATAAATATTACACTTGGCGGTGTCAGGCAGGGTGCAATAATTGTATTAAATGTGCTTTTGGTTATTCTTTGGTCAAAGCTTTTCATTTCAACTTCTTCCCCGATAGAAATAACTAAAGCAATAAGTTTTTATTTAAAGCCGTTAAGAATTTTTAAAATTCCGACAGAAAATTTAGCTTTAATTTTATCTGTTTCAATTCAGTTTGTACCTACTCTTTTGATTGAAACGCAAAATATAAAAAAAGCACAAACAGCGCGCGGTGCTGAATTTGAATCAAGAAATCCGCTAAAAAAAGCAAAATGTGTAATTCCGCTGATTGTGCCGATATTTATAAATGCTTTTAAATGCGCCGATGAACTTTCGCTTGCTATTGAAGCAAGAGGATATAAAGGAGAAAAATAAATGAAAAATAATAATTTAAAAATTAACACATTAGGTAAAATGAGTTTAGTTAAACAATCAATAATTACTGCTGTTTGCATAGCACTTTGCATTGTTTTTCCAATGGCGTTTCACAGCATACCGCAAGCAGGAATAATATATTGCCCGATGCACATACCGGTGCTGATATGCGGTCTTATTTGCGCGCCGCAATATGCGGCAGTGTGTGGCATTTCAGGTGTACTTCTTTCAAGTGTGCTTACCGGTATGCCGCCTGTTGCAATGCTTCCTTCAATGCTGGTTGAACTCACATGCTATGCGCTTATATCGTCACTTTTGATGAAATTCGTACATACAAAAAACTCTGCACTTGATTTATATATATCATTAGCAGGCGCACTTGTTATCGGCAGAGTTATAGCCGGCATAGTTAAAGCTTTAATATTTGCGCGCGGTGAAATTACTATTGCTTCTTGGGCAACGGCATATTTTGTTACCTGCCTGCCGGGAATTATAATGCAAATCATATTAGTTCCTGTTGTATATGCTACACTCACAAAGGCAAATTTAATTCCGTCAAGATATGTAATTTGTGAGGAATAAAAAATGAATAAAAAAGATGTTATTGAATTTTTTGACAGCCGCTCATCATCGTGGGATAAAGAAATGGAAACAGACGATTATAAAATGAATCAAATACTTGATGCGGCTCAAATAAAAAGCGGTAAATCGGTACTTGATATTGCCTGCGGCACCGGAGTTATGATAGATTATTATATTAAAAGAAATGTATCTGATGTAACAGGTGTTGATATATCAAGTAAAATGATTGAAATTGCAGAAAATAAATTCAGAAAATATGATAATATAAATTTTATTTGCTGTGATGCGGAAACTTACCGCTTTAATCAAAAATATGACTCAATAATGGTATTTAATGCATTTCCGCATTTTGTAAATCCAAAAGCCTTAATTAAAAATCTTGTAAAAGCCGTAAAATCGGGCGGTACTGTTACCGTTGCACACGACAGGGGCAGAAAAAGCCTTGATAATCACCATAAAAGCGTTCATGCAAGTAAAATATCTAATGGGCTTATGAGTGAAGATGATTTAGAAAAAATATTTGTTATGGCAGGTATTACGGATATTTATAAAAAATCAACTGATGATATTTATATAGTAAGCGGCAAGAAAATATAAAGAAAAGCGTACATTCTATTGGAATGTACGCTTTTCTCAATTTTGAAAATAAATTTGTTCTTCTTCTATTAAATTGTATGAATATAATTTCTCAGTATCTAAATCAACTTTGTTAATGTCAACAGCATTTATTCTGTGGCAATTGTAAGAAGTGTAATAATAAATTCCTTTGTCAGCATTGCAGCAGGATGTATATATTGTAATCTCATATTTACCGTCTGCTACTTCACAACATCCTCTTTGCTGGTCAACAGAGCCTAAAATATGAAAGAATTGGCTTACACTTTCGCTTTCATCATCACTTGATTTGGAATTTAGTTTGGTAAATGCAACTTTTGCAAAGCGTGATGTTGATGATAAGTCACCGGGTAAGCCTATTGCGCCCATTCCTCTACTGTATTGTGTTAAATCGCAGCCAAAATTGTTATTTGGTTGTTTCGGCGATAACGGCATATATTGATTTAGCATAAACATCTGCATATCAAAAGGCGGGTTATTTGTTAATACCCCAATTTCGTTATTATATATTTTCATTCCGTCCTTGGTGCATTCAAGCGTAATGCACTCGTTTTTATCTGCAATAATATAATGTAGCTGTGCTGATGGCAATTTATCTGAAAACGGTGTGGCGGTAATATTGATTTTTGAAAGCAATGTGTGAACTTCTTTCATATCTTTACACTTGCATAAAATCCAGTTAATAAGTTCGTATTGAGCTACATTTTCTTTCATATCATCATATTCGCTGTATTGTGCGTTGCCAACAAAATTAAGACCTGCAATGCAAACTCCCTTTTCGTTTACAGCGTCATAATAAAGCGGATAATCTTTTGCAATATGTGCCATTCCGATAATTGCATAATGCTCTTTTACCTCTCCCATAAATTTAAACTTAAAAGGATAATTTCTTGGTGTAATCGTTATTTGGTCACCATATGAAAACTCGTAATCAAGTGTTCTTCCAAAATAAAAGTCTTTAGTTTTATAAGTTACTGCTGTGCACATAATATCACCCTTATAATTATTATCCAAAAATAAAAAAATAAAAAAATAAAAAATAAAAGGGCTGTCAATATGACAACCCTTTGGTGCCGGCGGCGGGGGTCGAACCCGCACCCTGTTGCCAGGACTGGATTTTGAGTCCAGCACGTCTGCCAATTCCATCACGCCGGCAAATCAGCTTTTTTATTATATAAAATTCAAAGCCTAAAGTCAATAGATTTATCAATTTTAATAAATGCTTATTTAAAAATATCTGATAACTAATAACTGCCTAAAAATCAATTGTAGTTATTATATCTAATTAAGAATTGATTTTGAATATAAAAAGCTGCCGTGAAATAACACGACAGCTTAAATTAAAACTTATTTACTAAACTTGTGGAATACCTTTTTACCCTTTTTGATGACCACACCGTCACCGGCAAACTGCTCCTGGTCAAATGTCACATCAATGGAGGTCACCTTCTGATCGTTGACCGCTGCGCCGCCCTGCTGAATCAGACGCCGTGCCTCACCATTGGAGCTGCACAGCCCGCAGGCCACCAGCAAATCAATGGCGTTAATTTTTCCATTGGTAAACCGTGCCTCCGGCAACTGGGTCGCAGGCATATTCTCACTGCTGCCGCTGCCGCCGAACAGAGCACGGGCAGCCTCCTGTGCCTTGTCAGCCTCAGCCTCGCCGTGGACCAGCTTCGTCAGCTCATAGGCCAAAAGCTCCTTGGCCTGATTCAGTTGACTGCCCTCCCACTTGTCCATGGCGTCGATCTGCTCCAGAGGCAGGAACGTCAGCATCCGGATGCACTTGAGCACGTCGGCATCGCCCACATTCCGCCAATACTGGTAAAAATCAAAGGGCGTGGTCTTGTTGGGGTCCAGCCAAACGGCGCCGCTGGCGGTCTTGCCCATCTTCTTGCCCTCGCTGTTCAGCAGAAGCGTGATGGTCATGGCGTAGGCATCCTTGCCCAGCTTGCGGCGAATCAGCTCCGTGCCGCCCAGCATATTGCTCCACTGGTCATCACCGCCGAACTGCATATTGCAGCCAACCGTCTGGAACATATGATAAAAGTCATAGGACTGCATAATCATATAGTTGAACTCCAAAAAGCTGAGGCCCTTTTCCATTCGCTGCTCATAGCACTTGGCCCGGAGCATATTGTTCACAGAGAAGCAGGCGCCCACCTCCCGCAGCAGGTCGATATAGTTCAGCTTCAGCAGCCAGTCCGCATTATTGAGCATCATAGCCTTGCCGTCACCAAACTCAATGAACCGTTCCATCTGCTTTTTGAAACAGTCGCAGTTGTGCTGAATCGTCTCCGGGGTCATCATGGAACGCATATCCGTCCGGCCGGAGGGGTCGCCGATATAGCCGGTGCCGCCGCCAATCAATGCGATTGGGCGGTTGCCCGCCATCTGGAGCCGCTTCATCAGGCACAGCGCCATAAAGTGTCCCACATGGAGAGAATCGGCCGTGGGGTCAAAGCCAATGTAAAACACGGCTTTGCCGTTGTTCACCAGCTCCCGAATTTCCTCCTCATCCGTGACCTGAGCAATCAGCTTGCGGGCCTTCAGTTCCTCATAAATCTGCATTGTTTTTCTCCTTTTCCAATTTCATTTCGGACAGAGATAAAATAAAGCCCCCTGTCCCTTGGGACAGAGGGCGTAAATACGCGGTACCACCTCTGATTCGCCGTTTCCTCACGGAAACCGGCCTCACGCCGTGCCAACACACGGCAGCGCGGTAACGGGCGCACCCGGAGCACGCCTACTTGGCCATAGCCGTTCAGGTGCCAGCTCCACGGTGTATTTCAGCGGCCGCTCTCTCCCCTTTCCACCATCAACAGGGGCTCTCTTGGCAGAACGTATCCGCATACTTCTCCGTTTCATTGCTGTAACCATTGCTGTAACGTGCTCATTGTAGCGTATCGCTGCGGAAATGTCAACCCATTTTCCCCGCTTTACGGCTTCCAGACGCCGTATATCTTCAAGAAGCGGATGTCCTTATATTCATAGGTGGATAGAGGCCGGTCATCCGCATCATAGCTGTGGGCCGCGATGAGGATATTCTCCGCCGATGCCGGACGCCCCACAGCCACAACCACCGGTGTATGGCGAAAGCTCTCCCCATCAAAGGAAAGCTGTATCACGTCGCCGGGACGCACATCTTCCATGTCACAGGGGCGGGCCACCGGTCCCGCAGAGCGCTCTCTGCGCGTAAGAAAATTATAGAGGTACGGCACGCCGGTCCATGCCGGCGCTTTTTGGTTCGAGTCAATGTAATACCATCCAAAGGTCGGCGTAAAGTTCATCACACCGCTGCCGGCATAAATGCACTGGGATGCAAAATTGGTACAGTCTCCCCCTAATCCCTCGTAGTCATAAAAGGCCGGATTTCTGCCATACGCCCAGCGGTGCGCGTACAATACGGCGGCCCGCCGGTCATAGAGCGCAAATCGCATAGGCGGACGCCCCCTTTCCTTTCCAGCCTATGCGGCTCGTTAAAAAGCGTGCGTGGTTTCCCACGCACGCTTGCCTTGCTTGATGTCCGCTTACTTGATGACCACTTGGGCGGTGCTGTCGGTGATCCGGGTCCAGCAAGGCTCCAGCCACACGCAGTCCGCCGCGCAGTCCTTCAGGCCAAAGGTCTCAAAGTACCGCCCCTCCTCTTTCGCGGCTTTTTCGGCGGCATCGTAAGCCTCCAGCTCCGCGCCGGAGATCTCGCCCAAGATCATGGGCGAGCTGGATACTCCCCGCTGATTGATGTCATGGGCCGTGCCGTCCTCGTCATAGAAGCAGCTTTTCCAGATCTGGTAATGCATCGTTTTCTCCCAGCGATACCCGGCGCTGAAAGACACCACCCAGCCGGCATTTCGCTTCTCCGCCCATTCCAGTCGGACGCCTTGGGGCGGGTTCTCGATCGTGCCCTTTGCCAGATCTACCTTCACCCGCTCCTGCCCCTTGTCGATCCAAGAAGCCCCGGTGACGTGGAGGGTCAGGTGTTCCCCTGTGGAGAAATAGGGGCTGTCCAGCCAGACGGAATCCGTGGAGGGATCGTCCGGGTTTCCGGTGGCGGAAATGCCGTTGACGATGCCGTTGAACCTCTCTCCCCGCTCGTTTTCCAGATAGAAATTCAGCTCCGTCAGCCATGCGGTGTTGGCGGGGTCATAGTCGAAGTTCAGCCGCAGGTGGGTGGGATAGATCTCCGCCTCTGTCAGCGTTACAGACTGTCCATCCAACAGGAATGTCTCTCCCACATTAATGACCGTACCCTTGGCAGTATATGTGGGATCAAATTCCAGTTCAAAGGTAAAGGTAGCCAGAATTTCATGCTTTTCTTTCTGGCTGTCAGACAGCAATTCATCGCCGTAATCTCCGAAAGCCTGTTCCGGTATAGGCGCGCCGCTTTCATCATATTGGTCCTTTTCATCGTACACGCCGAAGGTCATGGTCAAATGGTCAGGCACATCCCGGTCTACAAAGTTGATCTGAAAATCGATCAGGTCGCCGTTTTCCACACCGTAGCTGCTGAGGGCTGTGGAATATCCTCCCTGTTCCCCCGGGATCGTCAGCTTCGGATGGTCCAAGTCCAGATGCTGATATTCATCGGACGCGATAGAGAAAAACACATCCACCTGCTTTCGATCCACAATCAGATACTCGACACGGGCAGTAATCCCGTTTTGAAACTGTGACAGCTCCATGGGCTGTACATAATCGTTTTCCACGGCGGCGGACAGACTGGGCGACCAGCTTACCGCCTTTGCCAAGGCCGAAAGGACCGGAATACGGCCGCAGGCTCTTGCAAACGGCATCGACAGGTTCACCAGCAGCACAAACGCCGCAAAGCAAGCCGCAAAACCGCCAAGGGAGGTCCTTAAAATCCGCCGTTTTTTCTGTAAAGCATTTTTCCTATCCAGTGCTTTGCTTACCGTATCATTCAGTGCTTCCGGGGTCTGTTCCAGCTCCGCCAACAGGGCGGTGTACTCGTCCATGCGGTTCATGCCTGTCCCTCCTCTCCCAGTTCCAATTTCAGCAAGGCCAGCGCCCGTTTCTGGCGGGTGGCCGCGGTTCCCTGCGGAATGTTCAGCGCGGCGGCGGTCTCCGCCTGCGTATATCCGGAGAAAAAGCGCAGAATCACCACGCTTCGTAGCTCCTCCGGCAAGCGGCGTATCGCCTCCTTCAGCGGCAGATGCTCATAGGCGTCCGGCCCGGCAGTATCCGGCAGCGCGTCCTCTCCGCCGAGATGAAAAAAGCTCCGGCGGCGCAGCTCGCTGCTGCAGGTGTTGATCAGGATACGGGTAATCCATGTTTCAAACAGCTCCGGCTGCCGCAGGTGCTTGAGTCCTTGCAGCGCACGGCAGATTGCTTCGGAAACCGCGTCCAGCGCGTCTGCCTCGCTTCCCAGATACAAGTAAGCCGTTCGGTACAGCCGCGCCTTGATTGCTTCCGCCCGGGTAGCAAATTCCTGTTGGTCCACAGCCTCCCCTCCCTTACTCTCTTTTATCTATTAGACGCAGGAGCTTGCCATTTTGTTTTCCCAAAACAATAATTTTTTTAAAAGAGCGCAAAAAACCGGCAGCGCCATCAGCCTGCCGGTTTTTACGCTCTTGGATGCGCCTTCTGATATACATCCTTCAGTTGGTTTTTGATCACATGGGTATAGATCTGGGTGGAAGAAATATCCGCATGGCCCAGCATTTCCTGAATGGCCCGGAGGTCTGCACCGTTTTCCAGCAGATGCACCGCAAAGGAATGGCGCAGGGTGTGGGGCGTAATATCCTTTTGAATGCCTGCCTTCTCCTGATAGTGCTTAATGATCTTCCAGAAGCCCTGGCGGCTCATGCGCTCGCCGTTCATGTTGACGAACAGCGCCGTTTCCTCGGTGTCCGCGATGAGCTGGGGCCGAATCCCCTTGATATAATCCTGAAGCGCTCGAATCGCCCCGTGATAGAGCGGGATAATGCGCTCCTTTTTGCCATTGGAGCAACGGACAAAGCCCGCCGCCAAATTTAAATCGCCGATGTTTAGGGCAATAAGCTCACTGACCCGGATGCCTGTAGCATACAGCAGCTCCAGCATGGCATGATCCCGAAAGCCCTTGGCGTCCACACATTCTGGCTGCTCCAAAAACAGCTCTACCTCTCTGGCCGTTAAAATCTCCGGATATTTCCGCTCCACCTTGGCAGCGGCCACACCCTGCGCGGGACTGCTTTTCATCTCACCGCTGGCCACCATATACCTATAGAAAGATTTGATTGAGGCCAAAAAGCGCGTTACAGACGCGGCCGATTTTCCCCGGCCCAGCATCCAGTCCATATAGCCCTGTACGTGCTCACGCTCCGCCTGACGAAGATCTTTCCCATAACGGTTATGGAGGTACTCGGCAAACTGAGTCGTGTCCCGCAGATAAGAGCTGACCGTATTTTGTGAGGACTTCTTTTCGTCGGACAAATACGCCCCGAACGCGGCAATATCATCCATACCTGTCAACTCCTCTCTCCCTAAATTCCGTTTGCCAACAGCAAACGGAGCAGCCCCGGCGACAATCGGATATCCAAAAGAATCCCAAAGCAGATTGCCCCGGCCACACACGCCAAACGAAGCCACCAGCGATGGCCATAAACCGCCGTAAAGGAATGCCCTCTCCCAAAGGACATTTGAAACAGCTCTACTGAGGACTGCCACGCCGGAACGGCCAGCAAAAAAAAGCAGGTGACTGTTACAAAGCAGCGCAGTCCGAAAAGCCCCAGTGCCAGCAAAATCCCTTGTCCGCTAAACGCGGCAAACAGGCACCCCGCCGCATATCCCGGAAAGAACCCGGTCAGCAGTGCCCCTATCGGCAAAAGTCCGGTTCCAACCCAACTGAAGCCGCAAAGCAGAGCAAATAAGGGACTGCGTACATATGCCGCCGCCATGGAACAAATGCCAGAAGCAGTTAATGTATGCTGGTCTGCAAGGGACAAATAATCCTTCAGATACGCAGACAGCTCCGAGCCCATTTTTCCAGCGGTCTGTCCCGCATACAGACAGCCCGCCGCCGTTCCTAACAGGAAAAAGACTGTCAGCAGCAAGCTGTATCGCCAGTTGGGCGCTTTCTCTGCCCGTAGCCGTTTCAACCCGCATCACCTCATCCCAAGGTATGCACATGGGACAAGATTTATGTTTGGTTGACGTAAAACTCTTCTTCTAAACTATAGTTCAAATTACAGAATTTCGCAAGGCGTTTTCCTTAAAAAGCCTCTTTTTGTAAATTATGCCAAAATGTTATGTAAACCACATTATGTAAACTTCGTAAAATCGAGTGGTAAGTGCCCGCTTTGACAGCAAGAACTGCAAGATGTAGTGTCTATGCAGCATCATACCGCGCTACATTTGCGTGCCGCCGTTATTCGACGCCGTTCTCCTTCCTTTTCGCCCATTTCAGTGTGGGCGCTTCTTTTTGTTAGATTTTACCAATCGCTTTCCGCTGCGTTTTTTCCGGCCGCGATTTGGCAGGGCTGCCAGTACACCGCCCAGCAGGACTGCGCCCAGCAAAATGATACCCTTCCCTGTCGGACCCTCCCAGTTGAGCAGGCAGAGCAGCAACAACACAACCACGGTCAGCCCCGCATTCAGCAGGCTGCCTGCAGCGCCGACTCGCTTCCCTGCCATCATGCCGCCAATAAGCGAGGCGCAAGCCGCCCCAATCGCCAACGTTAAAAATAGTTGTTCCTCGCCCAGAACACCGCGCACCGTCAACAGCGTCAGCAGCAAAATTCCGCCTCCATAGAGCGCAAGTGTCAGGCACAGACTCAGCAATATTCCCTTCCATTGCAGTGGTCTTTTTTCGGACATAAAATAATCCCTCCTCCGAAATATGCTTCACTAACAGCATATTCCGGTGGAGGGATCGCTTATGACGTTGTTTGGACTTTCTTTAGTCCTTCTTTTCCTCGGCAGCCTCGGCCTTGGGAGCCTCCACAGCAGGAGTCTCGTCCTTCTTCTCAGCCTTCTTGTCCTTCTTCTCGGCAGCAGGCATATCGCCGGTCTGGACACCCACCTGAGACACTGCCCACTTGGTCAGCTCCATGCGGACCCGATCCTCGCTGGTCTCAATGATGATGGTGTTGGGATTGACCATTACAATCTTACCGACAATGCCGCCGATGCTGGTGATCACATCGCCCTTCTTCAGTCCGTCACGCATAGCCTGTGCCTGCTTTTTACGCTTGTTCTCCGGGCGAATCATAAAGAAATACAGCGCCGCGAACATCACTACCAGCAGAATAATGCTTTGATCCATGTCCTCAAAATCTCCTTCGAAAAAATCAGATAATGCTATTATACCAAAGATACCACTATTTGCAAGTCTTTTTCGCTCAGCCGCAGATCATGCCCGCTTTTCCAGCTTTCCGCTGTACCGCTCCCGGAACTGTGCAAAGCAGCCCTGATCCAATGCCTCCCGAATTTTGGCCATCAGTTCATTATAAAACCAGAGGTTATGCAGCACCGCAAGCCGCAGTGCCAGAACCTCATCCGCCTTGAACAGATGCCGCAGATAGGCTCTGGAATGGCTGCGGCACACCGGGCAGCCGCAGCTCTCGCTGATAGGGCGTTCATCCGTGATATACTTTTCATTCATGATATTTACGGTGCCTTCCCACGTAAACAGCTTGCCATGGCGGCCATTGCGGGAGGGCATCACACAGTCGAAGAAATCCACGCCCAGGCTCACCGCCTCGATAATGTTGCTGGGCGTACCGACGCCCATCAGATAGCGAGGTTTTTCCTTGGGAGCATACGGCTCCACAACATCGATCATCTCATACATGACCTCCGCAGGCTCCCCTACTGCCAATCCGCCGATGGCGTAGCCATCGCAGTCCAGCTTGGCGATCTCCTGCATATGCCATGCCCGGAGGTCGGCAAAGGTTGCGCCCTGATTGATGCCAAACAGCATTTGCTGTGGATTAACGGTATCTGGCAGGCTGTTGAGCCGGTCATGCTCCACCTTGCAGCGCTGGAGCCATCGAAGCGTCCGCGCTACCGACGCCTTGGCGTACTCGTAACGAGCCGGATTTTCCACACATTCATCAAAGGCCATGGCAATGTCGCTGCCAAGATTCGATTGAATCTGCATGGACTCCTCCGGTCCCATGAAAATACGATGTCCGTCAATATGGCTGGCAAAGGTGACGCCCTCCTCCTTGATCTTCCGCAGAGAGGCCAGCGAAAACACCTGAAAGCCGCCGGAGTCCGTCAGAATCGGGCCATCCCAATTCATAAATTTATGGAGGCCGCCCATCTGGCGCACCACCTTGTCGCCGGGCCGCAGATGAAGGTGATAGGTGTTAGACAGCTCGATTTGACAGCCGACCGCCTTCAGGTCCAGTGCCGACACGCCGCCCTTGATAGCCGCCTGTGTACCGACATTCATGAATACCGGTGTCTGCACCGTGCCGCCGTGGGCACAGGAAAATTCGCCGCGCCGCGCTTTCCCCTCTGTTTTCAATACCTTGAACATGGTCACGTTCCTTTACTTTTTTACATAGTATTTTTATTATAATATAATTCCAACCGCTATGCAAGCAAGACCTGATTCATTCCAATAGGAAAAGCCCCTTTCGGCATAACCGAAAGGGCCTTTTTGTTTGATAAGTCGGAGCAGTGCGCCGCACAACCTTTACGCATTCGCAAGATAATCCAATGCGAACTGCGCCTCAAAGGCCGCGCCGCGAACCAGAATATCCTCATCCACAGTATACTGAGCCTGATGGTTGGTATGCGTAATGCCCTTTTCGGCATTGCGGCTGCCGATAAAGGCAAAGAATGTCGGCGTACCCGCCGGCACCAGTTGTGCAAAGTCCTCGCCGCCCATCATCGGCGGCAGATTGCCAAGGGCCTCGTTTCCAAAGAGCTTGACTACCGTGTCATGGGCCACGCGGTTCATCAGCGAATCGCTGTTGACCACGGCGGGAGACTTATACTCATAATTCAGCGTTGCCTCCGCGCCGAAGGATGCCGCTGTCTGCTCAATGATTCGGCGCATCTGGCCCTCGATCTGAGGCGTTCTGGTAAAGTAACGGGTTGTGCCCTGCATCCATACGTGGTCAGAGATCACGTTGAACTGGGGACCACCGGCAAACTCACCGATGGTCAGCACCTCCGGGTGCAGCGGATCGTTCATTCTGGAAACGCACTGCTGCAAATTGTTGACGATGGCGCAGCCAATGGAGATCGCGTCCATTCCCAGATGCGGCTCACCGCCGTGGGAGGAACGACCATTGACATCAATGGAAAATAAATCCGCACCCGCCATGCGGTTCCCCGCGCTCACATCAATGAGCGGCGCGTCCAGCGTCCCCCATACGTGAGCGCCCAGCAGGGCGTCCACATCGTCTGCCGCGTGCTCGGCCGCCATCCACTTTGCCCCGCTGGCATTTTCCTCGGATGGCTGGAAAATCAGCTTCACGCCGCCGCAGAGCTCATCGCGGTGGGCCTGCAATATTTTGGCCGCACCCAGCAAAATCGCCATGTGGGAATCGTGACCGCAGGCGTGCATAACACCCTCGTTCTGAGAAGCAAACGGCAGGCCTGTCTCTTCACGAATTGGCAGTGCGTCCATATCGGAGCGGATTCCCAGCAGCTTGCCCGGCTTGCTGCCGCGAATCACCGCAGTCAGTCCATAGCAGTTCTTCATGTGGTGAATCTCCGTGATGCCAAGGGCTTCCAAATCCCGTACCAACTGCTCACTGGTGTTCTTTTCCTGCCCGGAAAGCTCCGGGTGCTGATGATAATAGCGCCGGCGGTCAAGGATATAGCCCTCCGCCTGTTTTGCTGTTTCTAAAACATTCATAGGTATCCCTCAAATAAAGCAGGAGCGGCATCGGTAGGATGCCGCTCCTGACAGTCAAATTACTTCGCGTTCGCAGCCAGATAGTCAACGGCAAACTGCGCCATCAGAGCGGTACCCTTAGGCAGCAGCGTTTCGTTTACATCGAATTTCTCGTGGTGGTTGCAGTACACCATACCATTCGCCTCGTCCCGGCAGCCGATAAAGCCAAACACAGCGGGAATCTCTGCGGCATAGTTTGCAAAATCCTCGCTGCCCATCATCGGCGGCATATGGTAGAGCGTTTCCTCGCCAAAGAGCTTCTTCACGGCGTCCTGTGCAATCTCCGTCAGGTCATCGTCATCATTGATGACTGGGTTCACCACATGAGCATACTTCAGCTCCGCAGTCATGCCGAGGCCCTTGGCGGTATTCTCCACGATGCGGCGCATGGCCTCCTCGTGCTTATCGAGGAAGTACGCCCGGGTGACGCCTTCCATCGTCACATAGTTGGCGATGGCATTGTAGCGGTTACCGCCGGAAATGGTGCCAATGGTCAGCACCACAGGATCCAGCGGATCACTCTCGCGGGAAACATACTGCTGCAGATTATTGATGATGGCAGCAGCGCCGGTGATGGCATCCTTGCCCATGTGCGGTGCAGAAGCGTGGGAGGACTCACCGTGGACCTCCACTGTGAAGCGGCCGGAATAGGCCATACGGGGACCGGCAGTCACATCAATATAGGGCATATCCAACGTGCCCCAAACGTGCTGGCCGAAAATAGCGTCCACGCCCTCCAGTGCGCCCTCTGCGATCATCTGCTTGGAGCCCATCACGTGCTCCTCGGCAGGCTGAACGATCAAACGGACATCGCCGCAGAGCTCGTCCCGGTGCTCCTGCAAAATCTTCGCAGCACCCAGCAGCATGGCGATATGCGTATCGTGGCCGCAGGCGTGCATCTTTCCCGGCTCACAGGAGGCAAACGGCAGGCCCGTCTCCTCCTGAAAGCTCAGCGCGTCGGTATCGGTCCGCAGGCCAACGGTCTTGCCGGGCTTGCCGCCGTGAATGGTGGCCACGAGGCCATAGCAGGTCTTCATATCCCGAATATCGGTGATTCCCATGTCCACCAGATCCTGATGGATATGCGCCCGGGTCTCCTTTTCCTCGCAGGTCAGCTCCGGGTGCTGGTGATAATAGTGGCGGCGATCCACAATATAGGGCGCTGCCTCCTGTGCCAATGCTTTGATATCCATAGAACTACTCCACCCCTGCCCTTACCGCGCGGTCTCGGTCAGATAGTCAACAGCGAACTGGGCCGCCACGGCAGCACCGCGATGCAGGATATCCTCCACAACATCGTACTTCTCGTGGTGGTTGCTGTACATATAGTCCCAATCCTTGTTGTGGCTGGCGACGAAGCCGTAAATATAAGGCAGACCGTCCTTGCCGAACCAAGAGAAGTCCTCGCTGCCCATCATCGGCGGGATTTCAACAAGGGTATCCTTGCCGTACAGCTTAGTAACAGCCTCGCGTGCGATGCGGTTGAGCTGCTCATTATCATTGATAACAGGCTCGGTCATGTAGGTATAGGTCATGGTAGCCTTGGCGCCGAACGCGGCAGCGGTGCACTCCACGAGCTTACGCAGCTCGTCCTCCACCTGCGTGCCCTTCAGGAAGGTACGGACAGTTCCCTCCAGCGTGGCATGACCGGCCAGCACGTTCCAGCGGTTGCCGGCGTTGACCGTGCCCACCGTGATGACCAGAGGATTGAGCGGATCATTCATACGGGAAACAAGCTGCTGAATGGACTGCAGAATGGAACTGGACACCATCACGGCGTCAATGCCGTTGTGGGGAGCGGAGGCGTGAGAGGACTTGCCCTCCACCTCAATGACAAACTTGTGGCAGCAGGCCATGATGTTGCCAATGGGGAACGCAATGTGGGGCGCATCATAGGCACCCCAGACATGGACACCGTAAATGGCGCTCACACCGTCCATGGCGTTTTCCTTCATCATATCCAGAGCGCCGGTAGCAACCTCCTCTGCGGGCTGGAACACCAGACGCACATCACCACAGAGCTCGTCCTTCACATCGTTGAGAATCTTTGCGGTGCCCAGCAGCATGGCCATGTGATTATCATGGCCGCAGGCGTGCATCTTGCCCTCATGCTTGGAAGCAAAAGGCAGGCCGGTTTCCTCTTTCACGGAGAGGCCATCAATATCGGCGCGCAGAGCAACCGTCTTGCCGGGCTTGCCGCCGTGGATGGTGGCGATCATGCCGTAGCAGTGTTCCATTTCCTTGATGTCCGTGATGCCCATAGCCTCGAGGTCCTTATGCAGAGAAGCACGGGTCTCCTTCTCCTCATTGGACAGCTCCGGGCAGGTATGGTAATAGCGGCGGCGCTCAATGATGTAGTCATTATACTTGTCAGCCAATGCTTTGATATCCATAATGCAGGTTCCTTTCTAAATTTTATAAATCAATTATACCTGTCATCTCACAAGATGCAAGGCTTTTTTAAAAAAACTGCTCAGCGAATCGCCGAGCAGCTTTTGCAGGGAAAACTATTTTTTACAGCATCCCGGCGAAGACACCGGCGATGATCACGGACGTGATCGTGACCGTGGTGAAGCCGCCGACGATCATGGGCGGGAACATCTTGCTCATCAGGAACTCCTTCTCCTCGGGAGTCTTGGCCAGAGCGGTGCAGGTAGCCTCCGTGATGACGGCGTTGGGCGGGAAGCCGTACAGAGCGGTCAGTGCAGTGGCAAAAGAGAGCAGGAAGGACATCTTCAGGACCTTTGCAACAATGAAGCACAGGACAGCCATGCCGGCAACACCCACAACGATCAGGAGGATCATGGGGCCGATGATGCTGGCCAGCATATCGGGGGTGCAGTCCTTCAGACCATCGAACACATACATCATCAGAGCGAACATGATGATGCCGTAGGAGTTGCCTTTGTTCAGAACGTTCTCATCAAGGAAGCCGATCGTAGTGAAGATAATACCCAGAATCAGGGCATACACAGCGCCGCTGATCTTCATGTTGATGCCGGGAATCACGATGGAACCCAACTGCGTGGCGAGCCAGCCAACGAAGCCCAGCTTCATCAGCATGACGACGGTGCTGTTCCAGTTAGCGGGAACCGGGGGCAGCAACTTCTTCTTGGCAGCCTTGGCGGTGCCATCCTCCAGCTTGCCGTTGACAGCGTCAACACCGCCGGTAGCACCCTTGATCTTCAGCTCGCCGGAACGATAGCCCTTCAGCAGCTTCTTGCCCTCCAACTGGAGGCAGACAGCGGTGAGGGGATAACCGGCAAAGCCCTGCACGCAGTACATGGTAATGGCGAACACGGCAGCCTCGGTAAGGCCCTTCTCGTTGGCCGCATTCATCATGGTCGTAGCGGCCACGATGCCGCCGGTCAGAGGAGGCAGACCGGCAATGACGAAGTCACGGCCAATGATGCCAGGCAGGATGCCCAAGCAGAGGGCGCACATACCGGCAAGGCCGGCGAGGCAGACCACGATGGTCTTCCACTGAGCGACCAACTGCTTAACGGAAATAACGGTACCCATGTGGGTGATCAGCAGGTAAATACCAACGGTGCTGCCGAAAGGAATCAGCATAGAATCGCTGACCAGCGTGGTAGGAAAGATCGTCCAATAGCCTACCAGCATTACGGCTGCGGTGACGAAAACAGAGGGGACCCATGCCTTCGTCAGGTTCGAAACTGCTTCACCGATGAAATACACGATGCCGCAGATAACGAACGCGAGCATAAAGTTGTACATTAACATTCTCCCTTTCTCTAAATCGTTTAAGCCAACAAAGCTCCTCCTCAAGAACTCTATCAGTTTAATGTTCAAAAGATACCACAAAATATGCCATCCGTCAATATGTATATTAACAATTTATGAACGCGGGCATTCCATTTTTTTGATAACTGCATCCATGCCGCCCTCTTCACATAATATGTATGCGCGGCCTATATAAA